>Ga0265780_10001614_pt1 | contig 31411 bp, 33 predicted proteins | sample P1T30metagenome_FD_192432 | JGI IMG/M metagenome (GOLD analysis project Ga0265780, IMG submission 192432) | Plant litter microbial communities from East Loma Ridge, Irvine, California - P1 T30 | ecosystem: Environmental > Terrestrial > Plant litter > Unclassified | place: USA: California... | reverse complement strand
ACGATACCCTATGATCCGCCAGCAATACGAAAGGTTTCCAACCACACATTTCTCTGACTCCTTGCTAAATTTCCTTGAAGTGACCTTAACGAACATGAATACTACATTTTGATATCCGACAGATGCATCGTGACCAAAATCTGCATTAGAATCTGAGCTGATCAGATCATCCTTTCCATTTGCTTCTTCCTTCTGGTAGTCTTTTTGTAAGGCATGAGGCTGGAGTCTATATTGTGAGATCATAATGAAATTGAGATAGTTCAACTCTTACATCTCACCACACATGAGCGTACGATAGTCACTGTGAGTGGACCTCTTATGCTCCTTTCGTAGTCAAATAGTAAAATACTCGCTGTGCTCCTTTACAATCACGAACAACTTTGAATTGACAACCCTGAGCCTCAAGATTAGCATCCACTCATTCTCTCTCAAACTACAACTCACCATGGGTTACACTGTCACTATGGAGAGCACGGAGCTGCGAATTATGGGCTTCAACCCATTTCGTCGGCGGTCTCATAAGGCGCCATCACATGAAGCTGCATCGACGACCGCAGCAAGTGCAAAACCGGCCAGTATTGCATCCCGCCTCCGACGATTCGGTCGAAACTCGAGCCGGAGCAAAATACAAGCACATACTTTGATTAAGCCAATGCCACTTCATTGCTTTGTCCAAGCTCGTGTTCTTGTCGCAATCCGTCAATTGCTTCGCAGACCCCAACGGCGCGTGATTCATCTTCGCCATACCACGAGACACGCTATACTGCTACATCCGCTAGCACACTGTCTAATCCAAACTCTTACAATAGTGTTGACTCATTCAATGCTACCTGGCGCTACAGAAACGCTCGCAATCCGCCTCAGCGCTCTTCCCAGCGCCTGTCTTCTGATGCCCATTCGTCCATGGCGATGGTACCTTTCCAGGGCGAAGCAGATGAGATGGAGCCAGATTTCTCGCCATCTGCGTCGCGCAGTTCGACGGAGCAGTCTTTATCTCTGGAGGACGTTAACGATGGAACGCAACAGGAGTACTCGCCATCCATCTCGCGAACTCCTACAGAGCAATCGGCGCCCCGTGACGAGACCGACAGCTTCATTAGCGGCTGTCGCAGCATGAGTGAAGATACTACTGAGATGCTGAAACCCATCAAGAAAAGTTCACGTTGGGCGTGCGCTGCTTGAGTACAAGCACACTAAGGTCAAGATCACGTACGATGGCGTCGATGGAGGTCGGTGAGTGCGCGAACGTGTGCGTGGGCTGGCGCATATTGCACGGATGTACTAGATTGTGTGAGGTCTTCGTCTTGACTATATCGGGGGAGGGAGAGAGCACGAACGTAGGCTTACATACATGCGACGCGAATCTAGATTAGCTACAGTCAGCCATAAACGTACCTTCCTCCACATACACGATCTCTCCAACGTACTCTGTATGAACAGCTTAAGCTGCTTGGCATCCTTGAAACAATGAGACTTGAGTCTACCGTTGAACAATGCCACGCTAAGTCCCACACTGTACATGAACAGTGCTCCACGAACAAGGCTTGTCGATGTCTCTCCAAGTCTATGCACATCATTGTGTACAGCAACAGCAACAATGCCATTGTCACTCCACATAACCTTATCCCGTCCCCTCGCCCAATGCTGTCTCCGAGCAGACATACATAATTTTTGAAACATCAAACATGTCTCGCACACGCTCAGACTTCAAGACCATCAAAGTTCGAGGTAAGGCATACGCAAACGGCGGCTACAACGAAGGAATCTGCCTCGTTCAGTCCCGCTCATCAGGCACAAAGTACATCGACAAGCGCGTTGGGTACAAAGCCATGAAGGGCGGCTACGCCCAACGCGAAGTAAAAGCAATGCTGCAGTGGCGGGACCATCCTAACATTGTATGCATCGCAGGCCACAACCTCAAGGACTCCGCACGGCTCGGCTACGGCAGTATCTTCATGCAGCATTGCGAGCTCGGTGACGTCGAGGGCGTTATCGAGCACTATATGCGTCGAAAGCAACGTCTGGCTGACGAAGGATTTCTTTGGAAAGTGTTCTGGGATGTTTCGCTTGCACTCGCGTCGTTGTGGACCGGACGTGGCGCGACTCACATTTGGGATCGTGCGATTGCTGGCAAGACGACGACTGAGAAGGGGGATCGAGAGTATACGCGCATTCTGCATCGCGACCTCAAGCCGGCTAACTTCTTCCTCACAGCACAATCTCTTGACGGCCAGCCCATGCACTACCCGCGCGTCGTCCTCGGTGACTTGGGCGCATCCGTCACCCTGGATGATGTGCGCTCTGGCCGCGTGAACTCCAACAAGCAGTCTTATTGGACGCCGCAATTCACTGCACCGGAGTTTCCCAAGTACTATACCCGCACAGATATGTACCAGCTTGCGCTTACTATCCAGTGTGTTGCGCGACTGAGCAATGTTCCAGACATGCAGCGCTTTCCACCGTGGGATCCGCTGCCAAGTGCGTTCATGGACGAAGGGCTGAGGAAGCTGCTGGAAGAGTGCTTGCAGGAGAACTATCAGAATCGACCGCTACCGGGCGATCTGCCGATGATGGTGTTGAAGGGGTATAAGAAGTGGACGAGTAAGTATGGTAATGGTGAGAAGTCGGCGAGTTGGACTTTCAGATGAAGTAATATATGCTGGTCATCGTAGAGATGAACCAAGAATTTAATGAACGTGAATAATCAACAGTTTTTTCCAAGGCAGGCCTGTGAAGTAGGGCCGTTGTTTGTACGCATGGGCTGAATGATATAAAGGATCGTGGCGCGCATTTGCCCAATGTCCGCAGATCAAAACTTGAGTCTATCTCTAGTAACGCCAGCCAATCTTAAGTTTTTTTTTTTCGTTTCTGCTTGTCTCATGCTGGAAATGCGTTGCTCCAGGTGGTATTCGAGTGTTTTCGTTATGGCTATGGATTGCCGAGGAGCTTGCGTATGCTAAACCATCTCCGACGTTTGTGTTGCCCTTTCTTGGCTGAAGGCGGTTTCGGCCTGAGCGCAACTTCTTTCTTTGCCTTTTGTGTGATCGATCCCGCATGGTCAGATGCAGCGCCGTCTGCTACGGGCGATGTGGATACCCTCACTTGCTCTGTCATGATTCTGTAGTCTTCCACAACGGCGTGGGGACTACGCTTGATACCATAGTCGCGTGCAGTTGCGCGTAGCACTTCTTCCAAGTAGTCCTGTTGGAAAACGCCGGTTCTTTCTTGAATGGTGATTGCGATATCGAGGCACCGGTATTCTGATTCCACTGCTTGTACTGCACTCGAGAAGATGCGTGGACTTGTTTTTTGAAGCCAGAGGTGCGCGTTAGCCCACCGTTTATCGCAAGGGAAAGCGGCATAGCCGGATGCCTCTAAGACGGTTTGCCAGATTTCCTCGGATTCCATGTAATCGCGCGCAGTGCGATGGAGATAGGAGACAGTATGATCATATATAGTCACAATGTCCATGTCTTCTTCATCTTGATCGTCGACAAGTGAAGCACGTTGCATTTCCAGCAAACCGCCAGATCGAGCTTTGATACGTCTCCGCATTTGCTCAGTCTTTTGGCATATTTCGGCCTTTCCCATCGGGGAAAAGGCCGCGCGGAAAGATGAAGTAGTGTCTGGATCGTCTGCGAAATACAAAGCAAGTAACGTCGGGTTACCACCGCCACCAAGGATATGTCGAGGTGCCTCGCGATAAGCCCGTAGAAGTCTGAAAGTCTCACAAGCCTGTTCGTAGTAGTTGGGCTGCAGGCGTCCCGTTGGACGCAGCCGCGCAAGTATCACGTCGAACAGCGCTTCCAAATCGGAAGGTAGTGCGGCCAAACGAGCCTGCAAATCCGACATCCGATCCGCATTCGAAAGACCTTCAAGAAGCGATTGGACAACCAGATAAACCCACAAAAACACTCCAGAAGCTTTCTCCACGATTTTGGGTATCAAGGTCTGTGATTCTGCTGGATAGCACGCTCGTAGACGGACAAAGTGTTCGTTTTCGTGGAAGTGTTCGGTAACGTAGGTGACAATGTCTCTGTGTGTTAGCCACTGCAAAAGTAAGCTGGGGCGTTGTTGAAAAGCGTCCTCGAATGGGATCCAAGGCCGGCTCGCAACACATATCTTAACGTTCGGCCGTACGGTATCGAGGACGAAGTTGATGATCTCGCGAGGTTCTCCAGAAAATTCGTCCAGTCCATCAATGAGGAAGAAAAAACGTCGGGACTCATCAGATATGATGTTGCGGAAAATACGCCGAAGCTCGGATTCCTGGAAAGGCTCCACACCTCCGCCATACGCAACGTACTCTTGCCATCGTTCAGGCATCGCAGCGATGAGGGCGTTCATATCGTCTGACCCACAAGCATGGACCAGTGCTTGCAGAAGACCTAAGTGCGACATCTGCATGGCGCTTCCTGAGTTCCAAAAATAAAACCCGGCTTTGGTGAGCGGCTTCCCCTGCGTCCATTGTTCGAGCAGTGCTGAAAGACTGTGATGATGATACAGGTATTTCATCAAGGTGGATTTACCGGAGCCAGGCTTACCCGCAATCCAGTAGATTTCGCTGTTTGACTCTTGAACCCAGGTAGGAAAACTGTTCCAGTGGGCCTTCGAGCCAACAGGAATGTCCTCGGAAAAAAGCCACTGAAATGTCTCTACATGGGCCGTGGGAATACTGTCGTATCGGTCAGGCAGGTGGCGGAAATAAAGTCGGGAGAGAATCGTTTCATAGAAGCGCGCCTCTGTGTTCGCTGACGCATGTGCATTCAGTCGCTGGGAAAATTGGACCACATCTTGTGGTCGGGACACTTCCCAGCCGTTGCTGTGGATAGCGCTCAGAAGTTCTGCGTGCCCTTTGTCCACTCTGCTCTTCTCGTAATCTTGAACCTTTCTCATTCGTTCCATAGCTCTTCTCCTGGAACGCGCCTCTTCCAAATCTTTCTTTCGCCTTCTGATCACCTTTTGGTCGTCGTTCACCGATTCGACTGTTTCTGCTGAGCCAACCACCCACTCCCTTACGTCTGGTGTCAGCATCCACGTCATAGGGGTGTAAGGCTTTTTCGAACTTACCGCATGGAGACGAGAAGGACAGTATCAACTTGTTTCCGTATGTTGTCAAGCTCGTTGGCAAGTCGTGATATCTCCTTATCCGTGCTGAGACTCTTCAAAGCCTGCTGAATTGACTTCACTGACCGATTCCCCCCCGTGACCTGTACATCCTGCAAGTATTGTCGGAGCTTATTCACAGCCGTTTCGGTCTTGGTCTGAAGCGCGACAAGCTGTAGATCCGCCACAGTGAGTTCTTCTGGACTTCGATGAACTTTAGACCTTTCAAGACCTCCAAGGAGCGCTAAGAGGTTATTGGCTGCGCTCTCCAGCACGACGTGTCCAGCAGCTTGCCCATCAGCGGATCTATAGAGCTCATGGCCACGGGAAATAATGCGAGAAGAGAAGTCGACGATCTGGATGATGTTGGATGCAACACCAAGTGCTGCGAGAGACTCCATCGTGAATCGCAAGGGACGGACGGTGGAAGTTGGGCATCCTGAGTGACAAAAGAGTTCGGGGGCCAGGCTGAATACTCACTCGCTTGTGCCCAGCTCAGCCCTGCGCTGCAGTGGCTATGCGCCCATCTCTGATGTTATTCGCTGCCTGTATATGTGCATTTTGAGAGCATGCCTGTGAGGCCCCAGTGCTGTCTTGCATGCTTCTAGAGAGGCGCATGATGATCGTTCAAGGGTAGTTCCTTCGCTGAGTATCATGATTGACGTCGAGGATGTGGACAACTATTTTGGTGTTGCGGAACTCCTGGACAGTTGGAGTGTCTACGCTACGGATGCCTCTAGTATCCATTGGGCGTCCTCACCAAAACGAACCAAATATCCGTAATAAACAAGAGCGAACTCGAAAGATAAATGCGAGATGCACAAGACACAACATATCATACACACAAAGGCTTGTCTGAACTTGAAAGTCTACTTCGGCAGCAGTTTGCATTCCCCAGCCCTTTCAGGCATCCGTGCGTCATGATTGGCCGCTCGCTTGGGAGCCGGAAGGCACGAAGTTCAGCGACCCTGCACCTTGCAGGAAACCCAAAGCGCATCCCGCTTGCGAGCACTCAACACGCCCGCACAACGCCGACACCGCCAACACGTCTCCATCAGATAACACCACCCCCGCCCCCCAAATCATCACCTTTGCGCCCATCGTTCGAATGCGCATCGCGCTGCGAAACTTTTAACACCCATATCAGCAATATTAGGGCGCGTTGAGGGTCGAAATTCGACTTCTGCGAGGGCCCCGCCCGGAGAAAGGCCACCTGGCCTGACTCCCTCCTGCCGCCACTGCAGGCTCTGCAGAGTCACGTGGTGTCGCCTTTGTTGACGAACACCAACGCCTGAGGCAAACATGACGCAACGGGTTACGGGGCAGCGCTTTCGCCAGCGCAAACTCTCGACAAAGCAGAATTTGCCTGTCGTGCGCGAGCACGAAGTCGAGCAGCTCGCCGACGACGATGCTTCGCGACACATTCCCAAAGTCGAGACGGGTGTCGAGAAGGGCGAGGAGATTGTGAGTTCACGCTATGCCGCTTTTGGCTTTCACTCTCATCGGCGCGAAACATCGCGATAGCGCACCAGCACAAACTACTTCTAATGCTTGCTGTCACGACGCGCTGCTTACCCTTACCTTTGTCGCATATCAGCACAGAATGCTAACAATTTGTAGGAGCACCATTTGCAGGCTGTCATATCTGCCGCCAATGCCGCAGCACAAGGCTCGACCGGCGGTAAGATCGCGCAGCTGTTTATCCCAACGCCTGATGCTGTCGCCAGTAAGCTGTCGTACGAGGACGTGTACCCCAAGCAATTCAAGCAACCCGCGACGTACATACGGTTTTCGTCAACCGTCGAAGACACGTCAGGATGTCCGTATTGCATGACTAGTGACGATGTTGCCTTTCTCAAGTCCTTCAACCAGAAGCAGAGTAAGAAGATGCACTGCTCCGAAGATGAGTTTGAAGAAGTCATCCATTTCTTCGAAGAGAAGACGCAAGAGAAGCAACCGTTTGCCGAGGTTGATAAATCGCCTGTTCTCGCGTATGAGGATTTCGAAGCTGAGTTTGATGATACCATCCGCGAGTCGGCTCGGCGATTCGCCAAGGATCTGTACTCGCATTGGAAGAACCAACGCTTGCTCAGAGGCAATCGAACCTTGATGTTCTCGTTGAAGTTTGAGAAGAATCTCGAGACTGATGATGCTGATCCATATGTCTGCTTCCGTCGTCGCGAAGTACGCCAAGTGCGGAAGACGCGCGGTCGAGATGCACAGGTCACCGAGAAGCTGAAGAAGCTTAGGAAGGAGCTTGAGGATGCGCGCGTTCTCATGGCGGACGTCAAGAAGCGCGAATTGTTCCTCCGAGAACAGCTCTCCATCGACAAGTTGATCTTCGAACAACGGTCTGCCGTCAAGGAGATCAAGCGGAGACTCAGTATCAAGGGCGACGACGAGGAGCTTCTCATCACTCAGAAGGTATGTGACCCGAGTCATGATCATGTCTTCAGCCAAGCTAACGAATTGCAGCCTGCCCCCAAGCCCAAGCGTCCGACAGATCTCGAGAGAGTGCGCCAAAACATTCCTGGCATGAAGCCTCGAGACGCCCGTCCAGATGGTCGCCTCCTCGACAACGATCTGACGTATCTGGAGGAGCAGCAAGCCAAGAAGACCGAAGCAATCGACAGCTTCATCGAAGACAACCTCGTCAAGCACCAGAAATGGAACGTTGGCTGGGTCGACGCAACATGGCGGCCCATCACACCGCCACTGGAGCAAGCAGCCGCAAAGTCGGATTTCCGTACGGTCTTCACGGAGTCCCAATTACCCACTCCGCCAGCCTCAGTATCTGACGAAGAAGGTGCTGATGCCACGGCAGTAGAGCGCATGAACAAGCATTCGCAATCCGACGTTCGAAGAAGCGCGCGGATACGCTTCGCCACTCCACCCGAAGAGGTGCCCTTCCAAGATCAGTCGCGGTTCCGGCGGAGAGTCGGTCGAGGCGGGCGCATCATGATCGATCGGCGTGGCGTAAAACGGCAGAAGGTCGAGAATGGCCAGGTCGATGACCGCGCGGCTGATCGGTGGAAGTTTGCTGGCGATAGCAGCGAAGACGAGCAGGTGTATCCTGTCGACTGGACCGATACGCTGCACATCCGGTATCGCATCATGATCGAGCGACAAGGCGAGAAGCAGCAATCGCAACAGCAGCAACCCGCGTCACTCCAGCACAGACGGTCCATCGAGAACCACAACCGGTCGGCGTCCGGACACCTCATGCCGCCCACACCCACCAACGCGAGTGCCGGATGAACGTCCACGTCTTTTCTTTTCTCCACTCTGTAGATTCGATGGCGATACCCCTTTTGTTTGTCTGATTATTATGGAAGGCGGGCTTGGAGACATTGATCTCAAAAACTTATGTACAATAAACAGGCCATGGAGTGCGGAGCAGTGTGGTATGCCTGAATAAGAGATGACAAGTTAGCAAAGCGCTGTGCTGCTTGGATATGTATACTAGAAGATGAGCAGTGTCAGGTGGCATTCTTCTGCTTGACCAACCCGAGCTGCGGAGCCAAAAAAAAAATCTTGAAAACTTACCAAAGCATATACATGATCTCGAGATTGGATTGATGTAGTCGAATTGATGTCGTCCATGTCTGCGCTCACGCTCGGTGCTTTTTTTCTACTCCGCCCATCTCGACGTCTCCTTCGTCATCTACGGTCCTTTGCCTCTTTGTTACGTTCCTGTCTCTTGCTACCAGCTCGACCAATGCTTCGCTCGTCTGTCTGAGCAGCTTCTTCTCTCCACTGCGCACTGCTCTTGCCATAGCGCTGCGATAATCTTTAGTGCTGCTAGTAGCATGCGCTGCTACAGCTGACTGCATGTCTTCTTCGAGTATAGTGCCGTACTGTGCGATTCTAGTTTGCACAATCTTATTCAGCATATCCGCACCCTTGCTCGTGATCTTCTCTGGCTTCGGTAATTTTCCCTTGCTCTTCAGCCGTTCGATCTCGTCATTCGCCAGAAGTAGTGTTTCAACCAGAACAATGAGCTCGGGCGACAAGCTTTCTTGGATCGTGAAGGGACTGCTGGCGGTGATGTCATATCCTGTGTCGATGATCTCTTGTTCGTCCAAATACTCGATCCTCTCTTCTGAATGTATGCCAGCCGCTGTCGCAACATCAATCACCAGCTCCATCGGTATCTCAACAACATCGTACTGTGCATAATTATCCGTTACGTAGCCGTACCGCCTGAGTAAATCCGATGTCGGCAGCGCACCGTAGTCGTTGAAGATCTCTTCACCAGCCTTGATCGGTTTCAGGGCTTTCATGTCGAGGTGTTTGTCCTCGTAGAACAGGCGTGCGTTGTTGCGATCCGCATCTGCGTTCAGCATGTCTGCGAGCGGAATCATGCCTTTGGGTAGTGCCTCGTCCTCCTCTTCTTCCGCGAAGCCGTCTTCATCTACGTCTTTGCGTGGTGTTGCGGGTTCGACGTCGAAAGCGTATGCCATGATGAGTGAGCCCACTTTGTGCATGAGCGTGACGTTACGCTCATCGCGCATCTCCTCGGCTCGTTGTTTCGCCCTCTCGTCGCCCGCAAAGAAGACAGTTGCAAACTCTTCAATCACTGGCAGTAATTGCTCCATGAATGCTTCTTCCGCGCCCTCTTTGCCAATCTTGCTGAGCACCGCGCTGGCCTGGAGTTCTGCGAGTTCGTCGTCAGACCAGAACATCAGTGTGTTGAAGTCTGTGGGTAGGACGGAGAAGTACGGCGCCCAATTCGATGCTTCGCCGTTGGTATACTCGTAGAGCATAACGAGAATGAGCGAGAGCCAAGGGCCAAGCATCTCGAATGTAACGGCGGGAATTTCGGTGGAGAGGATGGAGTTTTCGACGCTGAGGATGGCGGAGCGGGGGATGCGGAAGAGGAGTTCATCTTGGGAAATGTCCTGGGTTGCGACTATAGCGAATAAGTCAAAATGCCCGTAAGTCGTGTTGGGGAGAAGAAGTAAGCAGTGGGAAGTGAGATGCGTACAGATAGCCACTTACCGACGCCTCGCCCAGCGTTCGCGTGACGCAGATCTGCCAGCTGAACTTTAGGGCTGATTTCTGCTCCAGAGCGCTGGAGCCATGCTAGAAAGGCCTGGCTGGCGCTGTCGAAGTCTTCCATAGGGTTTGGCTGGGTGGTGGGAGTGTTGGTCGGTTGGAGAGTGGTGAAATATACTTGGGTGGAGTATTTAGCGGTCAATTCGTCAGAGCCGAAGCGTGCTTTGCTCCTATTGGCTGGGAAAACTACCAGGGATTGAGGTCTTGACTTGATGGTGTGTGTTTGTGCTACGAAGTAGAGCACGATCGATGGTAGTGATCTTGATATTAATGGCAGTGATTTGCATTTTGCTCTCGACTTGGAAGGACGTTGTTGCTTTTCGGTGCTTCAATTTATGTAGGAAAGTGCTCGAGCTTTCTGTGAGATGAAATGACGTATCGGTAACTTCAAGCAAATGTGGAGTTTCTGGTACAAACAACGTCTTGTTACGTTTCTTTGAGTAATATGAACATCGAAAATACATTTCCTGCAAGTCCAACCCTGAATCTATGAGGTTAAAACACCATGTCGAAGAGCGCAAGGCTGTTATCGATAAGGCTGTCTCGGCTGCACTTCCCCATCACCCCACGAGATTTCGACGCGTCAAACCTCAACCTCAAAAACCAAACAACAGCCACAATGATCGCCATAGGGTTAGAAGGCAGCGCCAACAAGATAGGCATTGGCGTAGTCTCACACCCGGCACCCAACAAACCACCACTCATCCTCGCGAACCTTCGACACACCTACAACGCCCCACCAGGCGAAGGATTCCTGCCAAAAGACACAGCACTACACCACCGAGCATGGGTCGTACGACTCATAAAGCAAGCCATAAAACAAGCTGGCGTGAAGATTGAAGACATCGATTGCATATGCTACACCAAGGGACCCGGCATGGGCGCGCCACTCCAAAGCGTCGCACTAGCAGCTCGAACCATCGCTCTCCTCTGGGATAAGCCTATGATCGGTGTGAACCACTGCGTAGGTCGTAAGTAGACCTCAACCACTACCCTCAAATCACATCTAAGAGTTGTACTATCAGACATCGAAATGGGCCGCTCCATAACCCGCGCCTCCAACCCCGTCGTCCTCTACGTCTCGGGCGGCAACACCCAAGTGATCGCCTACTCCGCGAACCGCTACCGCATCTTCGGCGAAACCCTCGATATCGCGATCGGAAACTGCATCGACCGCTTCGCGCGCACGCTCATGATTCCCAACGATCCGTTTCCGGGATACAACGTCGAGCAGCTGGCTAAGAAGGGGCGAAATATGGTGGACTTACCATACGGCGTCAAGGGCATGGATGCGAGCTTTTCGGGAATACTGGCGGCTGCAGATTTACTCGCTAAGGGACTAGATGAGGACTTGCCGATTCAGAAACGGCTGATGACCGAGGACGGGGAATTGGTGACGAAAGAGGACATGTGCTTTTCGTTGCAAGAAACGATTTACGCTATGCTCGTCGAAATCACCGAGCGTGCGATGGCGCACACGGGGTCTCAACAAGTACTGGTGGTTGGAGGCGTGGGCTCGAATGAGCGCTTGCAGCAGATGATGGGCATGATGGCGAGGGACAGGAGCGGCAGTGTGTTTGCGACGGACGAGCGATTTGCGATTGATAACGGGATTATGATTGCGCATGCGGGGCTGTTGGAGTACGGGACGGGGGTGAGGACGAGCATGGAGGATAGTACCTGTACGCAGCGATTCAGAACGGATGAGGTGTTTGTTGGGTGGAGGGACGATTGAGTGGTAGGGGGAAGAGTGGAGGGATTGGTGAAATGATACCCCAGTTTGATTCTCAAGTTCACTTTGCGCAGTCGACTAATTACCTACAGGAGATGTGTTTTCAGGAAACAGCAGCTTGATTGGAGAATGGGTGCTGCTATCCATCGACGACAGCTAACTGCTTTGAGATGCACGAGTAGTAGGTATGGTAGCGTGGTAACCCAAAAGGTATCTGTTTCGCAATTACGCAATCGTCAATCAGTCCTCATCGTTCACGATTCTATCCGACATCATTGATACCATCGAGCCTCAGTCTCTTTAACAGAGTTTGTCTTTTTCATCAAGTAAGGCGTCGATTGCGATTGCGCGGTCATTATGCAGAATGTTCGTGTCTGCTTATATCCGAGCGAAAGATTTGTCCGAGAGCATTATCTCCGAGCCATAGTCACCTCTTCAGCGGCTGCAATTCCCCGATACCTGAGCTACCCACCACCATGGCCGATAAAATTCCAAAGCCGAGACGGCAGCGTGCGATACTTTCCTGTAACGATTGCAGGAGGAGAAAGTTGCGTTGCGATCGCCTCGACCCTTGCAACCGCTGCATCAAAGGCGGTATCGCAGACTCGTGCGCATATGGCCCAGGAGCTCACGGAACTCCATCTGAAGAGCGCCGTGGACATTCAGCAAAAAGAATCCGGAAGATTATCGGTCGACGACAAACTTCGAATGTTGCGGAAAGCCTTCACGAGTCGGGGAGTGAGGTCAGCGTTCTGGAGTCGACTGAACCGATAAGCTCGCGCGGGACGTACAAGCAAGCAGACGATCGTCAGTCGACTGAGCTTCCAAATCTACCGCAGACTCCCGTGGCAGAGCCCAGAGATCAAGTTGAATTCCTCGCCAAGTCACCAGACCTCAAAGGCGTAAGCTATTCTTCGGCAGCCGTAGGCATGTTGAGCGGCAGGACCTATGGTACTCAGTTCCACGGGGCATCTTCTGTATGGTCTGTTGTTGCCCATGTAAGTGAAGGTTCCAGGTGGCTCGTTCTTCTTTCAATATTATGGCTAAATCCGGGCCTGAGAAGAAATCGCTTTGATGCAAACATCTCTGGAAACATGACTGATGGCAATAGTTCCCTGACCTTCGAACGTACATGAAGAGCGCCTATACCGACTGTACGGCTCGGAGACTCTCCCAGGAGATCAAGGCATCCGAAGATCGAGTAAAATTCGAGCGTGGAAATCGCCACGTGCTCACCGTGCGCGGTTTGAAGTCTCTACTTCCAGATCGCTTCACGGTCGACAACCTCTCAGATCTTTACTTCGCCACGTTCGAGACGACTTTTAGGATCATTCACGTACCATCATTCAGGAGTGCCTATGACAGCTATTGGGACGCCCAAAACAGCGGGGATACAGACATGGACGCCATCATCCTAGCTATAATGGCGTGCACCATATGTTTATCTTCCCATACGAGCCCACGTTACAATCACAGGGGTTCTAATTTCCACTCAAAAGCGTACACATGGATCAAGGCCTGCGAAGCATGGCTCAAGCGCCAAAGCAATAAGCACAGAAGCCTAGCATCGATTCAAGTGAGATGTTTACGGCTCTTGGCTTGTTCTACCGCGAATATTAAACCCAAAGAGTACTACCAAGAAGTTCAAGCACATACGGCATTCATGCGCTCCGCTGGCATGCATATAGATCCAGATGTTTTCGGCTCTCGGTGCACGCCTTTCGAGGGTGAGATACGAAGGCGGCTGTGGGCAACAACGATGGAGCTGGAGCTACAGGCTTCCATTGACAAAGGTGTGTCTCCTAATTCTTCACAGCGATGAGCGCGTACTAACAGCGTAGGCACATCCTCTTTACTCTGCGGTCTCAGCTACAACTGTGCGCCACCACGGAACATTAACGACACTGAGCTTCACGTGAGCATGAAAGAGATTCCACCATCACATAGCACGCCTACATTTACGGACACATCATTCCTACTCATAGCGGCACAGAGCATAGAGATCCGCAATGAAATATGCCGCAAAGTCAACGACCTGAAAGATAGTCCTGACAGAGTCGAAGCTCTGGAGTACGAAGATGCGATCCGACAACACATTGCAAGCTTGCCACGTTGGTCCGAACCAAGATCCGTGCAAGCTCGCACACTGCTCGAGCTCCAACTCAGAGAGTTAGTGCTGATAGTACATGCGCCACGCGTCCTTCAATTTGAGTCTCGCCGTATCTCAAACTGCCGCTATAGCATGGTAGCAGCCCTGGAAGCCGCCACAAGAACAATTGATCTTCACTACAGCTTATCATCGTCCGAGAACTATGCACTCGTGCTCACTCGCGACGACTACTTCCACTCTGCGCTATTGATTTGCCACGTCGCATACCACGCGAGAAGAACCAATGGTGCGCTTCCTTACATTCAGCTTTTATTCCAGCTGACGCACGCCAGACACGATCATTATGCGCCTAGCCAAAATCTTCTTCGACGACTGCATGGACAAAGCGCTCTTCCTGCAAGAACAGCGCGCTATGCGCCCTGGCCGCGGCTCGAGATACTCCTGGTATCTTAGCGCTGCGGTGAGCCTCACAGCGACGCAGTTCGATGCTTCTCAGGCTAAAGAGTATTCCCGGCTGGCTGGCGATCGTATTGCGAAAATGCTGCATCGGACTCTGTCTCTGTGGGATGAGCCGACTGAAGAAACGCTGGCGACGGAAGTCCTGCTTGAGGAGCAGCGGCCGGTGGATTTGGCGCCGCTCACGGTTAATGCGTTTGTGGAGGCTGGATTTAGGATTGATGCGTTTGACTATGGTGATGCTGAGGGCTTCATGATGGACGACCTGTGCTTTTTCAACATGCCACCTCTGGATTTGGATGATGGACCATCGTACCCAGGCTTTTGAGCTTGTCTTTGTTACAGTCTCGTTGTGAGCAAGTAAGCATGCTATATGCACTACCCTAACTTTCACTCAGATTTCGTCACGTCTGTCTCTTTCCCCAACCCACACCACAACCACCAACCTCTCGCTAAACCGCAGCCTCACACGATTCCCAGTCCACGCATGCATCACCGATTGCGGGGCAACGCAGATTACCACCCGGACCCCGTTCGAAGAATCTGAGACCTCCACATCAGCCATTGACGTGACAGCACGTTGGTTCATGCCCTTGCACAAAAAGATCAACAGAGGACAACGCCTAGTCGGGCCGTGCTCAGCCTTGCGCGGGTACGCTAAAGTGGCATGTACTCGGGGTTCGAACATGGCCAATGGGAGCCCTGGTATGTTGGCGGGCCTGATAAGGCGTCCAGTGAGGGCGGCACAAAAGCTTGAAATTTTTGGTTTTCTTGTTAGTTGTGATGATGGGGTCGCGTGGAGGCTGAAGTTTTGCGGAGCGCGTGCGCGTGGGTAGTGAGGAGCGAGACGGCTCGGAGAACTATTTTTGCAGGCCCGATCTCAACTTCGGACGTTGGTGGTGAGTTGACGATGTCATTGATTCAACAAGAAATGAGTCGCGTGCTTTTGATATTCGCCGATGATTCCCTGTGCTGTCGGCGATGGGCGATGGAGAAATACCATACCGACTTGTGCGTTTCGGTGGATCTTACGGCGCAGGGCAGGATGTTATGTTTGTCGTGCTCGAGGATGCACGGTATGATAGCTTGTACACAGCGAAAAATGACGAGTTTCAAGATGCGATTCGTATCGTAGATGCATGAAGCAAGATGTATCATGGTGTGGTGAATGAATTTAAGTGACTGCTGTCGATGTTCATGCGAGCTTACGTCTATGAAAGGTCTACCTTTCGCAAGACCGCTTTCGCCAAAACAGACGAGAGGATACGAGACAAGACAGAGAAGGACCTGGATTTGGCCGTCAACAATATAGAGGTATCAAAACCACGCGTGCAGGTTGAGACGAAGTGTTTTGGAAGTATTGCAGCTCAGTCAACGAGTAGCATGACGATGAATTTGACTTCATCACCACGGAGATGAACGCCGCGCTTGCGGACTACGACGTCGTGGGAACGTGCAACTACGAGCTGATCTTGTTGTTGGCTCTTCCGCGATAAAACCAACATACCGTGTACCAGAAAGCGTCACGTCGTCCCGCTTCCTGCTATGTATTGGGAATACCTAGACTGTGTCAGTAGCTCCTCAGCTCGTGCTGGCCAGGAGCTTCGTCAATCGCAAAAGCGACCTCATGAGAGACGCGAGACTCTTTCAGTCCCAAGCGTATCGACTTCAAAACCTATCTCACTGCAGAATATGGGCAATACTAATAAATCGTGGTTCACGTTCGAGACTGAAGAGCAGGTGCGTCCTGCGCAGAGAGCCTGGGGGGCGAAGCACCGAGTAGATCGATTGTCATTGATTGTCGCAAAGTTCCGGGGAAAGCATGACCGGGGACGACTCGATCAGCAAGATATGACGATGCTTGATGTTGGAATTTTGCTTGGTGAATCCCGAGGACCGGGAAGGCTTGGTGCGGCTTGTATTTTTGCAGTTCCCCTGCAGTGGATCTGGCGCTACGGTAACTGCGGTCAAGGTCAAGCGACTTCGCGCTAAAATTGAATCTTCAACCTTCAACTTTCAACATCGTTGACGTCGACTGTTGGTTACATCACGACTCCAATTTTGCTGTCACAAACATCCTTCCTGCAGCTTCAATTACCGAACACAACGCTTTCCAATGGTCATTGCTGTTTGATGGATGAGGGCACCTTCACACAGCTGCCTAATAGGTTTGATCTACACAATCTTTCTGCATTCATCCCGCCAAGCAAGGCTAGTGTTGGGGGCTTCGAGCGCCACTTTTCGTAGTCTATTTTTTCTACGCCGACCCCAGATTGACAGCCTCATGTTGACTTGAGCCAATAGTAGTTGGTGGAACCCCTCTAAATTGGCACCAGCATCCTCGACGCTTTGAGAACACTAACTTGAGTTGAGTTTGTGTTTCGACTTCCGCCTACGCATGGAGTTGACGCCGTTCAGTCTCTCGGGGACTTACAGGACCATACTTTCGGCGTACCTCCCGCCGATGTCAGCTTCACGGTTTGTAAGATGGCCCATACGGCCGCGCCTCATCTGTTAATACTTCTGCTACTCGTACGTTTCAGATGATACATATCGAGTGCACTGCGCACTTCCATCTCTTCTGCCCATTTGCCTCCTTTGCACTCGTCCCGCTGTACAGCAAAGTAGTGACCCCATCGTACTTACAAGATACATACACTACAAACTCTACGGTCTCTTATCACAGACTGGTGGTCACACTCGTCTATAGCCAGAACCATCTACCTCTTCAAGACACGCCACCATGGATGCTGACCGTCGACTTACGAAGGCCTTGGAGGCCGCAGGCGACGCGCTCCAACATCTGTCCATGTCGCCTGATCTCGACTGCTTAGACTGCACACATATCGACAGACTGCTAGGCAGAGTCGTCGACTTACCCACGGAAGGCAACCAGAGAAATAGTCGAAGAAATCTCCTAGTCATACGGCAATGGATGCTTGCGGAAAGCCCTGGAGTAGTGCTCTTAGAGGTCCTTGGGCAGTTATACTGGCGGCTAGGAGAGCTCAACAGCAAACAGTTCGAAAAGTTCAAAACCATCCTTCAACAACAACAGCCCTACTTGTCTCTCGTTAAGGACACCAGCGCAGTCAACGTGGTCCTTCAGCGCATACGACATATCAAGCAAGCAAAAGCAGATGCTTGTCAGGACTTTCTCTGTGAGCTTTCCGACTCCGAGGAACCGAAGGGTGAGTAATATCAGATTTACAACACAACGATGCTGAGCTAATTTGCGCAGTCGACTCCCCAATGTCTCACATGGACGCTTTGCGAACATACTCCAGGAGTCCCTCTTCTCCCCAGTCTGTAAAATCACTAGGCAGTGACTCTTCACAAGAGTGTGGCTTCGTCAGCCTTATTAAATATGTCCCTTCCAGTATAATGTGGGGCGGCGAAATGGAGCAGATTCTCATCGACTTTTATATCAACGGCATCTGTCCAGGTCGCACCGTCGCAACACAATCGAACACATATCTATCCTTGTTACCTTTAGCAGATGCGTGTCCAGGCACTCGCTTCGCTCTCCTCAGCGTCGCGGCATCATACATTTGCGAGCATCTTCCGTCCCAGAAAGAAGTATACCACCAAGCCGAGCTTTACTACTCGATGCAGGCGCTCCAAGCCCTTACCGCTCAGATCAGCACTGGCACAAACTACGAGGGCGCAGTCGCTACCAGCATGCTCCTCATGCATCATTCGGCATTCGACGGCGAAGACTCACCTCTATGCTGGTCCTGCCATGCCAGTATATTCGACATCATTCCACCGGGCGTCGTCGATCTAGAGTCGGATATGGCGCTTTTCATCCGTACCCAACTGGTCCTCGCACGCACCGCACAGACGTGTGCGCAGCTACAGAACACCGAGTTTCATTCTATCGAGAAGAAGAGCCGGCTGGAATGTGCATCATCGCGAGAGGCACAAAAAATCTGCGCAACACTAGGTCTTTCTCCCGAATTGAGCTTTCTCATATGCTCTATCACATCGCTCGCGATGCACACATCCAGTCCCGATAGCCTCCTACACGCGCAAGTGCTGGAAGCACAGTTGTTGAATATGTGCCAATGGACCGAGGAAATACAGTTTGCGGAGCGGGAGGTCATCGTCAAGACAGCCGAAGCCTTCCGCCTGGCGGCGATCACATATCTCCGCACTCGCATCTACGGGTAAGTCTGAGCGATCCTCGTACCAACCCATCAAGCTGATCTTTCGCAGTTTCACTCGCTTCCACCCATCAATCATCGAAATCTCCGACTCTCTCATCGCCGTCCTGCTCGCTCTTCCTGTGAAAGGCAGCTTGTACACAGCCATATATCCCATCTGGCCACTGTTCGTTGCCGCAGTGACGGTGAACTCCGATAAGCGTGACATCCTATACCAGCGCGTCGTACCCATTCGCGAGGGCGATAAGAACACCCTTCCAGCTGTGCTGAAGCGTGTCAGTGGTATGCGTATCTGGCTCGCCAACCAAAATCCCACATGTCGAGTGCGCGATGGCTGGTGGGACGAGATGCTGAGCCCTAGCAGCAGTACCTCTATACTAGGGCCCAATCTCTTGTGTCTTGGTTGACGGTTTGGACATCGGTAGCCTCTTTCACTTCTCTTTCACTTCTTTCCTTGTCTTTGTTGGCATCTCTGGAGTCTGCTAGCGAAATATGATACCCTTCTTGTTCGTCATTTGTTTTAGCATTTCTTCCGTTATTTAACCATCGCCGTTTCTATCATATCGTAGTTGTACTCGCATAGAGAGCTGGCCACTCATAGATCGTGGCAATGCTGTTCTTCTTGATTATAGAGCTGTACATCAGACCCTTAATCGTATATACTGGTCAACCTAGATCGGTATGCTCTTACATGTTCTGAGATCTCTGAAGCCAACCTACGGTGTTTCTGAAATCGTGATCGCTTGTCGCGGTAGTGATCAGTAACGAAGATGAAGGACTATATGTATGTGAATGCGGTCCCACATCGCTGGCCTCTGAGTTTGGGGACGAAATGCGGCGGTCGTGAATTACGAAGTACGAAACGATGCTCACTCATTTATTCTGCGAGGTTTCTGGATTGACGTCCCGGCGCTGCGACGTATCACTGCCCCCCTCACCACTTTAGAGTCCCGTATATGTCTCGGAAGCTTTCGTAGAAGTTCTGTCAGCACTTGCAAGCTCTCACCACCAAAAAGAATGTCGCAAATCACCGAAAGGTCTCATTCGTCAAGCCTCTATGGCCTGATCTCACACTAGTCGAGTATTAGAGCCTCAGCCTCAACACTTTGAGATTTGTAAGCATGCGCCGTTAGAATAGCATGTCGAGCCTAGTCCGATCTTGACCAATGGCATTCACTCCGCTGTGCGTCAGTTGCATGACGTAACAGCAAAGCAAAGCAGAATACTACGCAAAGGTAGTTATATACTACAGGTAAACTTTATTGAGCTCGCATACTTAAAATCCGGTACTGTCGCCCGTCTTCGAGGTCCACGGTCATCTACCTGAGTCGCTTTCAGATTTCACCAAATCCTCCTTCAGCATGTCGTACCCCGAGACTTATCGTTCTTTCCGCCGCGTGAAAGGACCGATTCCAAGGTCTATTGAGCAGACTCAAGAAACATTGCCGAAGACACTGGGCCCCCGCGATGTGGTCATCAAGATTCATGCCGTCTCGCTCAACTACCGCGAACACGCCACGCTCATTGGCACGTATCCTCGTCAAGCAGACGAGACTGGCATTCCTTGCTCAGACTGTGCTGCTGAAGTCATTGCTGTAGGGTCTGCTGTCAAGAAATATGTAGTGGGCTCGAGGGTCGCGCCAATCACGGCTCAGGGACCATATGAGGACACCGACGACGGCAATTCGGTGTCTATTGGATTCACCAAGGAAGGTGTTCTTCGGGAGTATGCGATATATGAGGAGAAGCACCTTGTTCACTTGCCAGAGAATATGCCTTGGGACCAGGTGAGTGATGATGAAGTGCGACACAAGGTCATGCGCTAATGTCGGTCAGGGCTCTATCCTGGCTTGCGCGGCTGTGACTGCGTGGAATTCTTTAGACGGACTAAGGCATGTCCCCCAAAGAGCCAGCGCTTTGATGCAAGGTAAAAGACATCTGTCGTTTTGATGCGGAGCCAAGCTGACATCTACGACAGGTACTGGAGGTGTAAGCATCATTGCGCTCATCCTATGCGTAGCAGCAGGCATTCAGCCTATCATCACATCTTCATCCGAAGAGAAGATAAAGGCACTCCAGAAACTGTACCCGGAGGTTCGTGGCATCAACTATAAGACCACTTCTGATATGGATGCGGAGGTGAAGCGTCTCACGAACGGCAGAGGTGTAGACTTTGTAATCAACAACACCGGCCCGCAATCTCTCATGGACGATGTTGGCTTTCTGTGCGGAAGAGGTGGTACCGTGTCTCTCGTTGGCTTCCTCGAAGGTTTTGACGCAGATTGGGAGCCTAAAAGGTTGATGGAACTGATGGTCAAGTCGGCAAAGATTCAGTAAGTGATCGAAGGCCGCTGAAATTGCCACGAGTATGGAAACGTTAACCAGAGACTTTGCAGGGGCATCTCCGTCGGGTCCAAAGCCGACTTTGAAGAGATGAATCGCTATCTCGAGGAGAACAAAGTCCAGCTTGGACCGGCGCTGGATCGCACGTTTGCATTTGGAGAGTCGAAGGAAGCGTTCGAGTACCTTAGCTCGGGAAAGCATACTGGAAAAATCGTTATCAAGGTAGCTTGAGCATGTGCATCAGTAGCATCTAAGCATTCGAAATTATACTCAGACCCGGACAGGAACTTAGAAATGTATGCAGCGCCAATGGCAAAAGAAACTGGGCTAGAGAATTAGGGACAGTGCGTTCTTTGCAGGCGAGGTGAACAGCCAAATTTCGGAGGATAAAGAGAAGCCGGCGTGCAAACGCGCTTCGTCGGTCCACTTCTATGTTTAGGTATGTTATCGGTAGGGCGCTGCTCTGATGTGTACCTTGGTCGAAAACCTCAGCGTGTAAAAGATCCCAGTATTCAGGCTCCGTTTCATTGACTCTGGCGTTCAGCATGTGCTAAAGGTCGACACACTTGATGATGGCAAGAGCAGGTGAGAGAGAAGCCAGCCTACAAACGCGGTTGCCGCACTCGTGAGAATTTCGATTGCAACAACTTGCTGAATTAATTCAGCGTCTCCGCCAACACTCCAGTCCACCACCATCTGAGCTACTCGGTCATGGATCGCCCCAGCGACGACTTGCGGCGACAAGAGCTATGTCACGTACTTCTTATTGAGCTGCTGGCGTAAGTGGCCAGTTCTTCCATGTGGGAGCAGATCTGACAGCTTCTAGTTACCAATTCTGCTCTCCTGTGAAATGGACCGACACGCAAGAGCTGTTGCTCTCAAACGCAACGAGGATACTAGAGATTGGACCGAACGAGACGTTGACCGCAATGATAAAGCAGACACACATACCGTATCACGAGCGCGACCTCGCAAATTCGATCACGCGTGAGTTCTTGTCGCTCAAGAAGAACAGCGACAACATATACTATATTGCGCGAGGAGAGAGGGAAGAGCCAGAGTTGCCGCGAAACGAAGTGGCTGTTAGCCACCCCGCCACCGCAAGCGACGCGGCACCTCAGCAGGCCGCCGCTCCCACACTTAGACCCACCGCATCGACGCCCATCTCAGATATTCCCCTCAAAGCAGACGATATCGTTCGAACTATCGTGTCGACAGCATTGAAGAGGCCGGTGGAAGATGTCCCATTCATACAGACGATTCGCTTTCTTGCTGGAGGTAAGTGGTGACGGCGACGCGCAGCACGATGGAAGACGTGTCAACTGACTAGCACAGGACGTTCCACGCTCCAAAATGAAATTATTGGGGATCTCGACGCCGAGTTCGGTTCCGTGCCAGAGGGTACAGAGGACACGCCCCTAGCAGAGCTCTCTATCGTTCTTCAGAAGAGCTTCGCAGGCACGCTAGGCAAGCGCACGAAGTCGCTCCTGGAGAAGTTCTTCATGACGAAGATGCCAAGCGGTTACGGCCAGCCGAAGATCCGGAGCATACTTCATGACGCCTATGGATTTGGCCCAGGTCGGCAATGCAGTGTCATGCTATGGGCATTGCGGGTTCCTCCATTAACCCGTCTAGAGACCGAGGCCGAAGCAACCAGCTTCTGGTCAAATATCGTGTCTGCATACGCATCAGAGAATCACCTGGATCTCGGCAGCATCAGTCCTGGCGTTGGAGCCGTTGACGTCACGATTGATCTGAAGGTCGTGGATGCACTGAGCAAGCGCTCGGACAACTTCCACCGCGAGATCCACGCCGCTTATGGACGCCATCTCAGCCAGGACAGCAATCAACATGCAGCAGAGATTGCGCGCCTCAAACATGAAGCTCGCAACATGCAGGATGAACTCGATATTTGGAAGCTCGAACATGGTACGGACTACGGCGAAGGCGTTAAACCCGCCTTCGATGAGCGCAAAGTACGAAGTTACGACTCTAGCTGGAACTGGGCCCTGCAAGACATTTTCCAGATCTACCACAGCATACGCCGAGATGCTCTCGGATCTAAGTCATGTTCAGTTGTGCAGCAACGTCATCGTATCGTCAATTGTACGAGCGAGCGTCTAATCACAGTTCTAATGCACATGACTAGAGATCGTGACAAGCGATCAAAGTTGGGGCGTGAGACCAAGGTCTGGCTGAACGGTTTGCTTCGAGACTGCCAAACGGCGTTACAGCGAGCACCAAATTACATTGCCGACAGCCAAACGACGGCACCCCGTACGATTATTGATTCGCAAGGGCTTGTGCGGTTTGTTGAGACCGCAACAAGTATCAATGGAGCTCAATCTTCAACTAAGGCACCAGAGACAACACTCAGATCGCCAAGGGTATCCTGTGAAGCATTCAGACACGACCGGGCCACAGCACAGTCCCTCAAGGCCCGTGAAATCTACTATCCCGCGATACTGCAAAAGCCACAGGGGTCATGGATTGAGTCGAAAGCCCTGATTACACAGTACGTAAAAACACTTGACCAGATACTCTCCACTGGTCTTTCGTTCCAGGGTAGAAACGTTCTCGTCACGGGCGCCGGCAAAAGCTCAATTGGAGTAAATATCGTTCAAGCATTGCTGTCTGGGGGCGCTAGAGTTATCGTCACCAGCAGCTCATACGCGACGAGTACGAAGTTCTATCAGCACATGTTCACCAAGTTTGGTGCCGCGGGTTCAAATCTCATGGTGGTGCCATTCAACGCAGGAAGTTCCCAGGATGCTGATGCGCTTGTAAAGTACATATACAGCTTGCCTGATGCTGACTGGGATTTGGACCACATAATACCTTTCGCAGCAATATCGGACTCTGCTCATGGTATCGAGCTTGGACCCAAGTCAGAGCTGGCACACCGTTTGATGCTCACGAACGTTTTGCGCCTGCTTGGAGCCGTGAAGAAAGCGAAGGAAGCGCGCAACATCCTCACACGACCTGCACAGGTCATTCTGCCGCTCTCCCCCAATCACGGCATGCTCGGTGGTGATGGCCTTTACCCTGAGTCCAAGCTAGGCCTCGAGGCCATTCTCAACAAGTGGCGGAGCGAAGACTGGTCGAATTACCTCTCAGTTTGCGGTGCTGTGATTGGGTGGACACGCGGTACGGGTCTGATGAGCGACAACAACATGGTCGCAGAAGGCATTGAAGCACTAGGCGTCAGAACCTTTTCACCAACCGAGATGGCGATGTACATCGTTTGCCTCATGAGTGGGCCTGTGCTTCAAGCCAACCAGATGGAGCCGCTCATTGCTGATATGAGTGGCGGTATGGGTCATGTGGTCAATTTGAAAGATGAGATCGTAGCCATTCGCCAAAGTATCACAGACACAAGTTCTCTCCGACGTGCGCAAACCAAGGAGCATGCTGTAATTGACGGCTTTCTGCCGTCACCTCGGCCGACTTTGTTCGGAACCCTTGAAGAACGTGCGAACATCAAAGTGGGGCTACCGAACTATAATGGGTTCGATCTCAGTGCCTCTCATCTCGGCATGCTAGAAGGTATGATCGACCTAGAGAAGGTTGTGGTCATTGTTGGGTTCGGCGAAGTCGGGCCTCACGGTAGCTCCCGCACTCGATGGCAGAGAGAGTCTGCAGGTAGATTGGCATTAGAAGGCGTTATCGAAATGGCTTGGACAATGGGGCTCATCGAGTACCAGGCCGCTGAGGGCTCTGAGTACATCGGATGGATCGAGAAAGACACCAAAAGGCCCATTGAAGACAGAGAGGTCAAGCAGAAGTATGAGGAGCATGTGCTAAATCACAGTGGGATCCGTGTCTTGGATGCTCGGGCTCTCGATGGACCGGATCCAGCCGCTCGCCAGATACTGCACGAGATGGACCTTCAGCACGATTTCGCCCCTTTCGAAGTGTCGAAGGAAACGGCGGCTGATCTCCTACGCGAGCACGGTAGCAAGATCACAGTCAGCCTCGGAGCTGAAGAGGACACTTGCGTGGTTACGCTTCACAAAGGCGCACGTCTGATGGTACCAAAGTCGTTGAGTTTTGATCGGACCGTTGGTGGGCAAGTCCCAACTGGTTGGTCTGCGAAGGCCTACGGTATCACTGAGGAGATCATCAATCAAGTAGACCCGGCAACACTATACGCACTCGTATGCACCGCCGAAACACTACTTTCAGCAGGTGTAACGGATGCATATGAGTTTTACAAGCACATCCATGTCTCTCAGCTCGGTGTGTGCGTAGGGTCCGGATTCGGCGGGGCTACATCACTACAAGGCATCTATAAGGAGCGATACGAGGATAAGCAGGTACAAAGCGATGTTCTTGCAGAATCCTTCGTCAACACAGGAAGTGCGTGGATCAATATGCTTCTGCTAGGATCCTGCGGCACGAACATTACGCCAGTGGGTGCGTGTGCGACTGCTCTCGAATCTCTCGACGTTGGTGTAGAAACCATAATGAGTGGCAAGGCCAAGGCTGTGCTGGTCGGCGGCTACGACTATCTCGCGAAGGCCGTGTCCTACGAATTCGCGAATATGAAAGCGACGATCAACTCTGACGAAGACTTCAAAGCTGGGCGACAGCCTCACGAAATGTCACGTCCTGCCACTAGTTCCCGCGCTGGGTTTGTCGAGTCTGAAGGGTGCGGCACACAACTTCTCACTACTGCGAGCCTTGCCATGGAGATGGGACTACCGATATACGGTATTGTTGCTCTGACTAGGACGGCTTTTGACGGTGTAGGTCGGTCACTTCCAGCTCCCGGCCGAGGCACCATTAGCTTCAGTGGCGTTTCGAAGCAGTCCCACGGCTCACCGCTGCTTGATATGCGCTACCGCAAGCGCATGATTGAGCGATCGCTGATTCACATTGCGGAGAACGAACAGAGTGAGCTGGAATATCTCGAGAAGAAATTGACGGCTTCTATTCCGGACTCTGTAGATCTGAAGGACAGTGCCTATCGCCAGCATCTCGTCGATGTCATCAAGAATGAAACCAAGAAAGAGCGGTCCGACATCCTCAGCCGCTACGGCAACGAATTCTGGAAGCGCGACACCACGATCTCGTCTATACAAGGCGCACTCGCTGTTTGGGGCTTAACGGTCGATGACATATCCGTAGCGTCATGCCACGGCACATCCACAGTCAAGAACGAACTCAACGAGTGCACTGTCATTCAGGATCAAATGACACAACTCGGTCGAGCCAAGGGCAATCCTCTCCTCGCAGTCTTCCAGAAGCATCTCACGGGCCATCCCAAAGGCGCGGCAGCGGCGTGGATGCTGAACGGTGCTTTGCAAATAATGGAGACTGGCCTAATACCCGGTAATCGAAATGCCGACAACATTGACCCAGCGCTCGAGAAGTTCGATCACATTGTGTTCCCGAACGAGACGATCCACTCTTCTGCGGGCGTTGATGCGACTCTGGTCAACGCTTTTGGCTTCGGGCAGAAAGGCGCGCAGGCGATCATCGTGCATCCGAAGCATCTTTTCGCTGCTGCGGGCAAGGAGGCATATGCGTCGTACTCGGAGAAGTTCCGCAAGCGAAAGATGAAGGCGGATCAACATCTGGTGAAGGCGATGATTACAAATAGCATGTTTCGGGCTAAGAACGAGGCGCCGTACAAGAAGGAGAATGAGATGGAGTGGTTGATGAATTTGGATGCGAGACTGCCGATGGATATGACGCTTTGAGTGGCTTAAGGCGGAGTGGACGCTGTTCTTGAGACACAAAGACGGAAAGACGTTGCTTTGCGCAAGATTCAGTCTGTTGGCCGTATCCTCACCTTTGCAAGTGGTAGCACACTGTATATCAATTGACGGCCATAAACAACATCACTCACTCCGGACATGTAGCTAACCGCATACATTCTTTGTAGTACAGTTAGACTATCAAAACTCATGGAGCTGTTCTGCAAAGAAGGTTTATTCTTCCCTCTATCCCTCATCCATGATCTGCATCACCGTCGAGTTCTTGACACTGCACTCCTCCGGACCACGGCATCCGAGTGATGCACGAGCAGAATCGATGTCGCCGTCGCCGCGCATCTCGACAATAATAGTGGCAGCTGCCTCGCATGAGATCTCGAAGCCACCGAAAGATTGGTAAGTAGCGGCTATGCTCGGTGGGCAAAAGCAATCTGCGGTATTTGGGCAGTCTGGTTCTTCTGGCACAGATGGCTTGGCGCACGTTCGACGCGGGCTCGGTAGACGATGGACCTGTGATGCGGCTGGACTTGGGACAGCATCAAGCCTTTTCGACGGCTGGTCAACAGACGAAGTCGCCAAAACCGATCCCTTTCGAACAGTAATGTCCCTCACATGTATGTGGCTACGAGGCCGCATCGGATACTGGTCCGAAGTATCAGACCTTGTTTCACACACTATCTGCGGTTGCGATGTCGGTGCTATTGCATGGTTGGTTGGAAAGCATGTCGATCCTGGTGTTCGAAATGATCGCAGATGTTCCTCGATTTCGCCCTGCGAAACGCCGTGACGGAAGAGTAGGTCTCGCAAACCTGTATTTTCTTCTGAAACTCTTCGAGCGGCCTTCTGCACTTCCTGAGTTGCTCTCACACCCTGTTGCTCGTATTCTTGAACTCGTTTTTGAAGATCATCGATGAGCTCTTTTCTTCGGTTGCGGGAGCGTCGCTGATTTTCCCGGATGCGCGTCGCGGTTGGCGTGTCATTGCCCTGCAGTAGCATCAGCCAGCGAACATGGATTCATACAGCGATCTGAACGGACTTTCTTTGACATTGTCAAGCATCAGACCGATGGGTGTCCGAAGGCGTGGGAAGTTTTGATGGAAATGACGGAGTCCTGGCGGAAGCTTAGTAAGCGAAAATCCCGACACAAGCCACTCGCGTCGTCCACGGGCTTCTTTTTGTCTCCTCTTGGAACATCTTGTCACCCTCACACATTACCTTACACGGAGCAGCAAGCCTATTGGCACAACCAAAAATACCTTACGGACCGTCGCACCATCTGCAACAAATGGTCGAGGTAACCACAATCGACATTGCACATCTTCTGTCAGGGCCTCACGCCGTCACATTGTGCTCACAATACAAGTTATCTGATCCCAATCTATTCGTTTGATCCCGATCTACCGGTAGTGGTTTGATCTCAATCTAGTGATGTAGTTGTAGGAGACCCGTCTCATGTTCCGGCCTACCCTCAGCGATCGTGCTCAGCCATCTCGAGCCTGGCGCTTCTTCACTCGGCGCAACTGAAACATGAAGCCGCTCGCTATGGTGTATGTTAGACCAGCAAATATCTGAACGTAAAGGTATTTCCTGGACGACTCCGGTCGCCGCAGTTTCAATGCGATGCCCTCGGACACTACGCCAGACATTAGTCAATAGTCCTTCCGCAAAGTGCGGATATGAGGACATACCTATCGCTGGTACAATTACTGATGCCCACGAGAGAGACAGTAACGATTGCAGATTCTTGAGTCCGGCAACCTCAACACAAAGTGGCCCTATGGTCTACGGCTGTCAGCTCCAAGACCCTGACTATGAATATCTCAGCGCGTTGCTCACCATCCAGAATACTCCAACGATGGCTCCGCAGAGTATGGCGAAGAAGATTGTAAGCCCGAACGAGGTTGCGGGCAGCCAGAAGACAAAGCAAGATAGACCGCAAAGTAGCGTTAGAGCACCTGCTGTGTCGATACGACTCGACTTGTCGCTGAGGATCCCAATAATCGGTCGACCAATCGCGGTTCCCACGTGCAGCAAACCCACGATGTCTGTAGCTTGCGATCGAGACAAGCCAATCGATAGCGCAAAATCCGCTAAGGAAAACAGAAGCAGAACGTACCCGAGCATACTGATGAAAGCCCAGGCAAGGAGCAGCAGCACGTCGTATCGTCGAAGAAGTTTGGTATCGAAGCCAAGTTGTCTTGGTCGAATAGCACTGTTTCTGTCTCGTATGATGGCGATTGCAACCACTTCTGCGGCGAAAGCAATGACACCAGTAATGCGTAGAGCCCAGCTGATACCCCATCGACGGATGATGGCCTCTGTACCCTAGGAAGTGTATGTACGGAGTCAGTGTATATCTTACATGCAGTTTGTACAATCGGCTACTGACCCAAGTGAAAGCAGCACCGCCAACGCCAGAGCCTGCAGCGCTGATTCCGTTGGCCAAGCTGCGTCTTCGGAGGAACCATTGCGACAAAACCGGCAAAGCCGGAATGTAGAGAAAGCCGATGCCGCAACCGACGAGGACGCCCTGGGTCAGGTGTAGCTGCCATATCCGCGTTGCAAATGATGCAGTTATGAATCCTACACACTGAAAGACAAGGCCGATAGACATGGCGGCATGGACACCAAGTACGCGTGTGGCAACTGTGACCAGTGGTGCGACCAGCATGGCTATGGCGAAATTGAAGCCGCCCACGAAAGCATAGTCCCAAGTGGTGGCCTCGGGGAATCTGCTACTGCTGAGATAATGTGAGAGATATATCCCATATGCCTGCAAGTCTACTTAGTAAGTCATTATGCTCTGACAAGTCGTTCAATGTGACAATTTACCGAGACCGTTCCCCAGGTGAAGCAGTTGATAGCAAAGCATGCGCCAACGCAAACCCAACCATACCCACCATCCGGGGGTACATCTTCAGCAGTCTCATTCATCCCTAGACTGTTTTCGATCTCCAGCTTTTGCGCTGTCGGTGTTGCTGCTCCGTTTGGCAGCGAGTTCGACGTCATGTCGTTCATACTGCTCACACTGGGTACGAGCGTGAAGTCCCGCCGACAAAGAAGGCGTACGGCGGCAGTGACTTAAGTACGTGTGTCGAGGCACTGGACTGTGTCTTTCATGATATGTCACTGCTGTGTGGAAAAAGTTGGCTTTGTCAGATAAGTGTGGTAGTGTGTTCTAGCACCCGAGAGAGACCTCGCCACTCCAGGCTAGCGTCGCGGCTAATGCCCACCGCAGCCACGATCATCGAGACGTCGTAGCACATGTTGAGCTGTTTATTCCTGTTTAAAGAACCAGCCTCGTATTTTTTGCACTCTCAATTACTGTTCTGCCTTCTTTGTCTTTTCTTCTTTCAGCCTCTTTTCTTCTCGCTCACTGAACCTGTCGCCGAACAAATCGAAGTGAGGCCTCATCACGAGAGTGTACTTGACAAATTCTTCCATGCAGTCAACGAGCCTGTCTCGGTTGCCGCTCGGCATGAGCCTGCTTCCCTCTTCTTCTTCGGTGAACTGCTTGTATGCCATTGGTACTGAGCTCTGATTGGGAATAGCAAACATGCGCATCCACCGTCCGAGAATGCGTAAAGAATTTACTGTGTTAAAAGACTGGGAGCCACCCGATACTTGCGCAATAGCCAGTGTACGCCCTTGAGTTGGCCGGACGGAACCTGTTGATAGAGGAATCCAATCAATTTGGTTCTTGAACACGGCAGTCTGAACACCGTACGTTAGCTCGCAAACATGACCATGATCGGCGTTGCTCAAGTATACTCACAAGATTACCGTGTTGCTCAGGGCTGACCCAAACATGGCCATCAGACCACTTGCTGAGATGGCGCAGCTCTTGCACCTTTGGATGTGAATGCTGAACGTCGTCCTTGACGGGCAGACCGGTTGGATCATACACTCTCACATCGCAGCCTAGTCGAAATAGAATACGACTGGCCTCAAATGCAAGAAGGCGTGAATAGGACCTGTTTTCGTTAGCGTTCCTGCTGTCACGTGTAGGAACGGCAAGAGGCCATACCGCTTCCGCATGCTCCCATATACGACAAGAACTTTCAGCCGATCTTGACCACCCTGAAGCACTTGTTGATCCACCATCTTCAGTACGGTACTCAGCTCGAGCTGGGAGACCCAGTCTTGGCTTGGAGAGGCATCGTCCTGGATAAAGGGTCGATACGTGCTGCGCACTTCTGGATCATCTGTTGCGGATGTGGGCGCCAGGGACAGGTGACGGTACGCCGGGTCTATTTCCAATTCTACTCGGATGCGCTCAGCCGCTGTGTTGTTCAAGTCTCCAATTGCGACCGTAGCCATGGTGCGTGCAAGTGCAAAGGCAGCACTAAAGGGAGCGTTTCTGCGCAAAGCTGTGCAGTGTAGTGCGCGAAAGAAGCTCATGTGATGCTTGAAAATACGCTCAATACGCAAGATGGAAGCAATTACTTTGTGACTCGGTGTGCGGCCGGTGTTGAACTCGAGTGTTCGCAGCTTGGACTTGGTGAATGTCGCAGACTCTTGCGATCTGTCACTGGCCGTACATGATTGGCTACGTGTTTCGCCTTGCACGACTAGCAACCTCAAGCACTAGCTGCCAACATCCATCGATTACGACACAGATACCTATTTGATACGATACCACCGCAACGCCAAATGTGAGCACTCAAAAAGCAACGAGAAGGGCATTATAAAATCTTTTCTTTCGTGTGACGAGAAATCCACT
>Ga0265780_10001612_pt1 | contig 31418 bp, 33 predicted proteins | sample P1T30metagenome_FD_192432 | JGI IMG/M metagenome (GOLD analysis project Ga0265780, IMG submission 192432) | Plant litter microbial communities from East Loma Ridge, Irvine, California - P1 T30 | ecosystem: Environmental > Terrestrial > Plant litter > Unclassified | place: USA: California... | reverse complement strand
CGGAAAATGGAATCCGGGAGCGTATTCTGGATTGTCATTTGGCCCCACAAGTACTGTAACATCACAGTAGTAAATCAACCGAGGCAACGTTGAAGAGCACCTACCAAATATATCGAAACGGTGATCGTGCTGCCTTGTGAAAGATTGCGTCGCCTCTTCGAAATCAAGCATCCACTTTCCCAAATTTGCGGCACTAGAAGTCCGAATGATATCTCAACGACATGACGGTCGGGATCGCAGGGCGGACGTTGCCCAGAAGGCATCACCGAAGCTGAAGGTTGGTGTTGTTGGGCTGGGCCGCATGGGCAGACGCCATGCCTTCAATGTTCTCCATAGAGTGCCGCAAACGACTCTTGTCTGCGCTTGCTCACCAGCAGAACCCGACCTGATCTGGGCAGACGAATTCCTCACACCGCATGGTGTCCGAGTGACAAAGACTTTCGAGGAGATGATCGAGGCCCCTGGACTGGAGGCGGTGATAATTGCGTCTGCAACATCCCTACACACCACCCAAACCGCCATGGCGTTGAAAAAGGGCCTCCACGTTCTGTGCGAGAAGCCTATATGCAAGACATTGGAAGAGGTTAGAGAATCCTTCAGTTCAAGTCTCCTCTGAACCCTTTAGCTGATGAAGGCAACAATAGCTGGAAGAGATCGTGAAACTCGCCGAAAGCAGCCCCAAAGCAGATCTGATGGTCGGCTTCGTGCGCCGGTTCGACGACAACTACCTTGAAGCTTACAACAAGATCCAAGGAAACGCAATCGGACGGCCCGTAGTGATCAGGTCACAAGGGTGCGATCCTCTGGACACGAGTCCATTCTACAAGCAGTATCTCAAGGACTCGGGTGGGATCTTCATCGACACCATCATCCACGACATCGACCTGTCACTCTTCCTCTTCGGCGAAGACTCGGTGCCAAAATCCGTTTCCGCGATCGGTGTCGCCGCCTGCCACCCACAGCTAGAGTCCCAAGGCGACGCCGACAATGCCGTCGGCATCTGCGAATACTGGGACGGCAGAATCGCGTTCTTCTACAACTCTAGGATGGCGTCTCACGGATACGACAATGCCACCGAGATTTTCGGGACCGCCGGCAAGATCTCGATCAACCTGCATCCGCGCAACAACGCCTTGGAGCTGTGTGACGCCGACGGCTTCGTCAAGACGCCGGCACACCCTGGCTGGTACGAGCGATACGCCTCGGCCTTTGTCAACGAAGTCGCGGCGTGGGCGGCCGCCCTCTTGAACGGACAGCCGATGCCTGTGCCGCTGCGTTCGTCTTTGGTGTCGCTGAGGATTGCGACGGCATTGCAAGAGAGCTTGAGGACTGGGGAGAAGATATTCTTCGACAGGGATGGCTGCATTGAGCGAAAGGGTGATGGTCAGATATTTGTGGAGCTTCCCTGTACGAAATAGGTTCCTGGAAGGTATCTTGAATGGCGTTGATTGTGATCAGCTTCGCGTGTTTGACTCATGGCGACATGCCGCTCTCATCCTCCAAAGCCCTCCTCAACCTCTCCCTCGGCGATACATACACAAATCTCCCCTTCGCCAAGTAATACCCGCTAGCAAACAACACCATCAACCCAAACAGCAAACACCCCCAATTCATGCCATCAGGCGTTACCGGGACCGAACTGGGGAACAGCGTGAAGACCAAAACAGGCAGTAACCAGCAGAGCGCCGCGATGTTGATTGCAGTCCCGGCTTTCCCGAGCGACCATTCCCGGGTGGGAAGGGGTTCGCCTTGGAGGCGCTTGAGCAGGAGGCAGCTGATGGAGATGCTATAGGAGGCCAACAGGGCGGTGAGATCGAGCGCGAGGATGGCGTTGAGGGCGGCGGTGGAGCCGATGTTGATGAGGGATAGGAGGACACAGACGACGAGGGACACGACGATGGCATTGAGGGGTATGGCGGATTTGGGATAGATCTGGCGGAGGTTTGTTAGTGCTGTGATTCATCGCGTGCAAGACGGGTATGCTTACGTGGCTGACGGTGGCGGAAAAAGGGACGCCGTTGTCTCTGGCGAATGCCCAAGTCTGACGACTCGCAGTGGCGACGCATGCGATGACGCTACCGGTTAGCGGGAGTACGATGAGCATCGTCATGGCAATCGTCGCCGCTTTGTTCCCCGTCGTGTTGTAGAAGATCGTCAAGAACGGCCAGCCGTAAGCCGAGTCGGCGATGTCTGCCATATTCCCCCACGTGTATATGAGCGTGATTACCATGAGGAAACCGAGGAAGGCGTTGATGTAAGTCGAGTACATGATCGTTCTGGGGATGGAACGAGCGGAATCCTCCGTCTCTTCGGCCATGTGGACTTGGCTGTCGAATCCGAGAAGGCACAGGGTGAGCGGCAGGAGGCCGACCATGAACGATAAGCCGTCGGTCGGGTAGCCTCCCATGTTTGAGAACTGGAGGAACGCATCGTGCGTGTTGTTTCTCGGAGCCAATGTCCAAAGCACGACGATAACGATGAAGAGGCCTGCGAAATGTACCAGAGCTAAGAAGCTTTCAACCAGAGGAAGTCGCCTTGCCACGAAGACGTTGATGAACACGCAGAAGCTGACGACCGCGATCGTTAATAGCGTAGTGTGCCATCTTTCCCACCCGTAGTCCGGGTTTTCGAGGGCGATGAGACCCTGTATGGCGCCGGCCACGATTGATCCGATTGCAGTGATTGCGGATTGCCAGCCGGTGAATGCGAGCCAGCCAACGACATACGACAAGAAGCGCTCGACACGGACTGGTGCAAATTCGCTGACCCAGTGGTATTGTCCGCCAGATGTTGGTGCCCTAGAATCCAGCATTGGTAAGGATCATGTCTATCTGTATAGATCCGGCCATCCCGCGCAACTCACATCGATGCCATCTCCGACAGGCTCAGATACACCAGCGTCCATCCGAGCAGCACAAACAGGAAGCCCCAGAACATGCCAGCCGTGCCTCCATTCACCAGAATGAGTCCAATGTTGGTGAGAAGGACTTCCCACGTACATATCAGGGTAGAGCCAAATCCGAGAATAGTGATGAAGGTGAATACGCGGCGGGTTTCTTGAGTTCTCCCCAGACGTCTCATCTGGGCTTTGTCGCCCTCCGTTCCAAGGTATCTGGCGGACACATGTGATGTTGCACCATCTTGCATGGGACAGGCCTGTTCGCCTGATGGAGCCTGGCTCTTAAGATCCACATCCATACCAGCCATGGCGACGTGAAAGTGAGATGGCGCGACGATCAACGACACTCAGGGCGGGACGGATGCCAACTAAATGGCCCGCGAAAAAAAAAACGAGTCTTTCCAAACCGTGCCGCAGACTATACCGCTCGCTTGCTTAGCGAGTTACGGATTTCGTCAAGATCTGTCGCATCTCGCTTAAACGGGTATGATGCCATACCGTGCCATCTATGTTGTACTGTAGAAAGGTAGCTGCTTAGGCGAGGCAGGGCCGCATGCTTAGTTTCTGCGTAGACGAGTGAGTACAACGGCAGCGAAGTCGCCATCCTGGCTGGCCCTGCACAGCACGGGGGTCGGGACTACACCAGCGTGTCGGTATCATGGTTCCATAAACCCCTGTCCCAAGGGCTGACTCGATCCAATGCCAGATGGTCAATCACCTGTGAGCTTGTGGCTCATTGCTTCTGCAGTCTGCCAAATCATGTCCAGAGCAAGCTCGTTTTCGCGGAAACATGTTGCATGTGAGATTGGCGGGGGTTGGGGATGCAATAGAAGGATCTCCAAGGGTCCAAGGGTCGGCTCCTGCGTCAGCTTAAAGTGATGTGGAGCCGTTGCCAAGTCAACGACATGTATTCATTACTTCGCTTCGCCCGCCACTCACATGTTCTGTCTTCGATGGTCAGGCAGTCCAGGCAATGAAGATGTTCAAATACGCGAACTTCCCGTCCACTCCATCAATTCGAGATCGGTGCACAGTTCCAACGGTTCGCTAGTCACGAAGTCGTGTCCGTGGAGATTAAGCTTGCCACCACATGGGCAAAACGCATGCATCACAAGAAGCTCGTGCGTGTGGGAGCAGAGTGCGTAACTCAAGTGTCCGGTCAGCCTGCTATCATACTTCTCAGAAGGTCGTGAAATCGCGATCAATACTCGAGAGCTGGGATTGCAGTGGGCCCACCGCAAACATGATTACATGATGTCAAGCAAACAGTCTCTACTGTCTGGTCACACGGAGCCTGATTTGAGAGGATTGGTTGACTATCATACAGCGACCACTATGCCGCGAGCTTTTGTTTCTCAATCCTCTCGAGTGTACGGGTGACTACGAGATCTTCATCCCAGACCGCAGTGACAGACGGCTGTACAACGACTGATCGAACCCACTTCCAAAAGTTGGGTGCTCTATCTTGGAGAGCTTGAGAAACAAACCCCGGAACCAACTGCTCATACTTCGGTAAGGCCCAGACCCTCAGCAAGAAAGGACCGCTCAACACCTGGATACATCATCGTCGTTAGTCCCTTCTTGTCGACGAGCATGGGCATGGGCCAACGATCACTTACCTCTGCCAGCGTCGGGCGCTCTGAGCCTCCGAAGAACGGTGCCGAATCAGCCAAGAGTGGTTCAACATATCTGGCGACCGCATCGATATATTCGTTTGCCCTCTCAGTCTTCGCCCCAGAATCATGCGAGAACACCGTCGAGTCAAAAAACTTGTGGGCTTTGCTGAAGTACGTGTCCACGAAAAAGCCAACATTGAACCTCTGGAGCGCGCCCTCAGGATCTGAGCTAGGCATGAGTAGAGAACTTGGGTATGAGTCGGCGAGGAACTGGCAGATTAGGCCAGATTCAGTGAGGACCAAATCGTTGTACATGAGAGCAGGCACCATTCCGTTTGGGTTGATGGCGAGATACTCTGGTGTGCGGGGGATCGTTATGTCGATGAGGCATGTTTCGAATTCGAGGTTGAGTTCGCGGAGGATGGTCTGTACGCGATGAGCAAATGGACAATGGTGGGCAGTATAAAGCGTGATTTTGTCACCCATCTTGGACTTGATGTAGTGCAAAATTTGGTAGAGAAGCAACGTATTGATTGGTAGTTCATATGAGGAAGTTGATTCGAGGATATATCAGTGACGGTCGGCATCGTTGATGAGTTCCCCAAACGGTAACGACGTTTGTGCTATCCAGTATCGTCGCAGCATCGGGATTTTCCGGTGTATGTATCTATCGCTGATCGGTGTATCCCGAAGGATCCTGACTCCGCTTTCTTGAAGACAGCGACATGCAGTCGGCTTCGCAATTTGCCGACGGAAGAAGCCTGATGAGCTGCACTGTCATGATAATATCTTTGGCGATGTGCGAGGCATGTATTTATCTGTGGTAGCAATTTGTCAAGTCCTTCTTTCGTAGTATCCTTCTACCACCCAACATCTCAAGTTTCCTCCCCAAAAACACGACATTCAACGCAAGATGCGACAATTCAAACTGACTGCGACTGGCTACAACATCAACTACCTGCCCCAGTACATCGCAACAAGACATGGATTCTTCCGCGACCAAGGACTCGATGTCGAAGTGAACATTCCAACACCGTGGGACGGCGTCCTCGACGCTCTGGCCGACGACTCCGCCGATCTGGCTCTTGGCGGCATCTGGGTGCCCTCCATGTATCGCGGCAGAGTGCAAGACTACACGGTGTTTGCGCAAATCGCGAACCGCTGTCCTCTTGCGCTGCTCAGGCGCACGAGCCGTGAAAAATTCAGCCTAAACGACGTGATCGGAAAGACTGTTTCCATGAAGTCCATTGGTGGCGCCAGTGTCGGCCTCTTTTTCAAGATGCTGCTCCGTGAGAACGGGATCGATCCGGCTGAGGTGGACTTTATCCAAGATCTGGACGGTCTCATGCTGGGCAACCTGTTCCAAGGCGGCATGGGCGATTTCTTCGTCACGGACAATCTGTCAGCCAAGATCATCGCAGCCAAGAATCCCGAAGTCTCGATCGCGATGGAGATGGTAACGCAGGGGGAGGTTCCGTGGAGTGTCTACTACAAAGAGACTTCGGGATCTACTCCAGAATCGAAAGACGCGATCAAGCGGTTCTGTGCCGGTCTGGATGAAGGAATCCAATGGGTGCTTGAGCATGATGCTGAGTCTTTCAAGGAAGAGCTTGCCGAGCTTTTCCCCAAGGCTCCGATTGATGTCGCTGTCGAGGTTGTCAACTCGTTCAGGCGGAATGGGATGTGGTCTACTACCGCTATATCGCAAGCTGCATTTGATCGATGGCAGCAAGGTCTCACGGACGCGCGGTTTGTTGATAAGCCCCTGGAGTATGGTTCCCTTGTAGAGAATCTCTAGTGAGAATTGAGGATATGATTCCCATACAATCGCAGCCTCGATCAGGCCATCATTCAATCAACACAAAGAGCGTCATCTGCACCTTCCTCCAGTCTCTGGTGAATCGTGCATGCAATGAATGTTATCGTGAGTGGATTGAATTCTATTCTAGTGGCCGTGGCGATTAGCTGGTGTTTCGAGTTTGTCGTTTGAAGGGTTGATGAGGCTTGATGGCAAGAAGATGTAAGAAGTAACGAGTTGTAAGCATCGCAAATCACGAGGAGATAGTAGCACCAACACTAACCCTGAACCATTCGACCAATGGGAGTCGGATCTCGCCGCATTCACCTCCGCACGCGTCTGTCGTACGCAAATCGTGCACGACTCCCAACAACCGATCGTAAACATTTCTCGTCCTTCCAACCTGAACCCACGCCGTACATCTCAGACCTTAGCACGCGCTTAACAAACGTCGACAATCCCTTCAACTAAGCGTGCTGCACTCCGATTGTCTACAAAGTCGAACGCGCATGCATATGGACGAGGACGGCAGTAATGAGGAAGAGCATGATCATCCCACGACAAAAGACCTGCTTCATACAGCAAGACTAGTACCAGGACAAACCCCGTCCGCACTTACATCGTATTCCATCATATCGAAATTGAAATCTCCGAGATCAGGCCACTGTGCCGCTGTGTTGAGCAACTCACTCAGGTCGAAGTTGTCAGCGGAAAGCATGGCCGACATTCCGTTACTGCCATCGTCCTGATGAATCGCTGTTGTGTTTTCTTGGGCAAGCTTTAACGGAGTCATCAACTCTCTCACCTGCTCCTCAAAGTCAAGGCGTGTCTGGCATGTCTCTTCAGCATTCTTGTTGACCAAAGAGTCCACCGTCGTCGAGGAGAGCGTTTCGAAAACATCCCTACACCCAGCAGCTCCCTTGAACGTTTCTGACATTGCTGAAAGTGTCGAGGCGCAGGATTGCAGCGTGGAAATGCATCTTCCGACCGGCGTCCGATCACGAATCTCCTTGGAATTCCAGAGAGCGTTGATGACGCTCAGTCCTGCAAGGAAAAGATGATGGACCGACTTCCACAACATCTCAACTCTACCCTCCCGCTGCAACACCTTGAGACCGGCGATGACTTTGCAAGAGGCCTCGAAGGAGATGAACAGATCCTCTGTCCGCTGACAAGACGCTAACGTTTGCGGTCGATGGAGCAGTAGAATTGCATTGTAATACACGACATCCCAATAATCCTTGAAAGCGAATATCGAAGACGGGTGAGCTTTTCCAGGATCGGGAATCGTGTCATACCACTCCTGCAGGCGAGGCTGTATATCCTGAAGCCAGGCCACTCGGTTAGGTCGAGGATACGCTATCCTCAATGCCCAGACCTGGCTATGTTGGACATGCTTGATCTCCGATTCCAGTTTGGCCAGCGTGAACAAGTGGTTGTGTGCTCGCTGGCTGTGAATGTCGAAGTCGTTCGCGCGCGCTCCAAGGCTCTGTCGAGAACCCATCCACGGACTTGGCAACTGTACCCGTGTGCTTTCATCGAGAATGCCAAAAGGACGACCGAGGGTGATGCACAAGAGGCGATCAAGATGATATGTGGAGTGCCACAGACGTCTCCGGTCGTCCAGTAGCTCTGGAGCCATGTTGTGGTACTGCGATTCAGTCTCCCAGTGCAGGCCAACATCTATGCACAGCCGCATCGCGAATCCTGTCAAGTGCCAGAGACTTCCGCGGGAAGGCGACAATGCGACGAATTGAGCAAGCAGAAGAACAATCCGAAGTGTCTCAAGATCACTCTTGGAATACGTAAGAATTTTTTCGACCCAACAAAGTGCTGATCGAAAGCACCCCTCACTCTGGCCTGGTCGGCCCGTCGAGGAATGAGGCACGTCGACTAGTGCAATGGCGAAGATCATGTATGCCACGAAAATGTTCTTCGCGTGCAGGTCGTTCACTGGAAGGTTCTCGAAGGAAGAATATGCACTTCCAATGGCCTTGTTGACCTGTGAACGACTCAAAATTGGCAAGTGCGGAGTTCTGTACTGACAGTACACCTCCGCTAGATGGTCTGCGACATGTCGTGGTGGCAGAGATGCCTCGACCGGAGCCGGTGACAAAGTCTCACCGACTTCTCGATGCCCTGGGCGTAGCGGCGAAGACAGGCGGTCAACATGGATGGCTGACATGACCATCTTCGCGAAAGAAATCCCACTGCTTTGTCCCAGGAATCGAGATTGCTGAAACGGGCCGACAACCACGTTCTTGACGCTTGCCACCAGGTCCTGAAGCAGAGGCGAACTTTCGTCAGAAATTGTTTGAGGTTCTGTTCGATGGAGGCCCCGATCTGGTTCGGTTTGTGGAGTTGAAGATTGGAGTGAAGTAGGTCCGTCGTCAGAACCAGGTCCTTGCTGGCGGAGATGTCGGACTTGGAGGGTGAGTCGTGAGATCTGCTCTTCCAATTGAGACACGTAGTCACGGGGGATCTTCCTTCATCGATTAGTAGCAGTCCTCGATAGTCCCGCGATGGCGGTAAGAGACTCACGTCGGCCTGCTTTCCTGGGTGGTACACCAGGCATGGACTGCCAGCACTTTCGCAACTCGCACATTGCGGATAACGTTGATCACACTAGACATCGGCCTCAATATCAGCAGCCTGGATCGCGATGTGGTCGAATGGTCTGGATACCTTCTGCTTCCTCCGACGGCACCTATGCATCGATAAGCATCTATCATGACATGCGTCGGGAAATCCCGATGGACACTCCGAGCACTCACCTCTGGCAAGCATGCAAGGCGCCCGCGGTCCTCTGTTCGGCACGCGGCATAGCGTCTGTTGCCCTCCGGCGTCGATACGGATATTGTAGAGATGAACTTGCTTGTAAGAAAGGTATGATACGTTCAGATACTGCGAATAATCAGATTCAGAAAGCTATCGCCCATCTGATGGGATGCGCCGTCGGACAAATCCAGTGCCTCCGTGGCGTTCGCCCGATAAGCCGGTGCTCGATCCTGATTGGACGATGTCGAATCTATCTCAACTGCAATGTATGTATACATGTATACTCGATCGACTATCTTATCGGCTGGTCAAGAGAATACTACGACAAAGCTGGAATATATAGCTTCGACACTTGATCGAAGGCCAATGTCGTGAGCCTTCAATTCGTGCACATCGTTCGACTCAACGATACACTTTCTCAGACACTTTCGAAGTCTTCTTCACAATGGTGACAGACTCCAACAAGGATGCAACCTTGGAGACCAAAGACAAGCATATCACTTGCGAGGCCGACGATGGTCCTGACCACGCCATTGGCACCACAACAACCATATACATTGATCCCGCCCGGGAAGCCGCCGTTCGAAGGAAGTTCGACATCTATGTTGTGCCAGTCTCCGTCATCTATCTTGTCATGTCAACCCTGGACCGAAACAACGTGAGTGAGCTCCATAGTATACTTGACGCCATGGCTAATATCGTCAGCTCGGAAACGCTCGAGTCTTTGGCTTCGATGAAGACATCGGGCTGAAAAGCGGTCAATTTGGTAACATCCAAACCCTATCGAGCGTCTGCACCGTCGTGTTCGAAGTCCCATGGGTCTTAGCCACTCGCAGATGGGGTGCCAAAAAAGCTATCGGCACAGCGTTCGTTCTATGGAGTCTTTGCACGCTGGGGACGGCGTTCGTCCAAACATACGGCCAGACGATCGCCTGCAGAATGCTGCTCAACGCCGCCGAAGCTGGTCTCGCTCAGGCGTTTGCTTTTCTGTTCTCCACGATATATCCTCGCGAACTTGCAGGGAAACGAATCATGACCACCAACCTCGCCCAGTGCATCTCCGGCGCTTTCGGTGGACTCTTCGCGTATGCCATCCAAACAATGGGATCTCGTCATGGCTTTGCCGCTTGGAGGTGGCTCTTCATTATCGAGTTTGGTATCACCGTTGTGATTTGTGGTATCGGCCTGTTTTTCCTGCCGGGTGAGGTCGAGAAGGCGTGGTTCTTGAACGAGGAAGAGAAGGAAACAATGCGCCTCAAGAAGGAACGAGACTACATTCTGCGAGGAGAGGAGGTCTTTGAGCGGAAATGGATCAAGATCGCCTTGACGGACCCATTCGTTTATCTCCTTGGTCTCGCATTCTTCACTTCATCTGTCGCCATTAACGGATTTGGAGTTTTCTTGCCGACAATCATCTCTGGTCTCGGGCAAGTTGTTCAGATAATACTCGGATTCGATCAAAGCTAACAGCCCACAGTTTCGCTTCCCTCAAAGTCAACTATATGACGGTCCCCGTCTACGTGCTTGGGGCCATCTCACTGGCCACCCAAGTCTACTTCTCCGATAAGATGAGAAAGCGAGCCGTCATCATCGTCGCATGCTGTGTACCTGTGGCCATCGGCTATCTTATGCCTGTGTGGTCCAAGAACCCGGACGTAGGGTATGCGGGAATGTTCGTGCTTGTCGCTGGTGAGTCGTGCGAGAATCCCGGTCATCGATCGTTCTAACAATCCCTCCCAGGCCTTTACCCCATTTCTACCCTAGCCGTGACCTGGATCACGACCAACTTGGCGCCCGACACAAAGCGTGCCATCGGTCAGCCGTTCGCGTACAGTTTGGCCAACCTGTCAAACCTCATTTCTGGCCAACTCTATCCGACTAACCAAGGTCCACGATATGTCCAGGGTAACGCGATCTCGGCTGGTCTCACGATCGTTGCCGGATTTCTCTATGCCTCTTGTTGGTTCTTGCTCAGAAGACGGAACATGAAAAAGGCGAAGCTGGTCGCTGAAGGAGCTACCACTAATGGGAAAGAGGGTGATCAGGCGCTCGAATTTACTTACATCCTTTGATCGGAGAAACACTCGAGTCTTGTTAGAACGACACATCAGATCACGAGACCCTGGGTAAATTACCGTTGCCAGATGTGCACATCTATAACGATGCCTCCGTCCGCTTAGATAATCGATGAGTACGTAACCAAGTCGATCAGTACACTTTCTCGAGGTAGCGTCAATTACGAATTTACGATCAGTCCCATCCGCCGATTAGACAGCCACACCCAATATCGAATCTGGCGACTTCACCGTGTCACGCACCGCCGTCGGTGAGTGGTGATTGATATCCTCAGATGCAGCCTTCACCATCGTCGCGATCTTCACGTTGGCGCTCGGACAAAGCCTACATGTCTGCGTCTTGCGAGCCCTACCGAACGGTCTACAGATCTGTGGAAGCTCCGGCATCTAGATCTACTTCCCGATGGGCACAGCTATGTCAGCGAGCAATATTTTCCAACACGAAAGCTTCTCTAGTCATGGAAGAGTAGAGAATGGAATTTGATCACTCTCATCTCATTGTCGTATATAATGTCTTCACATCTCTTGGATTCAATCATATTAAGTACGACTAGCTCCACGACAATCTTCTCGTTTGCACAACAGCTCAAAGACCTGACCTTTCCATCTCGCATCCCAAACCACAAAGGCCATGCTGAACGTCGCCGTCGTCGGTGCTACCGGTAACACCGGTAGTGGAATCATCAATGCTCTTCTCGAGAACCCGACATCATTCGTAGGTCACAAATGAGCCAAAGACTGTATACTGCAATCAGACTAACAAGCCTTACTGTCTGTCACGGCCATGATCAGGCCTGGATCTGAAGATAGGGCTGACATCCAAGCTCTGAGAGAGCGTGGTGTGAAGACAATAGTGATGGATCTGAAAGCTCCGACGGATAAAGTCGCCAAGAGCCTTTCGGGACAGGAAGTGGTCATTCCAGCGATCAGTATTCCTGCGACAGGCGAGCAGATTCCACTCGCGACTGCTGCGAAACTTGCTGGTGTGAAGAGATTTCTCCCTTGCTTCTACGCTCCCGTCGCTCCGCCCAAGGGAGCGGTCGCATTGAGAGATACGGTAAGCCGTGAACGGTCGAAACGTCCATCCGTTAGACATCACACTGACGGCATTTGTAGAAAGAAGACGTTCTCAACCACGTAAAGAGTCTCGCTCTCCCATACACCATCATCGACGTCGGCTGGTGGTTCCAACTCACGCTACCTACCTCATTCTACGACATCGGATACGGCGAGCTGCCCGGCACCATTCCCGGCGACGGCAATGTCCTCTCTGCCTTCACCGATGCCAGGGACGTCGGCAAGTTTGTCGTCAAAACCATCGTCGATCCCCGAACGATCAACAAATCTGTCTTCTGCTACTCGGAGATGATGTCAATGGCTCAGGTATACGACGTCTTGGACAAAACCACCGGCAGCAAATTCGAGCGGATCTACGTATGTAGCTCCATTGCCGGCACTCTTCCGCCGTCGAGACTTTTCGCTGACACAATCGCAATAGATTTCCGACGACGAAATGACCGCGAAACTGGCTGAGCTCCAAGGTCCGGAATACGACGGATCGGTCGCAAAAGCCATCTTCCAATACTGGAAGTCCTGGGGCGTCCGGGGCGAGAACTCGGAGGAGTACGCGAAGTATCTGGGCTACCTATCCGGGAAAGAGCTTTACCCTGATTTGAAGGTCACCTCGTTTGACGAGTACATCAAAGAACACATGGATAGCAACTGATTCGGTCTATTCGCTGCGAGTCCAACGAAGCGCTCAGCACAATTATTTAGAAGACAGTTGGTCGATAGTTCCCTAACCAACCCTATTGAACACTGTCTCGAATGAGTATGTCTTACACGTCAAGTTGGATGAGAAACGGAGGCTTCGGATAATCGAGAGATACGGGTGATGTGAGCTGGATGCTTGTTTCGAGAGTGCAGCTATCAGCAAATTCGAAAGTGCAATGCTCCTTCACTGAAGTTGGATCTCGAGATGATAATCTAGACATCGGTGTCTCGTATAGATGCGAGAGATGCGAAGACACGCGAGCTACAGGGTCTAGAGTTTAGACGAGGTGCATGTAATAACCTTCGGACCTGGTGAGAGGATCGTTCGCATCACATGCTTGATTCGGCTCGTCGTTCTCAATCAGTACCCTCTTACGAAAATTCCTCCCCACATATGAAAACCAACAATCGCAAAATTGATCGAAAAGCCGCTTATGGAAAACCTCATACAGCATTTAGATCAGATCGGATCGGATCGCCAAACTCGGAGTGTATCGATGCCGTAAGCTAGTCTAGAGGCGGCCTTCTTTCGTTCGAAATAGCTGAAAAGCTTTGTAAAGCAATTTATAAACTCGTCAGCTAGTCATTACACTGTAAGCCTTGTACGACTCGCGTGTTAGTACAATGCAGCTACACGAACGTCGGATATCCAAGATGCTAGTACGAATCCGAATCCGAGCGAGATACCGGAGCTATCAAATCATGGCGTAGCGCAAACATCGTTTCATCGAGTACGAGCCACCGTACTTTACAACGAGAACCATGCTTCATAGATGTGGAAACTCAATGCTGTAACTTATGAGATTTGCATTCCATTGTTTGATAGGATCGTTGACTAAAGTGTTGTAAGTGCGCAAGCTCGCATTCGTTCTCGGAAGGACTTCCATATGCTCACTTGCCTTGTGCAAACACGATTGAGAGTCAAAGGACTGCATGCCTTCCGGTACAAACTTGATCTTCCTTCATCCCAGTACGGTCGTTGCTTTTCTCTCCAACACGACCGAGAGGCTTCCATGAGCATCACAGAATCGGCCTCACCACAAGACAGAAGTACCCACGACATTCGACCATGGAACTCGTCGCCCGCCAAGACGGAGCTTTCGCACTCTACCATTACGACCCTTCGATCGCGGCAGCGACCACATCTGTCCTACTGTTCTCAGCGACCACCATCTTCCATTGCTGGCAAGCAATCCGCCTACGATGCGGTATCGCGACCCCACTTGTTGTCGGAGGGTTGAGTAAGTTTGGACATCAAGACACCTGCAATGCAACCTTACAGTGCTCTCAACTCACGCCGTTTAGTGGAGGTCGTCGGGTTCATCGGCCGCATCATCTCTAGCAGAGAATCGCCAAACTGGACTCTGGGTCCATACATTATCCAATCGATCCTACTGTTGATTGCGCCTGTCAGTCGTCCTGCAGAAGTCTTCGAACGGGTGCTTCTGGGATACTGACCGCAACTTCTCTTGCAGGCACTTCTCGCAGCGACAATTTACATGGCCTTTGGGCGCCTTGTCACCGGAGCCGGCGCGCAGAGCTACACCCTGATCAAACACCAATGGATCACCAAGATTTTTGTCACCGGCGACGTCCTTTCCTTCTTCCTGCAGGCTGGCGGTAAGTATTTGTCGGCTGAACAATATCTCCCTGTTCCTCACATATTGATTGCCCATCACAGGCGGTGGCTACCAATCCACAGGAACCCTATCAGCACTAGAAACGGGCTCCCACATCATCGTAGTCGGCCTCTTCGTGCAGCTCGCGTTCTTCGGCTTCTTCATGGTCATCGCCATCTGCTTTCACAGAAGCCTGACCCTCGTGCCAACAATCCAATCGCGCGGCGCGTTTCCCTGGAAGAAGTACATGTGGACTCTGTACGGCGCCAGCACGCTCATCATGGTCAGGTCGGTCTTCAGAGTGGTGGAGTATCTCCAGGGGAGCAACGGCACCTTGCTCCACCACGAAGCCTACCTCTACATCCTCGACGCCCTGCTCATGTTTGCGGTCATGGTCGTCTTCAACGTGAATCATCCCAGCGGAGTCACGATCTCGGACAAAGGGATGAGCAGGGATGCGACTGATGTGCATTTGGAGAGGTTTTATGGGCGGGTGGTGTGATTGCTAGAAGAAGATTGCTTTGGGCACAAGGCTATGATGCGGATTTGCCAGGTTCGATTGAGGTTGACAGGCAGATGAGGAGTGATCGCAACAACGATTTTCTTCTCATGTCTACGCAGCAATCGATATCATACTTCACGTGTGTAACAAGTAATGATCTATCTCTTGGCTCCAACAAAACTCCATATCTCACAGCAAGCGTACAAGTCCGAATAAGACACCAAACAACTCAGCCTGATCCCGAACATGTCTGTAGACGGAATCCCGCCTAACATTCGTCGACGAAATCCGCCAGCGCCTCACGGGTGGCGTAGAATTCACTTTTCGCGGTGTAATTGGCATTGAACATCAACGGCTGCGCCCCCGGGATCCAAGTGTAGAGGTGCTTGTCCGTGAAGCCCCAGAAGCTGATATCGGTGATGCCAGCATCCAGAGCTTCACGGATGACAGCACCATAGATTTCAGTCTCTGCCGTGTTGTTGAGGGTGTGAACATCCAGCTCGGCGATGGTCACTTCTAGACCGAGAGCGTGGTAAGATTTGACCATCTCGGTGATCACGCCCGGAGTTGGTGCGTAGAAAGTCTCGTGCATCTGTAGAGCGACTCCATCGATTGGGACGCCTTTGGCTACGAGGTCGGCGACCAAATTGTAGAGCCCCTGTCGCTTGTCGGGGTAGAACTCGACTTGGTTCTCGTTAATAAACAGTGTGGCGTTTGGGGCTGCGGCTCGGGCGATGCGGAAAGCGTCCTCGATGTAGCCTGGGCCGGAGATGTTATAGAAGAAGTTGTGCGCGAGAGTCCCGTTGAGCACTTCGAAGGCTTCGGTGACGACATCCCATCGATCCATCTTGCCGGCGTAACGATGCATGACCGCGGTGAAGTGGGACGTCATTGCGTCGTTGAGGGCTGCACGATCGGTGATTTTGGTCACATAGTCAGGGTTGCAGCAGCCGGAGATGAGACCATGGCCTTTGACCACCATGTCGTTGGTTTCAGCAAAGGCAACGAGGCGGTCCAATCCTGACCAGTCGTAGACCCCCTCCGATGGGTTGACTTCCTCCCATTTCAACTCGTTCTCAGGCGACAGACTGTTGAATTGTTGCGCGAGAACTGCGGCGAAGACGGTGTCGTTGAGGTAGTTGGGATTGATCGCTCCAGAACCGATGGTGATGTTCTTTTTCTGCGCTTCATGTCTCAGAGGTGTTACTCCAGTGGGAGGAACGGCAGTCGCGGCGCCGAGCGTTGTGAAGAACGCGATGTTGAGGGCGTTGAGCTTCATGATATCTGACTGAGTCTTGGAAAAGGACGGGGGCCTGGCTTGAGATGGGAGTTGTTTGCGAATGAACGGAGATCGATAGCTGTGGATCACAGTCCTCACACATGATCATGGAGAGGTTTTGTAGACGATCGATTGAATGCTGATGACGATGTATCGAGACTACACAAGGAAGGTTCCGTGGCCACGCTTTCAGATGGCTGAGCGAAAAGACCCATCAGATTCACACCGTGTGATGGCACGGCTGGCATGTGCTGCGACTGTGTGATACGTGGCATGGCAAGGCAAGTTTCAGTATCCGAAGTCAGGTAACAAGGTCGTGGAACGTGTCGACGGAGGAGTCTGAACTCTCGCGCTCCCATCGGTGGCCGGATCTGTCGGACACTATAGATAACCAAGTTTACGAACAAGCTTTCTCGGTAGAGCCAGACCACAGGGTCTACGCAACGATCCGAGACTGGGGGCTTGGTTGTGCGAGAGTGGGGAGCTGAGTGCGAGAAAGTGCGAGTTTTCTCGCTTTCCTCCATCTTTCCACTCCTTTCACCACCGCAAGCCTCGGATACAAATCCGTCCTCCACTAGGTACTGCACCATGTCCGCTTCGCCATCATCGTCGCTCACCCCAAGTGCATTGTCAACAACTCGCGGCGCGATCCAGAAACACACCAAGGTTCGCACTGGATGCGCCACTTGCAAAAGACGCAAGATCAAGGTGTGTTTGGCACGTTCTCCCAACTCGCCGCCAATCCTGCAATGTATCCGTTCATTCCTGACCGCAGTGTGACGAGAGCCATCCATCGTGTCGGAACTGCGTCAAGCATGGCGCTCGTTGCGATTTCAGTCTCACGGTACCTCCACGAGAACATGTGCAGCCACTTACTGTCGACTCTCTTCCGCCTCTCAATCTCCTGGACTTGGAGCTTTTCCACAACTTCACCACTGCGACATACGCAACCCTCTGCATCGATCCCGCATCCAGGAACATATGGAAGAATGCGATCGCGCGTAGAGCCACGGGCTCGGACTTTGTCATGCGCGCCCTCCTGTCCGTCTCAGCTCTACACATGTCGAAACACCGACCAGAGAGAAAGCACCATTATCTCTCTCATGCAATCGCCTACCACGATCATGCAAGTCGCCAGGCCTCTACCATGATGACGCGAATGGATCCCGAGAACCTGGAGGATTTGTGGATTTTCAGCGTATTGACGGTATATTTTGCCCTTGGGAGTCCCCAGACGCCCAACGTTCCCTTCGAAGCAGGCCACAACATGTTGCCCGAATGGGTCTTTCTCTTCAACGGCGTACACCACATATTCAACGCCTTGCATGCCATACCATATAGCGGCATTCTCTCGCCAATCATCAAGCACGGAACCGATCGATGGAATCTCTCACATTGTCCAGAAAACGAAAGCGCGAACGTCCTGGCCGATCTCAGCGCCAGCATCGAAGAGACTGTCCATGACGAGAAGGATTTAGCCATCTACCGTCACGCCATCCACGAGTTGAAGTTTCAGCTCAACATGGTGCTGACCTCGCACCCGCACGATCTGGACATCATGGACGCGTTCGTCTGGCATTTCGCCATGGCCGAAGAATACATGCCACTGCTGCAACAAGGCAGGCAAGAGGCCGTGGCAATCTTCGCGCATAGTCTCATCATATTCAATGCTGTGAGTCGGTCTACTTGGCTGCATGGTTGGGATACTATCCTCTTGGCGAGATCTTACGACGTTTTGGATTACGAGCACCGTCTGTGGATCCAATGGCCGATCGAAGAAATCGGATGGGTGCCTCCGTATTAGACGATGGCGATCGTCGTTTGTCGCACTTGAGTGTGTGCTTTGGTCTCCAAGTGGCTGCACTCGAAAATCTCATCCGAATACGGTCGAAGCGCTCGAAATCTTCGCCGTTTGCTTTCTTCACAGCCAGCGTTTTTGAGTGACGGTCTCGTAACTTTCTATTCTCCATGTAGTGCCATTCGACGTCATCTCAGGACGATCTGCACCCATCCAAGTCCTTTGGATGCCAAATCACACTGATCTAATCAGTCGTGGGAGTTTAATTCTTGCCATCCAACAATCGTACCGCCAAGTAGGTGTTTTGTTGCCTAGTTGCATGAGATGCCGATTCTATCGGTACAGTAGCCAAACGGATGCTAAGGCGCTATCCACCCGTCCTGATCACCCATAGGCCGTGACCCACCAGCTTAGCGCATCCCCAATAATAGTCTCGGACAAAGGTACGAGTGCGAATACGAGTGCGACACATGCCGAATGCTCGAATGCTTTGGGCCGGCAAGCGAAGATCGCATGATTCGTTCCTTCTTCACAAAATGCTGGCTCTTGCCCTCAGTGACAAGGCACATTCAGGCCTCTGCTTATAACCCTCCCACTGGCTTCGATGCTTGCTATCCATCTGACAAGAACTATGGATTCTTTGGATGGGATCGGTCTTCTCTCAGGCCTGGTCAGAGGTTCAATGTTTCAACTTTGCAAACGATCGTTGACGAAGCGATAGATTGTCGCATACGCTGTGTACCGAGCGATATACAACGTCTACTTCCACCCGCTTCGCCGCTACCCAGGCCCGTGGTATCGCGCAGCAAGCCGTCTGCCATATACATATTCGATCTTTCGAGGGAACGCCACCGGTCGGGTCACGTCCCTCCACGAGAAACATGGTTATGTTGTCCGCATAGCTCCAGACACGCTGTCTTACACGTGCAGTCAAGCGTGGTCTGGTGTGGCTCGTTGACCGGAGAGAATGATGGCCATGGATTAACACGCATCCAGACATCTACGGGTCAAGACGTGCGAACAAACAAGGCGACCTGCCGAAAGATCCCAAGTATTACATTCACACTTCAGACATCGCCGACATTGTAGGACAGAAACGAAAATACCATCGATCGAATGCGGTATCGCTCAAAACTAACAATCACGCACAGTCCAACGCCGCCGACCAAGACCATCGTCGACTCCGGCGACTGTACTCGCTCGGCTTCTCCGACCGAGCCCTTCTCCTGCAACAAGACACCCTACAACGCCACACCACCAAGTTCATAAGCCGCCTACGCGAACAAGCGCAGGAGAACAGCGGCTTCGTCGACTTCACAGCATGGATCAACTGCCTGACCGTCGACATCATGGGCGACATGGCCTTCAGCGAGGATCTCGGGTCTCTCGACGCCGGAGAGCTGCCGCCGTCGCTGCAGTCGATGTTCAGAACAATCAAGGCCTTTACGTTCATGAAAGAAATCCTGCGCCTGCCTTCGATCTTCGTCCGAGCTGCAACGGGCTTGATACCCAGCCGCACTCGAGAAGCAGGCAAGAGCGTGACCGTTTTCGGGAATACAATGCGAGATCGTCGACTCGCGTCGACCGAGGGAAAAGCAGACCTTATGTCCTACCTAACAAAGAACAGTGCAGTGGATGGCAAAGGGCAAGATAGAACCTTCGAAAATTGACCAGGCTTTCCGCATCTACTGACACACACACGCCACAGGATGACGCACCGAGAACTAGGCCTGACAGCCACGACCCTCATCGTCGCCGGCAGCGAGACAAGTGAGAACGACCATCTCCCCAAAGACCAAGTCCAAGCCACGCTAAACCCCCAGCAAACGCAGCCGCCACGCTCATCTCCGGCCTCATCTACCTCCTCCTCTCCAACCGCGCAGTCCTCGAAAAACTCACAACCTCACTCAGAAACGCCTTCCCCCCACCCGAAACCCCCTCCCCGCTCCAACTCCAACAGCACGAATACCTCAACGTCGTCCTAAAAGAAGCCCTGCGCCTCTACCCCCCAGCCCCAGACATGTTGTTCCGCACAACAACAACCGAGCCCGCCACAGTCGCCGGTCAACCCGTCCCACCCCACACAAGCCTAACCATAAACCTCTGGGCCGCCCACCGCTCCGCCGCAAACTTCCACCGCCCTGCGGAATTCCTGCCCGAGCGCTGGCTCGAAACCCCCCCAGAGCAGTTCCACACAGACGACAGAGCCGTCTTCCACCCCTTCAGCGTCGGACCGAGGGACTGTCTCGGTAAAAGGTAAGTACCTAACTTGCTTAAAAGAAACAACAAAGAAGGGCTTCATTTCCGGATCCTCTTGCAATCATCAAGCATACAGACTGACACATTCCGCGTTTCCCCCCCGTTCCACAGCCTAGCCTGGCTCGAAATGCGCACAATCACAGCCTCCCTGCTACGGTCTTTCGATCTCGTCGCGCTGGCGGAGGGCAACAGCGGTGCGGATTGGATCGAGGGCCAGCGGGTCTTCTTCTTGTGGGAGAAGGTGCCGCTGCACGTCCGGATTTCACCAGCGCAGTAAAAGAAAAAAAAAAAGGCTGGAGATTTGGGAATTCGAGTTTTTTCAAATCGCGATTCGAATCGCATCGATCGATGGATTGGGAGTCTGGGAGTTTTTTCTTTTTTGGATTTTCTGGCAGGCTCGCGATTTTGGTAGGGAAAATCGTTGTCAATGAGAGAGATGCTAAACGACCGCGACCGATTTTTTGAGTGAGAGTTTTGTTTGTGGTTCGGTGTGATGCGTGACCGCGCACCGGATATATATGCAACGTGACGAACGGCGATCTTGCCATAGCGCGCAATGCAGGAAAATGCGGTGTAAGTCCCGACGTGGCGAGTTCGTCAAGAAAGATCCCAAGTCGTTATGAATTAATCGAGACAGGCAGCGAAGATGCGTGAACAGAAGCCGGTGGCGCATGTCTCTCGCAGATGGTTGGATCAGACGTCAATTCAGATGGGAAATCGTCTGTTCGTAAGCATATGACGAGCATGTTACTCCGTCGATCTATTCTATCTGATCCCCAGATTCGGGCGGCACTCTCGAAGGCCTGACGACCTGGAACCCAGCCACCCGCGGCTGCACCGGCCGCGCACGCACCGTCGAGATGATGCTGGACTTCAGCTTCGACAAGGCGCCGCTCACGACTCGTAGGCTTCCATGTAGTAATGCAGCGGCAGAGTCGGGGTTTGCCGGGAGAGCAAGTTCGTTGACCACGCTTGGCTCGGTACCAGTTGTAGCTTTCCCGCCGTAGAAACTGTCTCCCTCACGATACGTGTAATCCTTCCAGCGTGGGCCCAGCGGCACGCTGTGCGTGTCATTCCAGTCGTCTTCGGGACTCGTGCTTCGAGAGGGTGACGAAGAGCCGCTTGAGGAGGCTAGAGTGGGTCTCGCGATGTCTGCCGGGGTCGTTGTAAATGCACTTGCTGCGGATACAAGTGATTCGTAAGAGGGCGTGCTGGTTGTGGAAGGCGTGTTCAGTCTTGCCGGATGTACTCGGATTGAGCTGTGGCGTGGCTGACGGAAATACTGTGGGGCGGGGGATTGAGCAGTTGCCGATGGATCTACATCCGACCATGAGGAAGCTTTGTCGCTTGTGGGTGGTGTTCTCGGATGATCTCCTGATCGGGACGATGACATCAAGTCGAGTCGCGAAGAGTGTGCCTCGATATCTACAAGTTGATGGGGTTGGTGCTGCTGATCGAGCTGGGTTGTCTGTGCATGAGGTTAGCAAGGTTCCCTTCGCGTGGGCTCCTAGCAGGCGAGAGCACTCACACTATGCATGATACGCTTCGCAGCCTTGCATGCTATGCTTATAACATTGCACGTAGCAGGCAGCAAAACTCCCATCACAAGCGTGAAAGCGTGCAACGAGACGATTGCATAACCAACCGCCGCTCTTGTTGAGTCGTCTGCCAAACCGCGTACAAAGCAGATCATCATGAGTGTCGTGACGAGCCTGACAACTGGAGCCATCGTACTCATGGATAGCCAGGGGTGGACCTGAAGCCACCTGATCGTAAAGAGTAGACAGAATTCACTTGCAGCTAGCAGTGCCAGTTGTACAGGCCCGAATGCCTGCAGTCCACCAATGATGGCGCCACGTATGAACGTTAGAGCGACTAGAACGGTGATATACATCTTCTCAGCATGGTGAATTTGCTTGCCCTGCTCTTGGTGCCACTTTGGAGTCTCGTGCATGAGCAAGCCAATGGTTCGGGACGGAAGACGGCAAAGAAGCCAGGTCAAAGCCAGCATGATTAACAAGACAAGGAGAGCGGCAGAGACAGTATGCCAGACTGGCAGTAGCTGGGATGCACTCAGCTGGTAGAAGGACAGAGCGGATAGCGGCAGAGTGAAGTAAGATAGCAGCACTCGTAGAATGGCCGTGATTCTTGAGGCAAGTCTCGCGGAAAGAGGTTCTTGGGAAGATGGGGCCGTTTCCCGCTTGGTTGGCCTCTTGCTGATCGCCACTACTTCCAACAAGAGTGCGGTTGAGACAGAGATGACGAGGACCGCAATGACCATGTTGACCCAGGTGTCGATGGTACTCGGTGCGCCAACAATTTGGTGCATGTGTTCAAGACCGGCCGTGCCTCCATACGTGCCGTTGATGCTGTAGATGCCGTCCTCCACACCGGAGTAGACCTTTCCATGGGTGACGGGGCCAGTGAGGAACAGCGAGAAGAGACTAGCTTTGCTGGCGATGGGCTGAAGGAAGCCAGGATAGTGAAGGCTCAAGCTGGCGGAAAGGAAGATCCACTGCATGTATGCCAGACAATCGCCGAGACCAGGCAAGCGTAGGTTCGATGTGCTCGGAGCATGCATGTAACCTCGCGCCCGCTCATCGCGGTATCGCAAGAATCCAACAAAGAGCACGAACGGGAGCATGATGCGTGGCGTCCAGCCCAGTGCATTCGACGTCGCTTCGCTCAAGGCAGGTGTCAATTCAGCTTGCAAGCACTCTAGGGCTTGATCGGCTTCCGATTCGAGCTGCAGACGGATGTTGAAGGTCGAGATTGGCGGAAGAGATGCAAGTTGAAAAGTCAAGGGGTAGACCAGGAATTCCCGAGCATGACCAGCATGGTCCGGGGAGGTCGTGCGGCACACTGAGGTGTTGGTGGCATGATAGACAGAGTGCCGACCCAGCATGTCAAGATGCAGTGTAGCCGAGAAGTCGAACATGGAGTCGTTGCGACATTGCTGCAGGGACTTGGGGGAGACGGCCAGGCTCAGGACATCAGTCTCGAGGTTGTCGTGGGCTTGTTCCAGTTGTACGTGGAATGAAGATCCAATTCCGCCGTTGTTGACTTTGCCATGGCACGACCTGGACTGTACATAGCCGCCATAAGAACCAGTCCAGCACAAGGCACTCAACACGAGGAGATGCAATAGTAACATTGCTTTTGGCTTGCCATCTCAAAGCAGGGTTAGGATCGAGTTGACAGATTGGGAGCAGAAGGGGAGCGGAGTCTCTTGAGTGGTGGTTTGACTCGGCGCAATCTTTGAGCTCGTAAAGGACCTCGGAAGCACGAATCGACGTCGCCGCGCGTTAGCCCTAGCATTAACATCTTCCTCGGTTGTTCTAGTGTCGTTCTATATGTAGGTACATTCTAGAAGAAGATCCCGGTAGGTGGCCGATACGGCTATGCGGATTTCTGATGGTTTCCAGATTATCCGGCAAACAGCCTTGAAATTCCAAACGCTCTGCCAGTCAAGGTGTCGATTGGCAGACCTGTAACTTACCTACCTACAGTAGTATATTGATGCGATTTCAAGGTCTTTACACGACCGGTCTTTCGCTCGCGCAAGTCCACACAAAAACGAGAGAACCGTAACCATGATCATAGACAGAAAGGCCGTTCGCCAGACAATGGGGTTGGTAAAGAAAGGAAGTTCTGTATCCCGCAAGCTAAAATGCGAGATTCAGCCCCAACACTAACCCTACGCTGAAGTGATGTGTTCATCAAGAGGTCCTTACCTTAGCATTCATATTTCGCTTTGTGACAGTCTTATTGCCGTGTATTTGAACAGACATTACTGCGTAGGAAGGTAGGAGTCCACCGGTAGTGACGTGCGCGTTCGTAGCCGATCATCGAGATTGCCGTAAACAATGTCGACAGCCAAACATCAACACAGGAATACCTACCAAACAAATCATCTTCAACAACTGTAACAATCAAGTCTCAAACCCCCAGTATGGCCACCTCCGCCGCCACAATCCACCAAAACCTTAACCTCATAATCCCCACCGCGCCCTCCCTCCCCCCCTCCCTAATCGACCTAGCAACAACCCTCCTTGCCCAATCCCGCGCAAAAGCACCCACCCTCAAACCCGACGAAGAAATCGCCCGCCCCTTCGCCTGCTGCCATATCGCCTGCGAGCGGCTGAAAAACCGCCTAGCCCTCGAGATTGGCAAGGTAGGCCCGCCATGCGGACCCAGGATCTACAAGAAGCTGTACGCGTTCCTGGACTCGACGTTGCAGGCGGTGGAGCAGGCTGGCACACCGCGGACGAGGAGGGTGCAGGATGTTGTTGAGGGTGATGCTGCGAGGACGCCGGGGTCTGGGAGAGGTGGAAGAGGGGCGGCGGTGGTAGGGAGCGCCGCGAGGGCGACGCCAGGCTCATTGGGGAAGAGGAGCAGAGCGGCGGCACAGCAGGTGTCGGATCTGCCGCGATACACCATGCCGTTAATCAGGCATGTTTGCGAAGCGCATGGCCTGCCGGGCGCGGCTACACATGTCTACGCGGGCGTGGAGTCGGTCTACAGGTCGCTACAGACTGCGCAGGAGCTGGAAGCCAGCGCGCCAGGCACGCCGAGCAAGAGACGAAGGTCGAATAACGGGCAGGCGGAAGCGGTTGAGTCCGTCACACTGCCAGTGCCTACGGACGACCAAATACCGGCTCTGGTGGCTGTCATCTACCTCATGACCGCAAGCTCCATGCGCGGAGAGGAGAGCTTCACGGTGACCAGATCGCAGAGGCTCGAAATGCAACCTCGCATGAAATTATACTTCGCAAGAGACAAAACAGCAGGCTCGACAATAGACCTGAAATCCCTCCAAACCGACATCCAAACATACTACGCAAAAGCCGCAACGTCCGGCTGGTCGGATATGGAGTGGCATCGAAACCTGCCTACCATGGACGAGCTTACAAGTCAAACGCAACACGACGAAGAGAATGGTCCGGTCACACCACGAAAACAGCCAGCGAAAACTCCTCTCCGCCGCAAGGAGAAGCACAGTCAACGGAAGATAGGCGAAGAAGATGGCTATGGCCCGGCTGGCTTGCTTCCTGGTTTAGGCACGATGTTCCAGCCGGCTGTGGACTGGCTGAGTGAGGATCGGAGAGAAGATTTCGCTTTTTGGAAGCAAGACATTTTGAGTTCTGTTGAGGCGATCGAGCAGAAGGCTTGAGCTGGCATGTCCGAGCAAGTTGTAATGTAATGCATTGACCTGGTGCAAGGAAGTAGCAGAAAGAGAACAAGGTATGTGATTTTTCATCTATTCATCTCTAAGCGGTCCATCATAAACAATTCCCTCTCTCCCGGGACAGCTGAGCAGCCCGCTTACGACGGCATCAACCTGTCCACCCAGACGATCCAACATGCCCAACTCAAAGCTTGCTAATATCCATGACCGAAACCTGCACCCGGTTATCATCACTCGGCGGCAGCTCGCCACCGCCCATAATCAGCAACTTCTTGTTATCCTTCAAAACGCGCAAATGCCTCGTGTAAGCCCCCTTCTCCGGAGTAGCCACCGCCACCCACTCACCCATCCCAAGTCCCTTGTTGATGTAGACATCCCCACTGCTGTGCGCCGAAACGAAGATCGTGCCGTTCTTACCGCCAACAGGACTCCACTCAACATAAGGCGAGCCGGTCGGGATGGTGCCATCCGGCGTAACCACAGGCAACCCAACCTCAGCATCGAACTTCTCCGGGTCCGCCGCGATCTTGTAGTGCACCGGGAACTGGTACGAGTCCGAGTTGGACGGCCCGCCGCCGTACTCGTAGGTCATGATGTACTTTCCGTTCGGCAGCAGCGCGACGGTCGGCATGCCCGGCCGGTCCGTGTACGTCGGGTACTTGACGTCGTCGACCACGGGGCCCCAGGTCTTGCCGTCGGCGGTGGTCTGGTGCACCATCTTCTGGCCGTACGCGAGGTCGCGCTGGTCCGAGTAATAGCAGATCAGCTTGCCCTTGTGCAGCATGAGGAAAGGCTCCCAGACGGGCGTCAGGCCGTTGTTAGGCCTCGCCTCGCCGCCCCTCGCAATGTGCGAGACGAACTTCCAGGTCTTGCCGGCATCCGTAGAGACGTAGAGGTCGATTTGCGTGACGGAGAGATCCGTCGGAATGGAGCTGCCAGCCAAGAAAACCGCACCGCTCTTGTAGCCCGCCCAGGGCTTCTCAAGCACGTACAAAAAGGGCTGGTAGCGCAAACCCCAGCCGTTGACGGCGTCCTGGACGCGCGAGCGCTCAGACCAGGTGTAGCCGCCGTCTGCGGAGTGGAAGATGGGGAAGTAGACCTGCGGGGGCTCGGGGGAGTAGTTCTCCCAGGTCGCGATCAGGGAGCCGTCTTTGAGCTGGGCGGAGCGGGCGTAGAGGACTTTGGGGTCGGTCCAGTTTGCATTGGAGGGCGGGGTGAAGACTTCGCGCTGGGCGAAGGTGGCGGGTGTTTTGGATGGTTTGGGCTTGTTGGGGGCTGCGGTGGAGAGGAGGGGGAGGAGGGAGAGGAGGAGGGTGGTGAGCTTCATGGTTGCGGACGAGGAGGGTTGGGTTGGGTTGGATGGGGGGTGAGGACTTGCGTTGTTTCGATGTTACAGACGCATACCCTCCTATATATACGTGTATGTATGTCAATGCGATGAGAGGCGAGAAAGCCAAGATGGCACATTGAAGTCAAGAATAATGTCGATCGACCATTCCATGGCTCGCATGGCTACGGTTAATCATCCTTCCTAGCCACGCCCACTTCCCGAACCTGCGGCTTGGGGATCGTCGGTCTTTGAAACTCTGTTCCTGGCCACGAGGGAAAGGCGAGATGCAAGCCAAGACGACTTGCTTGTCGTGCTTGTCTCTCATTTGTGGAAACTCGATCTTTGAGCTACACTGGCTTTCTGCTTTGCGGGGCCCCGAAAATGGGGTTGAGGTTAGGGCAAGCATGGCAGTGCTGATCTCTCGTGGAGAGCGATCGCGAGCAATTCTGCCGGTAGAAACGATCTATGCCGAGGTGGGAAACAGGCATGTGCATACGTGGTAGTGCGTGAAGTACAGAGTATGTCTGACGTAGAAGAACGATCTGCAAGTGGTGGCCAGGCAAATGCCAAATGATAAATTATACAGGAATATGATAATGATTACAATAGGGTCGCGACTCGTAGTGCTGGAATGGTCGTGAAGGTCAACCTCTCGGCTGATTGGTACAGGCAACGACTTCTCCATCAGTTCGTGGTGATGTTGTTGACCTGACATAGCAATCGACATGATCAGGTTGAAAGTTGCTCTTGCCATTCCCAATCCGCTGCCCTGGATGCCAGCTGGTATGCCTGAAACTCAGCTATTTTGATTTCCAATGCTGTTTGCAACCAGCAGTGTTTTGAGCGATGATAGTTACGTGTGGCGATGTCAGAGGATCCTTGTGACGGCAAAGCCGCACCTGTAGCTCGCAAATTTGGCAGACCAGACTCCAAATGATGAGTGTGGCCTGGGGAGGCTTCGAAAATCTGCCAAAGTCGTCGTCTCTTGAAGGTAGTGAGGGAATCTCGATCATGCGACAAGCCTAGCCTCATCATTGATCGTCCACAACGTCTGACACAGCACAATCAAGCCATTGTTGCGGCATCAACATGGGCTTGTTGTGAGCTTGTGGTGGCAGAAGCCTTTGGAAGCGTCTCTCGCTGAATTTTTCTTCTCAAGACGGTCGAACAAAAGCAGTTCATATCCTCACGCCCTTGCTCCTCAGCAGGTTGACCATCGCTCCCGCCTGGAAGCCAGCCCATTGGAAAGTCCCTCCAACCGCACCACCAACGGTCCTCACTTCTTCAAGCCTCCGGTCCAAGAACGCCTCGGTATCCTTGAAGTCTGTGCTCTGATCTTGCGTTTGGTACATCTCAGTAGCGGCGTAAACGCTGGACAAAGAAGCCCGCTTTGTGTACCACGACGAATCAACCGATGTGTCTCCGGCCAAGAACCAGATCTCATCACTGAGCTTTGCAAGCTCACGAAGGGATGCTGGGATGTTCTCGGCAAGAGACATGTGTCCAAGAGCGCCCTGCCAGTGCTGAACTACGCCTGCTTCCCCGTTTGCGCGCAGACGTTCCATGACGAGCGCCCTCACTCTTCTCCCAACACCCATGTTCTCGTCCAAGAATTGCACACGATTGCCGAGAGCAAGTCGCTGCGTGACAAGGTAGTAGATGATGAGATCGAATGCGCCTTTGCTGAAGAGATTTGTGCTTATGTCGAGATAGCCAGAGTCCTTTGCACCAAGGGTGAGAGCATCTTGAGTAAAGCCAAGGACTGGAACGTGGGACAGAGCAGATGAGAGGATCTTGGACTCAGTGGCGGGATATGGAGGAGGCAAGTTGTGTTCGTATGAATGGTAAAGGGCTCGTTGCGGTTGCTGGAGGAGAAGAGGGCGAAGGGTGGCTGGCGCGCGGAGGATGTTGCGGGTGAGAGACATTGCGGCGGAGGACTATTTGGTGTTGCGACGATGGAGAGATGTAACGAAAGACTTGTCGCGAACGAGCACTAAAGCATCAACATGCTTTCTTCTGGACATGTGCTACGACACGATATCGTCGCGGGGATATCTCGCGGCTCGGACTTCCGCTTCTTGCCCGCAATCCAACCTCACTTCACTTCTGTCAACCTCAAGTCACATCCATATTCACACACATCCGATATATCACATTGGTGCATGTTCATGTACTCTGAGATGGTCGCCGATGAGGCGGTTGAGACAAAGAGCTCGTCGAAGCTTATCGAACAAACAGTAGGGACCTCACTGACAATGAAAACAATTCGGGCAAACAACCTCATCCCATTCAACAAGTGGCTACCTCAGCATGCTCTTCTGCGGCGATAGTCTCAGCAGCTCTTCTTATCTCGAAACATAAGAGCTTTCACCTTGTCATTTCCCTTGTCCATATATACACTAACACAACCAAAACCTGCCTTCTGCCGGGTCCATCATGTCTGTGATGCCGACGAAGCCAGGATGCCGCTATCACGCAGTTCCCACGAATGGAGACCATGAAGCAACTCCTGGAACGAATACCGCTCAGAGAGTGAGCACCTGAAAGACCCAGGCAGGCCTGCCGTCGTGGCGAAAGCGACCGGAGCTGCGATTCGAGTCACACCTTCGGCTGCTGTGGAAACGCCTTCTTTTGAAAGGGGAACGGTCAAAAGCGTGCGAGCTTGCACTACTATACTGCACCTTCTGACGAGCCCCAATGATCACACCGTGGAGAACGATACCGCCTGGAGCAGCGACGATGGTCGTTCTCGCACCTGAGACGATTGCTCTGATCAAGAGGGCCCGGACGAACGGCCAGGACGCGTCCAGTGAGCTTGACTTGGGGCGTAGACGCTTCTCCTGGGTATAGCCAGTCTGGTGCTCCAGTCTGGTGCTCCAGAAAGCAGCTTCGTTTCGTAGACACCGTCACCATGCTTGTCTGCCATGACCTCGTTGGCCGTGGAGTCGACGACGATTTCGAACGGATCGATCAGCTCTGTGATGCTCTGTTGCCAGGCATCCTTCCAGACTTCCCTTTGTGAAGAGCGGTCCCTGCTATAAGTCGTCTCGACCCAGCCACAACTCGTATGCTTTTCGACGAGCAATGTCCCCCATGCAGGCATTGCTTCATGATTTGCAAGAAGTTACAGCTTTCGTTTGACACTGATTTCAGACCTCCTTTTAATTCACACTTCACACTCCATCGCAACGCCCCGCGCGCGCGCGCGACCTCGCCAACGTCATTTTCACCTCCTTCACTAACAGATGACCGCAATCGCCAATCACTGTAGGTTGTCGCGTCACGTCCGCAGCTTGCCTAGGCGACCGCTTTCCTCGCGACTTTCCCAATCCCACCACCCACCCAGACACTTCCTCGATACCTCGTCTTTTCTCGACACACCACTTTCACAAGCTTACACACCCTTTGTCACACTCTCACATACCCTACTACTCTCACACCACGCGCGCCCATTATCACGTGCTCACGCCATCTCGTCGGCATCGCGCATACTCCCTTTCTCCCAATCAAAGGGACCTCCGCCGTCATGGCCAACAACACCACCACCTCGAGCCAGCACGGCTCACACTCTCCCTCGGACCTCGAGTCCACATCCCACAAGCAAGAGAGCATCTCGTCGCGTGCCGCTTCACCCACCACCACGCCCGCCTCGGAAACCGCACCGCGCGCCAAGACTATCAGCCTGAAGGAGTACACCGCCAGCCGCAAGCAGGCTTCTGCTACTCGCAAGCTTGGCACGCCGGTGAAGAACGAGAACGGCAAGAGGCCGCTAGAGGAGGAGGAGAGGAGGGTGATCGATGATGCTGCGCAACCGCAGAAGAAGCACGAGAGTGCTGCTTTCTTCGAGCCTGTTGCCAGCCCGGAAAAGACAGCCAAGAAGAGCGAGGATGCTCAGGCTGTCAGCAAGGCCCCTGTGATCACCGAGGCCACGGCCACCACCACCACGACGGCTCCGGCCACCAGAAAGGCTACGGCCTCCACCATCAAGCACGCTGCCAGCTCTGAGCAGACAGTCAGGAAGAGCGATGTTGCTCCGGCTGCCAGCAAGGCCACAGTCAATGCCGCGGCTTCGGCCCTCAGCAAGGCTCAGGCCTCAAACAACAGGGCTACGGCCTCAAAGAGCAAGGCTACGGCCTCCAGAATGGCGACTGCCACCACCAGCGAGGCCTCCAACAAGGCCTCAACATCCTCCAAGCGTCCGGTCGCTGAAAACACTTCCTCGGACGCTCGCAAGACCCCGGCAACCAGCAAGGACCCCTCGGCTGCCAATGTCGCCAAGCTCCTGGCCGCCAAAAAGGCTTCGGCCGCCAGCCAGACTCCTTCGCTGAACCTGATGAGTATCTTGGGCCACTACAATGAGTTTTGCACGCGACCATGCTTCAGTCGCGTTTGGGTTCTCCAGGAGCTTGCTGGTGGGCGGTGGCGACTCCGCACCGTGGGTATCTTGCTGCTATGTGGACGAGAGGTGTATGACTGGGGTTGTCTGGAGGATACCGCCTGGCGC
>Ga0265780_10001610_pt1 | contig 31423 bp, 36 predicted proteins | sample P1T30metagenome_FD_192432 | JGI IMG/M metagenome (GOLD analysis project Ga0265780, IMG submission 192432) | Plant litter microbial communities from East Loma Ridge, Irvine, California - P1 T30 | ecosystem: Environmental > Terrestrial > Plant litter > Unclassified | place: USA: California... | reverse complement strand
TGGTCATCTTGCTCGACGTCACGATCCTGGTCCTACAGTACATAGGCCTGTACGAAATCCAAACCAGCTGGAAGACACTCGCATACGCCATCAAGCTCAAGCTCGAATTCGAGGTCCTCAATCAACTCATCGCATTCGCAACGAGGGGCTTCGATGCGAATGCTGAATCGCACGATATATCCGGAAGCGCGGCCTTGAAGGACGACACAGGAGATCTTACACGAAATTCCCGATTCGGTCACTCGGCGCATCTCCGGATGGACAACGATGGTACAACAGCGCTACCGATGGGGAATGTAATGAAGAAGAGGGATATCCAGATCAGCGTCGAGCCGGATACTCTGAGCGAGGGAAGTGCAAAGGCGCTATACGGGAGGGATACCGGGGCGATGTGTTGAACACATGCGGACGGGACGAGGGCAAAAGGCCCTTACTTGACGACCATTGACGCCAATACACTACACGACCCTCGGGTGCCGAGCCGCGAGGCTTGGTCCGAGCCTCCCCGTACTGGGAAGGATACACTGCTTTCATTTTGTTTTACGACCTTTTTGATACTGGTAGAGGGCTACACTAGACTTAGACGATTTCTTCACGATACCCACTTGCTCTTATATACTCATTTAATGAACTATACAATTGTCAACACGAGTTAGTCAGGCTGTTGCAGCAAGTATCGAAGTAGTGACTGTGGGTTTATCTACGTTACTTTTGGGGATGATTGACCGTGGAGAAGGCGGGCAGGTAGTCGCAATACGACGTGATGGGGTTACAATACATCTAGACTGGTATAAACACCGGTGATTACCCAACGAATGAGCACTACACTTGCAAATTTGCTGGCCGCACGCCTGAGTAAAACATGCTTGACACCTACAGTGCGGAGCGCGGGAGCGACGATCGAGCCTGTAAAGGTATCGTGAGATTCAAGGCGCTCTACGAATAGAGCCACGATCTGGTCCATGTTCAACCAGAGGGAAAACAGGTGTGCACAATGCGACACCAATATCACAAATCAAAGTGTCAAAGGCCATCTCTTCAACCCTGATCCTGACCGAACAACCCATCCACCCATCAATCTTCGGCCCAGTCGGCCTCCCACACCGAGCCTTCCTTCCGAGCTTGAGCTGCGAATGCTCCTGGTGTCTCTCCAACCACACGCACATCGATACCAAGGTCGTTCAGCTGCGCGAAAACGTATCTCGAGACGTCGCCTTCGAACTCCTCAGGTCCAGCACCGTAGCCACACCTGCATAAAAGCAGGATCTTATTCAGGGCTGGCACCTCCGTCTTGCGCTCGACTATCATGTTGAGCCACGTAAGAATAGCCTTGGGGAGACATATCACGGTGAGTGACTCGAGGCTTGGAGCAAGCGCCGTTAATTTCAAGCTGGAAGGAAACAAGTGACCTTGTAATGCATGCATTGATGTGTGATGTTGCAGAACTACACGTGTCTACGAACATGAAGTAGAGTAACCAGTCAGGACACTACTATCCATCGACCTTTTCCTCGCCCTCCTTCGCGGCCTCGTCAACCTTCTCGGCCTCATCCTTGACCTTCTCGGCCTCATCCTCGACCTTCTCGGCCTCATTCTCGACCTTCTCGGCCCCATCCTTGACCTCCTGGGTCTCATTCTCGACGCCGTTGCCGTCTTCAACATGCGTGTTTTCTCGGGTTTCCGCATTTGCGGTATCAGCTTGGACTTTACCCTTGTTGGGTTCTTGGTAATCAACCGGCTTACCATTCTCGGTAATGTTGTGAAGGTTCTCGCCACGGGCGATCCTCTCGTCTTGTTGAGCCCGAGATTCAGCATTTGCGACATCATAGGCCTTATCGTCTTTTTTGAGGTGCACCTCAAAATTCTCGAATAGATGCGAGTTCTGCGCATGCTCAGCGGGGTTACGGCGCTGCCGAGGAGGAGCACGTCCAGGTACATAGCTCTGTGGAGCTGATTTCTTCTGGTAATGACCCGGCTTTTCGCCTGGCGGTGGCGGATATCGAGCGCGCATCGCATCCTCTCGCGACTGGGCGCTGGAATTGGTGCTGTCGCCTTGTGGGACCACGCCGGGTGTGGCATCGTCGTTGGCATCAGACTCAGCATCGCTGAGGTCCGCAACAGCAGCAGAGGCAGTCTGCAGGCCTGGCCCAAAAGCCGAAGCGTTGAGGCCCTTCCTAGTGCCTTGGGTCTCACGGACCTCGATGTTGCCTTGATACCCTTGATTGGGTTTGGTCATGCCGTCAGATTGGCGTGGCTTAGACCTACTATATACCTTGACGGAAGGTGGTTCTGTCGGCTCAGTGGAGTGGGCCTTTGGTTTCCTGCGGTTGGTTTCCCATACCCGGATGTTACCTTGTAGGAAGATTTGCAATTTCTTGGCGGCCTTGGTAGGCTCTGGATCGTCAAGAGAGGCTCGCAGATACCATAGGAATACCTCTGTCGGCGGCAAGGCATGATTGCACTTACAGCTCGGGTTGAAACAACCTTCGCGAGCGAACATCATCCTGCAAAGTCCAGAGTTGAACCACTTTTGAGCCCCGTAGACATAGAATTGGAGAACACCCTGCTCGGGCCAGCCATATCCAATAAAGAAAGGAACCATGTCATCTTTCCCCAGAGGAATTTGCGCGGTAGGGTCATTAAAGATGTCGAGGTACTCCCGTGTTAGGCGAGCAATAGGATGTTCACCAGTTGGTTTTTCCTTACTCGTGGTCTTTGGCTGAAGCGCAGCGACAACATGGCGAGGTTCGCCTAGATCAGGCTTTTCCGTAGGAAGCAAGCCCGGAAAGGATCCTTGTCCGGGCGGTCCACTATTGGTGGCAGGCTTCCCGCCCTGAGTTTGGGGTTGTCCCGAAGCTGCAGGACCCCGATGGGGTTTCTTTTGAACAGCGTTGTTGTTGTCCATCGCTTTGGCCTGGTTGGCAACGGTCGCGGCAGCTTCCGCTTTGGCGTCTGCCTCGAATTTCGCCTTGGCCGCCTCGAGTTCCTCGATTTTCGCCTTGTACGCCTCGAGTTCCGCTTTGGTGTCTGCCTCGATTTTCGCCTTAGCCGCCTCGAGCTCTTTGTATGCCCTTATATTCTGGTCATATTCGCTTTCACGCTTCTCCTCTAAGGTCTGTTGAACGAACAGTTTCATTTGATCGAAGTTGACATTGAGGTCAGCGCTGGAGTTGCTAGGCTGACTACCCTCACGGTTGTTCTGACCGTCGGTGGTGAGATCAGCATCGAGGCCGCTAGGCTGGTTACCTTGAAGGTTGTTGGAATCGTTGTTGGGACGATGGTTGGGGCCGCTAGGCTGATTACCCTGAAGGGTGTTCTGACCGTTGCTGGAAGCGTTGTTGGAGTCGTTGAACTGGTTTCCCATAGAGGGGTTGGGGCCGTGGTCGAAGTTCGAATTCATACCCTGAGGGTTGTTCTGACCGTGGTTGTTCATACCCTGAGGGTTATTCTGACCGTAGTTGTTCATACCCTGAGGGTTGTTCATACCCTGAGGGTTGTTCATACCCTGAGGGTTGTTCATACCCTGAGGGTTGTTCATACCCTGAGGGTTGTTCTGACCATAGTTGTTCATACCCTGAGGGTTGTTCTGACCGTAGTTGTCGAAACCGTTGGGGGTACTGTCGAACTGGTTACCCATTTGGCGGTTGTAACCTGGGTTGAAACCTTGGTTGAAACCTTGGTTACCCTGGAAGTTGTTCGAACGGTTGAAGTGGTCGAATTGGTTACCCATTTGGGGGTTGTAGGCTTGTCCGGGGCCGTTGTTGTTGTGGTAGCCCTGGTAGTTGGAGTTGAAACCGTCGGACTGGTTACCCATTTGGGTGTTGAAACCACGGTTGCTGCCGTTGAACGGGTTGTATTGGCCAGGAAAGCTCCCATTGTAGCCGTAGTTACCTTGAGAGCCACCGTTGTAGCCGCCCATGTTACCCGGAGGGCCAAACTGGTTGCCAGAGTTCTGATTGCTCCCGCTGTTGAAGTCGGGGTGGAATCCAGAAGGACCCTGCGAGTTACCTTGACCCGAGCCATAGTTACCGCCTTGCGGTTGTCCGAACCCGTTGTGGGATTGACCAGAACCCTGGTTGCTGAAGCCTTGTCGGCCTTGAGATGTCATCCCTTGCGGGTTTTCTACAGCAAGTTAGTGGAATCGGCAAAAAGGCTTGGGAATCGCTTACGTTGGTTGTTTGGTTGGCCTTGGTGGCCAGATGAGTTGCCCGCCATTGTGACGCGGGAATAGCTAGAGTTATTAGTGATTAGCAGCGACACGGGGATTGAGTACATACAGAAAAGGGTGGTGGGTGGTGTGGTGTAGGGGCGCAGACGAAAAGGCGCAGGCAGAAACTTTCAGAGGCAGGCGGCCACGCTAGCGAGTATCGGGTTAGACGCAGCAGCGACGCGACGGTGAGGTACACGGTGAACATGCCAGGGCTTTCGATGAGGACTTGCGCGCTTCACCGTGAGGACGCGCCCTGCAACAGTGAGCGCTCCTGGTGAAGACGGGCCACTAGAGCGCTTGCGCGCGCACTCCTACTGTGCATACATGCGGCGCGACCGCTTGCATGTATGCCCACGGCTATCGCTGCATGATCGTCGACTAACGCTACGATTGTGGGACGAATAGCCCTGCATGCTGAGGAAAGACAGGAAAGTGTTGATGTGCGCGCAAATAAAGTACAATAGCAAGACTATGACTTGAGTAATTGAAGCGAGCGCGCATGGAAACTGGCAAGTGACAGCCTCGTGTCTACCTTTGCATTTGTAGGATTATAGAAGACGTGAACACATAAAGCAGATGCTGCGTCAAAGGTCCGACATCACAGGCATGTAAGAACGAATGACAAAAGACTTATTCCAGGCTGATGAGAAGAATGTGGAGTGATTATATGGCAATATAGTAGAAAGGGGCATGTAATGCAGGATAAACAGGATACATCGGAAGATTAGAGGAAGACTGAAATCGCTTGCTACTTCTGAGCGCCGCGGAGCGTAGCATGTCCTGAGGGGATGCAAAATGCGTGAAGCAGGAACAGATAAACTCTTGCCACGAAAGCATACGTTGGTCTTGTACAACATACAGAGAAGGGGGTACAAAACACACTTACGCATCCACCTATGTAGCATCATGCTACACTGATTACCTCTTGGCACGAATAATGCAGGACGGTCTCTACGAGCATACCTTATCAACCTACACCAAAACTTCGGATACCCAACATTTCCTCGCCGGCTACTACTATGTGCTCGTCCACGGCGGTGCTGCATCGAATTCACAAGTGTGGGTATACATGGAGTAAAGAGCCTACCTGCATAAGTCGTGGTCCTACGGCTGGCTCTTGCGTCATCAGATAGCATCTCTCGTCCACCTTGTCGGTGCAGTGTAACCTCTCTACGCCCTTTTTATTTGTGTGATTGCAGCGATGTGTGTGGATAATGCGCGTTTGGGTATATTGCATGGATGTAGAAGTATACTTGCAGTCGTTGCGACGCCGGATGGCTTGAGCTGGGAGAGTCGAACGTGGACCTGGGGGATGGTTGGAGTAGAGGCGCTGAAGTAGTAGAGATCGGGAGCCAGCGGCGCACAGATGAGCTGGTGGATCAGAGTTGGAGTGCGGCTGGAAAACTGGGTTTGCAAAGCTGAAGAGCGGGAGTGTGCGGAAGAGCAGTGCGCAGCGGTGGGCGGGGCGGCCTGGATACGACATTAGTGTTTTCCCACTCGATGAAAGTCGATAGCTGAGATGTGAGGATCTCGTCTGTAGGAAGCGTCGGCGCTCATGTTCTGCAGGTGGTTCAGCATGAGGCTCACTGGTGTTGGGTGTTCCCGAGGTCGGTGCAAAGCCTTACTTTGCCAAGGCCCGTTCCATCCCGTCTAATCCCTGCTGCATGAGCTTGCGCCGTCATCACTCGACGCCCCCGCGGCCGCGACGCCTGCCATCATGCACAAAGGGCTATGCCCAATATCAGCCTCTTTGGTTGCGCTCTACTTCCTTCTGCAGCACACGGTTCATCCCGGGTCGTTCTTTCTTCGGCTACGCCTGGCGGCCATCGAGCTACACGTCACATCGTTCGACGCACTCTCCCGCCGTCGGGGAGAGAGCCTGACTGTCATCACACCAGCTGGTCGCTACGAGATTGCTGATCTGAAACTCGGAGCGTAGGATTCGAAAGATGTAAGCGGAATACAAATGGGTTTTGGATTGTGCTAATGGCTGCTTTCTCTAGGCCTTCCCCTACCAGACCATCAGCGTGCGCTCCCTGACAGCGATGCCTATCCCCTTCTAGGCTTTCCGACCATCATCGCCTTCGACTGCAATCGCGCTACCACTGCGTCACCGCATGGACAATGCCGGCAACGATGAGACGAGCTAGAAAGTTTGGTGGTTGGATACACGAGGAGATTGCACACGGCTGTATATTCAGGCTTCAGGATGCAAGCTAGACCTGCAGTGTCTGGCCTGTGGCGCTCCACATGGGCCAAGTCCAAGCGAAGTCTCTGGAGGGGCCGTGATCATACAGGGATGCCTACATGGATACGGATACTTTGTTACTTTGGATCGTGAGCCTCATAGAGTACATGGAGGGGTGGTAGTGGTCCGAGGGGGCGATCTGGACGGTACATCATCACGCTTACTGCCTCCCTCATAACCAGATCTGGCCCGTTCGCATAACGCTCGGGAGATGCCTCCTTGACGATTCTGGTACACCATTCCGACATGCCGTGACCATGGCTTCGTGTCTCACCTCCACCTTTGACATCAAGCTTAGAGCGTTACCGGGATGTTCATGGACCGGCCCGAAGTCTTCGATGGCTACTATGCCAGGCTCGTCATCGTGGCGCCCATTATCCAGATGTCGTGTTCTCTAGGAACAGCCGCCTCACCGCATAGCTTCGTCGTTTTAATTCTGGGTGATCTCACCTCAATCTAGTTGGAGGTCATTTCAGAATCGTGGCCAGGCGTAGACGATACCGTCCCATGATGCATGCGGCACCTTGCACTCGGAGTCCGACGTTGGGTTCTGCGACAAGATGCCTCGGATATCCTTCGCACACCCAACCATACTCCTACGCCAATGCTTTAGGTGCGTTGCGGATGAGCTTTGGTGCAAGGACGCCTCGATTCGTGCATAAGTCGCCCGACAGAACCACGAGGCAGGCCATCCCGAGAGTGGTTGTTGATATCAGCATTGATCGAATGCGATCGCTCACAGTCATCACGAACGGTCAAGGACGCTGCACAAATTCTCAAACGCTGCTTCAGTGAAGGCTTGTCCATTGACTACCATGGTTTTTCGGCGCTATTGTGTCACCACATGCCTCATCATATACCGCTCTTGCGGTTACTCTAGAATAAGCGCGGACGCCTTCATTGCCCGGCCCAGGTCAGCCATTGCCCAGTTCATACCGTCATGTATACCCGCCCAGTATGGCAGTTCTTGTTGTTTGCCCAGTTTATACAAGCTACCGGGTATGATAGAAAGGTCGTCGGTTGGACTCCTAGGAGCATTATACCACTTCCCAGCAGGGTTTAGCAGAGTCAAGCTATGGTTGGTTAGTACGCGATGTTCATGGAGTATGGAGTGAGAGAGAAAGCAAAAACTTACTGCTCGTGGACAACGAGCCATATGCCCAAATTTCGGCCTTGCACCCCCGACTTGTCGCGCTTCTTTCCAGAAAAGCCCACGCCTGCCGGATTCTGCAGCATCGCAGTATGTGTCTTGATGAACTTTTCTTGTTGTCTGTAGAAGACAGCTTCTTTGGCTAGTTCTATCATACTCTGGGGGTCTGTCTTGCATGCCTTGAGCAAGCAAAGTCTAGATCTGTTGTAGGCCTTGTCGTCCGCCATGGCTTGTACGGAAGCTTCCATCTTCTCCCGATGGGCCTCAGACCCGAAATCGGTTTTGCGAAAGTATGCATTGAATGCCCTTTGCACAGCATCATATATGATTTGATCTTGTTGGGCACGATCGCGCTCGAGTTCGACATGACGCTTCGTCAATTCCGTTTTGGTCTTTTCCATCTCCACTTGGTCTTTCTCAAGTTTAGTGCGTTGATGGGCGAGGGCCGACCGTTCGGTCTGCACGGTAGTTTGTGCGAGCTCCATCTCCTGGAGTCTGGCTGTGATTCCCCGGATGGTCTGCTGTAGACCCGGGACATCTACCTCGAAGAGGTTCTTCAAAGACGTATCTTCCGCCGACGCGGTTCTATCTGCACATGCAGTTTTGGCTGACCGCCAGTCGGCGACGATCTTGTCCAGCTGAGCTGGTATGTCTGCAATGCCGTTGAACTGCGCTTGGCGCTCCGCTGTCTCAACAGCCGCTTCTCGATCTTTGAGATCGCTAGTCCGCAGTGCGAGTGCGTTCAGCTCCAATTGGAGTTTAGTACGTTCGTTCTTGATACGTTCTGATTCATCCCTCAGTTCGTCAAATTTGTGGTATACCATCCACATCGAATAGCGCTGCGTTTTGCCACAGCGCAAAAGGCTCTCCTGCAGGTGCCATCGCAGGCTGTTGTTCTTTTCCAACAACAACCGTGAGTCCTCGTCGAGGTGCCCCAGCAGTTTCAGCACTTGTGCGCCGTTCAGCGAGACCATGTTGTGCAGGCCAGGTTCTTGTGTGCCAGCAAAGCTGTCCATCGTTCTCGGATCGATATGATAGGTAGTAATCCACGCCTTGACATGCTCGGACAGTCGGTCTTTGTTGACGCGGACGCCTTCGGCTGACGAGACAGCGCCTTCGATAAGGCTCCGGCTTGGCAAGCTGAATCTCGCGACTTTCCAGGCCGACGGCGAGAATTGGGGACCCCATGCTGCTGATCATTGTTAGTAGGGCAACAAAGAGAGGACTGGGACAAGAAAAACGTACAAATGGAGTCTTCGTAAGATGTACGCTGAAAGGCTTGGTCCTCTTCACTCCATTCCTGAAGTGTTTGGTCTACCCATATGAGACTGGGGTTTCCGTCCAGCAGCGCAACGTACTTTTCAGCCCCGAAAAGGTTTTCGCTGAGGTGGTGCGTCGATGTATCGCTGTTCCATCTACCTCTAAAGGCGGGTGAGTCGTCATCGTAAGATTCATTATCGTATGATTCATTATCGTATGATTCATTATCGTATGATTCAGCTGGTTCTCCCGGCCTATGATGTGGCAAATCTGGAAAGGGTTCATTACTCTGAGAGATATGGTCTTCCATTTCATCGGCCCAATTCGTGTATCCATTTGGATTAGCCGCTGCTTCGTGGCCTTCGGGGCCGGAGCTTTGTTCGTTTCCCCGTTCGGGGTTTTGTGGCGCTGGCGCTGGCGCGGGCTCGCTGGAAGCGCTGGAAGCGCTGGAAGCGCTGGAAGCGCCTGGCTGCGGTTTCCCGCCGTCTTTCTTCTTCTGCTGACTGCTTGCACCAGGCGGTGTTGCGTTGCCTTGCGGCTCGACCCTGTTGGGTTCTTCTCCATGTGTAGACATGTCGTTAAATTCCTCGTGCGAGGTACCCGGACAATTGACGTCGGAGGGGAAAAATTGGAAGCGATTGGTGGGTGCGTCGCTCAACACACTTTTGTGAGGTGGCATCCCGTTGTGTGGGGAATGCGAGTTGGGGTTGTGTGTTATGGTCAGCGGTGGGGACGCCGAAGTGGTAGCAAATTCATCACCGCACTGCGCTCTTGGCACCCCGCACGGGGCACACCCAACGAGGCAGGAGCGTCAAACGAACAGTCAGAAGAGGATGACGAGCAATGTCCAGCGTATCGCCCGCGCGGAACGCTGCTGCCAGTTATACGCTTGAGCACGAGTACGGTCAAAATCACGAACGTGCAAGGTCAAGATCTACGGTAATTTTCATTCATCATGCATTTCATGACATACATTGAGCCACGACGCTACCCAGTCGCAATCTCACACTCCGCCCAGAAGAGGGCTCATTTCACGTCCGGAGATCGGAAACACGCATCTGTGCGATGTGCCAGATAGTACGCCTTCTTCGCCTCCTGCCGTTCACGTGCCGCCCCGATTACACCCGGCATGATAAAGCCATCCGTAGTTTCAACCCAATTGGCGCATTCGAGGCGCTCTTTATCATCATTGAAAGGGTCGTCGCCGGTATTGGCTGTGGCAGAGCCTTGCTGGCTGTTCTGCCCTCCCGCTTGGGATTGGTAATCGTTGCTTCGATCTTGATATACCGGATTGCGGATGGGATGACCGGTGTCGTTTCGGTTCGATTTTGATCTACCAGTGGTGGAGTTGCGTCTGTTACCGGGTTGACGGGTGTCGCGAGAGTGATCTGGGTTTTCGTCACCATGGCGATTATCTCGTGATTGAGATGGGCGGCCATCATCTGGGAATCCACGGGTGTGGTTAGAATCGTGATAGCGATCTGAGCGGCCACCATGCTGTCCATCGCCCTGATTATGGGCCTGATGATATCCACCGTTGTCGCGGTTGTCGCGGTTGTCGCGGTTGTCATGAGGCCGGCGATAATCACCACCTGTTTGATGGTTCCAATGGTCCGGTTGGGGAAATCTTCCACCGTCGCGGTCATTGTAACGGGGACCATCAGATCCCCATTCTTGAGAGACCCGGTTGGGGTTTTGGGAGTAGCCACCATTCTGTTGTGGGCTGCAATAAGCCTGATAGCTATTTTGCTGATATTCCCAGGCGGGATTTTGAGAGTATCCACTATTGTGGTTTGGGTTGGAATAAGCTTGATAGTTATCTTGCTGAGAGTATCCACTATTGTGGTTTGGGTTGGAATAAGCTTGATAGTTATCTTGCTGAGGGTATCCACTATTGTGGTTTGTGTTGAAAGGACCTTGCTGGTTACCTTGTTGCGAGTTCCCACTTTGGGATTGAGAGTAGTCACCATTACGGTTTGTGCTGAAAGGATCTTGGTAGTTACCTTGTTGCGAGTTCCCACTTTGGGATTGAGAGTAGTCACCATTACGGTTTGTGCTGAAAGGATCTTGGTAGTTACCTTGTTGCGAGTTCCCACATTGGGATTGAGAGTAGTCACCATTACGGTTTGTGCTGAAAGGATCTTGGTAGTTACCTTGTTGCGAGTTCCCACTTTGGGATTGAGAGTAGTCACCATTACGGTTTGTGTTGAAAGGACCTTGCTGGTTACCTTGTTGTTGACGTCCTCCACCGGGAGTTTGAACGGATGCTTCTGCTACTGCCTCTCGTATAAACATCCTCAACGCGGAGGCGTTTCGTGGATCATGTAAGGATTGAAGGAAGTGTGGAGAAGACTCATCATCACCGTGAGGATCGCGGCGAGAGGGTTGATGTCTCCGGCGCTTCGTTTCCGGCTCAGACCACTCGTCCTCGGATTCATAATCGCGTCGACGCTTGTTGTTGCTGTTGCGGTTGCGACTAGAAGTCGGCGGCATGAAGCAATCCAAGCGGACAAGCTGGACTCCATCCGGAGCTACGATTGGTCCCTCATCAGGTGTGTATGGGAAATACTTGAATCGTTTATCCATTCCGCGGAGGATATCCCATTCTGGACGCGTGGGCTTGATTTTGCACGCAATCGGCAGCCAACCCCATGTGGGTTTTTCGCGACCCTCCTTTATGGATATCAATTGCTTCCAAAAGTGGCAAGTACCGTAAGCGTAGTCGCATTCCTGCAAATTATATCAGCGCTGCAGCAGTGTAATGGGACATTCGCTTACCCCCTCAGGGTGGCCGTATGTGTCACACCATCGGCATTTACATAGGGAATCCGAGTGGAACTGGCCATGTGTTCCGCAACGGAAACAGCGGGCGCCCTGGAATGGGTTGTTGCAGCGCTTGCTGTGTTTCACAGTATCGTGTTCCAAGACTTCGTTGTCTATGATTACGCATACCGGGGGTGGTAGGTAGCGTTCGAGTGGGTATCGAAGTCCAGCTGATGACATGTTAGCATTGTCTAGTGCAGAATACCCTGAAGAGCCATACAGTTACCCGCTGATTGTAGCGGTTCAAAGGCCGTTTTGGGGAGAAGGTGTATACCCATCTTGGTCTCGCCGCGATTTTGCGTTTGTCGGCGGGTGTAGTGATGGAGCTTTTGCGTAGGTGCGGCCGACAATTAGAAACAACAATATGCAGGCGCGCTAGCGCTTTTTGAGTCTGTGCGCTCTCTGCTCCCGCCCGCAGTGACGACGCCTTCGAACACGTGAAAGCTCTCGCATCGCTAGCTAGAAGACAGAAGGCAGCTCTCTTAGTACACGCAAACTTGTGTTTCTGCATATAGTCTAGGCTAACTTCTCTATCTATATTAATTATTAGCAGTACCTACTCTTACTCTGTATCTTATGCTAAATTATGCGTGTATGTATAATCTTGTTGTGAATTCTACATACACGTAGAATACATGCTTTATTATTAAGACAACATATAGAGCGAATCTAGGCTATTCTAGATACACGAGAGAAGCGGCAACATACCTAAAAATAGGCCTTTTATCTGTATATATCTTTCTACATTGCTTTGTCTTTGACCAAATGCACCAAAGATGCCGCTGTGTACCGACAAGACAAAGTAATGTGTTACCTGTAGTCGAAATAAGCTTTGGACATAATCCTTAACAGGGAAGACTTGCGAGTCATTGAACCGAACTTGCCGCCGAGATGCCCACCTTAGGTTAGTCCTGAGGAAGCATGTCCGTACTTCCGAGGCTAGCGCGATGAACGAGCATGGGATAAACCAGAGGTTGTAAACGTGCTTCGTATACCGGGATGTGCATTCGGTTGCGCCGCTGGTCGCGGCTGCCGCAGGACATGTCAGTAGGGTCGCTGACAGTCCATGTCACCGGGCGTTCGTCGATGCAGCCCGACTACAAACACCAACACTGCCACCAACATGAGGCAATACGGCGCAGAGTCGCAGTCCGATGATTCCAACGCACCACCATGTGGTCAAAGGCCGCGCGAGGACACTGGTCTCTCTTCCGAACTAGAAGAGGGGACCCCGCTCGTCAATGCGGGCGGAGTTGCTTCTGGTGCCACGCCTGGACCGACGATACCCGGGCACACTGGAGATAGAGCCACGCTCAAAAGGAACGCAAGCGCGATTTCGCATGACGGAAACGGGAAAGCAGCAAGACTGCTGGAAGGGCCGCTGCAAGACCGGAAGGATGAAGCCCGTATTGCACAGCTCGATGCGGAAGCGGCGCAATTTGACGCAGACGCAGCTGCTCTGCATGCTAAATCAGCGCAACTCAGAGCAGACATCGCATTGTTGCGTGCATGCATCGAGCGCCGCCGCCTTGATGCCTTCCAATCCAGATGAGGCTTGCCGAAACTGGATTAGGGCCGGCACTAGCACTGGCAGACTGCACCTTCTGGCGGAGGAGGCAGGATCCAACACGCTTCATCCCCCGCCCACTCTGCCGCCGGAACGCCTGCACCATGGCAGACATCTACCAGCTGCTCGCCGCATGCACAGCCCTCAAGGTTAATGGGCCAAACAACGTCGAAGACGCGTATGACGATGACCAACGCAACGGTCAAATCAAGCTCTCCCTTGCGCAGTCAAGCGAAGCCGAGCTAATGAACCCGAAAGGGGTATGGGCAACTGTCCCCAGGGATGTAAGCATCCTGCTGCAAGAAATCACTTCGTCGTTAGAAGCGTGCACCGCTGCACATACGGCTGGGCGACAAGCTGCTCAAGGTAAGCAAAACGTCCATATGTTCCCGACTCCTCTAACACGCGAATAGATGAAACGGCCAAAATCATCGAAACCCTAAGGGTAGAACGCGATGGCGCTGCGACGGCGCATCAACACTGCGAAAGCAGTATAAGAGAACTCAAGGAAGAGATTGAAGAATGGGATAGCAGTGAAGCTGCAAAGCAGAATCAGATCAAAGACCTCGAATCTTTCAAAGATGTTTCTAGCGAGACCATTCGGGAGCTCCAGGAGGAGTGCACTGACCACCGGACAACTATCCAGGGCCTAGAGAAGACGTGCAAAATCCATGAGAGTTGCGAGGAAAAACTTCGCATACTCGAAGAAGCCCATGAGAGTTGCGAGGAAAAACTTCGCAGACTCGAAGAAGCCCATGAGGGTTACAAGGAAAATCTTCGTACGTCCGAAGAAGCACACAAGCCGTGCGCTGGAACTATTCGATACCTCAGAAAAACCCACGAAGGGTGCGATGAAACTCTTCGCAAGTCCAAGAAAGCCCACGAGGGGTGCGGTGAAACTCTTCGCAAGTCCGAGGAAGCCCACAAGGGGTGCGATGAAACTCTTCGCAAGTCCGAGGAAGCCCACAAGGGGTGCGATGAAACTCTTCGCAAGTCCAAGAAAGCCCACGAGGGGTGCGGTGAAACTATTCGCAAGCTCAGAGTCGAGTGCAAATCGCACGAGAAATGCGAGGGGCTGCTCAAAGATCTGGAAGCGAAGGTTGCAAAGATCCCCGGCTCAAAACATGGCGCCACGCAGACGCCACGGCCAAAGTCCAAGAAGTCGCGCAGCGATACCATACCCACAACCAATACTGCAGGCAAGCAGAATGTCAGCGTGAAAGACATGTCGGGCTCGTACCAGGGCCGCATCCCAGCGGAGCTCGATATCCGTACACCATCCCAGCGACTGGGTAAGCTCATCGCAACCCCCGACTCCTTCGCACCCAACCTTACTCTCAAGTCGTTAGAATCAAACCTTGATAAGGTAGAGTCTGACTTACAGCACACGTGCAAGTTGATGGGCACCATAATGAAGGGTTTCAAAAGAGATGACAAAGCCCTCGCGGCATACAGCCGATTATCGGACACCATGTCAACATGGAACAGCAACAACATCAAACATGCTGTCAATGACAACCCCGATGTGGGGAACCTCATCCATTTCATGCGAGAGGCACTAATCAGCTATGATATCCTCTTCGAGTACATTCGCAGTCTGCTAAACACATTCGACTGGGCGTCCCGAGATCTGTTCGCTGTACAACAGGCTGTGACGAATCTCGTCAACGACCGCGATAGGTGGAAGAATGACTGCATGTCTACACTGCGAAAGGCGACGGAGGAGCGGTCTGCCGCTGCGACTCGCGCATCTCAGCTTGAGAGTCACGTCAAACTGAGAGATGAGGTGATAGCCGAGCTCCAAGAGCTGATGAATGCCACTGGCTGGCCAGAGTAGGCGATGGCGCCCGTCAAATGACGAAAGCTTGCTGGCGCAGGAAGAGTGCAGGCGCAGTACGTAGCTACATTATTGATTTTGGTTCTTAATAATGCCATCGTGTCCAGTCAATTGAATCTTGTGCCTGCCATATCTTGCGTGAACTGGCCCAAAAGGGCTAGCTCTGAAGCGAAGCTACTACCCGTGTAGGTCACGTCCCAAGAGCGGCCGCCCCAACGTCCTTGCCTCACACCCCACGACATTCTCAGCCATGGCGCCGAAAAAACAAGGAGCGGCGGCGAAGCCACTGCCTAAATCTTCAGAAACCACAGAGTAGATACCCCCAGTACCCCATGCATATGCGCAATGACTGACTGAACAATCAATAGTGAGTCTGATGCTCATACAGCAATGCCTGCACCCAAACGGACAGCCTCCACGAGGTCAAAAGCTACGGCGAGGTCAGCTACACCCCCAGTGAACACAGAGTAGCTACCCTTCGTACCCCATGCATATGCGCAATAACTGACTAGACAAGCCATAGTGAGTCTGATGATCAAACAGCAATGGCTGCATCCAACCGGAAAACCTCCACGAGGTCAAAAGCTATGGCAAAGAAGGCCCCGGGCGCGGCGTCTACAGCTGCCCCTACGGTACCGAAATCCAAAACTGGACGAAACCTCGCAAACTTCGTTGTCAACCGCGACAACACCCTCATGAGTGAAGCGTATACGCCCGGTGCGACACCATTCGACTCCGGTGGACCACTTCCGCAGCGCCAAGTGGACACTTTGTTGAGCAGGGTAAAAACCGCGAAGCGGTCACAGGCACAAGCCTCGGTAGCATCTAGGTAGGCTGGAAAGCCCAATCTGTAGAGGGTATCCCTGTACTAATTGTGCACAGTAGCATATTGGCGATCGGCCATGACACACAAGATCTCCTCCGCTCGGAGCTGTCTTCGCAGGATACTGTCCTGGCACAGCTTGCTGACCGAAACGCTCCTGGCCCGGCAGGTACAACCTCAGACTCGGGACACAAGGCGAGATCTACATCGGCAAGAGGGACAGACCTGGATGCCTCGGCAGACCCCGAAACCCAAGCGGGTACAGACGGAGCGCGAGCTTCACCACGGCAGTTGACAGCTGCCTTGGCAGACCCCGAAACCCAAGTGGGTACAGACGGAGCGCGAGCTTCACTACGGCGGTTGACAACTACGCCTGATGGCGACCTTCCCGAACATCAGAGCAGTGTTCACAACGTGGCTGGCGAACCAGAGGACATGATCATACCTGATGGTGCGACTTTCCAAGAGAGCGACAGCTTATACAAGAACCCTACGCCTTTACCCGATGACGGGAGGAAGGACAAAGGCAAGGGTCGTGCGGTGTCGCGAGAAGTGACGATGCTGCCACGGTTGCACACAGCGAGTGCTGAGCCGAGCCGCCAACTACTCGAAAGAGTCACCGCAAGTATGGATGAAGCGTCCGGCTCTCCGCTGCTCGATACGAGACAGGATGCGCACCTGCTCTCACCAAGTCGAGACAAACTTGGTGCGACGGTACTTGCTGCGCTCGCATGGGAAAAGGCCGTATCTTACCACTGGCCCATTGCAGAGCGCATGGACGAAAAGAAGTGGCGAGCGACTGCCGTGCCCCTCATGTGTAGCATTCCAGTTGAACTCACCAAGGAACTCTTTGGTCGAAACCTCGCATCTGCGATACTAAATAGCTCCAACGAGCAGATCACCGAGTTGTATGCTCCAGAAAGCCCATGGAGGGAACACTACGCCGCTCGGGCGCCATCTATATACGTCCGCAACTTCTGCGATAAGAAGACAGGCCGGTCCCTCACACCCAACGAGATGTTCAAGATACTGCACCGGCTAGCCCTCTATGCGACAGAACAACTCACGGATGTAGAGGCCGATCTCGTCCTAGCTGTTGAGGAGAGTGCCGCTCACGCCAATGCCAAGATAAGGTATGTCAAGCAGGGACGGAGACACTTCTTCAGCGGCAAATTCGCCGACCCAGATGCGAGCAATCGTCAACGTCAGCTCAACACTTTCTGCGACGGGGCCCTGAGATGGCTTAACGAGATTGAGCTCGAAGCTCGAGATACCCCGTTGGGTTTTACACTATCCTATATCGGATACGCTCTGGTCTTCTCCAAGAGAATAATAGCTCACAACAGTGAGTCTTCACATAGCTCAAGCTGGCTAATGAATCTGTTCCTAGCAACCGCTCGGGTGGTGTTGGACGGTGGCGCTGAAGAGTGGGGATTCGAATCCCATGTCGTGTGCTACTGTGCCAGCGCAGATGAGGTCTCCGTCGCTGAAGCGCTTCTCACCGCTCTCACAAGTGCATGGTACCACTCAGGAACTGGATTTGGTATTCATGCTCCTGGCGAGAATGTGTTTAGTGCCGATTTTCGCAACCTCACCCACGAGGAGGCAAACAATGTATGGAAGGTTTGTCAAAACTTCCGGGAAGACCATACGCCATACTTGGCGAATATAGATCTGGAATTTCAGAAGATCAAAGAATATCCAGAGAACTGGAGACGTCTTTTGGCAGATAAGAGGGACCATATACCCGACTTCCACGAAGAGGCGCGCGAAACCACCCGGCGTGTGGCTGCAAAGAAGGACCAAATTCGTCGCGAGCTTGAAACCCAACTGGGTCAAATAAAACAACAGCTTAAGCAACTCCACAGTTTGATGCCGGAATCTACACTTGTGGCATCCTACTCGGAGAGGTTACGAGACGTTGGCGAAGAGTGTGTGAACCTCGGGAAAGCTCGTAGAGAGCAGCCAGATATCCAAGAGGGCAGACGCCGATCTGAGGCAGAGGAGGGAAGTATGCTTCCAGACGCAGACCAGGTGTTTCCTAGCACAGAGATGGATCGCATGCCCGTGGCAGGCCCAAGCAGGCCAACACACTGATTGTGTGACATCCTTGATGGCCTTGATGGTCTTGATGGCTCTACTGTCAAGTCGTGTTAGCTTGAAGCCATAGAAGAGCATGGAATATAGAGTTACATCTGCATGACCCTGCTAGCAATTGAGAATCTTGCGTGATGTGCCATGTGAGCTGTGTTGCGCGAATATCCATCTCCGGACTACGGGTACTGGATTCGAAGACGGTATGACTGCTGCGGGGTGCATGCCTCCCTGGCCGTAATGAAGCACGATGATCCGCAGGAATTAAACGAAGTAATTAACATGTATAGCAGGTCCGATATCTTATATAAGCATCGTCTATCCATCTTCCCGATCGTCTTCGCCTCTCTGGTTCCATCTACAGCTGCCACACTCACACCCCGTTCAATGAATGTCTCGGCGCAGTTGACGCCCACCGCCCTTGTGACTGTCTTGTTTGCCAGCAATACGTCTCCCTTGCCTATCAGCCTCACAGCATCTGGGCCTGTCAATAAGCAATAACAGGACACGATGTCTTACGTCACAGATGCACGTCTTGAAAGAACGAGGCCCACACACATTTGCATTTGAAGGCCGTATGCGGAGAAGCTATGCGAATGCGTACATTGAAGAGGCCAATCGTCCCCACTCGACCATTTGGCTCGTGTCTGAAGCTTCTTACCATCGCGACCGTGCACAGGGAGATGTCTACTTTCACATCAAATCATTGGAACGGTCCTTGCTGCTTGTTGTATTTGGTGAAGACAGAGCAGGGACATGTCTGGCAGGCAGACGAGCGTGCACATGGCGTCCACTCGGATGGGCTGCACAATGTCGAATCGGAACTAGAAACACTTTTGGCGGTTGTTCAATGTTGATCGCAGTATGGCATCCCTGATCGCCCCTTGATATAGAGGCAGCCTCCATCGACCCGTTTTCTTCAAGAGTGAACGTGAAGTGAGCAGTGAGCGCAGAAATTTCGTATCCGCATGGAGCAGAGCGCACAGACCCGGACTACATTCATGTTGTCGTCGCGCTACTCCAGCCTCAACACCCTCCACAACACACCACACCCACCCCGTCTCTGCCTCTTCTGCGCGAGACCATGTCGCAAGACCTCAGCAGTCTCCTCAAGGAGGCCATCGAGCTCGTCCCGCTCGATGCGCTTCCAGCAGAATGCTGTATCTGCTCGTAAGTCTCTCCTCCAGCTGCGCCGCGACAACGTTGCTAACACGGCATGTGCCAACAGTGAGCCGATAGCGCCTGCCGCAAATGCCACGAATGTGGAAGAACTCGGTATCCGAGTACCAATAGAAGGGTGTTCTCACCCAATGCACCTCCAGTGTGCCATATCCTGGTTAGGAACAGCGACAGGCCTGAATTCGGAGCGAGGTACTCTGATCCCTCATGGCTGTCCAATATGCCGACGACGGTTTTTCAATTTTGCGCCGGATGCTCGAGACGTCATGGACGCTTATGACACCGCCGAACAGATTTTGAACAATGTCCGCAATGGCGGTAACGGACAACTGCGCCCGCGTCTACAGACACCTGTTCCGTTCGGACCTCGCGGTATCCACGACGGGCCTGCTACTCGGCCCTCTGTTGACCCGACGACACCACTACCTTGGGTGGTAACGCCCACGACAGCAACATGGCGAGATGTCGCAGACCGGCTTCCGCATGTCGCCCGCGAGGCGAATGCATTTGTCCAAGCAGATCACCAGTTGGTGCACCACCGGACCTTGAATGCGACCGGTCGAAGAAGGCAGGGCTTGCCAGTATCGACGTTCAGGTCTCGTCCAGAACGCGAGATGGCTGATCGCGCCCAGGATGCCGAAACCCGTGAGGGTAGCAACACCAGTGAAGGTGAGAACGCCCTTGAGCGTAGCAACACACTTGAGTCGCATGAAGTCATGCGTCGTCTTAGGCCAAATCTGTACCTAAGCATACATGCGCCTCGGCGAGAGGATGACGCGCTCCACGAAGCTGCGACCAGGCCTTCGCCTGCTCCTTCAGCAACGAGCGCTCGACCGCGTCGCAGTCCCGCTACTCCAGACAGCTTCGACAGAGCCCTCGGGCGGTCCCTTGCCATACGGTCGAATGCGCTTTCCGGTACTCGCACTCGCGATGTCCAGGACATAATTGAATCCCTAGACAGGTTAAGGGAACAAATGGATGATATGCAATTGCGTATGCCCAATGCTCTTGCTCGTGCAACACCTCCCTCGCCCTCTTCCACTCGTCATGAGGCAAATAGGTACAACGCACCACCACAACCCTTTGGGTATCATCCTTGGCAGCAACAACCTCATGGGTATGAAGCTCCTCGGCAGCAGCCTTATAATAATGCTTCACAGAACCCTCATGGGTGGGGAGCTCCTCGGCAGCAGCCTTATGGATATGCTCCGCAAAACCCTCATGGGTATGAAGCTTCTCAGCAGCAGCCTTATGGATATGCTCCGCAGAACCATGCATATACTCCGCAGAACCATGGATATGCTCCGCCAAACCATGGGTATGCTCCGCCAAACCATGGGTATGGAGCTCCTCAGCAACACCCGTATGGGTACGAGGCTCCTCAGCAACAGCCTAATAGGTATTCAATGCAACCCTCTCATGGGTATGAGGTTCCTCAACAGCCTTATGGTTATGCCCAGCAATACCATCATGGGTATGCTCCGCCAAACAATGGGTATGGAGCTCCTCAGCAACACCATCATGGGTATGGGGCTCCTCAGCAACACCATCATGGGTATGAGGCTCCTCAGCAACAGCCTAATCATCCTTGGCAGCAACCCCCTCATGGGTATGAGACTCCTCGGAAGCCTTATGGACATGGGGCTCCTCCGCACCGTGGAGATTGACGTGGGCACGAGCGTGAGGATGCCGATAGTTGGAGGTCCTGGCAGTGGACCTGATGGCTGATCAACCCGAGGGGTAAAGGTGGAACTTGGTGTTTTTCTTTGTTTGTTAGCAACATCCAGTAAATAGAAAACATGACAAAGTCTAGTATACCTGTGGTGCATGATATGGTGATATCACCCACATGTCTGCAACAGCTCGCATGTAATTGATACCGTACTGACATTGCCGCAGCTTCCATGATTGCGCAATAGGAAGACGACGAACTTTTGTGATATGTTATATCTCGAGTCGACGGAAGTGCTGGGGATTCGCATGCACCATGGTGTTGGGCAGGGAGCAATGAGGCCTAATCGTGAGAAGCCTGACGTTCATGAGGCTTGGCATTTGCCTCGCCCAGTGCACGCCACCGTCGGCAACTACCCCCCTAACAGCACCAGGTAGCCACGGCCTCTACGCACATTCCCAAGATCTCCAGTGTACTTTGTAAGTTGCATCCGACTCGCAAACACCAGAAGCCCCGTTCGCTCGCTGACCTTACTGCCACCCAGCCACCATTCTGCAGCCCGAACTGCGGCTCTCCCACCTCCGCCGATAAGCCTCTTGATCGGATACCATCGCCCCAGACCACGTTCGATACATGCTCTATCGTCTATCATGGCCCTGCAGACCAGCCACAGAGAAAGAATATCGTTGGGAGCGAAGGCGTATCGAGAAGAAGGCTCGCTTCATCCCAAAGACGGTGCAGGCCTATAAATTACAAATAAGGCTCGGGTTGCTTTACGCAGACGCTGCAGCAGGAAGGATAGGATATACATGCGACGACGCCATCAGACAGAACTCGTTATACGCGGAGTATGCGCACTCGTCTCTGGCCGACGTGGAGCCTCACACTCGTGGATGTCTGTTATTACATCACGACAGGCCTTTCGAGGGCCATTCATGTCACACTCGAAGCATTGGTCAACGCGGTCCACTAGCAGAGTAGGTGGAAGGCACATTTGTAACCACCCCCCACTTAGGCGTGTTCGATATCCAGATGGCCGAGCTCCCGATCGTCTTCGCCATTCCCTTGGGCCGTTTTCATAACCCCACCTCTCTTGGACTCTCACGATTTACGATGGCGTATAGCTCGCACGTTGCACAAACTAGGAGGAAGCTGGCATTCACGCATACGAAAGCCCATGTAACAATAACTCGGCAGCCACATTGTCACGATCAGTTGCTGGAAGCTTGCGAGTATGCATTATTTTCAGCGCAATAACTAAAACAACGCGGTCAACCCTGGGCACACTCTATAGATACCGCCAGGGTAAGCCTCCTCTATTCTCATCACCTCTTGGCTCCTCGATAGGGAACATTAGAGGACCGCCCAGCCTCAGCTCGCAGCTGTCACTACCGTGATCCGGATAATATCCAAACAGGCTGTCTGTTACCCTTATGGGATCTATGCCATCGAGTACATTTTACAGTTGACACTGCTATGGTTTGCTTGAGGCGAAACCCTAATGGGTATGTATGGACCGCTTGGCGGTTATAGCCTGACGGACACCACTGCTGTGGTTTGCTTGAGGCGAAACCCTAATGGGTGTATATGGACCGCTTGGCGGTTATAGCCTGACGGACACCACTGCTGTGGTTTGCGAGGCGAAACCCTGATGGGTGTGTGTGGACCGCCTTGCGGGTATGGTTATGTATCTGATGCCACTATCGTGGTTTGTCCGACATACTACCCTCACGGGCGTGGAAAGTCCGCGTCACGAAGATGTGACGTAACTACCTCGGTGCTCTGGTCTATGCCAATGTTCTCGCGACCTTTTCAAGGTTGTCAACCACGATGTGGGATCAGTCGTCGTCGCTGCCTTCCGACTCTGACGATTCTGACGATGAGCTATCCCATGCGTCGTACTCGCCGTTGTCATCCTCGTCCTGGTCTTCTCCAAAAAGGAGTCCCTGGTTGCCCGCGGGCTGTTGCTGGCCTGCATTGTTGACCGTAGGAGGTGGGCTGCCGGCCCTGAGATATTGTTCGAGGCCATGGTATTCGGGATATTGGACCCTGAAGTCCCTGGCGATCTTGTGGAGAAGTCGCATCAGCGTTCGTACCCGATCGGAAACCGTGCCGTTCATAAGGTCGCCCGACATTAGGCTCAAGCCCGCTTCGCCCGTCATCACGTAAAGCGCGTTTGTACGGAAGTCCCGATTTACGGTCACCTGGTGGTACACTGTCTTGTATTAGCTCCGGCCTTCGGTACGCTGTTGGTCACCAACCTGTTTCTGTGGACGGTCCGTCAACTGCCATCGTTCCAGCAGACGCTGTATCGGCAGAGACCCTGAGGGTTGGTATGCATAGCACTGCGTGCCTCAACTCCGTCATGAGATGCCGGGTCTTGTGCAGATGATCCTGACGGACGAGAAGCTCTCGCTTGGCAGCATGCAAAAGGCCTTCGCCGACGACAACGGTTGCCGTCTGCAGGTGGGCGAGGTTTTCGATGTCATCCTCCATCGCGTCAATCATCCAAGATGTCTCCTCCTCGTGGTTGTTGGTATCTTCTAACACCTTGGCAGACGAGGCAGCCTTGGCACACGAGACCGGGTACCTCTTCAGGTTCTTGATCGCCTTTCGGCGTTTGCGGCGTGTGCGTTTGAGCATCGCTTGATGGGCATGAAGCGTCTTTTGCGACTGTTGTTGCGCCCAAGCGAGGTCTCGAAGCCATGCGGCCATGAGGCTATCCAGCGTGATCTGGATGTTGTGGATACTGTCGTCGACAGTATTGCAGTATTCAAAGAATAGTATTCTGACAGAGTCAGTATCGCGCAGGAAATCGCGCTGTTGTTGTCGCGTAGCCATTTCAGCAGATACTGAAGTCGTGTTGTGTTGGATGACGCCGCGTTAGGATGAGCTATTCTTACAACAGTCATTGTTGTGTGCTCGCACAGACCCATCAGCGACGCCGCGCGCGCTTTTCACCTTCATCGCTCACTAGGGCAGCTGGCATGGCTTTGCGTCGCGCCCGTAGCGTATTAGCTGGATCTAGGCTCACTCGAGGCTCGCAAGAATGCACTGGCCTTATACACGCATGCCTTCCGGGTCGACCTGCTCCTACGGTCAAGCCCCTTGCATCCAACTGGCCGACGAGCAGCAGGCATGCTACCCCTGTGGGAAGGGCCATCTATAGCTACGGATAGAAGCACCATTTGTGAGCATTACGTTACATCGTGTCGCTTTCACTTGTCAACAAACACTTCATGACGCTCAATGCTTCCAACCGTCGTCGTAATACACAGCCAAGGCGTGGGCGGCATATCCGCTGCCGTGAAATTCCAAGGTTGGGCGCGCGAGCAGCATAGCGACAGATCTAGGCCCTAGATTCATCTGAACTGCACCGGTGGTAGTCAAGCTCCCGAAGCTCATGTAGCGGCATCCGGCTTGACTGTTTTCCCCGTTTCGTCTGAAGCACACGATAGCTTCACATCCTCGCCGTACGCCATGCATATCAGGCCCAAGGTACCAATTCTTCTCCAAAATCGAGTCATATTTGAGATGCATACAAACTGGCAGAGGACAAGGAGTGACGCCATATGCGACACTCGAAGCCTGGGACGACGGGCCGTGGCGACTTGCGCGACGACACTACGAAAGCGGACCTTCCGATAATTCCAACCACCTTCGCCTTGGAACCGCAAATCGCAATCCTATACTTCAGAGACATTGGTGAAGCGGTATCCTGTCCCTGCCTCCTCGCGTCTTTCCACTATACATCTTCGATGATGTCCCCAGCGTCCTTTCCGCACACGAGCCGCCTGCGAAGTTCGTCCGCTCGGACATCGCCACAGGTGCTGTAGCAAGGGGTGCCACTCTTCGTCGAGCGCCATCTCCAGGCAAGTGTCGTCAAGTCAGGAGATGTGCAGCAGATGACCCATCGCACCAAGTCTGTTGGCTACTGGAAGCCGCGTGTGATGTCACCTCTGAAGCCTCCCTTCGATTGAGGAGCTCAGCTGATGTGGCCTAAGAGCCATCAGGTAACTGACGGTGGGTTGACAGACGTTGGTATCGCCATGGAACCCGTGAAGTCCCACGGGGCGAAGACCTTATCGGACAAGTGGCCATGTAGCTACACACAAAGGGACTTGGTGGGTTCAGACCTGCTTGGTGCACGGCACTGCATGCGCCCGGCATTCCCACAGCTCTGCAAGGCTATCTCAACGTATCACACTCATATGCTCGACGCTCGGGTTACCGCAAAGCAATGCAGTTCCCCTCCAGCATCCTCGTCACCGTCTCGATTGTTGTTTTGCCACATCCTGGCCAACGTATGGAGCTGCTGGGCTGCTGTTGCTTACGCTAGCTGATATACTCGAAAGAAACGCAAAACTTGAAGCGATAATGCGCCGCTATTATACTTTCCGCTTCCATTCCCTGAGCGCTATGCGTATACATGCTGCAGAGGCCGGCTTTTGCATACCTACGGCTAAGCAGGGAGATGCAGCGATGGAGGCGGAATTCAGTAAGCACTGAGGCTTTCCGACATCATATCAACTCTACTATGGCACAGTAAACTGCGGCAGACTACTGCTTACGGTGCAATTGGCGTTCTCACGTTCGCAGCGCACGTGCCAAGTGGGCCGCTTGAAGCGGAAAGAGCTGTCTGCGCATGCCTCGCTTGATGTGTGCTAGAAGGAGCGCCGGCGATCAGGTCTCACTCCAGAGACACTTTGTACCCTCGCAAACCCGCACCATCGCACGTTGCGGTACGCCATACCATTATGGCCGATGACAAGAGCCCGCCGCTCTGGAAAGACATCAATCCGATGAAAGACGAACGAGATCATCTTGCAACACAAGCCACTGCGGCTCTGAAAACAAACAACGATTACCTGAAAGCTATTCGGCTCAGCTGTCAGCCATGGTCCAAGGGGTCCAGCCCTCTAGCGGGCCGGGATGATCGCAAGGCAGTGCGGGATTACCTGAAAGGTACACAACCGTCTGCAACAACATCCGATGAGGGTAGTGACGAGTTGGAAAATCTCAAAGACCGAATTGCTCGTTGCAGGTTGGCCGTCGCACAACGCGAAACCGAGCGGCCTGACCCTCAAGGGTTCAACGGGCACCCAGCTACCGTCACGCCTCAGCAAGGTTCGTCCATGCACATCCAGACTCACACTCGTGATGAACTACCCAACTTGGGTCGACAGTCAACCACCCACGCGCAGCGGCTGCCTCAAAAGCGCCCGGCACCCAACCATCTGACTCATCAAGTCAAGCGACGCCAACTGCCTGGCCCACAAGAACAAGGCAGCGGGAATACCCTTCACTCAACCAGCAGCACGCTCGAACCTAGCACAAGTAGCCAAACTCTGGCGGACAGTCAGACGGAGCAGCAGATTGAAATGCCTGCAACAGGTCTTTCTTTCTCGAATACCACGCGTGTGAACAACGATCGCCGAAGCAATTCACCAGCGTCAAATAATCCTTTCTTGGATACCACGCGTGTGGACAACAATCGCCAAAGCGGTATACGAATGTCAGGCCATCCTTTCTCGAATACCACGCATGTGGACAACAATCGCCAAAGCGGTCTACAAGTGTCAGGTAATCCTTTCTCGAATACCACGCATGTGGACATCGATGGTCGCCAAATAGATGTACGAGGCTTCAGGGCTAACCAAACACCGTTTGAGCATCAATCTTGGCGGTCATCTCCATCTATACTTCCCCCGACGCCATACTCTAGATTGGCGTCGAACGGGCCCACTTTCTTCAGCGCACACGCGTATCCACGTAGCAACAGGGATATCCAGTCCGGACCCATTGAATCAATGGACGAAGAGGAGCGATACTTCACTCCAATGGCGCCACCGCGGCGATTTTACCCTGAAGACGAGCGTGGGGTGCTGCAGTCCATCGAGGATACAAAATTCAACCATGAAGGACACCAAGCCCTTGTGGCTGCCGATAACCCACATGGGTCACAATATGCTGCGAGAGCAAGGCTGTCCAGCCGCGACGTTGACGCTCTCGAACCCGAAGAAAGGTCGAGCCCGCCGCCTTCCACCGTTAACACGGCAGGTACCGAAGAGACCATGCGTGCAAAGGGGCCTCAACCCCCTCGACGATCGTTCTCCGACCGTGCCAAGCCACCAATTGGCACCCAGTCTGGGCTCAAGGATCCCTCTTTCGTTCACCAGAGCGAGGCCATGAAGAGGTTTCTGGAGACCAGAAGCGACAATCTCAACCCGTCGTCGATCTTGCAACGGGCATCATCCGCTGAACCAACAACCAGCTTGCCATTCATAGTGGGCCAGGGTGAGCCCGTGGCAAGAAGCGTCCAGACGCGGAAGGCAAGTGAGCACAACCCAGGCGCTCAATACCCACTGCGTGTCGCTACCTTGCGGGAGCATACTCTGAATGCCGGAACCATGCCACCGCCACGAATTCAAGGGAGTCCTGCACCGACTGAAGTCACCGTGCTGCCAGACGGACAAGCTCGATTGAGATCTAGGCAGACAGCGCCGCCCGAAACATCCACTCAAGTGGAACGCATCCACGGTCTGCTCTCGTGGGAGCTGCGCGGTATAGCCGCAACTTCAGTGCCGTACGAGCGGTCGCGCGAAACTCCAAGATGGAGAACCTCCGATGAGATGGATCGAACGCTCGGCACTCAGCTCCTTTACGAGCTTTACAGTCGCATAAACGACCAGCAAAAGTCAAAGCGGTGGAAGGCCTATCCCGCAGGGGATAGATCTTGTATCCTGACCGACGTAATTGGCAGAGGCAAGAATCCCTCTACATGGGCCAAGATAAAGAGGGCATGCGACAGGTGCATCAAGGCTAAGCGGCCATGCGTCACTATCGAAACCCTGGAGGGTGTTGAGACCCTCTGCTTCCATGCTTTGCCATCAGCGGACCGAGGGGCCGTCGCTGACTGGCGCGATTTAGGATGCTACGTCCAAGAACCTGTGTGAGGGGTCGAAGCGCAATTGCGTATGCGTCCAGATGGGCATGGATATCGGGCTCGCCCCGCCTGGAGGCAAATCTGATCTACTTTGGTATCTGGGTGTATGTGGTGGAGTGGGCAAGGGAGGCAATGTTCCGAGTGCACTATGTGTAGTAATATCAACATATTCGAGTTTTTAGAAGCGAGTCTTTTGCCATGTGCGTGCAGGCCACTACGTGCTGATGCAGTAAGGTTTCATCGCTATTGTAGTTCAGTATCACGCTGTACGTGTCCTGTGGTGTCCAACATCCCTCAAATCCAATGCCTTTTGTGTGTCCCCGATGCTGCCGCCATCCATTCTATCCGTAGAGCAAGAGGAGATGGATCTAGTCACGATGGGCTCGATAGGGACCGTTTAATAGAACAGAATCTGTATTAATGCGAGGCTATGTAGTTCGTGGAGATCTCGTCTTGAAGCTATCACATCCCAGCCCTACATGTATGTTGCAGCCTTCTGTGGCGCGGTTCCGCCCCGAGACACTTCACACGTAGATACCATGAACTAAACTGTTACACCAAATCGTAGACGTTGATTGAAGGCCGATGCAGACCCCCCAAAGCCGCAGTGATACCGTGGTGTACGCAGCAGGCGTTCGTGAAGCCTCAGCAAAGAGCTCAATCGGATAGGCGTGTAGCAGCGGAAGCGAGGGCAAAGTCGTAGGAATGGCCCCATACTTGTAAGCTGTGTGTGACGGCTAGCGCCTGGGTGGTTGACGGAACGACAGGGGTGCGCCAATGGCTCAGTTGTGTGTACGTCAAGACTGGTAATGGTGTGTAGTTCGATTTTTGCTGTCCCATAAGATGATGTAGCCTCCAGACGAAGTTGCCTGTCCACTCCAGCTCATATAGTGTTGATCTGCGAACAGATCTAACAGCGGACCTGTTGGTGGGAGGTTGCTGGTAGCGCTCCGCAGCCCTCGTCACCACCCCAGTAGACCGGATTGCAGCCAGATTGGTATCTGCAGTAGTTTGGAATCGGGACGACACTGCTGATCATCGTACGTAGGCTCGTTCGACGGAGAAGAGATGGCTGAAAACGGGTGCCCTCGCAATGTCTAAGCGTCGGAGATCTACACCGTACCACGCACATCCGCTCACATCAGGAAACGGGGGGTATTGGGGGAAGTTTACGGCGGATGAGGCTGGATTTCCTCTGCAGTCGTATGCATGTCGACCAGAACGGGTCGCGAGGCGTCATCGGCGGAGGTAAGCTCTTCTGTGTACATCGGGGAGGGCTGAGCCTGAACAGACGACATTACCGGCCCAAGGTATGGATGGAGCCGGTCGTTCCCTCCAGGCGCTTCTCGAGCCATTCCATGTAGTCGTGGCATTGCTTGTTCTCTTGATTCAGACTGGTGTTGTGCCTCTCAGATGTTGGGCGGATGGGTCGATGGGCCCTGGCCTTGTGCCCTCGCAGCTTGTATTCGGATTTGGCGTGTGTCCGTTTGATGGCAATTGGTCCCGCCTTGCAGATGTCGGGTAGCTTCAGATGCTCGATCAGGTGGAGTATCGGAAGCTGCACCTTCTTGCTGGAGCTCGCACTGGCGAGTGCCTCAACTACGCCCAAGTCGGCCACAACAAGGCAGACTGTACCAACGAACGTGTCGAGCGTCCTTTCGAGGGCATCTGCGGCCAAGTCGGCCACAACAAGGCGGACTGTACCAACGAGCGTGTTGAGCGTCCTTTCGATGGACTCTGCGCCCAAGTCGGCCACAACAAGGCAGACTGTACCAACGAACGTGTCGAGCGTCCTTTCGAGGGCATCTGCGGCCAAGTCGGCCACAACAAGGCGGACTGTACCAACGAGCGTGTTGAGCACCCTTTCGATGGACTCTGCGCCCAAGTCGGCCACAACAAGGCAGACTGTACCAACGAACGTGTCGAGCGTCCTTTCGAGGGCATCCGCAAGCCCTGAGACCAAGGGCCACAACAAGGCAGACTGTACCAACAAGCGTGATGAGCGTCCTTTCGAGGGCATCTGCAAGCCCTGCGGCCGAAACAGCCACCGTGCTGTTGACGTCAAGCCGCGTTGCATTGTCGATTGAGTACAGCAGATGCGTACTTCATGGGTGTATCCGGGTCCCTGGTCTCGACCCTTGGCCTTGGGGTCCGTATGAGCCTACGGTATGTGTCCCTCATAAGCTGATGAGTGTCCTCGCCCTCCAGCCGTCGCTAGGATGACGTTACGCAGCTTGGAGATTTGTGGGCAGCGGGGTGCTCGCACACGATGTTGGTCCTGACTCTGGGTGTCGTGGAAGAGGCACTGGGTGGCTGCGGGGAGGGCAGCGAATGGCTACCGGTGGCTATTGGCGCTTGGTCGCGACTATTTGGCTGGCATCGGCTGACTGCTACAGCAGATCTCATGTTCTCTGGAAGGCAAGCAGATCGCAATGCCTTTTGTATCGACCTCGTGTCTATATCGTCGGTTGAGAGGTTGTGGCGGTTGGAACTGAAGGAGCACGGAGGCTTATCGTTTGACTAAGGGGGACGTGGATCGCAGCTTCAACTGCCAGAGTCAGCGTAATTCAGCGATTTTGTATCGTGGTTCTTACCTGGTCGTCGCCTACCTCCAGTCCATCGTCATCTGAACCAGTATCCAAGGCACCGCGGACGATACAGCCAGCATCCCACGATGAGCGCAGCGGTGAGCTCGGCTAGCTTACCCATTGTGTAGGCCCAACTACATCCAGGTAGCCAACGCGGTTCGTCTGTGAATGTTGCATTTGCAAGAGAGAGCCATGTGCGAAGTTGTACTTGCAACCTCCCCACACCGCCGCGCCTCCCCATGGACAAGGTACTACTACAACTTCGCAAGCTGCCGTACCGCCGAGCCCGTGCCAGCCTAGCTCCACGTACTCAGACTTGACGTCAGGCACAGAGCCAGCAGCAGTCTCTGCGCCTGCATAGACCCTTTGTGTGGAGAAAGGGTTGGTCCGCATCGCATGACTGGAACGTAGCGCGGTGGCTGAGATGTGTCGCGGCGGGCTTTCGTGGAGGGCCTGAGGTTCGTCCGCAAAACCGATGCGACTGTGGTGACGTCAGTAGGGGCCGCAGTATGTGGATTGAAAGCACTGTGACGTTCGCGTACCATGATCCGTTCCGTCGCTGATAGCATGACATCGCGTTGACATCGTTGGGCTTTCTTGCACCCCCAGAACGGCGGCGCGACGACTAGATATAGCCTGATGCGACATACGAGGGAGGGCGCCAGTGGAGGCTCGGAGGAGGTTGTAGGCAGGCAGATGATGATGCAGTAGTTGACGCCGACTGCCATGGCGGGTCCGTGTGTGCCTCATGCACAATTGTCATGCCCACGGTAGGGGTTGTGCTGGCGTATTGACAAGATCATCTCGGGGTGTGGCTCCATTGTAGCTGCTTGCACTTGTACGCCGTCTCTCCCCTGCTCCCCTTTGTACGAGACGTCGCAGAAAATCCTCCGGTAAGCCTTCAGTTGAGGTTCCCTGTCCTGACAACAACTCTTGCAGTAGTGAGGGCGCCAAGTAGTGAGGCAGTGTAGGTGGGGTGTTAGGCTTGTCGGCACCGTACCCATGGGCGGGTGTAGATTCGTTTGA
>Ga0265780_10001609_pt1 | contig 31434 bp, 22 predicted proteins | sample P1T30metagenome_FD_192432 | JGI IMG/M metagenome (GOLD analysis project Ga0265780, IMG submission 192432) | Plant litter microbial communities from East Loma Ridge, Irvine, California - P1 T30 | ecosystem: Environmental > Terrestrial > Plant litter > Unclassified | place: USA: California... | reverse complement strand
ATGCTCCGGACTGGGGCAGGAAATTTGTGGGAACGTGCTGCGGCGAAGCGTCAGACGGAAAGATGTCTAGGCGGCGGAAGAGAAGGTGCGCGGCAAAATAGGCGCGGGCACCCCAAACTTGAAGGTTACTGAGAGCGGTGTGGAGACGGCGTCAAATTATGGACGGTGCGACTCATAATGAGTCAGAACCATTCTGGACGCGTGTAGACTTTTAGTTTGCGGCGTGAGGAGCCGCAGCGGAAATTTGTAAAACAATGCCGCATAGCGACGAGCTACAATACCATCAAAACTTTCCGCAAGTCAAGAACTAATATTCTATAACAACTGATCTGGCTACTGACCTACCCCTGCCGTTGCGCTTGATTTCCGGGGTTCATCCTCGAGCTCGCCCCACCGCAGGAAGTGTCCTCGCGGGCGCTTCTGATGGTTTTTATTCCTATCTCTGAGCACCGCTGGCGACCACGCATGGGACGTGCCCGCTGCTTTTCAGCTTGAAATTAAACTGGTCTTCGCTTAGCGGTAAAGGAATCTCCACACGTTCGTTATTTCGGCTTCAGTCGGGTGCCATAGCCGGCGCCACCCAAGTGATTTCCATGTCCCGACAGCCAACCTCAGCGAAAGGTCGCGCAGCCGTGCCGGCTCGATACTCGGCATATGTGGCAGTACCGCTCGAGACCTTCAGCTTCCAGTGCGCGCCACAGTTACCGCAATCCGCCCGAAATCCGTGCATTGACCCGTGAAAATTCGACGGCTTCACGTTATGTCCACACACGCGGCACGACTCAAGGAGACGTGCCAACCTTAACGACTCAAGCAACTTCTTTTTCGTGAGTTCGTTGGCGGAACTTCGTTCCACAGCCGCCTCGACCTCGATCTGGACATTAGACATCAGGGATTTGAAGAACCGGACACCGTGACCGGCTTTCTGCACATGGGCGCCCGCCGCAGCAGAAATTGCTGCCTGGAGATCGGCCGGAACAGGCGTAACGTGGAACGGGTACCTGCCGAGGACCTGCTTCAAAAGCCACTTCTCGACCGCCAGTCGGGTCCTCTCCACGGAATAGAACTGTAGCGGATGCAGAACGCTGGCATCGGCGAAGCCGCTGTCAGTCGGCTCGGAATCGTGGCAGAAGAAGACGTAGTAATTGTCGCGCTGTTCTTCCCAGTCAAGGCGGCCATGCCAACCGGCTACGATGGTTAGTTGGTCGACCGAAGTTTTTCCATCAGAGAGTTCTAAGCTGCAGCTGCCCTGCTCGCAGATAAGCCGCAACGCCCAAGGCCCAAAAGCGGCCACTCTGCGAACATCGTCCCACTTGACCAACATGCTCGCGCACAGCGCCCTTCGCACGAGCAGCTCAACGTACGTGGCATATCTCTCGCCGACCTCCCTGGCCGCCTCGAACTTCTGCTGCGGCGTCTTGACCTCCCGGTCCGCACCGGAATGGGCCAGCACCCAGATTGGTCGCAGGTGCCGGTAGCGAGGATCGTGTTGAAGGATATTCGTGTTCCTGAGTGCTACTGGCAGGTTCAGTTTCTGGGGTATCTGTTTGTAGAGTTCCCCATGCCTCAACTGTCGAACCTTCCCCTGTAGTTTTATCAGGGTGTCATGAGTCTCTACGGCGCGCTTTCCAGCGTCGGGGTTTTCGGCGAAGGATTGGCCCCAGAGTGCGCAGATGTCCTCCCGTAGTCTGCGATCAAGCTGCTGTGCATTCGAAAGCAGTTTCGCCTCCTGGTGTTTCTCCAGCAGCTGCGATACTTCGTTGATCCTCGCCCGAAGCAGTGCCAGGACACGGTCGACAAGCCGCGCAAAGACGACGTTCTCGTATATGGTGTGTTCATCCTCGCTCACAAGCGCCTTGAGGCGCGCCGGAATGATCCCGGTAATCCGCCTGCGGCTCCAGTCCTGCGAGTTGGACGCGAGCGTCGTCAGCGCGTCGACGGCAAGCCGCCTTGCTCGGGAGACCGGCAGCACCTCGACGTCGTAGCGCATGTCGAGCCTCGGCCTCTGCGAGATGGACTGCAGGTGGCCTGCGTCGAGTAAAGCCGCCAGCATCCGTTCGAAGTCGAGGAGATCCACATGCTTCGCGAGCTGCGAGGGCATGATGGGAGAGGGCAGCTCACCGGCCGCTAGCTGGTCGGTTACCGCGCCCACGGCTTCATCGATCAACGGGTTGGGCGAGCCGGCAGCTAGCGTGCTCCCGGTCAAGGCGAAGCTCCGCTCTGCCCTGTCTCCTGACAACACGCATTTAATATGGCCGTCGCCCCAAAGAATGTCGCCTTTTTTCAGCAATGCGTGCCCATTCAGAGTGCAGGGCGCGAGCATCTGGAATCGGCCGGGCTGCACAACGTCCGGCAGCTCGGCCTCTGCTCCGGAATAGCGATCCCACGCCTTCATCTGCCGCTCTCCAGCCTCTGGATGTCCCTTTCGGTCGCCTCAAGGCATGAACTGGGCGCGCCTCCCAGCTTCCCATCCTTCCACAAGTCGTTCAGCGCATCCTGAACCCGACGAAGATCGTCTGCACGCTTGTCATGTCTTCCTGTGACCTTGCCCTCTCGGAACATTCGTGAGGCGAGCATGTGGTCGAGCGCCATGGCCTCGGTTCCACCGCACTCGAGCACGACTGGCATGAAGCGGACCAGCTGCTGCTCGAGACGATTGCCCCAACCCAGCTGAAACTCGTTGTTCAGGATTTTCGTCAAGTGGCTGGCATCGATGATCCCTTGGAGCTTCTTCACGTTATTTTCGTGCTTCTTGCGGGCTTCCTCGAACTGCCCCATCAGGCTCTCGAAGGACCAGGTCACGTTATCCGATGGCCGGACGAGCTTCTCGGTGACCGGCCCATGCTTGGGCAGCTCGAGCACGAATGCACGGTCGTGTGTCTTGTCGGCGAAGGCATTCGTCGTTTCGTCGTGGTTGGCTGTGCCCACAAACCAGACGTTTGACGGCAAGCGAATCTGACGCCCCTCTTTCAACAATGCCGGCACACCGTTCGCCGGCCGAGACTCCATCAAGGTAATAAACCGTTTGTCATTCGAGACTTCCATCGCCGACAGGAACTCTGAGAAATACTGTTCCGGACGGGAAAGGTTCATTTCGTCCAGCAGGACAACGTGCAGTTTGTCCCGGTCTGCCTCGCTCTGGGCGCGATACAGAGCCTGCAACGTGTCTTTCTCGTAGTACCGCTTTTCGAAGGCGTTGTAATGCCCGATCAGGTCGGCCCGGTCGCGCCATCCGGCCTGCACAGGCACGACCGTGCAGCGAGCTCCGATGGCCGCGCAGAATGCCGTCGCCAGGCTGGTCTTGCCGGTTCCGCTGATGCCCTGGAAGATATGCAGACGGCTCATCGCCAGGCCGCCCACAAACAATTGCAGTACTTCCTTTGAGAAGTGAAGCTGCTTGCCAGGCTCCGCGTACGCGATCCGGGACTGCAGGTCGCTGACCAGTGCAGAGAGTACCGGAGCAGGTTCTGTCGGGACGCGCAATGTGAGTTCCCTGTCCATCCGCGTCAGCTCAGGAAAGACAGTGCCCTCCTTTGCCTGGTCGACGAGATCATCCACTTGCGCACGCAGTTCCTGCACTGCGGTTCCCAACAGTGCCTTGTGCTTTTCAAGCACGAGGCGCATGGTCTCGGCGTTCTCTCTTTCGGTGACGCTGCGCTGCCACTGATGTTCCTGCTGACGCAGGCCGAAAACCTCGCTGCGTAATGCATCCAGGCTTTGTTGCAAGGCGTCGCGCTGCATGCGCAGCTCTTTGGCGTCGTCTTGCGACTGGCTTGACAGCAGGTCTTGTATCCTGCGGTCCAGTTGCCGGTTCTCCGTCCGAAGGGAGTCGTTTTCGTGGAGCAGGCGCTCGGGGTCAGCGCCGAGCACATGGCGAACCGCCTGCCACCCGTCGAGTTCAGTCTGCTGCGCGTCCATCACCTTGCGCAGTCGCGCAATCTCTTTATTTTGTCCGGCGATGACGCTGTCTTTTTCGTTGATCATGTCCTGGGCTTGGAGGCGTGCGCTTTCTTGGACATTCCTCTGCCGCGCCTTGAGGACCGCATCTTCCACGCCGATCCGTTCCTCACGGCCCTGGATTTCGACTTCCCGCAATGCGAGCGCCGTTTCCCTCTGCTGCAGTAACGTGCTCTGCTCCTGTGCCACGGCTGTCAGCCGGGTCGCCTCTCCGCGTGCTTCCTCCAGAAGCGCCTGGCGTCGCGCCGCGATTTCACCTGGAAGCTGGTCACGCTGCCGTTCGAGTGTGGTGATCTGCTCCTGGAGCACGCGGAGCGACGCTTCCCGCTCCAGTACCAGTCCGCCCCGCACTTCAGCCTCCCGCACCACGAGTGCCTGTTCTGCCGCTACCAGCTCCGCCCGCAACGTCGCAACTGCCCTCCTCTCCTCGTCCAGTTTTAAGGAATCGGCTTCGAAGCGGGACCGTGCTTCCTCAAGCAACACCTTGTTCACCTCCAAGGCCTCGCGGTCTGTTTGGAGCGACGCGCGGCCCTCGTTCAGCACCGCTTCCTTCTTTCTGAATTCGTCGTAAGCGTCCCTGGCTCTGGTGCCGAGACGGGCAAAGACATCGATAAAGGTGTGAAACTGACCTTGCTCACCCTCGGGCAGTTTGACCAGGAACGCCTTTATGATGTCTTCGGACCACTCGGGCGAAGCTTCGCCAACGAGGGGGGCGATCTGCGAAGCGGACGCCATTAAGCGCTTCAGCGCAGGCGATGCTGGCGACGCAGTTGCTGGTTGCTGGATCGGCGGGCGTCCCTGTTGATTGTTCTTGGTCTTGTGCTTTCCCATCTTCCTTAAACCCTTCAAAAGTACTTCGAGAAATTAGCGAACCACTCGATGGCAAATTCAGCTTCGGCGAGGACGATCCCTCGCTGCAAGCGTCTTCCGCTTGCGTGGCTGCCCTTGTTACGCATGTCGATCAGCGTAAGCAAGCGCTCCCATTGCAACTGGCTACCATCCAGCTCGCGCAGCGGGTGTTCTAAGTGCGTGTGTGTCCCGAGCAGTGACGCAAACAGGAGGGCTTTGAATGCCCGGTCGCGGCGTGTCGCTGCCAAGCGAATGTCACGAAAATTTTGTCCGGCCAATAGGGCCTTGCTACTCTCCGGTAGCGGTGCGCTGATAGGGACCATGCTGAGCATGTCCAGTGCTGCACTCCGGTTCTGGCCGTCGCGTGGCCAGACGATGTCAGTAACCGGCCAGCGCTCCAACAGCCATTGCATAAGGGCTTCAAGAAGCGAACCGCACTCCTGGACCAGACTTGCCAGCTCTTCCGGAGAGGATGTGCTCAGCACTTCCATTCTTGCTTTTTGCCGCAACACTCTAGCCAAATGTTCCTGCAACCGGGACATGTGAGCCAGGTTCAGCGCGGGCCAGCGCGCGAGCTGGATCGCCACTTCGCGTTCAATGTGCTCGCGTAGTCCATCGGCCGACAGCACGGATGTGTCGGCAGCAGGTAACACCGTGATGATGCGGTCGCTCAGCCCCGGAAACGTATCAAGACCCGCCTGCAGGGGTTCGCGTAACCATCGGGCCGCCGGCGTAATGCGCCACGGGTCCGTAACGAGCCACGGATGGTAGTCATCCGGCCTGTGGATGATCTCGCACCAGACGTTGGCAAGAAGCGGCTCCTGTCCCACAATGTCGATGTCATCGCTCACGATTTCTGGCACGCTTACCTGCTCGCCAGTCGCATCGCGCGCGTCTCGAAGGCCGGATCGCCACGCCTTGAGTACATCGGCCTTGCGCGGCAGGCTCGGCTTTTGTCTGCGTGGGAGCTGAAAGGGGCGTACTTCCCCCCCCCCTTCCCGGCTGTTGCGAAAGGCAGGAAACCGCTGCGCACCCATTTCCAGGGGCGTGATGTCGGGTAGATCACGACTGACGCGCGGAAGCCATTTCCCAAAGACGCCGTCGCGGTAAGCGTACTGCAGCGTCAGCGTGCCCTGGCGGTCCACCCCGCCGGACAGCAGTTCCTCGCCGGCCGCAGTGACCCTGACTTGCTCGTCAACCCAGCCGTTCGGCATGATTTCGTGGGCGATGATGAAGGCAATCAGGTTTTCGTCCAAGCACAGCAGCTTCGCCATTTGCTGTCGGTCCCGGATCCCGGCCCTGAGCAGGCCGAGGATCGCCTCCTGAAACACATTCAAGCCACGGTTGGCGTCGGGAGCAAGAATGGTCCAGACCTCCACAGGCCACAGCAGCGATAGCTGCCTGCCCTTTGGCAGCCGATGTTCCCAGCGCAGGTAACGTTCAGTGGACACGGAGGGCCTCCTTGTCACAAAGGTCCAGGAAAGCACACATTTCCGGCACAGCGTCTCGCGCCGGGGGACCCGTGAACATGCTGCGGTCACCCACAGCAATGAGCAGGCGCCGTTGCCGGCTCATCGCCACATTCAGCCGATTGGCGCTGCGCAGGTGGCCGTACTTGCTGCTGGCGAGTTCTTCGAAGACCTCCGCGCTGGCATATGCCGAACGGGACTCGAGCTTTCGGGTGGTACTCCTGACAGCAGACAGGAACACGACGTCGAATTCCTTGCCCTGAAATGCGTCGACCGTACCGACCCGCAGGCGCTCGGCGCACGCCGGGTTCGACGCATGCTCTTCCTTAACGCACCAGCCATCCTGTCCGCGCTCTGCGATCCCGAGTTTGGCCAGTTCCTCGAATATGCGGTCCCGCTGCGCCGCGTAGAAGGTGATGACCCCAATACTTTGATCTTGAGGAAGTTCTAGCAGCAGCCGCTTCACGTCGAGCGCAGTACGTGTCGCCTCAGCGGAGCGAACCCGGCTGCCATTGTCGAGGCGTTCGTCACCTCCTGCTTGCGTGGGCACATCGACCCAATGGCAGACGGCGCGGCCGTACAGCGGCACCGATTCGACAAAGTCGGCCTCCGTCTTACCGGAATAAACTTTTTCGAGACCGGCAGCCTCGTAAAAATTCCTGCTGATGAAGTCGCCGAGGATTGGGTGCATGCGGAACTGCATGTCCAGCATCACAACCCGGGGAATGCCATCAATGGCTTCGCGCGCTCTGAACTGTCGCCACAGTCGCTCGAACAGGCTGTGCCGGTAAGTCTCGTCCTGTACCTGCTCACCGCGCTCGCCGCGGATCTCTTCCTCGAGGACGGGATCGAGGATGTGTGGCAGTTGGCGATGGTCGCCAACCAGAACGATTCGCCGTCGCGCCATCGCCATGGGGATGAACAGGTCCAGTGGATTGGCGCGCGCGGCTTCGTCGATAATGACGCTTTGGAACCCGATCGCCTGCGCGGTGTCCGGCGCGAGGTTCTTCAGTTGCGTCATCATGCGGCTGGCCGACTGCTGACAAGTGGCACCGACGATGCTGCTGTAGTTTTCCACTGCGCGCCGTACCCACGCTGGCTGTGAGATGAGCGCATCGGCGAACTGCCGCACGACACCGAACACGCCGGTACGTGATTTCGCCACCTTGACTGCAAGCTCGTCCTGCAGCTCTCCGAGCAGCCGTGCAGCGTTCTCATCCAATGTCTTGCGTACCTTCGCCGGCCGGCGGTCCAGGCGCAGCAGGTCAAGCAGCGCGTCGCGCACGTTGCGCAGTTCATCCAGCTGTGCCAATGACGGTGCCGGTTCGCTCGACAATCTGTTGAGGACGTCTACATGCGCATCCGTGCACCACTCTGAACCCTGCAACATGTGCCTGACCAGCAATGCACGCCTTCTGCCGTCGTCGTCAAACGACTCGGGCAGCACGCGCAGGGACCTGACCGCTCGCATCAGCTGTTGGCGCTGCACGCGCGACAGCTGGCCCGCAGAACCAGGGAGGGCTGACATGCTTTCGCGGTACGCATCCCACCTACTCTGCCAGTCGAACGAGGGGCGGATACCAGCCGCACCGGCGAGTTGATCGATCATCTCCGACAGTAGACTGAACTTTTCGACGCGGCCGTCTGCTGGCACGCCGGCGACCAGCAGTTCGTTGAGCAGACGCGTCAAGTTGTCCAGAAGCTTGGCGCCGGGTTCCCCCATCTCGAGGCGGACAAGCTCTGCTTCTACTTTCGCGTAGTGTGCATGGCGCCAGATCTCGACAGGGTCAGTTCCTTCCTGACGCCTAGCACCAATTTTTACCGCAGGCAGTCCATACACATCGGTTCGCCCCAGAGCGTTTTCGACGGCGTCGTGCTGAAAGCTCGAGATCAGCACCTGTTGCGCGATGGCGTGACCTTCATTGAGCTCGGCAAGGCGTCGTTCGAGCGCAGCAATGACCTGCGTCTTGCCTGTCCCAGGGGGGCCAATGATCAACGCGACGTCAGGGGTGTTCAGGGCAACCCGAATCGCAAGCTCCTGCTTGACCGTGGCCTTTCCCGCTTTGAAGCTCTGTTTCGCATAGGACGTGAGACCATCCAGGTTAGACTGCCGTTGGCGGGGTAGAGGCATGTCCTGCAGCAGACGGTTCAAGGTGGGCACCCCGAGGCCCGATTCGATAGCGCGCCGCGCGTGATCGCGTCGCTCCTGCTGCGTCCTGTTTCCTGTCAGCGATAGATAGACAAAGCCCGTTGGGGGCGGCGGCAGCGGATCGTCAGTCTGCAGAACAAGACCTTGCTGGGTGAACTGTGGGCGTGCGCGCAGCCGCCTGCGCTTGTCGGTCACGCCCAGGTCCGTATAGCGGTCCGAGGTCCACTCAGGCGCGTATTCATCGACCTCGATCTGGTCATCGTCAGTCGCGTGTTCGCGCCAGGCCTCCCGGAAGGCTGACAGCGGGGCCTGGTCGATTGTCAGTGTCCAGCCCCCGCCTTCGGCACTGATTGGCTTGCAGGAGACATAGCGTACAGCGCTAATGGCAGCGGCACGTGCCACGTCGCGCTGCCATTCCTTCTCGCTGTAAAGCCGCCACAAGTCCAGGTAAGCGCCATAGCTCGTCACTGCCTTGTCAAGCAGCGTACGGTCGAGCTGCGGCATATCGTGCGATCGGCTCGATTCGTCCATGAACCCGATATGCCCGGCCAGCACCGCCATCGGCGCCAGCGCGTTGCGCGGTCTGGCGGCGACACGATCAACCATAATCAAGCCTTCTGCAGAACGGCTGAGGTCCACTTGATACCGGCGCCCGTGCAATTGAAGCTTCTGATCATTGCCCCGGGCGTGAACCACGGCAAAAACGCGGTTCGATGCATCCGAGTCGCCGACCAGCACGAATTCGTCGTTCATCCATGTGACCGCATCGGCGATCGCTGGCGACGCGATGCTGCCTTTTCGATGCAGGTCGTCGGCCACGCGTTGGTCGACGCCCAAGTCCAGGCGGTGCAATGGCGTTGAGCTGACGGGCACGAAGCACCTGACGCCAACCTGATTGGCCTTGGCGCGCACCAGCAGCCAGAGCACGTCAGGATTCGCCGCGTGCTGCCGCATGCTTCCGGACTGTGGTCCCGGCATGAGGCGCACCACGCGCTCGCCCTGCCGAATGAGAATGGCGTCTTGCTCGGCACGCAGTACCACCTCTTCGTTAATGGCGAAGGTTTGTGGATCGAATAGTCGTTCATCGGGCCGAGCCATCAGTACTTCTGGCTGTAGCAGGGGGGACTCATGTAATCGCATAGGGCTTACCAGGTCAGGCGCCAGACGTTATGTGGCGTGTCGAGCCGTCCCAGATGCAGGGCCAGACGAACCCCACGGGCGGGCAGTTGGACGCGACCGCGCAGGGGCTCGAGCTGCTTTGCCCCAGAAGTCTGCAGCGTGACCTCAGCGCCGCGGTCGACCATGATTGTCAAAAGGCCATCCTGAATCCAGATGGTGCCCAGCTCCTGGCTGGCGGGATAGTTGGCGGTGCCCGGCGGTGCCTGACGTAGCGACACTGGCGTCGCCCCCACAACCTGGGCGCACCCGGTTCGTGTCCACTGATCTGCGGGCTTTGCATCCTCCCCGAAGGTAGCGTGGTGCGCGAAGATCATGTGATCCATGAGGAGAACGGACTTTGCCCCGGGCTTAGCCCGACCACAGAAGGGACACTCAGCGGCAGCCGACCAAAGAAATGTGCTGCCACAGCCTCCCTCGGCTGCTGCACAGTGGATCTGCAGGGCCACCGCAGCTTCCAGGACCTCGGCCCACTCTGCCATTGAAGGACGACATTCCGGCTCATGCAGGCCGTCCTGAAAGCAACGCTGGAACAGCATCGCCAGCTGGGGGGTGCAGACAAATTCGCGCGGCAACCCGGTATTGGCGCGATTGCGATCGTCGGTGTCGTGGTCGATCCAGGGAATTTCACCGCGAAAGGCTGCATTCTCGAGGTCGCTATCTGCATCGACCAGGGCGCCGCTCTTGAAGGGGTGCAGCACGGTCAGGGTTTGAAACGCCATGATCGCGAAGCTCCAGATGTCCGTATAGGTGCTGATACCGAGCTCGCCGCGGAATATCTCGGGCGCGCCGTAGTCCGGCGTGTAAATCTGCAACGTACTGTTTCTCACCGCATACGTCAAATTGTCACAGTCGATCAGCCACACCTGGTCGTGCTCGATCGAGCGCGATGTGAAGACGTTCTTGGGCGACAAGTCGCCATGCGCAATGCCCAACCCGTGGAGCCGGGCAAGCACGCGCGCCAGACGCGCCATGATTCGCAGGCGGCGCGCAAGACCACCGGTGGCAAGGAACCCCGCCGGGCTCCCGTCGGCGACGAGGCTCTCGTGCGCCTCCCGGAGTACGTCTTCCAGTGGGATAAGTCCGTCCATCAGCTCCATGACATAACCTGGTCGCGGCTTGGTGACGAGGGCCACCGGCATCGCGATGGGTAAATCATTTTCGTCGATCGGCATGCGCTGGACGGCAGCAATCTGGCGGCTCCAGGCATCCGTCCTGGGATCACCGGCGGGATACTTACTGACCTTGACGAGGAACCGTGGGTCCTGCGTTGGGCACACAATGCCCTGACCACCTTCTGCGATACGTTTACCCAGCTCATACATGCCGCCCTTGTCGTCGAAGACGCGCGGCTTGCGAGTCGGCTGGGTGTGCAGTTGTTCGGATGTCGTTGTCATGGATGATCCTTAATCGACGAAGATGGCGGCCAGGGTCTTGTCGTCGGAATGCCCTGGCGTTGCCCAATCGGTAAATTCGCGCCGCAGCCATTGGCGGGCACCGCGCCGCGAGCGCTTTTTGAGCTCCCGACAGACGGTGGAAGCAAATCCAGAGACCAGGTCCTGGGGGATATCATCGGCGATGCCATCAGTCATCAGCAGCAGCGCGTCGCCTGATCTGCCAAGAACGAGGTCACTCGTGTGCCAAGCCGACCATGATGTGTCGACGCCCAAGGCCCGCGTTTCATTGCCGAAGCCACTTCGCTCCGATGTGAGAACCTGGACCCGGCCGTTCACCACACTGACAACCAGCCCGTCCCCGATCTGCCACATGCGTGTGTAGCCGTCCCTGTCGCAGATTGCGACCAGTAAGGTCGTGGCTCCCATCGACTTATCGCGCCACGGAACCGTTTTTAACCACCGACGATAGATGTCGGTGGCCACGTCCCGTGCCGGTATCGTGCGCCAGGCGCTGGAGTGATCCCACCCCCGGGCAACCGCTTGGACTGACCGGACGGCGACTTGCGCGCCCTGTGCGCTGTGCGGTCGGGATCCTAGGCCATCCGCCACTGCGAGTATCCAGCCGCCGCGCCAGCCCTTGATCGAGTGCGCATCCTGGCAATCTTCGTTCAGTTCCAGATGGCCTGGCCCGGTGACGCTTGCGCCTGCCGCGCGCAGCATCAGATTGCATCCAGGTCAAGGTCGTCGCCCGGAATCTCGCTCATGTCGATGGCCAGCGGTTTGTCAGGCATGGGACTCGCCGAGTGCGCCACGACACTCATGGTGACCGCTCGGAAGAAGCGTCGGATGTCTTGGGCTTCATGGGCCTCGAATACCGGCGCTTCGGCATCGTTGGCAAACTGCGCCAGAAGCTCCCTGTCGGCGTCGGCGCCAATGGCCATCGCAATGCGCGAAGCTTTCTGGCCTCGCTCGCTGGCCTTGAGTGCCGCCAGGGGCGCTTCCCAGTCGTCAGTGGGTGCGCCGTCTGAAACCAGCACCAGTACGGGACGGTATGCACGTGCTGGCACGCGCTCCCTGTCTTCTAACAGCTCGCGGGCGAGCTCGAAGGCCGCGCCCATCGGCGTAGTACCGGTGGCCGTGAAGCCGATCACGTCATTGACCGCCCGCGCACTGACGAGGGGAAGGTGGAGTTGCGCATGGCGTCCTCCAAACGTGATCACGCCGACTTGGATGTCGGCGCGCAGCCGCGGTTCGTCGGCAAAGCTCGCGACCATCTGCCGTACGGCGACGTTCAAGGCCTCAATTTTTTGATTTTCGGCCATGCTCCCACTGGTATCCGCAAGGATGATGACAGGCAAAGGCCGGGCCTGCGGCGCAGCAAACGCTTTGAGCTTGCTACTACCACCAGGTTGGTTGTCGGACGTGGGCTGTGATGTGTTCATTTTCCTGTCTACCTCATTGCGGATAATCGTTGCGTTGAAAAACCTGCTCTCGTTGTCTTCGTTCATGCTTGCCCAGCCCATGTCATTTCTCCTGATCAGTGGTTCAGTGAATTGTTCATTGCACGAGCGCGGCGCTGCGGACGTGGAGAAGACTTGATGGCGTGAAGATCGTGGCTGCGGTAGGTCGTCACGATGGCGCCCTCTCGGGACACCAGCACCTGAATCCCAGCAAGGTCCCCGAGATCGATCTCGCGCGCTGAATACTTTCGAACCTCTTTATGCCCGATCACGAAAAAAGTCATGCCTCTGGCGTTGATCGTCCTCCCATAAGAGAGTGCTGCCTCTACGTCATCCGGGCGGATCCCCCGTTGCTGCATGCGGGTCCTTGCGTGCGTCGTCATGGGCAGGTGTATCCGTGGTGTAGTCAAAGTGTTCGAGTGGCTCATGCTGTCTCCGGTCTGTTTCCCTCATTGTTGCGAGGACCGTTCCAGGTGCCAGCCTATTCCGGATGTAAATAAAAACAATGACTTACAATGATCAGACGCCGATCGAACATAAATAGATTTATTTAGTGATAATTTTCTTATGATCTTATCTGAGACCTCAGCGTTCATTTCCAGTTTTGCCATCCGATTGTCTAGGGTCTGGTAGTTCGAAAATCCCAAGAGCTTTGCCGCAGCGGATTTACGTCCTTCGGCCTGTTTGAAGGCGCGATCGATGTATATCCGTGACACCTCGTCGAGTACCTCCTGAAGCTGGAACCCTGGAACCAGGGAACGGTCGAGCAAGCTGGTAGCCTTTTGTGGCGGCTGCAGGATGGCAGCGGTCATGTCAGTCGCCCCGATTTCGGCGCCTGTCGACCAGATTGAAGCCCTGAGAAGCGTGTGATAGAGCTCGCGAACGTTTCCAGGCCAGCTGTGTGCGAGCAGCAGTCTCTGCGCTTCTGGCGTGAGGTACTTCTCTTGGGCCTCAGGACGGCCCCGGGCATCGCGGTTGAGTTGCTGCATGAATGCATCCAGCAGGAGTGGCAGGTCCGCTCCTCGCTCCCGCAGCGGAGGCAATCGCAAAATGCCGACAGCCAAGCGATGGAAGAGGTCTTCCCGGAACTGGCCGCTCGCAACGTCGGCCATCAGGTCGCGATGCGTGGCTGCGATGACGCGGACATTTACCTTGACTGGCGAGGACTCGCCAACAGGGGTGACTTCCCCAGCCTGTATGGCGCGTAGAAGCCGCACCTGGGTTGCAAGAGGCAGATCGCCTACCTCGTCCAAGAAAAGCGTTCCGCCGTCGGCCTCAAGAAAGTGGCCCTTGCGGTTCGAAACCGCTCCCGTAAACGCGCCACGCTTATGTCCGAACAGTTCCGAATTCGCCAGTTCAGGTGGGATGGCACCGCAATTGACAGCCAAAAACGGCTTATCACTCCTGCGACTGCTCGAGTGAATGGCTTCTGCGAACAGCTCTTTGCCAGTTCCGGTCTCACCAAGAATTAACACCGGAACTTCGTGCACGGCAATCCGCTGTGCCAGTGCGACCTGGTCACGCATATTTTGGCTAGCATGGAGAATCTTGGCGAAAGACGGCCCCGCTTCGGTCGGCCCGCTCGCCAACCTGTTGATGCGGTCCGCGCTACGCTTCAGAAATTCGGGCAGGAAGTCATTGGCCAGGTCGAAGAAAAAGTCGACCGCTTCGCGCCCGCGTTCGCGCGAGGTTTGAATCAACGCGGCTGGAAACCGCGTCTTGGCCAGGATGATCCAGATGGCAGCCATCGCCGGAGTGCCCGGGCTGAGATGGAAGGTGAGCTCCACATCGTCCCTAGGAAGGCCTGCCTGTTTTAGATTGCTCGACACCTCGGTGTAGATCGAGGCATAGTCGATGGGGCTCCTTAGGTCGAGGCGATATAGATCTACCTTGTCATCTGCGTAGTCGCACTTTTTCTCCAACCAAGTGCAGTAGTCCCGGCTCTGTTCAAAGGGATAGTTTGTTAGCAGGTAGACCCGGTCGTACCTCTTTTGACCTGAGAGGGCGGTGGCAATAGGACCAAGATCTGTAACCAAATCATTCTTGGCCGCGTCGTGGTCCGTTCGCCCAATCCAGGATACCAACCAACTTTTCGTTGTCATAACGCATCATAAGCTGCTTTATTAAAAAACGTAACTGTTTTTATCTTACGTTCCGGCACTAAGAAACTGCCCACATTGGCATTTGTCGCGTTGCCTCTATCTGCGTCCCAGGGACCGGCGCCGCCCAGAGCACTTATAAAGTTTGCGTTCTCGATCAAGTTCGACTATCAACTCAACTTGCGTGTCCTCGGAGCTATGCTGGCCCCTCGCCACTGGCCAAGCCTGTGTAAGCAACAGGTGTTATGACCGATACACCGTATGCCATGGAGTCTGCAAATGTCCTTCACATGATCTGACTCCAGATAACAACGAGATGAGAAGGTCACCAGCTTTCCCCCCGCCTATCCCTACGCCGTCCCCCTCGGCTGATGCCCACTCCATCACCACGTTTGCAAACTGTCGGCGGGATTCTTGTGCCAGCCTGCCCTTTTAGCCTTGACAGCTTCGGATTTCTTTACCGAACTGCCTATTAAGTCGGTAACTGAAACGCCAATCTTCTTGACAATCGCGAGGATTTGCTCGCGTGATTTATTGACCTCGAGGATCTGGCGCCCTTGATTTCGTTTTCAATGTCGGATTGAAGCCCTTCAGCTCGTCCAGGTTGTAGTTCGACAGATAGCTCCCCTGATTGCTAACGCAGAGGGAAAATTCCTTACATCAGATCTCGACTTGCGCCAAGACGGATGCGACTTAAGATTGATCTGCGACGGTTACATATACCGTTCAGTGCAGCAGACCTAAGGAGATATCCCAATGAATACTAAAGAGATCACGAATCAAACTATTTTTACGATTGACTGGACAAAAGAAGATCGACGTTCCGTAAAAGCCTACTTGGCCGGCAATGGCGATGGACGAGTGCTGTGGTGGAATATTAACCGCTTAGCTCACCAATTATTCCTCCCGAAAACTTCACTGGCGAAGATTATGTTTTGCTTCCATTCGCGGCATCACGTAATCACCCTGTTAAGCATAAAGTATTGGGCCGACGTCCGGGAAATGGCAGAGGTCATCCAGTCCAAAGGGATCGTGGCAGGAATTCGAAGTGCGGTTTCCTCAAGCGGTGAGAACACGCTTTTTTGAATGCCGAACATACTTGCAATACGGGATGCGCAAAAGGTGCTGAACCATCAAACGTGCGGTACTAGTACGGAAGCGTATCGATTTACTTCAACAACATCAACGCAAAATACCAGATGAAAGAACTTTTCGAGCACATCAAAAAAATTGCCATCGAAGACAGCCGTCTCTTTTTTGAACCATACATGATGGTAGGTCGCTTTATTCGCCGGCTCTTTAGGACTATTTCTTCACGCCTCAAGCGCTTGAAGACAAATGACAAAAAAGGAGAAACTCAATGAAGAGCACCATATTCTACTTGTTGCTCTACTTCCATCCGCTAGCAAAAACCATCTTCTCAATCGTGTGCCGAGTTTTTTCCCTTCTCTCGATGGTCACATTGATTGCGATCTTATTCAACGGCTTTTCGATTGCCTCTCTCTTGACTGCTGCAATATTTTTCGCCGTTTCGGTTAGCGCGTTGGTTCTTCAAGAGAAGTACACAACGCTTCTTTTAAAGCTTCAACCAGACGGAACAGACTATACGTTCTATACTTGATGAAGTAATTCAGGCCGGCAGTCATTTGATTGCCGGCCTGAATTCAATCAGTTCCCGAGCTCACGTCGAGATAAATTAACAGATAATATCTACCCGTCTATGCCTACTCTCCAGTGAAATACGGAAGTTCTGCAGGGTCGCAGCACAGCAGCCAGCGCGAACGGTCGGACAGCAGTTCCTCGAACGAGCCATCTGGACTGAAAATGCTTGCCTTTTTCTGACCGATGAGCCCCATCGCTTCTCGCAGCAGGTCCGGCCAAATCAGTGGAATGAAAACCTCGACTAGCCAGGACCGCAGGGCTTTGATTTGGCGCTCGCCCCTTGCCTGAAACGAAATGACCGACCAATCAAAAATTACACCATCAGGATCAGTTTGAAATTTACGGTGGCGGAGCGGATGCGATTGGTACAACCAATGGAACAGATCCGCGAGATGCCAGCCGTCTGGAAAGGCCAAATATACGTCGCGTGGATCAAACGTAAAATCTACAAAGCGCACACCCGCGTCTTCCTCATCACCTTCGAATGAATTTTCACTCACTGTCCCCCATGAAAAATGGTACCCAAGCAATTTCTGGTAATCTTCAAGAACGCTAGTGCTGGACGTCCTTTCCCCAACACCCATAATTTCCGCAGGAGTAGCAGGGTCCCCTTTGCGGAAAACACAGTTAGCTATTCCATAAGCTGGCATGCCAAGCAATACTGGGCATTCGTTTTTCAGCAGGTGCAAGCCGGTCGTCTCGAGAATCGTGTTTTTATTACTGTTCAATCTACTTCTCCTATGTTTACAACAAAAAATCATTCATCATTGCCTGGGCCGAAGCGGATAGCGCTAATAGAACTTCGCGTCCAGGAGTCATCCATTCCGCCCCGTTCCGATTTGAGTGCTTCACCCACAGCAAGTGAACCTGTTGCTCAGACATGCTTAGGCCCAAGACAGCCATGCTGTCCTGCATAAGCCGACACTCCGCAACGCGCTCGGCGGGGATGTGCGGTAATCCGACCACGTCAAGAAACGTAATCGCTTTCTGAATCGTTGCGATACCGTGATCGCGATCTGCTGACTTTGGCGCGGTCGATTCGAAGGCGCCGATATATGCACTCGTCACTGAAGGTCGGTTGTGCCCCAACGCCTGAGCTATCTTCGCCTTCATCACACTCCGATCCGCACTGTCCAGTTGCCCAGTATTGCCGCCCATCGTGGGCGGGATCATCCCAAGTAGCAGCGCATGGTTTTCTGCAAACTGGGCTCGCAACCCGTGACCGGTTACGCCGGCATCGGCCTTGGTGAAACCCAGCGACGCCATCAAGTTTTCATAACGGCGGATATTCTGTTGCAGAGTGGCTACCTTGCCTGAGCGGGAGTATTCCCATCCAAGCGGTTTGTCCTTTGGTACACGCGATTTCACATAGTCCAGGAGCTCGCGTTGGGCACTTGAGGCGATAGAGATGTTGCGCCAACGGCCGCCCTTTCCCATTCCTGGGAAAACCTGAAGGTAGTGGCCGAAATCCTGGACGTGTGGATTGCATTTCAGGACCTCTTCGCGCCGCAATCCGAAACCCAGTTCGAGACGCAACATCAGTCCAAGTCGTAGGTCGCGCTCATCAACCTCACGAAAGGTCGTCACCAGATCAATGCCGTGGCCGGACCATGACTTTGTGGTTTGCGCCGCCGAGCTCACCTTCAACAAATCCGGATCCACGTCGGGCAGATACTTCTGAACAGAGCCGACCATACCCGGCTTGCCAAGCATTGCGCAGAAGACGCGTAACCGCGACAGGTCGTTCTGGATGGTTTTGATCTTCTTGTGCTGGCAATACCACCAGTGCTTGACGAGCACTTCGATGTGCCGCTCGCCAAGGTTCTTCGGATCTTGGACCTTATAGCCGAGTTCGTGTAGCCGCCGGATCGCTGCATATACCACGTCTTTCGTCAGCGTCTGGGTCCGCTCGGACGCGACTTTCCCATTCACTCGCCGCGTACTGTGTAACTTCATCTCGGCGTTAACCTTTTGCTGCCACATATGTCCTCACAAAAAACTATCGATACCTCTTATCGCCAAAGGCGGAAGCACGGCAGGTCGAGCTGGCGGGGGTAAGGCACCCGTCTTAAATAAACCGGTTTCGCGTCCGCGGACCTTACTGCCAATCACGGATGCGCCGAACCCTCGCGGTAATCGGTCTCTCTTCCAAGGAAGAGAACAGAACTCGAAGCAGTTTCTCGCTGCGCATTCCCGGACCAGGTCCAGGCGTTGAGGATGCGCGCCTCCAGTTGTGGAAGGACCAGTGAGAGCTGGCGTGATGTTCATAGGTGCCGTGCCGTGAGCACATGCGGCCTAAGGAGTAACTAACCCGATCACGATGGTTTCAGTTGGACGATGGAAGACGCGACTCTCTGAAGCGAAGAGCGGATGTGGAGATGGCTGGAGGGTGGCCGAAAAGGCAAACGGATCAGGTAGGGACTTCGATCTGTGACCGAGTTTTCCCTGCCATTGCGCTAAAAAGCCGATGACGACACGTTTTCGGGATCACTCTGTACCTGTCTGTGGAGCCCCGCGGACGAGACTCAGCCAAATAAGAGTTGGTTTTTAATGGAATGGGTGCTTGCTATCGGATGAAAGCAACACGGTGCCAAAGCCTGGCGTTGCGAAAAGCTGTTCTCTCTCAGTGGACAGAACAACTTGTAAAGAGGGGTACAAAAATGCCGGAAGCCGACCTAATGCAACTGTAATCGAACGTGGATAACGTGTCAACACGTGTTGCTATTCTGCACTTAAACTTTAATTTCCTTAGGTAGTGATAGGTAGTGGCGGCGCAATTTCGAACCTTGAATTTCGACACGGACGGATTCCGGGTTCCGACTCTGGCTCGGCGTCTCAAAACCGAACCTGACTTGCACACGCCGACTTGCACGTTACCGTTGAATCTTTAACTCACACCTGGAGCACCATAAATGGAAAACCTCTCGATCGCAATTGACGGCGGCCATTCAATGTTCAAAGTACGCGCAGCCTCGCTGGCGTCGCCCGACAAGCGCTTCTCCTTTCAGATCCCGACCGTCGTGATACCGGCAATCCCGCTGACGAACGAGCAGACCCGGCAAAAAGCCGAACTCGAGACTGTGGAACTGGACGGCCGCCGATACTTCTTCGGCGAGACCGCCCTGCGACAAGGCCGCTCCGAAGTCTATACGGGGCAAAACGCGGACTGGATCGAGAGCCCCCAGCACGACGCGCTGGTACTGGGGGCATGGCGCAAAGCCATGCAGGCGTTCGGCAATCCTCCCGCCCGGATTCATCTAGTGATGGGCTTGCCGGCGAAGTTCGTTGGACCGCAGCGCGACACCCTACGCAGCCGCATCGCGGACTTGCTCACACCGCGGCTCCTGCCAGGTCAAACACTCAGGGTGATGGTCCAGAGCCAGGCGGACGCACCGCTTCAGTGGCTCTCGATCCAAAGTAACGGGAACCCGGATTCCCAACGAGACCTCGACAACGAGGCTTGGGGCGTCATCGAGATCGGGCATTACACGGCCGACTTTGCCCTTTCCGACCGGGGAGCAATGATGGAGTACGCCGCTGTGTCGTGCGCGGGAATGCACTTGGTCTACGATGGCATGTCGAGTGCACTGGCGCAGGCCAAGCTGCCGACGTCCCTGGACGTGGTGGAGGCAGCGGTGCGCAGTGGCGGCATCAAGCACTTCGGCGAGCGGGTCGATGTGTCGCATCTGCTGCGGCAAGCGAAGGCTGGCTTTGAAGCGGTGGTGATGGACGAAGCCAACCGGGTGTTTGGCCAGAAGGCTGCAGTACTGGACGGGATCATCGTCGGCGGTGGCGGCGCCGAGCTGCTGCTCGACGGACTGAAACAACGGTACCCCAATGCTGTTTCCAGCGACGAGCCGCGGATGATGGTGGCGGAAGGCTTCTGCCGCCTCGGCTTGCTGTCCCTGCTTCAGTCCTGATGCCGGAAGGGCCCATGTCACCGCAAACGGAAAAGCCGCCAAAAATCGGCACCGAGATCACGGTTCGGATCAGCTTGACTTTTCAGGAGGCACCGGACGTTCACACGCTGCTGGCAATGACGCCGGTGCGCGAACGCGGACGGCTCGTGCGCCTGGCTCTTGAACGATACATCGCGGAGACAGGTCATCCGGCCGGTGATCTCGAACAGCAGATTAACGCGATCTCGACTTGGCTGAGGTCGCGGACGACGCACGCAAGACCAATCGTGAACATTGCCAACCAGCTCAAAGTAGATCGAACCGTCAATGCTGGAGGCACCCTCCAGCACCACGACGTCCCCACGCCCCTGCTTACGCTTAGTGAGCCAGCTCCTGCAGAGACGATTGGTCGGAGTGGTTCTGCTCATGAGGAGGTAGCCGCTTCGTCGTCATCCATTAATCGGTGGCTCCAAGCCTAGGCGAAGACAACCTGGTCGTCGACAAATTCCAACACGGGTTGACCACCAGTTAGCTTAGAACGAATCCACGATGCTACCTCGACGGACTCAAAACAGGTACCAGTCGGCCGTCATTTTGTTCGATAACAACCGTCGTAATCAACAATGGCTCTTGAGGCATTTTCAGCTGTAGCACCTACATTGGCCATCGCTGCACAGAAGCTGCTCAGGCAATGAGACCTCGGATTGATGAGGTCGCCGAACAAGTGAGCGGAGGCATCTCGGTCCTGAACGTGATTTATCGTCGCAACGTCCAACAATTGACTTCCGTCCGGGTTGACCAATCGGTAGTTTTTCGATACTGGTTCCCAGTGGGTGGACGATCAGGTTGATAAAATCGATTTCGTTAGGCGTTATCGTTGACCCGAAGAGGAATTCGCTAAAAATCCTCCATCGCCGCTTCATGATCCAAGCCCACTAACGATCGGATTAAGAGACCGAGACCACAGCTCTTCTCCGTGGCCTTAAGGAATGCGATTGACCTCAACTAGCTCAACGGCCAGCGTCCTGCTGACATGTTAAAAAGCGCAAGTCGCACATCAACGAAATCCCTCGCCGTCAAGCGGAACAATACAGAAGGAGGTTAAATACCTTGGTCGTCGACCGAGAACTTCGTTGTACAAAACCGATACATATCCCTGAAGAGTTTGCCGAGCGCCCTTTCCTTGTAAGTTTTATCGTGTGGGTCGTCGCTACGGTTCATGATGAGCTTCAGGTATCCGGGGTCAGTCCTCAATACCCTCGCTCGCTCTTCAATAAGCTTTTCAGGTATGAGCCGAAGTGATTCCACATAATTGCAGACCTCGCGCTTGTGCATTTCATATGCCAACGGGAGACGAAAGAATTCCGCGCTTTTCCGTGCCTTGTCGCTGATGCAATCATTGATGCGCAAGGTCAGAAGGGCGGGGTCAAGTCGCTCTCCTTTCACGAGTGGAAGCCCATCCAAGACGAATAGCTGATCTGGAGCTTCGTCCTCATAGGGATGAAGAAACCCTTCGAACATGAAATCCTTACTACCCTTGATTCTGCAGTTGCAGGCCGAGCACGAGGGAACAAGGTTATGGACGCACAGAGCGAAGTACGGATAGATCGACTTGGCATAAAAATGGTCGAGGTCCGGGCGGTATATCGTGTCCGCTGGTTCTGTGATCGGTGCGATGTAGTTGCGGCTGCAGTACGGGCAAACAACCAAGCCTATACTTTTGACAAGCGTTCCCGCCATCGAATCCTGAAACTTGGCGCTTTTGTCTTTTTGCGAGAACGCGCTCCAGTTGAAGACTTTTCGGGCGCGCGAAGAGACTTTGCAAAAATCACAGCCACAACCTTTCTTTGATTGTTTTTTGTTATGAATGGCCCAGCTAGACTCAAAACGCGGCAAATCCGCCAGCAAGATGTGATGACGCACATCGTCCAACGAGCCCGAAGCGTAAACAACGTAGTCAGGATTTGCCGCCAGTAGCTCGCGGAATTCATTTTCCAGCGCCGTGGGAGCCAGTTCGAGAAAGGATTCAACGTCGAGACTGATGGTGAGGTAGAAGAGCTCCTCGCACTCCAGCAGTGTGCCCGCGCTAGAAAAGTGCTCGTCCAGCTCCCTGTCAATCGCCTCATCCACGCGGCAGGCGATGTCCGTTATGGTCTTTTTTACGAGAGCAGGGTCGAGTTTTATGCTAATCACGGTGTCTCGCAAGCTGATGAAGTTTTTCTTTAACGCGGATGGTGCAGAAGTTGCGAATGAGCTCGTCACCTATTAGGGGCAGCAGCGCAGCCGCGTCATCGACCGCTTGTTTGTTCGTCGCTTCTCGCAGTCGATCAAGCATGGCGGAAATCTTCGCAGCAGAGAACTCGCTTGTGGAATTCTCCAAGAACAACGGTGACAGTAGCAGATCGAGGAGGTTGGCGGCGAATGTCGGTTTGGTGTTATAGCTGAAGTGCGGCACGACGTTCACCAGGTTGCCCGGAAGGTCAGAAATAAGGAAAGGTGAGTGGGTGCTGAGGACAACCTGGAACCGCTCCGAGCTGAACGAACAAAGGAATGTCAGCAGCTCCTGTAAATAGCGCCGCTGCCACTCCGGATGCAGCCCCAGCTCGTGCTCATCGATGACGAGTAAGGTGCACCCTTTGAAATTGGAGCGTGTTGCGCGGACAAACAACCTTGAATAAAACGTCAGTAGAGTTCGTTGTCCTTCGCTGATCCCCGAAAACCCAAAGGAGATAGAGTATTTTTCCTGCCGCAACTTGATGAGATCGGCAATAACACCATCGAACCACCGGCCATTCGTAGAGATATTTTGGCCGGAAAGAACGAACTCCATCGCCATCCCCCCGTCCACGATCCTAGTGGCATTGTGGGACGAAGCCGCCCAGACGAGCGCCTCAATCCGAGATGCAAAATCTTCTCCAAGCATCTCGTTGAGGACGGCGTCAAATTGGGTTAGGACTCGCGACATCTTTTCTCTTGCGCTCCCTGAGTTCGCCCTGTGTCGCGCTTCCTGGACAATCTCGGTCATCCTGCCGATGGCCAACGCAAATGCCATCGGCTCGTCCGTGATGTTGCCTTTACTATAGCGCCTGACGTATCTGCGAAGGAATGCGAAATAATCGAGGTCCCCCAGCAAGAGGAAATGAGAATTCTCTTTAAACACGAGCCCGGATTCAATGGCGAAGTTGATATCTAGGGCGATTTCGGATTCTTTCGGTTGCAGGTACTTGAGCAGCCGCGTGCGGTGGGGACCGCTATCAAGACTGGTCAGCGCGAATTCAAGAAGATCACGCGCGGCAATGTCGGGATCGTACCCCACCGAGGCAGTCAACCGTATTTCTCGCGAAAGCTCGTCCTCCGACTCGTAGATTAAGGAGCGATTCTGATCGGCGGCTAATGCTTCGAGATACAGCAGCTTGTCCGTAAAGTCGTCACCGGCGTCGCTCTGGCAGACGAACTGGTCAGAGATGTCGTAAAAAGAGGCCCTAGACGATTCTGTGACCAGAGCTCTGGAGCGACCAAGCGGATCATAGCCCCCGCTGTAATAAACAACGTTCCAGTCACCTCGTCTCGACCTGCCCATTTCAGGAATGACTTTCCCGTCCAGCCGCACGTTGATTTTCCGATTGGTAATCTGTCTTATTTTTCCCTCTTCCCGTACTACAAGTGCATAGCCACTGGTCTTTGGCTGCTCGCCCCCTATAATTCGGCAGATATCCTGCAGAACTGTGGTTTTTCCCGCAGAGTTCCGGCCGACCACCGCCGCGACATACAAGACGTTCGGACCGAAGAATGCCGGGGGGAGCTGCGTACTTGTGAACGACATGTCAACTGCGTATGCTCTTAACGGCCGAATCTCGACGCCGTCGACGAAGCGCAGTGCGGACACTCTGCCCCTGGCATCATCGTAAAAATAAGCTACGATCTCAATGTTTTTCTTCATATGGTCCTTGTACTTGCGCTTCTGGCTTTCGGCACTTTGACCGGTTTAGCGAGCAATTGCAAGATCATCGCCAGCGGCCGAACCAGCAGGCCCTGCCGACATGTACGCAAGAGCGGAGTTCGCCCAAAACGGGGTTCGATCCCGCAATGGACACTGCGGCAGGACGTAGCTAATGAGTACGGAAAATCATACTACGCTGATCGTTTCGTTCAATGATCTGAGGCTCGAATGACCATGATTGCACAACGCGAAGCGTCACTCTGACCTGCGGTTACTATCAACATCGGATATAAGTCGAAATGGATACACCCGTTTCTTCCAAGGGAAGCCTTAATAACTCAGTGACGTATATCTGGAAATAGGAAGCTGAAGAAACAAGCTTCCACCTGCGTCAGATCGCGGCAGGTGCAGACTGCGCCGTGAACGTGGTACGCAGCCGTCTGACCGCGGCAAGATAGCGAGGTATAAGCGTAGAATTATGCTCTAAACCGAGCGCGGCCCGTACAAGGCGCCAACCTGTCAGCTAGCGCTGGGAAGCGGCAAGCCCCGTAAGAGATTAAGAGCGGCTAACAAAAGCCCATGGCGGCGTTGCATCGTCTCGCCGTCCTAGCGTACTGTCTTCGACGATGCGCCTTGCCTGGCGGGTTTTGTTATCCGCTCTTAATAGGCCTTCTTGCGCGCCCAGCCCGAATCGCGGCTGGTGCCCGCCACTTGGAATTTGGACATTTACTTACACTCGTACGTCAGCCGTCATCGCCAATGCGCAGGAATCGTCAGTCCGAGCACTCGCGAAATGTTTTCGAGTGCGGCGATAATTTCGCGGTGTCGGTCCTTATTATAGGCACCTCCAGAGTCCCGCTGCGATAGAATGCTTTTCAACTCAGGAAGATTATGCAGGCCCAAAGCGTAGAGATTTCTCCACGTCAACTCACCAAACAATTTGTATATGACTTCGGTACCGTCTCGATCACTAGCCAATCGCTTCGGCCCCAATAACTTTACTAGAGCCTCTTCGGCCTCTTCTTTCGTTTCGAAGGTATATAGATGTTGCAATGGAGCACCAACGGCGAGATGTTAATTCGATGACCGGCGCGAAGAAACTTTCTCCCGCCGAGCAGATTGTCTAGGATATTGCAGGTCGGAACTCTAGGTTGTCAACAACCATTGATCGGTTTGGTCACCTCGGACTCGTTTCACGTTGTAAAACCAGAAGTAAGGCTACACAAGGACACGCATACTGGGGGACGCTTCCATGTAGCTCTAAGGCTGCAGAAAAGCTCGAAACAACTGTAGATCAAAACTGAATTTCCAATTCTCTCCAGCGACCAGTTCCATTGTCACTAGGGACATGTTTCGCCACATCCTCTACTGTCAGAACAGTCAACGTCTTGCAAGGCAGCTGCCATAGATGGAAAACGTAGGCCTGGCCGTATTTCGTGGCAGCGTCCCACTCCCCTCGAGTCAGAATCATTTGGGGTAGCGATCGTTTTGTGGATTTCACCTCGATTAGAAGGTTCTTACGTCCGAACTCAGTTTTCTCGTACGATTGGATATCATAGCCGGCGCCGTTGTCGTCCAATGCAGTCCATCGTGGTTGCTCTTGGATGCCAAGGGAAATAAGGCGCGAGCGCTCATGTGCCAAGGAGAGTTGCTCGGCTTCCCGACCTTGCTCGTTAAGACGTTGGTTCTCTAAGGATCGCATCATGGAAGCGAGGCCGTCCCACCATTCGACAATATCTTCGGATGGATACTCTTCAAAAAGTCCAGCTGACCGGAAGGTCTGTACTTCATCCTGAGTAAGCGCGGTCGCAAGTCGCTGGCGTCCAAGAGGAAAAAAACGACACCACCAAGGTCGATGCGCAGAGATTAAGATCGATAGGGCACGACGCAGGCTCTCCGTTGGCTGAGCGAAGTCGATTTCAAGCGGGATTTGGGTGTGCAGGCGAAGTCCGCAATCAAAGTCTGCCGCGGCCAAGTCCGCGTCAGATCGCTCTAGCGACTTCGCGGCCTCCTCGACAGTCGTATCGGGATGGTCTCGAATGTACCGCCGCAGTGCCGTAAGCGCGACAAATGCGCTCATTCGGAATTCCGAGATCACAGCTTCCGATGAACTCACTCACTCTCCTCATCTGAGAAGTTGGCTCGGCCTTCAAGCACCTCAATTAAATCTCGCACGTCATCCGGACTAATGTCCCAGGCGATTGGGTCTTCTGAGTTCTCTTCATCGTAAGCGATCTCATGCAAATCCGGATCGTCCAGAAGTATTTGCAGTGCCCGTAGCTTCTGACGCAAGCGATGGCTTACCGAGTGATCGATACAACCCAGCCCCATCGGAGCAAGTGTACGGTAGATGTAAATGTTCGTCTCGTCGTCGGGCTCCAGCCCAAGGCGATGGATGCGATCAATCGATTGAAGGTAGTGGGTTGTTACGTAGCTTCGGTCCAGATAGATCGCGTCATGACAAACTTTATGCAGGCTAATCCCTTCACCGGCTGCGGCCGGGTTGGCGATCATAACCATGCAGGAAGGATCGGCGTGAAACCGCCGAATTCGGCCTTCCCGCGTCGTCGAATCAGTCGACTCTCCCGTAGGTACCGCTCCATACAAGCTAACCGGGTTAAGGTCGGCAAGGAGTAACTCCATTTGAGTAATCGTGTCGGTAAAGATAGTCCAGATAACGGACTTTCGGCCGTCTTTCGCCAGAGCACGGGCCTTCTCAGCAACCGCACGCATCTTCGTGGAGGGCCCTTCAGCAATTACTTGGTCAAGAATGCCTGAGTCGAGATTTGGTGCGTCGTCAGCGATCGACCGGAGCGCCAAAACAGGATTCGAAGAGAGCTGGAGCAATCTCATGACAGATCGCCGCGCCGCTGGCGCGTCGAATCTATCGTCCAGTCCGAGCGAACTCACTTGCCGCAGGAACTCGCTCTTCACAATGCCGTAGAGCGCCATCTGGCCATCGGCCATCGGCACCGACAAGAAGTGGCGATGTGGCTTTGGAAGATCCAGGTCCTGCTTGGTTGTACGAACATAGAGCTCCCCAAGAACCATCCGGGGCGCCTTACCCCGGCTGATCTGCAGCCCGAGACCAGCACCGGGCCACAAAAAGTCAAGCTGGGACTGTATATCTGACGGCTGCTGTGGCATTGGGGTCCCGGTAAGGATGTCACGTCGGATCGGCAGCGGAGCGATATTGAGAAGCAGCGAGCCACGTTGCGAGCCGAAGCCCGCCTTCATCCGGTGCGCTTCGTCAAGAACAAGGTGGACCCTATTTTGTGAGGCGAAGGTCGTGAGTATTTCAGCGTTTTGTATCATCAGATCGTAACTGATGACGAATCGGGTAGCGCCTGAGCTCAATGCCTTTTGAAGAGCGTCGCCAGATGCCGTAATGATCGTAAAAGGCTCCGCATTCCCGTCCGGAGCGTCGGAACGCAAACATTCGGACACAACATCGCGCCAGGCTGGGAATGAGGCCTTTGGGCCAATAATCAGAAGGATTTGCCCTGGCTTATGCGTAAGAATGTGAAGCGCTAGCGTGACTGTCGTCTTGCCCGCTCCTGGCACCGAAAAATTAGCGCCATTTTCCAGCGAGAGTAGCCGCTGAAGGTCACGTAGCTGAAACGGCTTGAGCTTCCGCGTAAAGCCCGCCTTTTCTAGACGCTCTTCGATCTCTTCCAAGGATATCGTGAGCTTCAGCGCCCCTCTGGATTGCTGAACTTGTTTATACTGCTGAACGAAAGCTGCAATTCGTACCTTTGCCTCGTCGTCACGCGGGCTGAAGCGGAAATCTAGAGCCTTTTGTTGACTAGCAAATTGTCCGACTAGCGTGAGAATGCCAGCCCAAGTCAGCTCAATTGTTCCCGGACCAAGCTGATAGTCGAGCCCCAGATTCAGCACGGCTTGCTGGAGCCGCTCCCAAATCGAAGTGCTCGAAGAGCTCTCAAGCGTTAATCGGCCTGAAAAGCGAGCAGGGAGATAGGTGATCCCGATAGTCGCAGGGCTACTTGCCAATGTTAGCTACCATTAGATGATTTTTATCCAGTCCGTCCTTCACCTGCTGAAGTTTGACCTTCAATGCCGTCGCCCGGTGAATAATCTCGTTTAGTTGCTTTTCAATCCCAACATGAGTAGCGGGATCAGCCGTCGAGAGATCGATTTCGGTCAGACGCGTATTCGCATCTTGTGCTGCCCGAAGCGCAGCTTTTCCTGCCTTCGACTGCTGGCCTGAGTCAATTACAGTCTGGCAAACTGCCTTCAGCTCATCAAACACATTATCCCGCTGTTGCGGATTGTCAAAAAGTGCGATGATCGACCTGTAGTCGTTCGGTTTTGCCTCATCGCCGAGGTCAATCTCGAGTCCGTCAGATTCCGCGTTCGTTTCCTCGCTAACCTCGGTGCCCTTTTCGGTATCCACGTCAAGGCGCTCCGCGAGCTGTACGAGCACCTGCTCAGCTTTCTCACCTAGCACCTTGTTAAAGTTATAAAGACGTCCACCAAGGCTGTCGCGATTATCGAACAGGAGCCAAGCCATGCGGAGGTTTGCTTCCAGTAGATGGCCTTCCTTACCTTTAAGTCTGGGGACCAGGTCTGCGAAAAACTGTTCGCCACCTTTTTCCACTAGGCGATAGTCATTAGGCGCGCCACGCCAGTCCTTGAGATATATTTCAGCGTAGTTGAGGGCGCTCAACGCCTTTCGAATGTCGCCAACAGACTTACGCCGCATGTCGGCGATGTCTGTCTCTTTTTTGGACTTTTTCTCAAGCTGGCGACGGATCTTCAAAGTCTCGTTGATCCAACCGTAAGGCAACTTCGTTTCAGGTCGCTCCTGAAGCCGTGTTTCAATGTCGTCGATCTGGTCCTCAGTAAGTACTGGGAGAACCATGCACTCAACTTCGGCGAAGCTAGGAAACTCGGCTTTCCGTTCTGCGAAAAGCTCTCTCATAGCCGTGAGTCGCCGGTTACCGTTAACCACTACGCCTGATGGCGTGATCATGATTGGTTCGGTTTGTTTCGTTCGCTCAAGCTCTTCAATGATCGGCTTGACCGACCCTGCGGTCGCATTGGCGAAGCCCCGCAGTATGTTGTGCTGGGCCTGCTGAGCCTCTTCGTTGTCTTGACCGGCTCTGAAGAAGTTTGCAGGAACCTTGTGTTCAGCGATATAGGCGAGCTGCTCAGTTTGCGTCCGAGCGTTGGCCATACGGTAGACAGGAACGTCAATAGGTAACCTAATGACGGGTAGCATTGTTCGCTGCCCTTCATAAACATCGTAAGTCGGCTGCTCGCCGCATACAGGCTTGACCGCAAGCGCAGAAATTAAATCCTTCCGCTCGTGTGCCGGCTTAACGTTGACTTGGTATGGCACTGCTCCCTCCTTTTACTCGAACCCGACTATTAAGAGTGGGAACGTAATGATGCGATCAAAAAGCTGTACCTCGCCCCAGACTCTCTCAACACTGGCAACATTGGAAGCGATCAAGAGACCCGCAGCTTTCGTTGGAACGGCCAACGCCGCGGCTTCGATTTTTCCTTGTTGATAAAGATACTGGATCTTCATCAGATCATAGATCGCTCTGCTAATGTTTCCGGTCTGAATCTGAAAAGCCAGATCGCGGTAGCGTCCGGTGACAGTCAGATCGTAGTTGGGATCGATCCTAACGTTATGAGACCAGCCCTTGGCGGAAAGCTCGTTTGCGATATGCGACCGGATATTTCCGGTACATCCGGCTCCAATATTGATACTCGGCGCCTCGAAAAGGTCGACGAGCCAATCGCTAAGCTCGCGCTTTTCCCATTCGGCTTCGCCATTGTGAAGAGAGTATGCGCCCGCAAATTTCATTCTTCGTCCTTTAACGGCGGTTCGTAAATCGCTTTGTTCATTGGCCGGGTGCGCAGCTCCCCATTCCTCAGGGCTGCGATTCGCTCTTGAGCGATGTTAATATAATCCTGAACAACGTCGCAGCCGTAAGCATTCCTACCGTTTTTTAAGGCTGCGATCGCAGACGATCCAGCCCCAAGATAAGGATCCAACACCGAATCGCCTTCATTCGTAAGCCCAAGAACTAGACGCTCCACTAGCCCAACAGGAAATTGACAAGGATGCTCGGTTTTTTCGACGTGGTTCGACTTTACATTAGGAATGTCCCACACATCCGATGGATTCTTGCCAAGTGGATTCCCGGAAATTTTCCCCTTGTTGGGTCCTTTGAAGTGCTTCTTCTCTGGATATTTCGATGGCACCCGAATAGGGTCAAGATTGAAAATGTAATCCTCCGACTTAGTAAACCAAAGGATAGTTTCATGGCGACCGGAGAGGCGCTTTTGGCAATGAAGTCCGTGGCCAAATGTCCAGACGATGCGGTTGCGCAGCTTTAAGCCATGGTTCTTAAAAATTGGGTAGAGAAGTATATCTAATGGGAATATCTCGCCGTCCTCGATGCCGTTTCCTACCTGCCAACAAATTGAGCCCTGTGGGTGAAGCAGACGAACCGCCTCCGCGATTGTCGCTGCCTGCTGCTCGATATAAAGGTCGTTAGAAGTTCGCCGCTCATACTCCTTGCCAATATTGTAAGGCGGCGACGTTACAATTAGGTGCATGCTTGCAGACTTAAGCCTACGCATGAACGTAAGGTTGTCTTCACATTCCACCGTTGCCTCTGGCTCACCAAGGCGAGGGAACTGGATAACGTTAGATTGCGGGGCAGACTTCAAAGCAGACATCCTGGATTTATACTTTCGAGAAGACAGATGATTAAATGAAATTATACTATTCTTAGCCCGAGTTTCTGGACTGGTTTTCGCCATATTTCATAGCACCCTCGTCGCCGGGCTCCCATCTTGCTGTACGCCGGTCGTATTTGCTGCTGACGGCTTACATTTGCAAAGAGTCGCAATGACGGGCTTGATCGTCCGCAAGGAGAAAGCCATCCGACCACTGAAAGCATGAAAGGATTTTGGAACAGGATTGAGGCGGCGAAGACCCCTCTACTGCTTGAACATAGCATTAGTCGACTCCCAGCGACCAGCCAAGGACAACCAGAGCATTAGCTAGCTGGCGAACTTTCACACCGGGAAGCGCTAGTTGAGAGAATTTACTTACGTAGCCGTTACACGGCCAGCTTGCCATACAGAATAGGAATCAGGGGCCGCAGCAACGTTTGTATAAGCCCCTGATTATTTGGAGAAATTTTGGTAGGCCTCCCCGGAGTCGAACCGGGCACCAACGGATTATGAGTCCGCTGCTCTAACCAGGCATGAGCTAGAGGCCCGAAACTGGTACATCCATCTGGATAGCAAGGGGATGGGCTACGCTGAACACCTCCCCTCTACCGAACCCGACAGTGCCAATCTGGCACCGCCAAACCCGAAGGTGGCGAGAGG
>Ga0265780_10001607_pt1 | contig 31456 bp, 24 predicted proteins | sample P1T30metagenome_FD_192432 | JGI IMG/M metagenome (GOLD analysis project Ga0265780, IMG submission 192432) | Plant litter microbial communities from East Loma Ridge, Irvine, California - P1 T30 | ecosystem: Environmental > Terrestrial > Plant litter > Unclassified | place: USA: California... | reverse complement strand
CATCGTTTTCATCCGTGGCGCACTCGATCCTGGCGCGTCCGGCTGGAGCACCCTGTTTCCCTAGCATAACAGCAACATCAAACTGCAGACAACGCGCAAGTGCCGACACTTTACCGCCTTGCGCCAGGTGCTTGTGTCAATGCAACAGAGAAACATTGACACAGATCAACATTTTGAGATTATAGTACTGCTTTTACTGACTTTTCTGAATTTTACAACATCGGTTTCTTCGGCATTTTCCGCAAGACACGACCGCGATCTAAGCGCCGAATCTGATTCCTTTTATCACTCTGACTAGTAATCTTCCCGCACAGAATGCATAATTGCATGGAAACTTTTTGACGATACTGGTGGCAGGAACGCGACAAATCGACGACTGCCTTCGGTATACATGCTGGTAAGCAAGACTTTCCCTAGCGAAAGTGACATACTGGCGTGGCCTGAGTTTCCCTACGGAATTACTGATTTTTTCGATTTAGCGCATGCCTACCTTGTTCACCCTGCCGTCCGACCCGTCGCTGCTCAGCTACGGTACCTATACACCGAAGCTGGTAGCGCTGTCGGTACTGGTGGCGATCTTCGCTTCCTGGATGGCCTTGCTGATCGCCGGGCAGGCTGCCGCCAATCGCGGCCAGCGCTGGATCGTCCTCGGCACCGGCAGCCTGGCGCTCGGCACCGGCGTGTGGGCCATGCACTTCATCGGCATGCTGGCCTTCGACCTCTGCACCGACATCGACTACGACCCGCTGACGACGCTGGCTTCCGGCCTGCCCAGCATCGCCGCCTCCTTCGTCGCGCTCAGGCTGATCGCGCGCGAGCACTTGCGCGGCTGGGGCCTGCTGCTCGGCGGCGTGCTGGTCGGCGCCGGCATCGGCGCCATGCACTACACCGGCATGGAAGGCATGCGCATGTCGCTGTCGCTGCATTACGATCCGCTGATGTTCGGCCTGTCGATCGTGGTCGCCGTGGTGCTGGCGACGCTGGCGCTGTGGGTGCGCTTCGGCCTGTCGAACCTGCCCTGGCTCGGCCACCATGCCCGGCTGCTGCTGGCCGGCACCGTGATGGGCTGCGCCATCTCCGGCATGCACTACACCGGCATGGCGGCGGCGCGCTTCGTCGGCCATCCGTCGGCGGCCGATCACGCCAACTCCGGCAGCATCTTCCTGGCGCTGGCGATCACGATGATCACGGTGGTGTTCACCATGCTGGTGGTGGGCGCCAACGGCCTGCTGCGCTACCGCCAGCTGTTCCGCGAACTGTCCAGGAGCGAAGCCTGGATGCGCGCCCTGCTCACCACCACGGTGGACGGCGTGATCACGGTCGACCGCAACGGCACCATCCTCGAATTCAACGCCTCCGCCGAGCGCATCTACGGCTGGCGGCGCGACGAGGTGCTCGGCCAGAATATCCGCATCCTGATCGGTAACGAGGAAAAATCCGAAAGCGTGGGCCTGCTGCTGGCCCTGCGCACCGGTGAGATCACCAGGAACGCCAGCGGCGCCGACGTCACCGGTCGCCACCGGGACGGCAGCGTCATCCCGCTGCGCCGCGCGATCGGCCACGCCCGGCTCGACGGCCAGGAACTGTTCGTCTGCTTCATCACCGACATCAGCGAACGGCGCGCGATGGAACAGGCGCTGCGCGCCAGCGAACAGCAGTTCCGCTCCCTGATCGGGAATATTCCCGGCATCTCCTACCGCGGCCTGGCCAACGGCGAGCAGCCCTTCCTGTTCATCAGCGACGCGGTCGAGCGCATCACCGGCCACCCCTGCGCCGACTTCCTCGGCACCCAGCCGAAACGCAACTTCGCCGCCCTGATCCACGCGGCCGACCGCCTGCGCGTGTCCGACACCATCACGCAGGCGCTGCGCGAGGGCCATCCCTACCTGGTCGAATACCGCCTGCTGCACGCCGACGGCAGCACCCGCTGGCTGTGGGAAAACGGCACCGGCGTGCGCGACGACGCCGGCGAGCTGCACTGGCTGGACGGCGTCATCTTCGACATCACCGAACGGCGCGAGATGGAGGAAGCGCTGCGCGACGCCAAGGAAAAGGCCGAGCAGGCCGCCGCCGCGCGCGCCAGCTTCGTGGCCAACATGAGCCACGAGATCCGCACCCCGATGAACGCGATCCTCGGCTTCACCGACGTGCTGCTGGACGGCGAACTCGATGCCGCCCAGCGCCGCCACCTGGATACGATCCGCAGCGCCGGCCGTTCGCTGCTGCGCCTGCTGAACGAGATCCTCGACACCGCCAAGCTGGAAAAAGGCGCGGTGGAGCTCGAGCAGAACGACTACAACCTGCTGTCCCTGATCGACGAACTGTCCTCGACGCTGGCGGCGAATGCGCGCGCCAAGGGCCTGCACGTCGACATCCAGTACGATCCGGCGCTGCCGACCTGCCTGCGCGGCGACGAACTGCGCGTGCGCCAGGTGCTGACCAACCTGCTCGACAACGCGATCAAGTTCACCGAGCGCGGCAGCGTGACCCTGCGCGCCAGCATGCGGGGCGAGCAGATGCACTTCGAGGTGCGCGACACCGGCATCGGCATTGCGCCCGAGCGCCTGTCGGCGATCTTCGAACCCTTCACCCAGGCCGACGCCTCGATGACGCGGCGCTTCGGCGGCACCGGCCTTGGCACCACCATCAGCAAGCAGCTGGTGGAGCTGATGGGCGGGCGCATCTGGGCCGAGAGCACCCAGGGCGAAGGCACCACCTTCCACGTATTGTTGCCGCTGCTGCTGGCGCGCTTCGCACCGCAGCAGCCGCGCGTGCGCACCGCCGCCGCCCTGCCGCCGCTGCGCGTGCTGGTGGCCGACGACGTGCCGCAGAACCTGGAGCTGCTGCAGCTGCTGATGGCGCGCCGCGGCCACACGATGACGGCGGTCGGCGACGGCGCCGCGGTGGTCGAGCTGGCCGCGCGCGAACGCTTCGACGTGATCCTGATGGACTTCCAGATGCCGACCATCGACGGTCTCACGGCCACCCGCCTGATCCGGCAACAGGCCGAGGTAGCCGGCCGTGCGCGCGTGCCCATCATCGCCATGACCGCCAGCGTGCTGGACGAGCACCGCCGCGCCAGCAGCGAGGCCGGCATGGACGGCTTCGCCACCAAGCCGGTCGACTGGTTCATGCTGTCGCACGAGATCGCGCGCGTGCTCGGCCTGGGAACCGGCCAGCAGGACGACGGCGACATGCCGGCGCAGGAACGCCAGGTGCTGAACCGCCACGCCGGCCTGCGCCGCTGGAGCGGCAAGGAAGATGCCTGGCTCGAGGCGCTGGGCCTGTTCCAGGCGCAGCACGCCGGCCTGGCGCAGGCGTTGTCGGCCCAGGCTTCCAGCGCCGACTACCGCGCGCTGCGCATGCTCGCCCACAAGGTGCGCGGCGTGGCCGCCAACCTCGGCCTGGAACGCCTGGCCGACGCCCTCGGCGCGCTGGAAGGCCTGGTCGACGGCGACAGCGGCAGGCTGTTCCCCGGCGCCGAAGAAGCGCTGGGCGAGCGCCTGGCCGCATTGTGCCCGCTGCTCGAACGCTCGCTCGCCGAACTGCGCGCGGCCCAGCCGGCGCCGCGCCGCGACCAGCCGGCCAAGGCGCTGCGCCCCAGCGTCGACCTGGAACGCGCACGCCGCGCCGGCGAAGCGCTGCGCGAGGCGCTGCGCCGCGGCGCCCTCGACGACGCCTCGCTGGCGGCCTTCGCCGCGGCCCTGACCGGCCATGCGCTGGCCAGCCGCGTGGCCCAGGTCCATGCCGCACTGGGCGACTTCGATTTCGAACTGGCCTTGCAGCAGCTCGACGCCGCGCTCGAGGCCATCGACGTCATGACACCGGAGATCCAATAAATGTCGAACCCCCATCAGCCGCTGATCCTCGCGGTCGACGACGAGGCCAGCAACCTGCAACTGCTGCGCCAGATCCTGCAGGACCACTACCGTTTGCGCTTCGCCAAGGACGGCCAGCGCGCCCTCGAACTGGCGCGCGAAGAAACTCCCGACCTGATCCTGCTGGACGTGATGATGCCCGGGATGAGCGGCTACGAGGTATGCGCCGCCCTCAAGGCCGATCCGGCCGTGGCCTCGATCCCGGTGATCTTCGTGACCGCGCTGACCGAGACCGACGACGAGTTGGAAGGCTTCGAGGCCGGCGCGGTGGACTACATCACCAAGCCGGTCAGCCCCCCGATCGTGCGCGCGCGCGTGCGCACCCACCTGTCGCTGGTGCGCATGGAGGAGCTGCGCGCCTCGCGCCTGGAGATCGTCCAGCGCCTCGGCCTGGCGGCCGAGTACAAGGACAACGAGACCGGCCTGCACGTGATCCGCATGAGCCATTTTTCGCGCATCCTGGGGCTGGCCGCCGGCATGACGGCAATCGAGGCCGACGACCTGCTGCACGCCGCGCCGATGCACGACGTCGGCAAGATCGGCATCCCCGACCGCATCCTGCAAAAGCCCGGACCGCTCGATCCGGACGAGTGGAAGATCATGCAGAGCCACGCCACCATCGGCGCCGAGATCATCGGCGAACATGAACGCGGCGTGCTCGCGCTGGCGCGCCAGATCGCCCTGTCCCACCACGAGAAATGGGACGGCAGCGGCTATCCGAACGGCCTGGCCGGCGACGCCATCCCGCTGGCCGGCCGCATCTGCGCGATCGCCGACGTGTTCGACGCCCTGACCTCGGTGCGGCCGTACAAGAAGGCGTGGACGGAAGAGGAAGCGCTGGATTTCATGGTCAAGCAGAAGGGCAGGCACTTCGACCCGGCGCTGGTCGACCTGTTCCTCACCCAGATGCCGGCGATCCGCGCGATCCGCCAGCGGTGGGCGGAGCAGGAAGTCGTGGTCGAGGAAAAAGCCGCGGCTTAGTGTCCGCAAGGCAAGCGCCGCTTGGACGCATGCCTCATCGCAGGGTGGACAGCTGCGCTGTCCACGCCTTCGGTCACCGCAAGATAATCACCCCAGCCGCGGCTCCACCGAAAGCTTCACGGTCGCCTTGCGCGCCACCAGCTCCCGGTACAGCTTCACATAGCTGTCCGCCATCGTCTCGGAAGTAAACAGCCGCCAGTAACGCTCCTCGGCGCGCCGTCCCATGGCCGCGGCCAGTTCCGGCTCGTCCCACAGGCGGCGCATGGCGGCGCGCAGCGCCTCGGGGTCGGAGGGCGGCACCACCAGGCCGGTCTCGTCGTGCACGTTGATGTAGGTGGTGCCGGTGCCGATCTCGCTCGAGATCATCGGCTTGCCGTACATCGCGCCTTCCAGCAGCGAGATGCCGAAGGCTTCCGAGCGCAGGTGCGACGGGAAGGCCACCGCATAGGCCAGCTTGAGCAGGGCCGCCTTGTCGAGCTCGTCGACCGCGCCGACGAACATCACGGTCTTCAGGCCCAGGCGCTCGGCATGGGCCTTGAGCTCCTGCTCGATCGGGCCGGCGCCGACGATCACGATCGGGTAATCGGTGCCGGCGGCGGCGTCGAGCAGGATGTGCAGGCCCTTGTAGTAGCGCAGCACACCGACGAACAGGAAGAACTTCGGACCGACGCGCGCGCGCCAGGCGTCCACGCGCGCCTGGTCCGGCTCGGGATAGCTGGACTTATCGAGGCCGAAGGTGATCACGCGGGTCTTGTCGCGGTAGCGGTCCAGCACCGCCGACGAAGCCAGGTAGTTGGGCGAGGTCGCCACGATGCTGTCGACGCTTTCGAGGAAGCGGTGCTTGAGCGGCTGGTACAGGCGCAGCAGGGCTTTCTGGCGCACGATGTCGGAGTGGTAGGTGACCACGCTCGGCTTGTCGATGCGCGCCATGAAGTGCGCCAGGTCCATGAAGGGCCAGGGGAAGTGGTAGTGCACCACGTCGGCCTCGCGCGCCATGCGCGCCAGCATGCCGACCGACTGCAGCGACACCGCGTTCGAGGCGATCTCGAAGTTCAGCGGCGCGCGGTGTACCTCATGGCCCTCGAACTCGAAGGGCTGCAGCTTCTCCTGGCGCGACAGCGACAGCACCTGGTTGGTCACGCCCAGGCGGCCGGTGCCCACGCACATCTGGCGGATCACCTGTTCGACGCCCCCGAACGAATCCGGGAAATAAGTCTTGTAGAAATGAAGGACGCGCATGGGGCTGGACATGATGGGTCAGAGCAGCGAACGGTAGACGGCGGCGGTGGCGCGCGCGGTCGCTGCCCAGGTCAGTTCGGCAGCGCGTACGCGGCCGGCCGCGATGCATTGCGCGCGCAGCGCCGGTTGCTGCGCCAGGGCCAGCATGGCGGCCCCGATCGCGCCGCTGTCGAGCGGGTCGACCTCGAGGGCGGCGCCGCCCGCCACTTCGGGCAGGGAGGTGGTGTTCGAGGCCACCACCGGCACGCCGGAGGCGAAAGCTTCCAGCACCGGAATGCCGAAACCTTCGTAGAGCGAGGCGAACACGAACACGCCGGCGCCGGCATAGATGTGGCGCAGGTCGGCGGCATCAAGCAGGCGGTCCAGCCAGACCACGCGGGCGCCGCCCTGCACGGCGGCGGCGATGCGGCGCAGCAGTTCTTCCGAACGCGCGCCGGCATTGCCGACGATGACCAGCTGGCGCTCGGCGCGCACCGCCGCCGGCAGCGCCAGGTAGGCGTCGAGCAGGCGCCCGACGTTCTTGCGCGGCTGCAGGGTGCCGACGAACAGGAAATAGCCCGGCTCCAGGCCGTTGGCCTGCAGTACCGCCGCGGTGGCGCGGGCGTCGGGCGCGTCCAGCCATTCCTCGTCGACGCCGTTCGGCACCACCGAGATGCGGCGCTCGTCGATGCCGAAGCACTCCACCAGTTCGGCGACCGCGTACTGCGACACCGCGATCACGTGGTCGGCCTTGTGCGCCGCCTTGCGCTGCAACCAGTTCTTCAGGCCGCGCAGGCGCGGGTTGCACCACTCGGGATGCTTGATCGGCAGCGCGTCGTGCAGGGTGGCGACCACCGGGCAATCCATGCGCACCACGCGGTAGTCGGTAACGTGGAACAGGTCGGCCGGCATGTGCACGCGGTGCGAGGACGGCGTGACGATGTCGAGCAGCGAGGCGCGCTCGAAGGATTGCGGCAGCGCCTGGCCGACGCTGAGCTGCCCGCGCGTGCGCGCGCCGGTCCAGGAATACGGCGCCACCTCGCAGCCGGACTGCGGCAGGTAACGCAGCAGCGCCTGGGTGTACACGCCGATGCCGTCCAGCCGGCCGCCGTTCAGCGCCGGTTCGATCATGTTGGCGCCGAGGCCGACGCGCACCGTGGTCGCTTGCGCCGGCGCGCCGGGAACGGAAGCCGCTCCGTTGCGCTTGGCGCTGGCCGCGGACGCGATCATGGTCGTTTCCAGGCTGGCCGGCATCTTGCTCACGCCTTGTACATCCAGCGCAAGGTATCGACCAGCGGGGTCGGCTCGACCGGGCCGATCGCCTCGGCCAGCCGGGCATTGCTGCCGGTGAGCGTGAGCACGTCGTTGGCGCGCACGAAGGCCGGGTTGACGTGCACTTCGATGCGGTAGCCGGCGATGTCGCTCATGGTGTCGATCAGGCTTTCGAGCGTGGCCGACCGTCCCGAGCAGACATTGAAGATTTCGCCGGCCGGCGCCGCGGCCAGCAGGCGGCGGTAGCTGTTCGCCACCATGCGCACGTCGGAGAAATCGCGCGCGATCGCCAGGTTGCCCAGTTCGATGTGGTGCGCGCCCTTGCGGAAGTGCGACACGATCTTGGGCAGCAGGAAGTTCTCGGCCTGGCCGACGCCGGTGTAGTTGAAGGGCCGCGCGATCACGATCGGCAGCTTGTCCATCCACAGCCGCGCCATGTACTCCATGGCCAGCTTGCTGACCGCGTAGTCGTTGGCCGGGCTCGGGGCCACGTGCTCGTCGATGACGGGGACCGAGGCATTGCCGTAGATGTTCGCGGAAGACGCCAGCAGCACGCTGGACGGCTTGTGCGCGGCCTTCGACAGCGCTTCCAGCAGGTTGCGGGTGCCGACCACGTTGACGCGGTACATCTGGTCGGCATCGTTGTGGGCCACGAAGGCGATGGCGGCCAGGTGCACCACCACGTCCGGCCGCACCTGTTCGACCACCGCGGCCAGCGCGGCGCGGTCGAGCAGGTCGACGGTGTGGATGTCCGGGCCGCTTGCATGCCCCGGCAGCACGGTGCCGTGGACGTGATAGCCGGCCGCGGTCAGTTCCTGCGCCATGTAATGGCCGGTAAAGCCGCGCAGCCCGGTGATCAGGGCGCGCTTGCCCTCGCCTTCGCGCGGCTCGGCCATGCGGACCAGGTCTTCCGTGACCATGCGGTTCATGTCAGAACGAGAAACCCTGTTCGTTGCGACGCAGGTCGGCGTCGACCATCATCTGGCACAGCTGCTCGAGCGTGGTCTGCGGCTTCCAGCCCAGCTCGCGCTCGGCCTTGGACGGGTCGCCGATCAGCAGGTCGACCTCGGCCGGACGGTAGAACTTCGGCGAAATACGCACGAGGGTCTTGCCGGTACGGGTGCAATGGCCGGTTTCCTGCTCGCCCTGGCCGCGGAATTCGATCTGCATGCCGGCGCCCTTGAAGGCCATGGTGACGAAGTCGCGCACGGTCTCGGTGCGGTTGGTGGCCAGCACGAAGGTGTCGGGCTGGTCGGCCTGCAGGATGCGCCACATGCCTTCGACGTATTCCTTGGCGAAGCCCCAGTCGCGCTTGGCGTCCAGGTTGCCCAGTTCCAGCACCTCGAGCTTGTTCAGCACGATCTTGGCGACCGAGTCGGTGATCTTGCGGGTCACGAATTCGCGGCCGCGCAGCGGGGATTCGTGGTTGAACAGGATGCCCGAGCTGCCGAAGATGTCGTAGGATTCGCGGTAGTTCACGGTCATCCAGTGTGCATACAGCTTGGCCACGCCGTACGGGCTGCGCGGGTAGAACGGGGTGTCCTCGACCTGCGGCACGGCCTGTACCTTGCCGAACATTTCGGAGGTGGATGCCTGGTAGAAGCGCGCTTTCGGATGCACGATGCGGATCGCTTCGAGCAGGTTGACGGCGCCCAGGCCGGTGATCGAGGCGGTGGTCACCGGCTGTTCGAAGGACACGCCGACGAAGCTCTGCGCCGCCAGGTTGTAGACTTCGTCAGGGCGGGTGCTCTCGATCAGGCGGATGCTCGACGACAGGTCGGTCAGGTCGTACTCGACCAGCGACAGGTTCGGGTGCTGCTCGATGCCGAGTTCCTCGATACGCCAGAAATTAACCGAGCTGGAGCGACGGAAGGTGCCGGTGACTTGATAACCCTTTTCCAGGAGCAGTTGCGCAAGATAAGCGCCATCCTGGCCGGTAATGCCGGTAATCAGGGCTTTTTTTGTTGTATGCATGTTCTTGGTAATTCCAGGTGGTGGTCTGAGGTGGCCGCTGCGACGTTCGCAGGGCCTTATCCGAAGGGATCGGACCAGTAAGTTTCCGACAACCCCGTATTGTAACAGAAAGGGTTATTGCATCTTGCACGCAGGAAACGATGCAAGTTAATTTACGTACTCGTCTATTATCGCCCGAAATCGGTCAAGAACGGCGCGCCATTACGCATTGTTACGAGTGCAGGAAGCTTGATTACAACTTCGTGAATTGTCGGGAATCACATCATTTATAGGACAAAAGGGCCGCGAACGGCCCTTTTGTTGTTCAGGATGCCGGTTTATTAACGCTGCGACACCGCATCGACCACGCACAGGGCCGTCATGTTGACGATGCGGCGCACCGTCGCCGACGGGGTCAGGATGTGCACCGGACGGGCGCAGCCCAGCAGCACCGGACCGACGGCGATGCCGTTGCCGGCCGCGGTCTTGAGCAGGTTGTAGGCGATGTTGGCCGACTCGATGTTCGGCATCACGACCAGGTTGGCGTCGCCCTTCAGCGTCGATTGCGGCATGATCTTGGCGCGGATCTTCGAATCCAGCGCGGCGTCGCCGTGCATCTCGCCGTCGATCTCCAGCCCGGGCGCCTTCTGCTGCACCAGGGCCAGGGTGGCGCGCATCTTCTGCGCCGAGGCGCTGTTCGAGGTGCCGAAGTTGGAGTGCGACAGCAGCGCCACGCGCGGGGTGATGCCGAAGCGTTCCAGCTCCTCGGCCGCCATGATGGTGATCTCGGCCAGCTCTTCGGCGGTGGGATTCTCGTTGACGTGGGTGTCGACCATCGCCAGCTGGCGTTCCTGGGTGATGACGAAGTTCATCGCCGCGTAGACGTTGGCGCCGGCGCGCTTGCCCAGCACCTGGTCGATGTACTCCAGGTGCACCTGGGTGGTGCCGTAGGTGCCGCAGATCATGCCGTCGGCTTCGCCCTTGTGGATCATCATCGCGCCGATCAGGGTATGGCGGCGGCGCATGGCCAGCTTGGCCAGGTCCTGGGTGATCCCCTTGCGCATGACCATCTGGTAATAGCTCTGCCAGTAGTCGCGGTAGCGCTCGTCGAAGTCCGGATTGATCACGTCGAAGTGCTGGCCCAGCTTGAGGCGCAGGCCGAACTTCTCGATGCGCTGCTGCAGCACGGCCGGACGGCCGACCAGGATCGGGCGCGCCAGCTTCTCGTCGACCACCACCTGCACGGCGCGCAGCACGCGCTCTTCCTCGCCTTCGGCATAGACGATGCGCTTGAGTTCCGGCGGCGCGTCCTTCGCGACCTGGAACAGCGGCTTCATGAAACTGCCGCTGCGGTACACGAACTGCTGCAGGCTCTCGGTGTAGGCGTCCAGGTCGGCGATCGGACGGGTGGCGACGCCGCCTTCCATCGCGGCCCTGGCCACGGCCGGCGCGATGTGGGTCAGCAGGCGCGGGTCGAACGGCATCGGGATCAGGTATTCCGGGCCGAACGAGAGGTTCGAGATGCCGTAGGCCGATGCCACGATGTCGGACTGCTCGGCGTGGGCCAGGTCGGCGATCGCGTGCACCACGGCGATTTCCATTTCGCGCGTGATGGTGGTCGCGCCGCAATCGAGGGCGCCGCGGAACATGTAGGGGAAGCACAGCACGTTGTTGACCTGGTTCGGGTAGTCCGAACGGCCGGTCGCGATGATCACGTCGCTGCGCACCGCTTTCGCGTCTTCCGGCAGGATTTCCGGATTCGGATTGGCCAGCGCCAGGATCAGCGGGTTGGGCGCCATGCCGGCGACCATCTCGGGTTTCAGCACGCCGCCGGCGGACAGGCCCAGGAAGATGTCGGCGCCCGGGATCACCTCGGCCAGCGAACGGTGCGGCGTGTCCTGGGCAAAGCGTTCCTTGTCCGGGTCCATCAGCTCGGTGCGGCCCTTGTAGACCACGCCGGCCAGGTCGGTGACATAGATATTCTCGATCGGGAAGCCGAGGTCGACGATCAGTTCCAGGCAGGCCAGCGCCGCGGCGCCCGCGCCGGAAACCACCAGCTTGCATTCCTTGATGTTCTTGCCGACCACCTTCAGGCCGTTCAGGATGGCGGCGCCGACGATGATGGCGGTGCCGTGCTGGTCGTCGTGGAAGACCGGGATCTTCATGCGCTCGCGCAGCTTGCGCTCGATGTAGAAGCACTCCGGCGCCTTGATGTCTTCGAGGTTGACGCCGCCGAAGGTCGGCTCGAGCGCGGCGATCACGTCGATCAGCTTGTCGGGATCGGTCTCGGCGATCTCGATGTCGAACACGTCGATGCCGGCGAACTTCTTGAACAGCACGCCCTTGCCTTCCATGACCGGCTTGGAAGCCAGCGGGCCGATATTACCCAGGCCGAGTACCGCGGTGCCGTTCGAGATGACCGCGACCAGGTTGCCGCGCGCGGTGTACTTGAAGGAGGCGGCAGGATCCTTGACGATTTCTTCGCAGGGCGCGGCGACGCCGGGGGAATAGGCCAGGGCCAGGTCGCGCTGGTTCAGCACCGACTTGGTGGGGGTGACGCTGATCTTGCCGGGAGTGGGAAACTGGTGGTATTCGAGCGCCGCAGCCCGCAGTTGCTGACGTAGTTCTTCTTTTTTGTCGATTGACGAATCCATGCTTCGCTGCCTTCCTGTACTGACGGGGGACCTATGATTTTATCAGAGTGACTCCGCCAACCGGCTACGTATTTTTACCAACGGCAGCATTGATCGAAATTGCTAATGGCAGAGTCTGCCTCTATAGATGCCATGAATTGGCCGGATGCTCCACACATCCGGCCAAGTTTTTTGATATTGCTCAAGCAGGAGCTTTGGGGAAATCGACCACCGTGTCATTCACGCGGTTCACCAGGTTGGTGAAAGTGATGCTCGAAATTGCGAACAGGGTGTCGACCACTTGCGCGTCCGTGTAGCCGGCGGCCTTGAAGGCATCGACGACCGGCTGCGGCACGGTGCCCGCGCTGCCGACCAGGGTGCGCACGAAGGTCGACAGGGCGTCCAGCCTGGCGTTGCCGCTGGCGTCGCCGCGGCGCGCCGCCAGCATGTTTTCCGCCGACAGGCCGGCCATCTTGCCCATCAGGGTGTGCGCTGCCAGGCAATAATCGCAACCGGCGACTTCGCTGACGGCCAGCTTGATCACTTCGATTTCCTGGCTCGACAGGCTGGTCTTGGCCAGCGCGGTGTCGTAGGCCAGCAAGGCTTCGAGGGCGACCGGGCTGTTGCTGCCGATGGTGTCGTAGGCGTTCGGCAGCTTGCCGAGCTTCGATTTGATGGCGCTGAACAGTTCTGCGGTACGACCGGTGGCGTTGTTGCCCTGGGTGGCTAAGCGGCTCATGATCTTTCCTTTCAGGTTTAGTTTCGTAGCAAATGCCGTATGGCATGGAAAGAAGTCTAGGCCGTAGGGAGGGGGTCTTGAATGCCGGTTTGCTGCGATAATTTGTCCATTCGTCTCATCATCATCGAGAACCCATGGATACCCTGAGCCGCCTGCTGTCCCTGTTTACGATCCAGACCTCGCTCGACGTCCGCTGCGACCTGGCCGCGCCCTGGGTGCTGGACGAACCGGCGTCGACCTCCGGCGCCGCGCCCTTCCACGTGATCGTCGAGGGCAGCGCGCGCGTCGAGGCGCCGGGCCTGGGCTGCGTCGCACTGTGCGCCGGCGACATCGTCGTATTCCCGGGGGGGAGCGCGCATCGCCTGCATGCCGGAGCGGCCGGCCCGACCACCCCGGTGCTCGACCTCGGCTTCGCCGGCTCGCTGCGGCGCAAGGGCAACAGCGGCGACGGCCCCGCCACCGGCATCCTGTGCGGCAGCCTGGTGTTCGACGACGGCGCACGCCGCGCCATGATCGGCGCCCTGCCCGCCATGATGGTGGTGCGCGCCAGCCGCGAGGACCACTTCCCCGGGCTGCACGCGCTGGTGCGCCTGCTGCAGCACGAGACCACCGACGTCCGCCCGGGCAGCAGCGTCATCATGACCCAGCTCTCGGGCGCCCTGTTCGCGCTGCTGATGCGCGCCTGGCTGGCCCAGAGCGCCACCACGCCCGGCCTGTTCGCCGTGCTGGCCGACCGCCGCCTGGGCCTGGCCATGCAGAAGATGCTGGAGTCGCCCGAGCAGCCCTGGACGGTGGCCGACCTGGCCGAGGCCTGCTACATGTCGCGCGCCACCTTCGCGCGCCTGTTCACCCAGTTGTGCGGGATGACCCCGGCCGACGTCCTGACCCAGCTGCGCATGGCGCAGGCGGCGACCGCGCTGGCCGGCGGCGCGCGCGCCGTGGGCGACGTCGCGCAGGAAGTCGGCTACCAGTCGGAAGCGGCGTTCAACCGCGTGTTCAAGCGCCACTACGGCGTCGGACCCGGCGCCTACCGGCGCAGCGCGCGCGCGCCGGAACCTGCCTGAGGACCCGCCTTCCCGGCTAGAATCCGGGGATGCTCTCCGAATTCGACCTCATCAAGCAGTACTTCGTGCGCGGCCGCCCCGGCCGCGCCGTCCTCGGCATCGGCGACGACTGCGCCCTGCTCGCGCCCACGCCCGGCATGCAGCTCGCGGTCTCGTCCGACATGCTGGTCGAGGACCGCCACTTCTTCGCCGGCGCCGACCCGTTCACGCTCGGCCACAAATGCCTGGCGGTGAATTTGTCGGACCTGGCCGCGATGGGCGCCGCGCCGCTCGGCTTCACGCTGGCGCTGGCCCTGCCGCAAGCCGATCCGGCCTGGCTCGACGGCTTCTCGCGCGGGCTGTTCGCGCTGGCCGACGGCTTCGGCTGCGAACTGGTCGGCGGCGACACCACCAAAGGGCCGCTGAACGTCTGCATCACCATCTTCGGCGAGGTCGCGCCGGGCCGGGCGCTGCGCCGCGACGCCGCGCGCGCCGGCGACGACATCTGGATCTCCGGCACCCTGGGCGACGCGCGCCTGTGGCTGGCCGGGCACCAGGGCGAGGTACAACTCGACGCGGCCGACCTGGCGCTGGCGGCGCCGCGCATGCACGCGCCGACGCCGCGCGTGGCGCTCGGGCGCCTGCTGGCCGAAGGCGGCCTGGCGCACGCTGCGCTGGACATCTCGGACGGGCTGGCGGGGGACATCGGGCACATCCTGGCGGCGTCGAAGGTCGGCGCGGTGATCGACGTGGACGCCCTGCCCGCCGGCCCGGCGCTGGCGCGCCAGCCGCGCGCGCTGCGCCGGCGCTATGCGGCGGCGGGCGGGGACGATTACGAGTTGTGCTTCACGGCGTCGGCCGGGCGGCGCGAGGCGATCGTGGCGGCCGGGGAGCGCTGCGGGACGGGGGTGACCCGGGTGGGCACGGTGGTGGCGGAAGCGGGCTTGCGCTGGGTCGATGGCGACGGAGCGGCGCTGGACCTGGCGCTGCAGGGCTGGGACCATTTCGGGTGATTACCCCACGTTGTCGTCGCGCGGGGTCCGGCGGTCGTCGTAGGGCCCATGCGTCAGCCAATACTGCCGGAACGCCAGCCGCACGTTGTCGCGCAGTTCGGTTTCGTTCCAGGGCTTGGTGTAGAAGCGGTAGATCGCGCCGCGGTTGATGGAATCGAGCACGTCTTCCACACCGGTGTAGCCGGACAGGATGATGCGCATGGTGTCCGGGTACATCTCCTTGACCTTGCTGAGGAATTCGGTGCCGCTCATCATCGGCATGCGCTGGTCGCACAGCACCACCTGCACGCGGTACAGGGCCAGCAATTCGAAACCCTCGGCCGGCGAGGCCGCCGCCAGCACGCGGTAGTTGTCGCGCCTGAACAGGCGCTGCAGCGCGCCCAGGATGTTGGGGTCGTCGTCGACCACCAGGAGCGTCTGGACCTTGCGGTCGTCGGCGGTCGGGCGCGTGGGCTGGGCGCGGTTGTCCAGCACCAGCCGGGCCAGCTCGGCGGCCGGCAGCGCGCGCGAGAAATGGAAGCCCTGGATCTCGTCGCAGCGGTGGCGCCGCAGCAGCGCCATCTGGGCGCGCGACTCGACGCCCTCGGCGATCACCTGCATGTGCAGGCTGTGCGCCATGCTGATGATGGCCAGCGCGATCGCCGCGTCGTCCGGATTGGTGGTGATGTCGCGCACGAAGGCGATGTCGATCTTCAGTTTGTCGATCGGGAAGCGCTTCAGGTAGGCCAGGCTCGAATAGCCGGTGCCGAAGTCGTCGATGGCGATGCGGATGCCCAGCGCCTTCAAACTTTCCAGCACCTCGATGGTGTGCTCGGCATTGGACATCAGCGCGCTCTCGGTCAGCTCCAGCTCCAGCAGGCCGGCCTCGACGCCGTGGCGCGCCAGGGCCTCGCGGACGTCGCTTTCCAGGTCGCCCTCGACGAACTGGCGGCTCGACACGTTCACCGCCACCCGCACGTCGCGCACGCCGTCCGCGTTCCAGGCCGCGATCTGGCGGCAGGCTTCGTCGATGACCCAGGCGCCGACCCGCACCACCATCCCGGTGTCTTCCATCAGCGGCACGAATTCGGCCGGGTAGACCAGGCCGACGCCGGGACGGCGCCAGCGCAGCAGCGCCTCGACGCCGCTGACGCGGCCGGTGTTCAGGTCCAGCTTGGGCTGGTAGTGCAGCTCGAACTGGCCGCCGTCGATGGCGCTGCGCAGGGCCAGTTCGAGGTCGAGGCGCGCCAGCACCTGCACGTTCATGCCCGAGGTGAAGAAGCGGTAGCCGTCGCGCCCGGCCTCGCGGGCGCGCACCATCGCCACGTCGGCGTATTTGACCAGGGTGCCCGGGTCGCGCGCATCGTCCGGATACATGGCGATGCCGATGCTGGCCGTCAGCACGGCCTGCTGGCCGTTCAGGTCGAACGGCGCGCGCAGCGCCTCGCGTACGTCGTTGGCGATGGCCACCGCCTCGCCTTCCTGCTGCTCGCGGGTCATGCTCAGCATCAGCGCGAACTCGTCGCCGCCCAGGCGCCCGATGGTGTCGCGCAGGCGCACGCTGCGCACCAGGCGGGTGCTGAACTGGCGCAGCAGCTCGTCGCCCAGCGCCGGGCCGAGCGAGTCGTTGACGATCTTGAAGCGGTCGAGGGTGATGAACATCACCGCGATGCGCCAGTTCTTGTCCTGGGCCAGTTCGATCGCGTCGCGCAGGGTCTGGAAGAACAGGTTGCGGTTCGGCAGGCCGGTCAGGCTGTCGTAGTTCGACACGTGCTTGAGGCGCTCGGCCGCATGCAGGCGTTCGCTGATGTCGCGCGCCACCGCGATCAGCATGGGCACCTGCTCCCCCAGTTGCAGCTGCCAGCCGATCTCCACCGGCACCGAGCCCTGCCCGTCGGCGCGCAGCAGTTCGGTGTCGACCATGTCGTGCTCGCGCGGCGAGGTATGCGGATCGGCATAGCGTTCGAGCTGGCCGCGAGTGGCCAGGCCGAGCGCCGCCGGATCGATGCGCAGCAGCGCCTCGCGCGAAAAGCCGAGCATGCGGCAGGCGCCGTCGCTGACGTCGATCATCGACATATTGTGGGCGTCGACCAGGAAGATGGCGTCGGCGGTGGCGTCCATCGCGCCGCGGAAGCGCTGCAGCTCGGCGGTGCGCTCGCGCACCTTGCGTTCCATGCGCGCGCCGTAGTCGCGCGACTCCTTGTGGAACAGGCGCACCTCGAGCAGGTTGCGGATGCGCGTGAGCACCTCGACCGTGTCGAAGGGCTTGCCGATGAAGTCGCGCGCGCCGGCTTCGAGCGCGGCCAGCTTCTTGTCCGGCTCGGCCGTCACCACCAGCACCGGCAGCCAGGATTCGCGCTCCAGCGGTTTCAGGGCCTCCATGACCTGGAACCCGTTCATGTGCGGCATCTGCAGGTCGAGGATGATCAGGTCGTACTGGTGCTGCAGGTGCAGCGCCGCCACCTGGCGCGGGTCGGTGGTGGAGCTGACCTGCTCGTAGCCGCTGGTCCTGAGCAGGAAGTCGAGCAGCTGCACGTTGACCGGCTCGTCGTCGACGACGAGGATGCGCGCGCGGCGGATGTCGGAGGGCGAGATCATGGGGCGGTCCTTTCTGCCGGGGCGCGCCGGGCCAGCACGCCGTCGATGGCCTCATTGAATTTGGCGATGTCGATCGGCTTGGTCAGGTAGCGGTTGAAGCCGGCGGCCAGGCCGCGCTCGATATCGTGCTGCATCGCGTTGGCGGACAGGGCGATGACCGGAATCGCCGCCGTGCCGCCCTCGCGGCGCAACTGGGCCAGCACCTCGAAGCCGCTCATGCCGGGCAGGTTCAGGTCCATCAGGACCACGTCCGGCTGGCGCTCGCGGGCCAGCGCCAGCCCGCCCGGGCCGTCGGTGGCGCACAGCAGCTCCAGGTCGGGCCGGAAGCCGACGATTTCCTGCACCAGGCGCAGGTTGGCAGGATTATCCTCCACATACAGCACGCTGCGCGGCTTGCCGGCGGCGGCGGCGGCCGAGGCGGTGGCGGCATCGGCCGCCGCCTGCTGCGCCTGGGCCTGCGCGTCCGCGCCATCCTCGGCGCGCGCCAGCTCGATCCAGAACACGCTGCCGACGCCGGGATGGCTGCTGGCGCCGATCTCGCCGCCCATCAGTTCAATCAGGCGGCGGGTGACCACCAGCCCGATGCCGGTGCCTTCCTGGGCGCCGTTTTCCTGGCCCAGCCGGTTGAAGGGCTGGAACAGCGCCGCCTGCTGCTCGGGCGTGAGGCCCATGCCGGTGTCGCGTACCGTCAGGCGCAGGCGCTGCGGCGCGGTGGGCGCGCAATCGACCGCCACCGCACCGCCGTCGCGGTTGTACTTGACCGCGTTCGACAGCAAATTCAAGAGCACCTGCTTGAGCCGGGTGCGGTCGGCGCGCACCAGGGCGTCGGCCTGTTCCGGAAAACGCAGGTCGATGCCGCGCGCGGCCGCCAGCGGCGCGATCATGCCGCGGCACTCGCCCAGGATGTCTTCCAGCGGCACCGCTTCCATCGACAGCGTGACCGCGCCCGCCTCGACCTTGGCCAGGTCGAGGATCTCGTTGATCAGGGTGAGCAAATGGCGCCCGGACTTCAGGATGTGGCCCGAGAATTCGGTCTTCTGTTCAGGCGTGGTCGGCATATTGCTCGATGCCAGGATCTGGGCGAAGCCGAGGATGGCGTTGAGCGGCGTGCGCAGTTCGTGGCTCATCGAGGACAGGAAGGCCGACTTGGCCTGGTTGGCCGCGCGCGCTTCCTCGATCGCCATTTCCAGCTCGGCGTTGGCCAGTTCGAGCTGCACCGTGCGCTCGTGCACGCGCTGCTCGAGCTCCTCGTTCAGGCGCATCACTTCCTGGCGCGCGCGTGCGCGTTCCTGGGCTTCGCGCGCGATCTCGCGGTTGGAATCCTCCAGCGCGCGGGTGCGCTGTTCGATCTCGGTCAGCATGGCGTTGAAGGAATCGACCAGGTCGGCCGCCTCGTCCTGGCTGATGCGCGGCGCGCGGCGCGAATAATCGCGCTTCTCGACCACTTCGCGCGCGATGTTGGTGATGGCGTCGATCGGCGTGGTGATGGTATGGCCGAGGCGGCGCACCAGCAGCCAGGCGGTGAGCAGGGCCAGCAGGATGACGCCGGCGCCGATCAGGAGGTCGTCGCGCACGCGCTCCAGCAGCTGGTTCTGCGAGCGCATGTAGATGGTGCCGACCATCTCGCGGTTCTCGCGGATGGCGCGGTACAGCACCAGGTCGTCGCCATCCTTGACGTAGCCGTCCTTGCCGGGCACCTTCGGGAACACCACGTCCTCGCCCGGCGCGCGGTAGGCGGCGAACAGCCTGCCGTTCTCGTCGTACAGGGCGGCGGCGCGCACGGTGGGTCGGGTGCGCAGCAGCGCCAGGTTCTCGCGCGCCAGGCGCGCATCGTCGAAGGACAGCGCGGCCGAGGTCATGTGCCCGACCAGCTCGGCCTGGGTCGCGAGGTCGTTGCGCAGCATGCGCTGGTAGCTGCGCAAATCGTAGGCGACCACGATGCCGACCGAGACGCCCAGCGCGGCGAGCGTGGTCGACATCACGATCGCGACGAGTTTCTGGCGGATCGAACGGCGCGGGTTCATGGTTTTACCACCGCTGCGCACACGGGCGGTGCGCCGCTGTAAAACGCCGTCACGGCCACGCCGGCTCCGGCTCAAGGCGCTCGCGCGCGATACGTTCTGGCGGCATGTCGGTCTGGTCTCGGTCTAACAATCGGTCACCCGGCGGATCGCTCCGCCAGACCGGCAGCATAGCAGTACGCTCCGGGGCGATGTCGCACGGAATGACCACAGCTGCCGTTAATAAGGTCGATAAGCTATTAACCATTTAAAAGATGCGTCAAGGTATGGCTTTACGTCAATCATCCGCTGCCGTGCGCGATCCAGGCGCGCTAGAATGAAGTCCAGAGCAAGCCGTCCGGACTGGCCAGCGACGGGTGAGGAATTTCCAGCGCAGCGACTAAGGAGCGACACGTGACGAACGATATTCTAGACCTTGCCACCCGGGTCGGCCGGGTGCTCGAAGCCAGGAGCTGGCTGATGGCCACCGCCGAATCCTGTACCGGCGGCGGGGTGTCCTATGCCATCACCGAAATCCCCGGCTCGGGCGACTGGTTCGACTGCGGTTTCGTGACGTATTCGAACGCCGCCAAGACCGAGATGCTGGACGTGCCGGCCGCGCTGATCGCGCAGTTCGGCGCCGTCAGCGAGGAAGTCGCGGGCGCGATGGCCGAGGGCGCGGTTGCCAACAGCAATGCCCACGTCGCCATCTCCACCACCGGCATCGCCGGGCCGAGCGGTGCGGTGCCGGGCAAGCCGGTCGGCACGGTCTGCTTCGGCTGGTCGAAGGGCGACACCACCTACACCGAACGCCTGGTCTTCGCGGGCGACCGCCAGGCGGTACGCGAGCAGACCATCGCGCACGCACTGTCCGGACTGGTGCGCTTCCTCGAGTGAGCCGCGGCGCCTGCCTGCTGGCCCTGCTGGCCGGCCTGGCCGGCGCCCATGGCGGCGCCCGCGCGGCCGAGGATGCCGGCGTCACCGTCTACGCCGCCGGCGACATCGCGCGCTGCGCCTACCGCGACGCCGCCTGGTCGGGCGCGGCGGCCACCGCGGCCACGATCGAGGCCGGCCTGGCGCGCGAGCCGCAGGCCGTGGTGCTGGCGCTGGGCGACCTGACGTATCCGCATGGCGCCGCCAGCGAGTTCCGCGACTGCTACGCGCCGACCTGGGGCCGCTTCAAGGACCGTACCTGGCCGGTGCCGGGCAACCACGAGTACCACACGCCCGGGGCCGCGCCGTACTTCGCCTATTTCGGCGCGCGCGCCGGACGCGGCTACTACAGCCTGCAGCTCGGGAGCTGGCGCGTCATCGCGCTCGACAGCAATTTGAAACCGCCCGAACACGCGGCCCAGCTCGACTGGCTGCGCGCCGAGCTGGCGGACCATCCGGCGCGCTGCACGCTGGCCTTCTGGCACCACCCCCTGTACAGCTCGGGTGGACACGGCAGTATTTCGAAGATGCGCGATGCATGGCGGCTGCTGCACGGGGCCGGCGCCGAACTGGTGCTGTCCGGCCATGACCACGACTATGAACGCTTCGCCCCGCAGGACGCCGACGGCGGCCTGGACCGCGAACGCGGCCTGCGCCAGTTCGTGGTCGGCACCGGCGGCGCCTATCCGACGCCCTTCCTGTGGCCGCGCGATCACAGCGAGGTGCGCGATGCCAGCCGCTTCGGCGTGCTGCGCCTGCGCCTGCGCGAAGGCGGCTACGATTGGGAGTTCCTCGAGTCGGCAAGGATTACCGAGCTGGGCGTGCCGCCCAGCGACGGCGGCAGCGCTGCCTGCCATTGAATTGCGCTTGCACCGGCGTACGGGATGGGTTTAACATGTGAACAGCTATTCACATGTTGAGCAAATGATTCCCACCGATACCGACGACGCCGTCGACGAACTCGCCGACCTGTTCCACCTGCTGGGCGATCCCACGCGCCTGCGCATCGTGCTGGCCTGCCTGGCCCAGCCGACCGCGGTAGGCGACATCGCCGCCGCCCTGAACCTGTCCAGCTCCCTGGTCAGCCACCACCTGCGCCTGCTGCGCGCGGCGCGCATCGTCAAGGCCGAGCGCCAGGGCAAGCAGGTGTTTTATTCCGCCGCCGACGCCCACATCAGCAGCCTGCTCGCGAATATGTTCGAACACATCGCAGAACCCCTCACAGGACTGGACGCATGAGCCACAATCATTCCCACGACCATGGCCACGCGCACGGCCACCATCACCACCACGCCGCGCCGGCCGATGCCGGACGCGCCTTCGTGCTGGCGATCGGCCTGAACACGGCCTTCGTCATCATCGAATTCGCCTATGGCTTCATCGCCAACTCGACCGCCCTGATGGCCGACGCCGGCCACAACCTGTCCGACGTGCTGGGCCTGGTGCTGGCCTGGGGCGCGGCCATGCTGGCGAAAAGCGCGCCGACGCGCCGCTTCACCTACGGCCTGCGCGGCAGCTCGATCCTGGCGGCGCTGGGCAACGCCCTGCTGCTGATGATCGCCTGCGGCGCCATTGCGCTGGAGGCGGTGCAGCGTTTCGCGCACCCGGAACCGGTGGCCGGCGCGACGGTCTCGATCGTCGCCGCGATCGGCGTGCTGGTCAACGGCTTCTCGGCCTGGCTGTTCATGGCCGGCAGCAAGGACGACATCAACGTGCGCGGCGCCTACCTGCACATGGCGGCCGATGCCGGGCTGTCGCTGGGGGTGGTGGTGGCGGGCCTGATCGTGATGTACACGGGCTGGACCTGGCTCGATCCGCTGGTGAGCCTGGCGATCGTCGTGATCATCGTGATCGGCACCTGGTCGCTGCTGAAGGAGTCGATCCAGATGGCGCTGGCGGGCGTGCCGGCCAACGTCGACGCCGGCGGCGTGACCGGCTTCCTCTCCGCCCAGCCGGGCGTGAGCGGCGTACACGACGTGCACATCTGGCCCATGAGCACCACCGAAACCGCCCTCACCGCCCACCTGGTCATGCCGGACGGCTATCCGGGCGACGCCGTCATCGACGCCATCGTGGCCCGCCTGCGCGCGGATTTCGCGATCCACCATTGCACCTTGCAGGTGGAACAAGGGACCACCAGGCATGAGAGTTGTTGTCTGCAGGAGGCGCACGATCATTACGACCACGACCACGACCATGCCCACGCGCATTGACGTGGGGTGGGCGGCATCAAGTGCGCATCGATTCCGGCATCCGGGCCAAGCCGTCCGCCCTACCCGGCCAGGTTGGCGAACAGCGCCGTGCTGAGGTAACGCTCGCCGAACGAGGGAATGATCGTCACGATCACCTTGCCCGCATTCTCCGGCCGCCTGGCCACCTGCACCGCCGCCCACAGCGCCGCGCCCGACGAGATCCCGACCAGCAGGCCCTCCTCGCGCGCCGCGGCGCGTGCGGTCTCGAAGGCCTGGTCGTTACCGACCGTGATGACTTCGTCGTAACTGTGGGTATTGAGCACTTCCGGCACGAAGCCGGCGCCGATGCCCTGGAGCGGGTGCGGTCCCTTGCTGCCTTTCGACAGCATGGGCGAGGCTTCCGGTTCCACCGCGATGGCGTGAAACGAAGGTTTTCTTGCCTTGATGACCTCGGCCACGCCGGTGATGGTGCCGCCGGTGCCGACGCCGGCCACCAGGATGTCGACCTTGCCGTCGGTGTCGCGCCAGATTTCCTCGGCCGTCGTGCGGCGATGGATTTCGGGGTTGGCGGGGTTGTTGAACTGCTGCGGCATGAAGCAGTGCGGGTCGGCGGCGACGATTTCCTCGGCGCGGCGGATCGCGCCCAGCATGCCTTCGGCGCCCGGCGTGAGCACCAGTTCGGCGCCATAGGCGCGCAGCAGCATGCGCCGCTCGCTGCTCATGGTCTCGGGCATGACGAGGCGGCAGCGGTAGCCGCGCGCCGCGCACACCATCGCCAGCGCGATGCCGGTGTTGCCGCTGGTGGGTTCGACGATGATGGTGTCGGGGCCGATCTTGCCGGCCTGCTCGGCCGCTTCGATCATGGCCAGGCCGATCCGGTCCTTGACGCTGTGGGCCGGATTGTAGAACTCGAGCTTGGCGAGGATGTCCGCGCCTGCCCCCTGGGACAGGCGGCGGATGCGCACCAGGGGAGTGTTGCCGATCAGTTCCGTCACGTCATGTGCGATGCGCATCGAAGTCCCCTTGGTGGCAGTTGTTGAAATAGACTTACTTCACCTTCAGCAGTTCCACATCGAAGATCAGGTCGGTATCCGGTCCGATCGAACCGCCCGGCGCCCCGCGCTTGCCGTAGGCCAGCTCGCTCGGGATGATCAGGGTGCGCTTGCCGCCCACCTTCATGCCCGCCACGCCCTGCTCCCAACCCTTGATGACCTGGCGCGCGCCGATCTGGAAATCGAGCGGATCGCGGCCGGCGTCGAGCGAGGAATCGAACTTGCGGCCGCGCTGCTTGACGGCCAGCGGCTTGAAGAACCAGCCGGTGTAGTTGACCGTGACCTTGCTGCCGATCTGGGCTTCGGCGCCCTTGCCGATCACCTGGTCGATCACCTGCACCTTCGGTCCTTGCTGGACCGGCGCGTCGCCGACCGGGTTGGCGGGATTGGCCGGGCTGGCCGCGGTGGCGGTGGCGGTAGCCGTGTCTTTCGGTTCGGTCAGCGCGGTGCCGGCCTGGGCGGCGGCCTCGGCCGGGGTCGATGAAGCCTGGGAAGATTCCTGGGCACTGGCGGTGGCAGCCGCCAGCAGCAGGCCTGCAAAAGCGATACGACGGATCATGGAGCCTCTTTCCTGAATCGATAAAAAATCGATCCTATGATAGCAAGGCCTCTTCGACTTGCACAGCATCCGTCCGCAGCGCTTCGGGCACGGCGACCGGCTGGGGCGCGGCGGCCGGCGGCGCATTCGCCGCATCGGCCAGCTTGCGCAGCAGGTGGCCGGCCGCCACCATGCCGAAGGTCGCGGTCACGACCATGCTCGAACCGAAGCCCGCACAGTTCAGGCCGGTAATGCTGTTCGCATCGACCGCGCAGGCGTCGCCGGCGTCCGGATAGCGCAGCGGCTCCATCGAGAACACGGCGTCGATGTGGTATTTGTTCTTTTCGCCCTTGGCGAAACCATAGTGCGCGCGCAGCACCTTGCGCACTTTCTTCAGCAGCGGTTCCTGCTCGGTGCGGGCCAGGTCGCGCACCTCGATTTTCGTCGGATCGGTCTGGCCGCCGGCGCCGCCGATGACGACCAGCGGAATCTTGTGCGCGCTGCAATGGGCGATCAGCGCGGCCTTCGACCTGACGCTGTCGATGGCGTCCACCACATAGTCGAACCGGCCGGTGCCGACCATCTGCGGAATATTGTCGGGGTCGATGAAATCCTCGACCAGCTCGACTTCGCAATACGGATTGATGAGCGCGATGCGCTGCTTCAGCGCCTCGATCTTGGGCATGCCGATGGTCGAGGACAGGGCCTGGATCTGGCGGTTGATGTTCGATTCCGCGACGTTGTCGAGGTCGATCAGGGTCAGGCGCCCGACCGCGCTGCGCGCCAGCGCCTCGACGATCCAGGAACCGACGCCGCCCACGCCGATGACGCAAACGTGCGCCGCGCGAAAGCGTTCGAGCGCACGCTCGCCGTAGAGGCGGGCAATCCCGCCGAAGCGGCGTTCAAAATCGACATCGTCGACGCCGGCAGCACCTGCCGGGGCAAGGAGGGAAGTAGGAATGATCTGCATGATCCTCCCATTTTACCGGACGAAAACTCGTCCATTGCTCTAAAATAACTTTCAGTCAATCAAAAATTTCTCTCGCATTTTTGCGCGTCAACAACAGCGACCATGAACCAGCCCCTCATCGACACCGCCCCCGATTTCGACCAGCCCATTGCCGTCCTCAAGCATTGCCATGGACGCATCCGCAAACAGCTGGCCACCCTCGAGAAACTGCTGGCCCACCTGCCCGCGCACGGCGCCGACGAGCAGGCGCGCCAGGCCGCGACGGCGGTGCGCAAGTACTTCGACAAGGCCGCCCACCTGCACCACGACGACGAGGAGCAGGACCTGCTGCCGATGCTGCATGCGACGGCGCAGGGCGAGGACGCGGCCACGCTGGCGGCGCTGGCCCCGACCATCCTGCAGGACCACAAGGACATGGACGCGATGTGGCAGGCGCTGCACGAACAACTGAGCGCGATCGTCGACGGCAGCAGTACTTTCCTGGCTGCCAACACGGTGCGGGAGTTCGTCGAGCGTTACCAGAGCCACATGGAGCGTGAGGAAGGCACGATCGCGCCGATGGCCATGCGCCTGTTCGATGCGCGCCAGATGGCGGCGCTGGGGGCGGCGATGCGGCAGCGCCGCGGCATTGACGCAAATGGCGGGGCCGGGGCAGATGCGTCGACCCCGGCCGCATGCGCGCCGGAGACGGCTGCGATCGGCGAGCGCGTGGCCGACCTGCGCACCGATTATGGCCAGGCACGCCTGGATGAAAGCGATGTGGACGAGGATCCGATCGCCCAGTTCACGCGCTGGTTCGAGGAAGCCCTGAAGGCCGAAGTCAACGAGCCCAATGCGATGAGCGTAGCCACCGTGGGTGAGGACGGCCGTCCGAGTTCGCGCATCGTGCTGGTCAAGCAGTTCGATGCGCGCGGCTTCACGTGGTACACCAACTACGACAGCCAGAAAGGAATGCAGCTTGCCAGCAAACCTTTTGCGGCTCTGCTATTCTTTTGGAGTGAACTGGAACGGCAGGTGCGGATCGAAGGTAGGGTCGAACGCACCAGTGCCGAGGAAAGCGATAAATATTTCAACAGCCGGCCCCTCAAGAGCCGGCTGGCGGCGATCGCGTCTGCCCAAAGCGAACCGATCGCCAGTCGCGCAGCCCTCGAACACCATTACGAGGACGTCGCGCGTCAGTATGGCGAAACGCCGCCGCGACCATCGCACTGGGGCGGCTATCGCCTGGTGCCGGAACGGATCGAGTTCTGGCAGGGGCGGCGCTCACGCTTCCACGACCGCATCGTCTACACGCGGTCCGAAGACGGCAGCTGGACGCGGCTACGTTTGCAACCCTGAACCGGCTTGCATTTCCGGCTCGGGATCAGCCGGAGGTATAACGTGTTCGACCAGATCAAGCTGTCCGCCTGGACTTCAGGCATCCGTAACAAAATCAACTTGCCACTACGCGTGGAATTATGGAATGGCGATCACGTCGACCTGTCTTCCGAACAGCCGCGCGTGAAGATCCGGGTGCCCGGCCCGGGCGGCTTGCGCTACCTGCTCTCGCCCACCCTCGACAGCCTCGGCGAAGCCTACGTCGAGGGCAACCTCGAGATCGAGGGCCGCGCCGCCGACATGATCCAGATCGGCAGCGCGCTGGCGGAAAACAGCGGCAAGCCGGCGCGCATGAGCAAGGTACTCGATCTGCTGTCGCCGCACACGCGCGAAAAGGACGCGGAGGCGATCCGCTACCACTACGACGTCTCCAATGCGTTCTACGCCAACTTCCTCGATCCGGCCATGGTGTATTCCTGCGCCTACTTCGAGACCGGCGACGAAGACCTGGCCACCGCCCAGGTCAAGAAGATCGACCACATCCTCACCAAGATCGGCCTGCAGCCCGGCCAGACGCTGCTCGACATCGGCTGTGGCTGGGGCGCGCTGGTCCTGCGCGCCGCGCAGAAGTTCGGCGCGCGCTGCGTCGGCGTGACCCTGTCCGAGCGCCAGTTCGAGCTGGCGCGCGAGCGCGTGGCGCAAGCCGGCCTGCAGGACCGCATCGAGATCCGCCTGCAGGACTACCGCGACGTGGGCGGCCAGTTCGACCGCATCACCAGCGTGGGCATGTTCGAGCACGTGGGGGTGCAGCACCTGCCGGAATACTTCAAGCGCATCGATGCGCTGCTGGCGCCGGGAGGCGTGGTCATGAACCACGGGATCACCACGAGCGACGTCGACCAGCGCAACAGTCCTTATGGCAGCGGCGATTTCATCGACAAGTACGTGTTTCCGCACGGCGAACTGGCGCACCTGTCGACCGTGATCCGCACCATGCAGGAAGGCGGCCTCGAAGTGCGCGACGTGGAAAACCTGCGCCGCCACTATGCCCGCACCTGCGCGCTCTGGACCGAGAATTTCGAGCGCAACGCCGAGCACATCCGCCAGACCGCCGACCCGAAAACCTTCCGCATCTGGCACGTCTACCTGGCCGGCTGCGCCTACGCCTTCGCGCACGACTGGATCAGCCTGTACCAGATCGTGTGCGGCAAGGCGGGGCAGGATCCGGCGCAGATTCCGTGGTCGCGGGAGTATATGTACCGGTAGGGTGGACGGCGGAGCCGTCCACCCTACTTCAAACGATCGGCAAATGTCTTGCGGAACTTGGACACCTTCGGCGCCACCACGAAGGCGCAATAGCCCTGCAGCGGATGCTGGGCATAGTAGTCCTGGTGATAGTCCTCGGCCTTGTACCACTGCCGGGCCGGCTGGATCTGGGTGACGATCGGAGCGTCCCACACCGCGGCCATTTCGGCCATCACCTGGCGCGCCGTCGCTTCCTGCTCCGGCGAGGTGGTGAAGATCACCGAACGGTACTGGGTGCCGACGTCGTTGCCCTGGCGGTTCAGCGTGGTCGGGTCGTGGATCGTGAAGAAGATCTGCAGGATGTCGCGGTAGCTGATCGCGTCCGGATCGAATTCCAGGCGCACCACCTCGGCATGGCCGCTGGTGCCGGAACATACCTGTTCATAGGTCGGACTGGCCGTGTCGCCGCCCATGTAGCCGGACTCGACACGCGTAATCCCGCGTGCCTCGAGATACACGGCTTCGGTGCACCAGAAACACCCGCCGCCCAGGATTGCCACGTCGGTTTGCTGGCTCATATCAACTCCTTGTGGATATGTCGTTTATACGGCTTCACTGTAGCGCAAAGCGCACACTTGCGCAGGAGCTAGCCAAAAAACCATCTACCGTGGTGGAAATGCCATGCATGACCGTGCGCCTAGCCGAAATGGGTTGCCGTTCATTGATGGCATAATGCGCACATGAACACCAGCTCTCCCCGCGCCGAACGTGGTTTCGATTCCGCTCATTTCCGCCAAGCCCTGTCGCAATTCGCGACCGGAGTCACCGTGATCACCACGCGCCTGGCCGATGGCAGTTTCCGCGGCCTGACCGCCAGCTCCTTCAATTCGGTCTCGCTGGAACCGCCGCTGGTGTTGTGGAGCCTGGGCAATGCCGCCAACAGCCTGCCCATCTTCAGCGGCAATTCTCACTATGTGATCAATGTCTTGTCGGCTGGCCAGGAAGAGCTGGCGCGGCGCTTCTCGCGCCGCGGCGAAAATCCCTTCGCCGGCACCGGCTATACCCTGTCGCGCACCGGCCAGCCCATCCTCGAGGGCGCGGCGGCCTGGTTCGAATGCCACAACCGCAGCCGCTACCCCGAAGGCGACCACGTGATCTTCGTCGGCGAAGTCGAGGATTGCGCCGCCCAGCCGCAAGCGGCCCTGCTGTTCCACGGCGGCCGCTTCGCCACGACCGAACCGCGCTGACGCCGCGGCGCCGGTGCGGCGCAAATACACGTTCAAAAGTGAAAATGCCTGTCGCAGTTTGAAAAGATGCTTCAAGGTGGGATTTCTATAATGGGTCGACCGCCCCGGACCCTTGCGCCGGTGCATCCAGAACCACAAGAACCCATCCGAGACAGGAGCCCCATGAGCCGTTCCGATACTTCCCGCAAAGCCCAGTTCCACTGGGACGACCCGCTGCTGCTGAACCAGCAGCTGGACGATGAAGAGCGCATGGTGCGCGACGCCGCCGCCGCGTATTGCCAGGACAAGCTGCGTCCGCGCATCCTGGAAGCCTTCCGCCACGAAGCGATGGATACCTCGGTGTTCCGCGAAATGGGCGAACTCGGCCTGCTCGGCCCGACCATTCCCGAGGAATACGGCGGTCCGGCCCTGAACTACGTGAGCTACGGCCTGATCGCGCGCGAAGTCGAGCGCGTCGATTCCGGCTACCGCTCGATGATGAGCGTGCAATCCTCGCTGGTGATGGTGCCGATCCACGAATTCGGCAACGAGGAAACGAAGCAGAAATACCTGCCGAAACTGGCGAGCGGCGAATGGATCGGCTGCTTCGGCCTGACCGAGCCGAACCACGGCTCCGACCCCGCCTCGATGGTCACGCGCGCGCGCAAGGTCGACGGCGGCTACAGCCTCAGCGGCGCCAAGATGTGGATCACCAATTCCCCGGTCGCCGACGTGTTCGTGGTCTGGGCCAAGGACGACGAAGGCGCGATCCGCGGCTTCGTGCTGGAAAAAGGCTGGAAGGGACTGTCCGCGCCGGCCATCCACGGCAAGTTCGGCCTGCGCGCTTCGATCACCGGCGAAATCGTGATGGACGATGTGTTCGTCCCGGAAGAAAACGCCTTCCCGGACGTGCGCGGCCTCAAGGGTCCGTTTACCTGCCTGAACTCGGCCCGCTACGGCATCGCCTGGGGTGCGCTGGGCGCCGCCGAGGATTGCTGGCATACCGCGCGCCAGTACGTGATCGACCGCCAGCAGTTCGGCAAGCCCCTGGCCGCCAACCAGCTGGTGCAAAAGAAACTGGCCGACATGCAGACCGAGATCACCCTGGGCCTGCAGGGTTGCCTGCGCCTCGGCCGCATGAAGGACGAGGGCACGGCCGCGGTCGAGATCACCTCGATCATGAAGCGCAATTCCTGCGGCAAGTCGCTGGACATCGCCCGCACCGCGCGCGACATGCTCGGCGGTAACGGCATCTCGGACGAGTTCGGCATCATCCGCCACATGGTGAACCTGGAAGTGGTCAATACCTACGAAGGCACGCACGACATCCACGCCCTGATCCTGGGGCGCGCCCAGACCGGCATCGCGGCGTTCTGAGGCCAAGCCTGTCCCGTCAAAAAACCCGCCGCGCGCGGGTTTTTTCATGCCCGCGCGGACAGCAACGCGGACATACTGGACAGCGCGGACACCTTTTCATGCTCCGCCCAGCCCGGCACAGCGCACTTTCTGCATGGCACGCTTCATGCAAGCGCATGGCCATCCCGCACGCCGGGTTCGCCATCAGGAGCTTCCACTTGCATCAATCTCTCATCGACCATTCCACGCCGCAGGCCGGCCCGCCAGCGGCGGCCCCGGCGGCCAAGACGCGCATCCATGCGCTCGACCTGATCCGCGGCGTGTCCATCCTCGGCATCCTCGCCGTCAATGCCGACGGCTTCGCGGCGCCCATGGCTGCCGCCCTGAATCACCTGACCTGGCCGTTTCCGAACGAAGGCTGGACCGCGCTGTCGTTCTGGCTGATGGACACCCTGTTCCGCGAAAAATTCGTCACCCTGTTTTCGATGCTGTTCGGGATCTCGGTCTTCCTCGTCGGCGGCGAACTGGGCGACAAGGCGCGCGGCCGCATCCTGTGGCGCCGCCTGGGCCTGTTGTTCCTGTTCGGGATGCTGCACGGCTTCGGCATCTGGTGGGGCGATATCCTGTCGCTGTACGCGGTGACGGGCGTCCTGATGTTCTTTTGCCGCTCGTGGCGTCCCAGGACCCTGGCCATTGCCGGGCTGGTCCTGTTCGCGGCCCTTCCGCTGTCGCGGTTTCCCGTCGCGGCGCTACCGGGCGCGACGCCGCAGGAGTACGCGGCGGCGTCGGCGCGCCTGGTCCCTTCGGCGGCCGTGCTGGAGCGGCGCAAGGCGGCCATCGCTGCGACGATGGCCGAGGCGAAGGACTCCTGGCGCGGTGCCTACCGGCTCAACACGGAACAGTACCTGAGGCTGCTGTCCGGCTATGGCTGGCAGATCCTGCCGACGCTGGGGCTGATGATGATCGGCCTGGCGCTGTTCAAGTCCGGCTTCCTGGCCGGCGCCTGCGCCACGCGGCGCTATGCCGCGACGATCGCGGCCGGCGCCGCCGCCGCCCTCCTCATCGGCTGGCTGTGCTGGCGGCGCGACATCGCCGATGCGCCGGTGCTGGGCGGCGGCAGCGCCGAGATCCTGCTCGCGCCCTTCGTGTCGCTGGCCTACGCCGCGGCCTTGATCCTGCTGCTGCGCGCCGGCACCGGCCGGGTGCTGGCGCCGTTCGCCGCGGCGGGGCGCATGGCCTTCACCAACTACCTGACCCAGTCGCTGGCGATGACCTCGATTTTCTATGGCGGACGCGGGGCGCTGATGGGGGAAGTCGACC
>Ga0265780_10001606_pt1 | contig 31489 bp, 26 predicted proteins | sample P1T30metagenome_FD_192432 | JGI IMG/M metagenome (GOLD analysis project Ga0265780, IMG submission 192432) | Plant litter microbial communities from East Loma Ridge, Irvine, California - P1 T30 | ecosystem: Environmental > Terrestrial > Plant litter > Unclassified | place: USA: California... | reverse complement strand
TTTGCAGCGCCATTTCGTGCATGATGCCTTCTTTGGCGACCGGCTCGAAACCGCCCGTGTCGATGACCAGGAATGGCCGTTCGCCAATCCGGCCTTCGCCATAGTGGCGGTCGCGTGTCAGGCCTGGAAGGTCGGCCACCAGCGCGTCACGCGAACGGGTCAGGCGGTTAAATAAGGTCGATTTCCCGACGTTGGGACGACCTACGAGTGCGATTACCGGCTTCATGTTTTCTTCTATTCGACCGCGATCGCGGTCACAGTTCCATTTTGCGTTTGAAAGATCAGGTTCGCGCCAGCCACCAGCGGCGTGCCCATGACCGGGCTGCCATCGGTGGCGACGCGCGCCAGGAATGCGCCGTCTTCGCGCGACAGGAAGTGCACATAGCCTTCATAGTCGCCGACCGCGACGGCGCGGCCGTAGGACAGCGGGGTCGACAGGCGGCGGAACGACAGCTTGTCGTTCTTCCAGCTGCTCGAGCCCGTGTCACGGGTGAAGGCGTGCAGTGCGCCCTTGTCGTCTGGTGCGAACACGTACAACTGGTCGACGGCGACGCCGACATCGGACGACAGGTCGCGCGTCCATTTGGCCGAACCGGTCGCCAGGTCGAAGCAGCCTACGCGGCCCTGGTAGGACGCGGCGCACACCTCGTTCTCGAACAGCACCGGCGCGCCGCCGATATCGGTCACGCGCTCGAGTTCGGTCGCGCCGCGCGAGACGCCGACCTCGACGTCCCAGCGCGGGGCGCCGGTGGCCAGGATCAGCGACGACAGCTTGCCGCCCGGCTGGGCGACGATGACATCGGTGCCGGCCACGATCATGCCCGGCGCATTGCGCAGGGTGAGCGGTGGCGCGACTTTCTGCACGGTCCACTTCTTGTTGCCGTTGGCGGCGTCGACACCGACGATGCGGTTGTCGATCGAGCGCGCCACGACCACGCCCTGCGACACCACCGGCGCCGACAGGAGTTCGCTCGACAGCTGGGTCTTCCACAGCGCCTTGCCGTCCATGTCGAACGCCAGCAGCATGCCTTTTTCGCCGCCGACCACGATCAGGTTGCCGTCGGTGCCGACGCCGGCCGACAGCTCGGTATCGGCCTTGATGCGCCACAGCTGCTTGCCGCTCTCGGCCTCGACGCGGGCAATGGCGCCGTCAGCGCCGGCCACGACGACGGTGTTGCCGGTCAGCGCGGGCGAGAACGTGTTGCCGCGGGCCTTGCCGATATCGAGCTTCCAGGCGGTGCGCACGGCCATGCTGCCCTTGAGTTCGACCAGCTTGGCGGGTTGATCGCCTTTCTTGTCCGAAGCGAATGGATTGAGCGAATTGAGGGTCGAGCAACCCGTCATCAGGGCCAGAATGCCGACACCAACAAGCTTGCTGCTAATACGCATTTTTTTCTACCTTGTGCCAAGACTATAAAGGACGCAAGGCCCGCGCCGCCGCCAGGCGTGCGCGGGCCATCTCATGCGCGAGTATTACGCGGCTGCCTTGGTTTCGGCAGCTTGTTCTTCTTTCGATGCCGGTGCGGTGCCGCCGATCGCTTCGAGCTTGACCACCACCAGCTGGCGGCCCGGCGCGGCGGGATCCATGGCGGCGATTGCCGCGACATAGGCTTCACGGGCTTCGGCCAGCTTGTTCTGCGCGACCAGCACATCGCCCTTGCGGTCGCTCACTTCTGCGCTGAACTGCGGCAGGAACTTGCCGTTCAAGACTTTCAACGCTTCATCGAAGGCTTTTTCGTCCAGCAGCACGCCGGCCAGGCGCAGGTTGGCGACCGACTTGTATTCATCGTTGCCATGCTCGGCCACCCACTGCAGCTGGGACTTGGCGGTCTTCAGGTCGTTCGCTTCGAACGCGGTCTTGGCCGCGGCCAGCGCCGCCATCGGCGCGTAGGCCGACGACTCGTAGCGGGCGCGGATGTCGCCGGCCATGCGTTGTACCTTGGCATTGTCGTTCGCCAGCAGCGAGGCCTGCAGCTCGTCGTACAGGGCGGACGCCTCGACCGACTTGTTGCGCTGGTGGGTCTTGTAGTAATTCCAGCCGGCGTAGGAACCGAGCGCGATGATCAGCACCCAGATGATGATATTGCCGTACTGCGACCAGAACGCCTTGAAGGAATCAAGCTGTTCCTGTTCCTGGTGATCGTATGCCATGAGCTTTTTTCTTAGTGAATGATTCGGTAGTGTGGCCAGTGCCTGGATTAATGCCTGTGCACGTGGTCGTGGTCGTCGTGATCGCAGTCGGGGCCGTGGACATGGCCGCCGACGATCTGGTCGACCAGGTAGTCGACCACTGCCTCGAACGGCACGCTGGACTGCTGCTGCTCGCCGACTTCGCCGCGCATCGTTTTCACTTGCGCCGCATTGCTGGCGATCTCGTCCTGGCCGATGATCACGGCAAAGGCCGCGCCGCTGCCGTCGGCCTTCTTCATCTGGCTCTTGAAGCTGCCCGCTCCGGCCGAAGTTGCGCAATGTAACACAACATCCAGGCCGGCATCCCGAATCCTTTCCGACAGGATGAAGGCTTGCAGCTGCGCTTCTTCGCCTTGGTGGACCATGTAGACGTCGCAGGTATTCGGCTCGGCCGGCTCGCCCAGGCCCTTCATCAGTTCGATGATGCGTTCCATGCCCATCGCGAAACCGACCGCCGGGGTCGGCTTGCCGCCGAAGGTTTCGATCAGCGGGTCGTAACGGCCGCCGGCGCAGATGGTGCCCTGCGCGCCCAGCTCGTCGGTGACCCATTCGAAGACGGTGCGGTTGTAGTAGTCCAGGCCGCGTACCAGGCGCGGGTTGACGGTGTACTGGACCGCGTTCTTGTCGAGCAGGTTCTTGACGCCATTGAAGTGGGCCAGCGACTCTTCGCCCAGGTAGTCGAGCAGGCGCGGGGCGGCATTGACCATCTCTTGCATGGCCGGGTTCTTGGTGTCCAGGATGCGCAGCGGATTGCTGTGCAGGCGACGCTTGGCCTCGGCGTCGAGCAGCTCTTCGTGCTGCTCCAGATACGCGATCAGGTCGGCGCGGTGGCGGTTGCGCTCTTCGGCATTGCCGATCGAGTTCAGTTCGAGGCGCACGTTCTGCAGGCCCAGGTCGTCCCACAGGCGGCGCGACATCATGATCATCTCGGCGTCGATGTCCGGGCCGGCGAAGCCGATCGCCTCGGCGCCGAACTGGAAGAACTGGCGGTAGCGGCCGCGCTGCGGACGCTCGTGGCGGAACATCGGGCCCTTGTACCACAGGCGGCGCGGGCCGTCGTAGACCAGGTTGTGCTCGAGCACGGCGCGCACGACGCTGGCGGTGCCTTCAGGACGCAGCGTCAGCTGGTCGCCATTCATCGAATCCTCGAAGGAATACATCTCCTTCTCGACGATGTCGGTGACGGCGCCGATGGCGCGCGAGAACAGATTGGTCTGTTCGACGATCGGCGTCACGATCTTCTGGTAGCCGTAGCTTTTCAGGATCGTTTCGGTGGTGTTCTCGAACAGCTCCCACAGCGGCGCATCTTGCGGCAGGATGTCGTTCATGCCTTTGATGGCGACGATTTTTTCTGGTTTGGACATAAGTTATCTCGTGAGTCGCCGTCGTTCCGGCGCAGGCGGGAACCCAGGTTTCTCAGCGTTGTGGCAACGCGAGCCGACTTGGATTCCCGCCTGCGCGGGAATGACGTGCTATGGGCAGTGGCCGTTTTTCTTCGTGCTATGGCCAGTGCCCGTGTTTCTAGTGCTATGGCCAATGCCCGTGTTTCTAGTGCTATGGCCAGTGGCCGCTTTTCCAAGTGCTACTGCAAGTGGCGATATTTTATTGCGTTACTGCCTGGCGGCCATAATTCTTCTTCACGTAGTCGAGCACGATCGCCTGGAACTCGTCGACGATGCGCTCGCCGCGCAGGGTCGCGAATTTCTGGCCGTCCACGAACACCGGCGCGGCCGGCGATTCGCCGGTGCCCGGCAGGCTGATGCCGATATTCGCGTGCTTCGATTCGCCCGGACCGTTGACGATGCAGCCCATCACGGCCACGTTCATCGCTTCCACACCCGGATAGGTCTTTTTCCACTCAGGCATCTGTTCGCGCAGGAAGGTCTGGATATTGTCTGCCAGCTCCTGGAACACGGTCGAGGTGGTGCGCCCGCAGCCCGGGCAGGCGATCACCATCGGGGTGAACTTGCGCAGGCCCATGGTCTGCAGGATTTCCTGGCCGACCACGACTTCACGGGTGCGATCGCCGCCCGGCTCCGGCGTGAGCGAGATGCGGATGGTGTCGCCGATGCCTTCCTGCAGCAGCACCGACAGCGCCGCGGTCGACGCCACGATGCCCTTGCTGCCCATGCCGGCCTCGGTCAGGCCGAGGTGCAGCGGGTAGTCGCAGCGGCGCGCCAGTTCGCGGTACACCGCGATCAGGTCCTGCACGCCGGACACCTTGCACGACAGGATGATCTTGTCGCGCGCCAGGCCCACTTCCTCGGCGCGCACGGCGTTCTCGATCGCCGACGTGATCAGCGCCTCGTACATCACGGCCTGGGCGCTCCACGGATTGGCGCGCGTGGCGTTCTCGTCCATGATGCGGGCCAGCAGCGACTGGTCGAGCGAGCCCCAGTTGACGCCGATGCGTACCGGCTTGTCATATTTGGCGGCGATCTCGATCATCTGCGCGAACTGGGTGTCGCGCTTGGCGCCCTGCCCCACATTGCCCGGGTTGATGCGGTATTTCGACAGCGCCTGCGCGCATTCGGGATAGTCGCGCAGCAGCAGGTGGCCGTTGTAGTGGAAGTCGCCGACCAGCGGCACGTCCACTTCCATGCGGTCGAGCTGTTCGCGGATCGCCGGCACGGCAGCCGCGGCGGCCGGCGTGTCGACCGTGATGCGCACGATCTCGGAGCCGGCACGCGCCAGCTCCTTGACCTGGATCGCGGTGCCGATCGCGTCGGCCGTGTCGGTATTGGTCATCGATTGCACCACCACCGGGGCGTCGCCGCCCACCCACACCTTGCGCGCACCATGCGAGACCAGCACCTTGCGGCTGGCGCGGCGCGCCAGCGGACCGGATGGGATCGCTTGAGGAGCGGAGGCTTCGTTCAACAAATTCATTTGGTTGTGTTCCAGCTTGTCAGCGAATTATTTCAGGGCCACGCGCGAGATCGCCTTGCCTGGCTGCTGCGGCAGCGGCACGTTGGCGCCGCGCAGGGTCGCCGTCACGCCACCCGGCGCGCCGACCACCAGCGTCACCGGACCGGTCACCTCGACCGCTTCGGTGCTGCCGGCCTTGACCAGGCGCGAGATCAGCGGACGGCCGCCGCCGCGCGGGCTTACCTGGATCCAGGAATCCTCGCGCACGCTCAGCACCAGGGTGTTGGCGCCGGCGGCGACGGGAGCGGCGGCGAGGGTCGCAGCGGCGGTCGTCGCCGGCGCCGGAATGGCGGCCGCCGGCGGCGTCACGCCCGGCGCAGTCGGCGTCACGCTCGCTGGCGCAGCTGCTGGCGCCGGTGCGGTGGTCGCCGGCGCCGATGGCGCAGCGCCCTCGGCCGCCGGGGCCGGCACCGAAATCAGCGGCACCGACGGATTGATCAGGCCTTGCGGCGCGCCGCTGGCCGGCGCAGCACCGCCCGGCGCGACGACGCCGGCGGCGGGATTCTCGAGCACCATGGCGTCGCCGGTCGCGCCGTCGCGCTGCAGATTCGGAATCAGGTCGAACTGCCAGGCGGCGACGGCGGCGCCCGCCACCACCACAACGGCGGCGATCCAGCCCAGCGGCAGGCGGCTGCGCTTGCCGTTGATCGGGAAGCGCGTTTCCGAGAACGCGGCCGGACGCTGCTCGCGCCGCGCACTGGCGGCGCCGCTCACGACGCCGGCCTGGGCTTCGGGCGGCATATTCAGTTCGATCATCGACACCAGGGGCGCGGCATCGATCTTGAGCAGCTTGGCATAGGCGCGCACGAAGCCGCGCGTGACGGCGGGGCTCGGCAGCGACGCATAGTCGCCCGCTTCGATCGCCACCACCTGGCGTGGCGCCAGCTTCAGCTGGTCGGCCACCTGCTCCACGCTCCAGCCCATCGATTCACGCTGGGATTGCAGGGTCTTGCCAGGAATGCCGGCCTGGTTGCCTGGCGTCGCCGGCTGATCTGCTTGCTCGTTCATTGTCCTCGTCCTTGTTTCACTCATCAAAAGCCCCACGCTCGAATGCGGCATACTCGGGCGAACCGGGGAAGCGGCGCCGCAGCTGCGCGGCCAGGGTCGCTTCGTGCGTCCGGTCGCCCAGCTTGCGTTGCACGCGCATGGCAAGCCACAGCGCGTCGGCCGGCAATGTCTCCAGCTTGGCGGTCTCGATCAGGCGGTTAATGAAAAAACCGGCGCGCTGAATATCGCGCCGCTCGTAGTAGACCCGCGCCAGGCCCGCGTTCACGGCCGGCAGTCCGGGATTGAGACGCAAGGCGTCGAGCAGATAGCGCTCGGCGGCGTCGAAGTTGCGGTTCTTGATGCTGCACCCGCCCGCATTGAGCATCGCGCTCACCGGCGTCTGGTAGGTGGGATTCTTGAGCGCGGCATCGAAATAGCGCAGCGCCTCGGCCGGTTTGTTGGCCGACTGGCACAGGAAGGTACCATAGTTGTTCGAGAATTCGGGATTGCCCGGTTCGAGCTGCAAGGCGTGCCGGTGGTTCTCGTCGGCCAGCGGGAACTGTCCGATCGAGGTATAGATCAGTGCCCGCAGGCTGTAGGCATCGGCGTAGTTCGGATCGGCCGCCAGCGCCTGCTTGACCTCGTCCAGCGCGATCTCGTACTTGCCGTCCTGGTAGTAGCCGACCGCCAGCTGGATCCGGATCGAGGCGCGCTTCTCGAGCGCGGTCTGGTCGGACGCCGTCTTGAGTTCGCCGTCACGCGTGGTGGCAACGCCGGAACCACCGCCCGTGCCGGCGCAGCCGGCCAGCACGAACAGGGAAAGAGTCGATGCGAACGCGGTGGCGGCAAATTTCATCAGGTCGGGATCTCCACGATGCGCCCGAAATCGGCGCCGAACTTCTTCTGGTATTCGGCCATCTTTTCCATCCGCTCGGCCACGCGGGTGCGGTCCTTGACCTCCCCCGCCAGCTGGCCGCAAGCGGCGTCGATATCGTCGCCGCGGGTCTTGCGCACGGTGGTGACGATGCCGGCATTCATCAGCACTTCGGCAAAAGCCTTGATGCGCGGATTCTTGGAACGGAACAGGCCGGACTCGGGGAACGGATTGAACGGGATCAGGTTGAACTTGCAGTTCACGCCGACCACCGGATCGTTCACCAGCGCGATCAACTCGCGCGCATGCTCGTCGCTGTCATTGAAACCATCGAGCATGCAATATTCGAAAGTAATGAAGTCGCGTGGCGCGAATGCGAGATAGCGCTTGCAGGCAGCCATCAGTTCGCGCAGCGGGTATTTCTTATTCAGCGGCACCAGGATGTCGCGCAGCGCGTCGTTGGATGCGTGCAGCGACACGGCCATGGCGACCGGCACGTCCTGCGCCAGCTTGTCGATATTCGGCACCACGCCCGAGGTCGACAGGGTGACGCGGCGACGCGACAGGCCGTAGGCGTTATCGTCGAGCATCAGCTTGAGCGCGGTGACGGTCGGTTCGTAGTTCAGCAGCGGCTCGCCCATGCCCATCATGACCACGTTGGTGATCTGGCGTTCGCCCTTGGGGCCGGGCTCGATGCCCTTGGTCCGGCGCAGTTCGAACTCGGCCATCCACAGCTGGCCGATGATCTCGGCGACCGTGAGGTTGCGGTTGAAGCCCTGCTTGCCGGTCGAGCAGAAGCGGCAGTTGACGGCGCAGCCGGCCTGGGTCGAGATGCACAGCGTGCCGCGGTTTTCTTCGGGGATGAACACGGTCTCGACCGCGTTGCCGTTGCCGACGTCGACCAGCCATTTACGGGTGCCGTCGCTGGCGGTCTGGTCGCTCACAATGCCGGGCGCACGGATCTCGGCGCGCGTCCTGAGCTTCTCGCGCAGCGACTTGGCCAGGTCGGTCATGCTATCGAAGTCCGCCGCGCCATACTGGTGGATCCAGCGTTGCAATTGCTTGGCGCGGAACGGTTTCTCACCCAAGTCGGCGCAATAAGCGACGAGTTGCGCGGGATCGAAGTCCAGCAGGTTGGTGAGAGTTGTCATGGTGTAATCCTATATTCCTGAACCCGCTTGCGCCAGTCTTTTGACTGCGGGCAAGCGGGTTACTCTTCATTAGTCCGGGGGAATTCATCCGGGGAACGCCCGGACTGCGTTCCCCCTTACTAATTAACGCGAGTAGACGTTCAGTGCTGGGAAGTAGTAAGCGATTTCCACAGCGGCGGTTTCGGCGGCGTCCGAACCGTGAACGGCGTTGGCGTCGATCGAATCAGCGAAGTCGGCGCGGATGGTGCCGGCGTCGGCCTTCTTCGGATCGGTAGCGCCCATCAGGTCGCGGTTCTTCAGGATCGCGCCTTCGCCTTCGAGCACCTGGATCATGACCGGACCCGAGATCATGAAGTCGACCAGGTCCTTGAAGAATGGACGTGCGGCGTGCACGGCGTAGAAGCCTTCGGCTTCAGCGCGCGACAGTTGCACCATGCGGGCAGCGACGACCTTCAGGCCAGCTTCTTCGAAACGGCTGTAGATTTTGCCAATCACGTTTTTTGCAACTGCGTCTGGCTTGATGATGGACAGGGTGCGTTCGATTGCCATGAGAAAAACTCCAATAATATAAAGGTTATGAACTGAGAAATTCGTATGAACTTTGGGACTCAATCAACCTTTAATTTTACCATATCTGCCCCAGATATCCGATATTGCGGCGGCGGCAAGCATGGTGTTACAGTGGCGGCAACTACGTCCCCTGTCCACCCCTTCTTCATGCTCATTTAAGATTTCTGAAGTAGGATAGTTGTGACGTACATCGCAAGCACTTGTAAGTACACATTATTCAACCGGAGGCACTATGTACCCTAGTACCCATCAGCAAAGTACCATCGACCTGCGCAAAGGTGGCCAGGCCGCGCGTAACAAAGTGTTACGGAACACGTATTGGCTGCTGGCGCTATCGATGATCCCGACCGTCCTGGGCGCCGTTGCCGGCGTGTCGATGGGCATCGCGTTCACCGGCATCATGGGCTTCGTGATCTTCCTGGCGGTGGCCTTCGGTTTCATGTGGGCCATCGAGAAGAACAAGGAATCCGGCCTGGGCGTGGCCCTGCTGCTCGGCTTCACCTTCTTCATGGGCCTGATGCTGGCGCCGCTGCTGACCCACACGCTCAACTATTCGAACGGCGCCAGCCTGATCATGACCGCCTTCGGCGGCACCGCGGTCGTGTTCGCCGTGATGGCCAGCATCGCCACCACCACCAAGCGCGATTTCTCGGGCATGGGCAGCTGGCTGATGGCCGGCGTAGTGGTCCTGCTGCTGGCGGCGGTGGCCAACATCTTCCTGCAGATGTCGGTGCTGTCGATCGTGGTATCGGTCCTGGCGATCGCGATCTTCTCGGCCTTCATCCTGTTTGACGTGCAGCGCATCGTGAACGGCGGCGAAACCAACTACGTAACCGCCACCCTGTCGATCTACCTGGACGTGTTCAACATCTTCAGCGCCCTGCTGCGCCTGCTGGGCATTGTCGGCGGCGACGACTGAGTTCACACCGCCTCGTAAAAAAACCGGCCGCCTGGCCGGTTTTTTTTCGTCCTTCACCAGCACAACCAGGCCTGGCATGCCGGCAGGGTTGGCGACGACATTGGCCGGATCGAGGCCGCCGATGCAGAGTCCCCATCCGCTTCCCGCTTGATCAGCGCGCCTCGACCAGTTCCTTGATGCGCACCGCCAGCGCGTCGACTGCGAACGGCTTCGTCAGTACCTGCATGCCCGGCAACAGGTGGCCGTTGCCGATCAGGCTATTCTCGGCATAGCCGGTGATGAACAGCACTTTCAGATCCGGACGGCGCTCGATCCCCGCTTCGGCCATCTGGCGCCCGTTCATGCCGCCCGGCAGACCGACATCGGTCACCAGCAGGTCGATGCGGGCATCCGACTGCAGCAGCTTGAGGCCGGCCACGCTGTCGGCCGCCTCCAGCGCCACATAGCCCAGGTCTTGCAGCACTTCGGTCACGAGCATGCGCACCGACGGCTCGTCGTCGACCACCAGCACCGTCTCGCCCGCCCCTTCCGGCGGCGCCGGGGCATGGTGCAGGCCCACCTCGTCCGGCGCGAGTTCGCCGTAGTACCGGGGCAGGTACAGGCACACCGTCGTGCCCTTGCCGACCTCGGAATAGATGCGCACCTGGCCGCCCGACTGGCGCGCGAAGCCGTGGATCATCGACAGCCCGAGGCCGGTGCCCTCGCCGATCGGCTTGGTGGTGAAGAACGGCTCGAACACCTTGGCGGCCAGTTCGGGCGTCATGCCGGTGCCGGTGTCGGTCACGCACAGCGACAGGTACTGGCCCTCCGGGATCTCGTGCGCTTTCGCGGCCGAGTAGTCCAGCCACTTGTTGGCGGTCTCGATCGTGATGCGCCCGCCGTCGGGCATGGCGTCGCGCGCATTGATGCACAGGTTCAGCAGCGCGTTCTCGAGCTGGCCGGCGTCGATCAGCGTCGGCCACAGGCCGACCGCGCCCACCACTTCGAGCGCGACCTGCGGCCCGATGGTGCGCTGGATCAGTTCTTCCATGCCGGCCACGAGCTGGTTCACGTTCAACGGCCGCGGATCGAGCGTCTGGCGGCGCGAGAATGCCAGCAGGCGGTGCGTCAGGGCGGCGGCGCGCCGCGCGGCGCCCTGCGCCACCGCGACGTAACGCTCGAAGTCATTGAAACGGCCCTGGCGCATGCGCATCTGCATCAGGTCGAGCGCGCCGGTGATCCCCGCCAGCAGGTTGTTGAAGTCGTGCGCCAGGCCACCGGTCAGTTGGCCCACCGCCTCCATTTTCTGGGCCTGGCGCAACTGCTCCTCGAGGTTGCGCTGGGCCGTGGTCTCGATCCCGATCCCGGTGCGGCGCTGCGGCTGCCCGTGCTCGTCGACATAATTGCGCCAGCGCGAATGGACCCAGCGCACCGCACCATCCGGATGGCGCAGCCGGTATTCGAAGTTGGCGTCCTTGCCCGAGGTCAAGCTGCCAGCGATCTCGGCCATGAGCGCGGGGAAGTCGTCGGGGTGGATATGCGACATGATCTCCTCGGCGGGCACACCGCCGGCGGCGCGCACCGGATCGATGCCGTACAGGTCGGCGATCGCGGCGTCGCAGACATAGGTGCGCTCCTGGAGGTCGGCGGTCCAGATGCCGACCCCGCCCACCGAATGCAGCGCCAGGCGGGTGAAGTCCTCGGCCTCCCGCAACGCGCTCTGGTGGTGCCGCTCGAGCGTCAGGTCGCGCCCGGCGGCGTAGACCCGCCCTTGCTCGAAGGCGCCGGTCCAGCCGATCCAGCGGTACGACCCGTCGCGGTGGCGGAAGCGGTAGGCGTAGGGAACCGCCAGCGCTTCCTCGAGCAGTCCGGCAAAGGCATTGAGCGTCGCATCGAGGTCATCCGGGTGGGTGAATTCAAGGAACTTTCTGCCGACGATGTCCTTGGCCTCATAGCCGAGCAGCTTGGTCCACATTGGATTGATCGACTCGATGGTGCCGTCAGGCAGGGCCACGACCAGCAACTCCTGCGAAAACTGCCAGCTGCGCCAGCCATCCTGCTGGGCGCCGCCCGCGGCCGCGCTGTGCTGGCCGCTGGTGTCGATGAGCTTGTCCGTGTCCATGCATCCCCCTTGTTTCCTGCCAGTAAAACCGATGTGGTCGGACATGGTCTGTTCGGTACCGCGCATCTGTAACAGCTGCTTACCAACAAACACGGCCCGCTCGCGATCGACGAACGGGCCGTGCTGGATTGCAGGCTACTGCCGGCGACTATGCCTGGGAACCGGTCTCCGCGGGTACCTGGGCCGGCGCGAACTCCGCTCCAGCGCCAGCCGGCGCCGGCTTCGCACCCAGCTCGAAGACGCCGATCGATTCGACGTGCGAGGTGTGCGGGAACATGTTCACAACGCCCGCCTTTTTCATCACATAGCCGGCCTGGTGCATCAGGATGCCGGCGTCGCGTGCCAGCGTCGACGGGCTGCACGACACATACACGATGCGCTGCGGCATCAGTTCTTCGTGGGTCGCGCGCAGGTCGGCCAGCGCCTGCGCCAGCGCCATCGCGCCGTCGCGCGGCGGATCGATCAGCATGCGGTCGAACCTGCCAAGGGCGACCAGGTCGTCCTTGGTGACTTCGAACAGGTTGCGGGTCGAGAACGAGGTCTTGCCGGCCAGGCCGTTCGCTTGCGCATTCTCGAGCGCGCGCGTGGTCAGGGCGATGCTGCCTTCGATCCCCACCACCTCGCGCGCCTGGGTTGCCAGCGGCAAGGTGAAGTTGCCGAGGCCACAGAACAGGTCGGCGACGCGGTCGTCCTTGCCCACCTCGAGCAGGCGCAGCGCTGTCGAGACCAGCACGCGGTTGATGTGGTGATTCACCTGGGTGAAATCGGTCGGCTTGAACGGCATGCGGATATTGAATTCCGGCAGCGTGTAGTACAACTCCTTGCCGAGCGGGTAGAACGGCGCGGCCGTATCCGGGCCCTTGGTCTGCAGCCACCACTGGATCTGCCAGCGGTCGGCGAACGCCTTCAGCAGTGCCTCGTCGGCGCGGCTCAGCGACTCCATGATGCGCAGCACCATCACCGTGCTCTCTTCGCCGATCGCCACTTCGATCTGCGGCACCCCGTTGTAGATCGACAGCGCGCCGATCAATTCGCGCAGCGGCACCAGCAGGCGCGCGACGTGGTCCGGCAGGATCTCGCAAGTGGTGATGTCGGCCACGAACGACGAGGCGCGCTCGTGGAAGCCGACCAGCACCCCGCCCTTCTTGGCCACATGGCGCACCGACAGGCGCGCACGGTAGCGGTAGTCCCAGGTGGGGCCGTACACGGGGCGCATGATGGTCTCGGCCTTCACCTTGCCCAGGTGCTTCAGGTTATCTTCCAGCACGCGCTGCTTCATCGCGACCTGGGCGCTCGGCTCCAGGTGCTGCATCGAGCAGCCGCCGCAATAGCCGAAGTGCCGGCACCTGGGCTCGACCCGCATCGACGAGGCGCGCGCCAGCGTGACCATGCGGCCCGCTTCCCAGTTCTTCTTCTTGCGCGTGGTCTCGAAGCTGACGCGCTCGCCCGGCAGCGCGCCTTCGACGAAGATCACCTTGCCCGGCGAACCGTCCTCGTTCTCGAGGTGGCCGACGCCACGCCCGTCCATGTCGAGGGATTTGATATCGATGAAAATTTCTTGCATGGTGGATGAGAGATGGGGGTGAAGGCGCGGGCTCGGCCGGCGACGCGGGCAGCGGGGAATGCGCTCATGAACATGGCCGGATCGGTCCGGCGGGCATGATAGCAAGGAATCGGGGTGGGCGCTACCGGACCGCTTGCCAGCGCCACGAGCGCGGGTACGGGCCGTCAATCGCGGCCGCAGCGCTACGGCGACACGACATCAGAATCAGAGCAGGGAATCGCGCACCACGCCGCGCGCGGCCATCGCGCGCTTGAGTTTCACCAGCGCCTCTTGCTGGATCTGGCGCACCCGCTCGCGCGTCACGCCCATCTGCTCGGCCAGCGTCTCGAGTGTGGCCGGATCGTCGTTATCGAGGCCGAAGCGGCGCGTCACCACCAGCCGTTGCTTGTCCGGCAGGCGGGTCAGCCAGTCGCGCACCAGGACGGCCAGTTCTTGCTGCTCGGCATGGGCGTCGGGGCTGCCTTCGCCGTCGTCGGGCAGCATGTCCATCAGGCTCGATTGCGGGTCGTTGTCGAGCGGCGCGTCGAGCGAGGTGGCGTGCTCGGACAGCGTCAGGATATCCTGCACCACCTCGACCGGACGCCCGACCAGGCTGGCAATGTCCTCGCTCGAGGCTTCCTTGCCGTCGTGCTTTTGCGCCTCGAGGTGATACTTGGCGCGCAGCACCCCGTTCAGCTCGCGCACCATGTGCACCGGCAGGCGCACCGTGCGCGCCTGGTTCATGATGGCGCGCTCGATACTCTGGCGTATCCACCAGGTGGCGTAGGTCGAGAAACGGAAACCGCGCTCGGGTTCGAACTTGTCGATGGCGCGCATCAGCCCGATATTGCCCTCTTCGATCAGGTCGAGCAGGACCACGCCGCGGTTGATGTAGTGCTTGGCGATCGAGACGACCAGGCGCAGGTTATGCTCGATCATCTTCTGGCGCGCGTCGAACTCGCCCGCTTTGGCACGGGTGGCGAAGTGGACTTCCTCGGCGGGCGTCAGCAACGGCCTGGCGCCGATCTGGTTCAGGTAGTGCTGGGTGGTGTCTGTCGCGAGCTCGGCCTGCAAGACCTTGCGCAGCTCGTCGACCGTTTCGATGCCGGCGCCCGCGCCGGCGACTTCGACCCCGTCGATCCCATCGGCAGCATGCACGCGCTCGCTTTCCGGCTCGTCCGGGAAATCATCCCCATCATCATGGTCCTGATCCAGCGAGTGCGGCGGCTGCGTCATACCGTTCCTAACGAACGGGCAAGAACCTCGTCGGGTCGACCGGCTTGCCCTGCTGACGAATCTCGAAGTGCAACTTGACCAGGTCGGCGTCGGAATCGCCCATCTCGGCGATGACCTGGCCCTTGGCGACATTATCACCTTCCTTGACCGAAATCTTGCGATTGTGGGCATAGGCCGACAACAGGCTGTTGCTGTGCTTGACGATAACGAGATTACCATAACCGCGGATGCCGCTGCCAGCGTACATTACCTTGCCCGACCCGGCGGCGACCACCGGCTGGCCCAGCTTGCCGGCGATATCGATGCCCTTGTTGCGGCCGTCATCGAAGTTGGCGATGACGCGGCCTTCCGACGGCCACATCCAGCTCAAGCGCGCTTCGTCGTTGGCGGCGGCGGCCGGCGCAGCCGGGGCCGCCGGAGCGCCGGTGGCTGGCGCGGGCGTGGTGGGACGCGTCTCGGCGACCTTGCCCTCGGTGTAAGGCGTCTTGTCGGCGCGCGGCTCGGTCTTGCGCGGCACGGCGGCCGACGGCGGCATCGGGATCGGCTGGGTCTGCACATTGGCAGTGCGCTCGCCCTCGGGTGGCGTCACGCGCAGCACCTGGCCGACCTTGATGTCGTCCGGGTTCGCCAGGTTGTTCCAGGTCACCAGGTCGCGGTAATTCTGGCCGAAGTCGAGGGAAATGCGCAGCAGGGTGTCACCCTTGCGCACGGTGTACATGCCGCGCTCGTCCTGCTTGGGCGCTTCTTCGACGCGCGCAGGCGCCGGGCGGGTGTGGCTGGTGGATGTGACGGGGCGCTCGACGACAGGCGCCTGGCGGGTGGTGGTGGAACAACCGGCCACGAGGCCGATGATGATCGTCAGGAGGGCTAAACGCGGTGCTTGTGTCATTGGCATTCTATTGTCTTGTCGGCGTACTGCGGGCCTGGCGGCCCTGTTGGGTTGCTAGATGGTCCCTGGGCGCAGCGGCACGAAGTGGCAGGCCTCCAGCGTTTCGCTGGTCCACTCGGATTTGCCGGTGCGGGTAATACGGTGCAGGTGTTGTACCTGGGCGCCAACCGGCGCCACCAGGTGCGCACCGATGGCCAGCTGTTCGAGCAGGGCCCGCGGAACCTCGAGCCCGGCGGCCGCGAGGATAATGCCATCGAAAGGCGCAACCTGCGGCAAGCCTAGCATACCATCGCCATACTGCAAACGCAGGTTCGATATGCGCAGCGGGCGCAGGTTGGTCTTCGCGAGCTCGTGCAGGGGCTTGATGCGCTCGATCGAATACACGTCCTTGGCAACGAAGGACAGGACCGCAGCCTGGTAGCCGCAGCCGGTGCCGATCTCGAGCACGCGCCCCAGCTTGCCGCCCGCGCACATCGCTTCGATCATGCGGGCGACGATATACGGCTGCGAAATCGTCTGCTGGTGGCCGATCGGCAGCGAAGCGTCGACATACGCCTGCCCCGACATGGCCGGTTCGATGAACAGGTGGCGTGGCACCGTCTGCATTGCCGCCAGCACCGAGGCGTCGCTCACGCCCTGGCGCGCGACCCGCGCCACCATCGCGCGGCGCAGCGCCTCGGTCGCGGCCAGGTCGGAGCGCTGGGCGGCCGGGGCGCTGCTGGTCACCTGCACATAGCCTGGCGTGCGCGGCGCCGGCGCGGCGGCCGGCGGCGGCTTGGCGCCGCCCTGGATCAGGGCGGCGTTGCGGGTCGCGGTCTGCGGCGTGGCGACCGGCGCCGGCATGCCGGGCTTGCGCGCGCCGCCCGTCACCGACGACAGCGGCAGGGGGAAGTTCGGGCGCGTATCCTTCATGCCAGGCCTCCCGCCAGCCGCGCCAGCTGCGTCTTGTGAGTCAGGTCGATCTGCAGCGGCGTGAGCGAGACCCGGCCTTCGGCCGTCGCGTGGAAATCGGTGCCCTCGCCCGCATCGCGGCAGGCGCCCGGGGCGCCGATCCAGAAGATCTCGCGGCCGCGTGGGTCTTGCGCGCGGATCACCGGTTCGGCCTGGTGACGGCGGCCAAGGCGGGTCGGGGTCAGCGGGCCCATCTCCGCATAGGGCAGGTTCGGGATGTTCACGTTCAGCAGGAACGGCGTGTCCAGCATGTCGAAGCCGCCGGCGGCGTAGCGCTCGACGATGTCGCGCGCCACGCGCGCTGCCGAATCCACGTGCGCCCAGCCGCCGTGCACCTGCGAGAACGCGATCGCCGGCAGGCCGAACAGGAAGGCCTCGGTGGCGGCCGCGACGGTGCCGGAATACAGGGTGTCGTCGCCCATGTTCTGGCCATTATTGATGCCGGAAACGACCAGGTCGGGCGGCGCGTCGGACATGCCGGTCAGGGCGATATGCACGCAATCGGTCGGCGTGCCATTCGTGAAATAGAAGCCGTTCGCCGCCTTGTGGACCGACAGCGGGCGGTCCAGCGTCAGCGAATTCGAGGCCCCCGAGCGATTGCTGTCGGGCGCGACGACGATGATCTCGGCGATCGGGGCGAGCGCATCCGCCAGCGCCTGAAGTCCAGGCGCCAGATAGCCGTCGTCGTTGCTGATCAGAATTCGCATGGCGGAGATTTTACCCGAAGCAACGGTTGTATCGACGCCCGGCTGCAGAAATACACGGCCAGATTTCACCATCCGAGACGAACAATGCGCTATTTGATAACTCTGCAGCCTGCACACGACAATTTTATGAATAGCCTGACAAGACCTGCTCGCGCGAAAAATGCCTGTACAACCACCTTGATTGTCGGTCACACAAGCAGGGGAGAATCATCTTCCGTGGTCGCGCACGGCGGCTCACCGTCGGGGCTGGCCAATGGCGGCTGACCGCTGACAGCTGACCGCTGGCTGTGCTGGCTACTGGCTGCTGGCTGCTGGCTGCTGGCTGCTGACGCTGTCTGCTGCCTGCTGCTTGCTGCAAGCTGGCGACTGGCGGCTGACCGTTGGCTACTGGCCGCTGGCAGAGGGCTGCTGACTGCTGACTGCTGACTGCTGACTGCTGAATGCTGACTGCTGTCTGCTGACTGCTGATTGCTGACTACTGACTGCTGACTGCTGACTGCTGCCTGCTGCCTGCTGGCGACTGGGGATTGGCGACTGGCGACGCATGACTAGCGAATGGCGGCACGCCACTGGTAACGAGAAACGCGCTGGTGGCGGCTGCCAATTGTCGGCTGGCAGCACGCCGCTGTCGACTCGCGGCGCGCCTCTGTCCTCCAGCCTCTGGCCTGTTGCGGCTGGCGACTGGCGGCTTGCGACTGGCGACTGGGCACTGGCGGCTGGCGGCCGGCGGCTGGCGACGTGGACGGCCAGCTGCACGCGGCGCGCGCGGGGTGCCGCATTCAGCGCAATGCCATCGGATTGTCGCGCACCGCCTCGATCAGCGCCCCTTCGAGCAGCGATACCTCGTCTTGCGTGAACGATAGCAGCGCATCCTTGTCGCCCTCTTGCAGATAGACCTGCTTGATCATCGCCGCCCCGCGCCGGCGTAGTGGATGGCCGGCGCTGGGCCGCAGCACGGACGTGCGCAGGCTGTCGGCCAGCGCCCTCGCCTCGCCCGGACTGCGGTCGATCAGGTTCTGCAACTCGGTCAGCTTGTGCCCCAGGTTGTCGGCGGCGTGCCCATGCTCGCCATGCTCGCGCGCCGGCGCCTGCTCATGCAGCTCGCGCAGGCCGCGCGGCTCGCGCAAGCCATGCTGACCGCGCGGGCTGTCGTGCTCGTCGCGGCCTGGTGTGGCCTGCGCCGGATCGTCGCCCACCTCGCGCCACATGACGCCCGGCAGCGTCTCCGTGGGCGGCGGAAACCTGGATGCCGGGAACGCCGGTGCGCCAAACCCGGCCGGGGCGGCGCGCGGCCCGGGTTGGGCTGGCGCGGCGTCGGCGCGCTCCGCATGGCCACCGGGCCCCGGTGGATGTTTGCCTTCGTTCGCAGGCGGGACGGCTTCGACGTCGCGCAGGTGCCGCCGCAGTTCGGCCACCTGTTCGCGCAGGCGCCGCGCGGCTTCGGTCTCGCCCTGCTGGCCGAGCGTCGACGCCAGCCGCAACTGCATATTGAGGGTCTCGGGGTGGCCGGCCCCCAGATGCCGCTCGCGCGTGCGCGCCAGCGATTCCTGGATGCTGCGCACCGCCGCCAGGTCGCCCTGGGCGGCGAGGATCTCGGCCAGCGCCTCGCGCGCCGCCTCGGCGCCGGCGGCGTCGGCCCCGTCATGCCGTTCATGCCCGCGCAGCACCGCTTCGAGCATGCGCCGCGCGTTGCCCAGTTCACCCGTGGCCCCGAGCAGCAGCGCCAGCCGCTGGCCGCAGCGCAGCGTGTCGCCATGCTCGCTGCCCTGGTGCCGGCGACGCCCGTCGAGCACCCGCTCGTAGACCACCCGGGCGCGCTCGAATTCGTGCTGCTGCATGAGGCTCTGCGCCAGATCTTCGAGGCAGTCGAAGGTGGCGGGGTGCTGCTCGCCGAGCACCCGTTCACAGGCGGACACCACCTGTTCGTGCAGCGCCAGCGCGCGCTCGCCCTCGCCCAGCCCCGCCAGCGCGCGCGCCAGCCGCGAGCGCGCCGCCAGGGTCTCGGGATCGTCGGCGCCGGCCTTGCGCGCGCAGGCCTGGACCAGCAGCTCGTAGTGGCGGCGCGCATCGTGCGGCGCGCCGGCGTCGAGCAGCAGCGCGGCAAGCACGGCGCGCGCCAGCCGGGTGGATGGATGCTCGTCGCCCAGCAGGCGCTCGCGCAGGGCCAGGCTTTCGTCGAGATATTCGCGCGCTTCGTCGCGGCGCCGCTCGCGCCGGCACAACTCGCCCAACCGCGCCAGGCTGTCGGCCAGCGCCTGGGAGCCGGCGCCATCGTCGGCGGCCGCGCCGCGCGCCTGCGCCGTGGCGGCGCGCAGGCGTATTTCTGCCAGCGACTGCCAGGGGAAGTGATCTGGCGCCAGCCACTCGGACAGCAATGCAGCATGGCGCGCCAGCGCCCGCCGGTCGCCGCCCGGGCCGGCGGTGGACAGCGCGTCGGCCAGCGCCAGCTGGGTCTCGTCGAACCAGCTGTCGAGGTTGACGCGCGACCAGCCATAGCTGGCGCGCAGCAGCGCCTCGATGCGCGGCTGGTACCCCGGCAAGCCGTAGCGGGCGTCGCCGCGCCGCCAGCGCATGTGCGGGTCGCTGCGCGCGCCGTCGGCGCTGCAGGCCAGCGGATACAGCAGCAAGGGTCGCTGCTCGTCCTCGTGGGTGCCGCGGTAATCGAGCGCGCGCCGCAGCACGCCTTCAAGGCCGTCGAGGCTGCCGGGAGCCGGCGTGAACAGGCCGACCAGGCGGTCGGGCAGCAGCGTCGTGCAGACGCTGACGGCGGCCGAGCGGCCCGTTCCGGCGGCCACCAGCACATGGCGGAAATGGCGCGTCAAGTGCGCGGCGAACCTGCGGTACAGGGCCGGGCAGGCATCGAACAGCGCTTCGAGATCGAGCCGCCCGGCGCGCTCGGCGTAATGGTCGTCGAAGCGGCCGGCGCGCAGCAGGTACAGCGGCCGGCGGCCGTCGGCACGCTCGATGTGCGCCTGCCAGCGGGCGCCGGCGATCACCCGATCGGCGAGCTCGTCAGGAGGACCGCCGGCGCTGCGCAGCTGGCTGCGGCAGGCTTCAAGGAATTCGAGCAGGCCCGGCCGGGCCGCATCGTGCAATGCATCGGCGCCGGCGTCGCTGCCGATGTTGGCGCCGGCCATGGCCAGCTCGTCGGCCGGCGGTGCGAAATGCCGGTGCAGCGCCGGCGCATCGAGATCCCAGTCGATGACCAGCACCGGCGCACCTGCCTGCTCGCCCGCCAGCTGCAGCGCCAGCGCCGCCAGGACGGCGTTGCGCGCGGCCCCGCCCTCGTAGGCGTAGAACGTGGTCACCTCGCCGGGCGTGGCCAGCGGCGGAAGCGAAATACCTTGGTGGTCCATACGGCTCCTTATTCTTTTGGAAACATCAGCTCTGGAACATCGCGCCATGCGGGTGGGACAGCTGGAAGCGCGAATTGGTTGCAGTCGTGGCCAGGCGGCGTATGCTTTTTTTGATATGCGTAGTGCGCCGCGATCCGCTTGACCATCTTGTCGATGTCCGGCAGGAAATCGGGGTTGGACTTGAGATCGGCCGTCGCCATGGTGTAGTGCGAGAAGTCGACGTAGAAGCGCGACTCGCTCACCTGCGGCGGCAGCGATTCGGGGTGGCGCGTCATGATGACCGGGATGATCAGGTGGCTGGGCATGGCGTACCACTGGCTGCGCTCGGCTTCGAGCAGGCGCATCGCCGCGTACTCGCGCCGTGTGTAGGCATGGGCTTCGTACTTGGGCGTGTAGATCAGGATCATGCAGACGCTCTCGCACATCGCGCGCGCGATCTTGCGGTCGAGATCGTCGCCGCCGCCCAGCTGCTCGGTATCGACGAACAGTTCGCTTTCGTTGTCGAAGTAGGGTTCGAGATAGCTGCTCAGGGCGTCGACCAGCGAGGCCTTGAAGCGCTGCATGAGCGAGTGCCGCCCATGGGCATAACTAAAGAAACAACCGTAACGGATCGCCATGCTTGTCCTCTTGAGCCGGGCAGGCGCGGTGCTGCTGCGCCAGGGCGCCCCTATCCCCTCGACTCTAGCGCGCGAGCCCCTGCCCGCCTTGCGGACGAACAAGCGGACACGGGGCTCGGCCGGCGCAGTGCCCCAGCTTTCTTAGGGCATAATTCGCCCCGCCAATAGAAATGGAGACAAGCAATGAAAGCCATTCGCTGCACCGCCTGGGGCCCGCCCGGCAGCCTGGTGCTGGAAGACCTGCCCGACCTCGTGCCCGGGCCCGGCGAGCTGGTGGTCGACGTGAAGGCGGCCGGCGTCAATTTTCCCGACGTGTTGACGGTGCAGGGCACATACCAGGTCCGTCCTCCCCTGCCGTTCACGCCAGGCAATGAATTCGCTGGCAGGGTGCGCGCCGTCGGTCCCGGCGTGACGGCGTTCGCGCCGGGCCAGGGCGTGATCGGCTTCACCCGCACCGGCGCCTTCGCCGAGCAGGCGCTGGGACCTGTCAGCGCCTTCCTGCCGCTGCCGCCCGGCATGGATTTCGACATCGCCGCCGCGATCACGCTCACCTATGGCACCGCGTACCACGCGCTGGCCGACCGCGGCGCCTTGCAGGCCGGCGAGACGATGCTGGTGCTGGGCGCCGCCGGCGGCGTTGGCCTGGCGGCGATCGAAATCGGCAAGGCGCTCGGGGCGCGCGTGATCGCGGCCGCCTCCAGCGCCGACAAACTGGCGGTATGCCGGACGCACGGCGCCGATGTCCTGATCGATTACGAGAAGGAAGACCTGCGCGAGGCGCTGCGCGCCGCCACCGATGGCCGCGGTCCGGACGTGGTCTACGATCCGGTCGGCGGCAAGTACAGCGAGCCGGCGCTGCGCTCGATCGCCTGGCGCGGACGGCACCTGGTGGTGGGCTTCGCCGCCGGCGAGATCCCGCGCCTGCCGTGGAACCTGATGCTGCTGAAAGGGGCGTCGGTGGTCGGCGTATTCTGGGGCGACTTCACGCGCAAGGAGCGCGACGCCCACCTGCTGGCGATGCGGCGCATCACGGACTGGATCGGCGAAGGCAGACTGCGGCCGCTGGTGTCGGCGCGCTACCGCCTCGCCGACACCGCGCGGGCGCTCGAGGACATGGCGGCGCGCAAGGTCGTCGGCAAGGTGATCATCGCGCCCTGAAGCGGCGCGCGGGCGTCAGGCGCCTGCGTCGACCGCTTCCAGCGGCGGCTCGACCGGGTGGAAGAACCTGATCACGTCTTGTTGCACCCGCGTGCGCTTGAACGACGGCAGGCTCTGCCAGATACGGCGGCCGTACGGCTTGGTGATGATGCGCGGATCGCAGATCATCAGCACGCCCCGGTCCTCGACGTCGCGGATCAGGCGGCCGGCGCCCTGCTTCAGCGTGATGATCGCTTCCGGCAACTGGTGGTGCATGAAACCGTTCATGCCCTGCTTTTCCATCACCTCGATGCGCGCGGCCAGCACCGGATCGTCGGGCGGCGCGAACGGCAGCTTGTCGATGATGACGAGCGACAGCGCTTCGCCGCGCACGTCGACGCCTTCCCAGAAGCTCTGGCTCCCCACCAGCACGGCGTTGCCGGCGTTGCGGAAGGCGTCGAGCAGCTCGGTGCGGCCGCGCTCGCCCTGCACGAACAGCGGGAAATCCCAGCCGCGCTCGGCAAACTCGGTGCGCAGGCGTTCCGCCACCTTGTTCACGGCGCGAATCGTGGTGCACAGGAAGAAGGTGCGCCCGCCCGCCGCCTCGATCACCGGCAGCGCACAATCGACGACGGCGTCGGTGTAGACCGCCGCCTGCGGCTCCGGCAGGCCGGTGGGCACGTACAGCAGGCCCTGGTTCTCGTAGTCGAACGGGCTGGGCCAGGTCTTGGCGGGCTCGCCAGTCAGGCCCAGCTGGTCGGAGAAATGCTTGAAGTCGTTCTTCACCGCCAGCGTCGCCGAGGTGAAGATCCAGCTGCGCGGCGTGCCTTCGCGCTGGCTGGAGAAAATCGGCGCGATCGACAGCGGCGTCTTGTGCAGCTGCAGCGACGACGCGAACGCCTCGGCCCACAGCACCGAGGCGTCGGCCGCCGTTGCCTTGGGGTCGGGCTTCCAGCCGTCGAACGCGGCCGCCAGCTCGTGCGCGCGCAAGCGGCACGCCTCGATCGTTTCGGCGCGCGCGGCGTTTTCCTCGAGCACCGTGATCATGGCGGCCAGCTCTTCCTTCAACTTGTCGAGCGCCGGGAAGAATTGCGAGGTCGGCATGATCTGCGGCAGCGACAGGCGCAGGTTGCCGCCGTCGCCAAACGACAGGCGCAGGTCGCGCGCGGCCTTTTCGACGACGGTGACCACCTTCGCCCAATCGGGACCGCCGCGCGCATGGGCCAGGCCCTCGGCCAGCACGTCGCGGCACAATTCGAGCACCTGCGAGGTCGAGACCGACTGGCCGAAGAACAGCGTGGCGGTGTCGGGCAGCTGGTGCGCCTCGTCGAAGATGATGGTGTTGGCCGACGGCAGCAGCTCGGCCACGCCGGTATCCTTCAGCGCCACGTCGGCGAAGAACAGGTGGTGGTTGACCACCACCACGTCGGCTTGCTGCGCCTCCCTGCGCGCCTTCATCACGAAGCAGTCCTGGTAATACTGGCACTCGGCGCCCATGCAGGTGTCGCGGGTGGACGTGACCAGGTTCCAGACAGTGGCGGTTTCCGGCACCTTGGCCAGCTCGGCCTTGTCGCCCGAGCTGGTCATCTTCATGAAGCGCGAGATCTCGCGCAGGTGGCCGACGTCGTCGCGCGACGTCAAGCGCCCGTTCTGCAGCGTGCGCTCGAGGTGGAAATGGCACACATAGTTCGAGCGGCCCTTGAGCAGGGCCACCGAGACCGGCGCGCGCAAGGCGGCGCGCACGGTCGGGATATCGCGCAAGAACAATTGATCTTGCAAGTTCTTGGTACCGGTCGAGACGATCGTCTTGCCGCCCCACAGCAGTGCCGGCACCAGGTAGGCGAAGGTCTTGCCGGTGCCGGTGCCCGCCTCGGCCATGAGAACCTGCTGGTCGGCGATGGCCTGGGCCACCGCCTTGGCCATCTCGGTCTGCGACTGGCGTGGCTTGAAGGTGCCGACGGCGGGCGCGAGAGGGCCGCCCGCGCCGAACAGGCGGTCGACGTCGGCATCGTACTTGCCGGCGGGGGCCTGGGCGTCGGCGGCTGGCGCGAGGGCGCCGGCAGCGTCGGCAGCAAGGCCGGAGACAGCGGGTGAAGCGGGGAGATGGTCGGTCAAAATGGCGGCTTCTGTTGCGCCTGAGTACTTGCTCAGGCCGGGATATCGGGTACCAGCTGCATCTTCAGCAGCGTTATATGATCTTTGAGCTGCAGTTTACGCTTTTTGAGGCGGCGCAGTTGTAACTGGTCGGCATGGCCGTCGGCCGTCAGCATCGAAATCACGGCGTCGAGGTCGCGGTGCTCCACATCAAGTTCGATAATACGGCGCTGGATGTCCTGGACGTCGGTCATGGTTTACTGTTCCAAACAGTGGTATGTGGTTGTAATTGCGGGAAAAATGACAGGCAGCACGGCTTTTCGGCGTACTCGAGTGTTGCCACAAGTAACTTTACTTGCAACACGATGGGTTATCAGTGCATAGTTTAATGCAGGCGGAGGTTGCCGCCAACAAAGATTGGCGTTCACGTCCTGGAAAACACGCAAACATGACCTCTTATAAGATCGAAGCGGGTACCGCGCAACACATCGGAAACCGCCCCCAGCAAAATGACCGCGTCGCCCTGCTGACTGGCGCGCGCGCCCCCGGCTACATGCTGGCGGTCCTGTCCGACGGCATCGCCACCCCGGCCGGGGCCGAACAGGTGCTGCACACGGCGCGCCAGGTATTCGACGAATTCAAGCCAAGCGAGCACCCGGGCATCGAGCGCCTGGCGCAGCTGCTGCACGACATCATCAGCGAGACCCACACCGTCATCAAGATGAATGCGCTCACCGCCCAGTCCGAAATCCACGCCAGCTTCGTCGGCCTGGTGATCAGTCCCCATGGCGAGGCCGTCTGGGCCCACGTCGGCGATTCCCGGCTCTACCGTTTCGAGAACGGCAAGTGCGCGATGCGCACCAGCGACGCCGCCTATGTCGAACACCTGATCGGCAGCGACCGCCTGCCATCGGACGCGGCGCGCAACCACCGCAAGTCGAAATTACTGCTCAATGTTCTGGGCAACAGCCGCAAGGAGCCGTTCGTCACCACTGGCAGCCATACCGGGCTGCGCGCAGGCGACGCCTTTTTGCTGTGCTCGGACGGACTGTGGCACTTCTTCACCGATGCCGAACTGGCGGCGGTGACGGCGAAGACCACGCCGCGCCAGGCGTCGGAAAAGCTCATCGGCAAGGCTGCCGAGCGTTCGCAGGGCAAGGGAGGCAACTGCACGATGGCGATCGTCAAACTGTCCAAGCCGCCCCGCGAGGCCTGAGCGCCCGATGCCGGCCGGCGCCGCTCAGTCGGTGGCCGGCGCCGGCTGGCCTGGCGCTGCCTTCTTCGCTTGCTCCGCAGCGCGCTGGGCCGCCTTGGCCTCGCGCTCGGCGACGCGGCGCGCGACTTCTTTCTGGCGCAGTTCGGACTTGCGGCGGCGCTCTTCATAGGCCGCCACATTGGCGGCGCGCTCGGCCGCACTCTTCTCGGCGCGCGCCGCGCCTTCTTGCGCGCGCTCGTCGCCACGCGCGCGCGCCTCGCCCGGCTTGATGCGCGGCGGCGGCGCACTGGCCGGCGCCGGCTTCGCCACCGGCGGGTTGGCCGCCAGCGCGGCTTCTTCTTTCTGGTAGGCGGCCTCGGCCTCGGCGATCGCCTGGTCGCGCTCCTCGACCTTCTTGCGGCGCAGGTAGTGCGCGGCCTCGATCTCGATCGCGTTCTGCGTCACCAGCGCGGCGCGGCGGTCCTCGCGCGCCTCGTCCAGGCAGCGGTTGACGAAGAACTTGTCGTAGCAGACCGCCTCGCGTGCGGCGTAGCGGGCCTCGATCGCGGCGCGCTCGCGCGCGACGCCAGCCAGGCGTTCCTCGGCCTGGGCCGGCGACGTGCTGGGCGCTGGCGGCGGATCGACTGGCGCCAGTTCGTTGCCGGCGCAGGCGGCCAGCAGGATGGCGCACGCGGCGGCGGCCGTCGTGCGCAGCAGCATTGTTGTTTTTTTCATGTGATTCCTTTCGATCATGCGATGGCGTCGGCTGCGCCGCGCCGCTCGGCGAGCAGATACTCGCGCGATTGCATCTCGATGATACGCGATACGGTCCGGTGGAATTCGTTCGCCAGCTGCCCTTGCGTATACAGTTCCTCGGGTTCGACCGCGGCCGACATGATCAATTTGACCTTGTGGTCGTAGAACACGTCGATCAGCCAGGTAAAACGGCGCGCTTCCGACGATTGCCCGGCCGACATCGCCGGGATGCCCGACAACACCACCGTGTGGAACTGGGTGGCCAGTTCCAGGTAGTCGTTCTGCGAGCGCGGGCCGCCGCACAGGGTGGCGAAGTCGAACCAGATCACGCCGCCGGCGCGGCGCAGCGCGCGGATCTCGCGCTTTTCGATATGCACCACCGGCGCCTCGTCGGCCGTATCGGCCACTTTCGCATAGGCTTCGCGCAGCGCGTGATCGGACGCGGCGTTCAGCGGGGTGTAATAGGCCTCGACCTGTTCCAGCGCGCGCTTGCGGTAGTCGTTGCCGGCATCGACATTCAGCACATCGAGCTTGTCCTGCAATAGCGCGATGGTCGGCAGCATGCGGTCGCGGTGCAGGCCGTCCGGGTACAGCGTCGACGGCTCGTAGTTCGAGGTCATCACGAAGCTCACGCCATTGTCGAACAAGGCCTTGAGCAGGTTGTACAGGATCATCGCGTCGGCGATGTCCGAGACGTGGAATTCGTCGAAGCAGATCAGGCGGTATTTCTTGGCGATGCGCTTGGCCACTTCGTCGAGCGGATCCGCCACGCCTTTCAATTCATCGAGCTGGCCGTGCACGGCGCGCATGAATTCGTGGAAGTGCAGGCGCGTCTTGCGCACCACCGGCACCACCAGGTAGAACGAATCCATCAGGAAGGACTTGCCGCGCCCCACCCCGCCCCACATGTACACGCCCTTCGGCACGTCCGGACGGTTGATCAGGCGCTTGAAAGCGGACGACCGCTGGGCCTTGTAGTGGACCCAGTCGTCGTACGCCTGTTGCAGGCGGTCGACCGCCATCTGCTGCGCCGGGTCGGACTGGAAGCCGCGCTCCTTGAGCGCGTGCTCGTAATACTCTTGAACATTCATCGTCGAACCATTAAACGATGTGGGGTGGACGGCTCGGCCGACCACCCCACATTTTTGTCTTACACCTTCGAAAAGGCCGGGATTAGAAGTTCAGCGAACGCTTGTCGACCGCCAGTGCGGCTTCCTTCGTCGCTTCCGACAGCGACGGGTGCGCGTGGCAGATGCGGGCGATGTCTTCGGCCGACGCCTTGAACTCCATCGCGACCACGGCTTCGGAGATCAGCTCGGAGGCCATCGGGCCGACGATGTGCACGCCCAGGATTTCATCGGTGGTGGCATCGGCCAGGAACTTGACCATGCCCGAGGTGTCGCCCAGCGCGCGCGCACGGCCGTTGGCCATGAACGGGAAGGTGCCGGCCTTGTACTGCACGCCTTCGGCCTTCAGCTGCTGCTCGGTCTTGCCGACCCACGCGATCTCTGGCGAGGTGTAGATCACCCAAGGGATCGTGTTGAAGTTGACGTGGCCGTGCTGGCCGGCGATGCGTTCGGCAACCGCCACGCCTTCTTCCTCAGCCTTGTGCGCCAGCATCGGGCCGCGCACGACGTCGCCCACCGCCCACACGCCCGGCAGGCTGGTGCGGCACTCATCGTCCACCACCACGAAGCCGCGCTCGTCCAGCTGCAGGCCGACCGCTTCGGTGTTCAGGCCGATGGTGTTCGGCACGCGGCCGATCGAGATGATCAGGCGGTCGAAGGTGACCTTCTGTTCGGCGCCGGTGCTGTCGGCGTACTCGACGGTGACATCGTTGGCGCCCTTGGTGATCGCGCCGATCTTGCAACCGAGGTTGATCTTCAGGCCCTGCTTGGTGAACAGCTTGTGCGCTTCCTTGGCGATCTGCTCGTCGACCGCGCCCAGGAAGGTCGGCAGACCTTCGAGCACGGTGACGTCGGCGCCGACACGGCGCCACACGCTGCCCATTTCCAGGCCGATGACGCCGGCGCCGATCACGCCCAGCTTGCCCGGGACCGCGTCGATCGCCAGTGCGCCGGTATTCGACAGGATCAGTTTCTCGTCGAACTCTGCGCCTGGCAGCTGGCGCGCGTTCGAGCCGGTCGCCACGATCACGTTCTTCGCCGTGAGGGTGTCGGTCGTCGGACCCGAGACATTGATGGTGTAGCCGGCGTCGCCCTCGGCCTTGCCGCCGAACGCGCCGCGGCCGTGGAAGAAGGTGACCTTGTTCTTCTTGAACAGGAACAGGATGCCGTCGTTGTTCTGCTTGACGATGGTGTCCTTGCGCTTGAGCATGGTGCCCAGGTCGAGCTCGAGGCCCGCGACCTTGATGCCGTGGTCGGCAAACGCGTGGCCGGCGTGCTCGAAGTGTTCCGACGACTGCAGCAGCGCCTTGGACGGGATGCAGCCGACGTTGGTGCAGGTGCCGCCCGGGGCAGGCTTGCCGGCGGCATTGCTCCACTCGTCGATGCAAGCGGTCTTGAAGCCCAGCTGGGCCGCGCGGATGGCGGCGATGTAACCGCCAGGACCGCCGCCGATCACGACGACGTCAAATTGTTTATCACTCATTACTTGATTCCTTTTTATTCTTCCGGAACGAATACCCACAGCAGCAGGTAGATCAGGACGCCGAAGCCGAAGGTCAGGACGAACAGCACGAAGATCAGGCGCCACACCCACGATTCGAGACCGTAGGTACGGGCCAGGCCGCCGCACACGCCACCGAGCCAGCGATCGAGCCGTGAGCGGCGCAGGCCGCTCAGCAGGTCGTCGCGGTGCTGGTCGAAGGACCGGCTGCCCGCGCTACCCTCACCGTAGATCGGGTCCTTGCTCAGGCTCACGGTCGAGGCGCCGGACAGGATGCGGGCCTTGGCCTGCTCGAATTCGGCGTCCGACAGCGCGCCGGCCTGGTGCAGCTCGTGCAGCCGCTTGATTTCGTCTGACAGCATAGGTTTCTCCGGCAAACAGCAGCCGGCGCCGCGCAGCGATCACGCTGCGGCGCCGGCGGGTGGCGAGATTACAGGTCCAGCAGCAGGCGTGCCGGATCTTCCAGCGCGTCCTTCATCGCGACCAGGCCCAGCACGGCTTCGCGGCCGTCGATGATGCGGTGGTCGTACGACATCGCCAGGTAGTTCATCGGACGGATGACGATCTGGCCGTTCTCGACGACGGCGCGTTCCTTGGTCGCGTGCACGCCCAGGATCGCCGACTGCGGTGGGTTGATGATCGGGGTCGACAGCATCGAACCGAACACGCCGCCGTTCGAGATCGAGAACGTACCGCCCGACAGGTCGTCCAGCGTCAGCTTGCCATCCTTGGCTTTCTGGCCGAATTCACCGATCTTCTTCTCGATCTCGGCGATCGACATCTGGTCGGCGTTGCGCAGGATCGGCACCACCAGGCCACGTGGCGAACCGACGGCGATGCCGATGTCGAAGTAGCCGTGGTACAGGATGTCGTTGCCGTCGACCGAGGCGTTCAGGATCGGGTACTTCTTCAGTGCCGCAACGGCAGCCTTGACGAAGAACGACATGAAGCCCAGCTTGACGCCGTGTTCCTTCTCGAACTTGTCCTTGTACTTGTTACGCAGTTCCATGACTGGCGCCATGTTCACTTCGTTGAAGGTGGTCAGGATGGCGTTGGTCGATTGCGATTGCAGCAGGCGCTCGGCGATACGGGCGCGCAGGCGGCTCATCGGCACGCGCTCTTCAGGACGGTCGCCCAGGCTGGCTGGCGCCGGCGAAGCGACTTGCTGCAGAGCTGGTTTCGGCGCGGCGGCAGGCGCGGCGGCCGGCTTGTTGGCGGCGGCGGCCAGGGCGTCGCCCTTGGTCACGCGGCCATCGCGGCCCGAGCCTTCGACGTTCGACGCCGACAGGTTGTTCTCGGCCAGGATCTTGGCGGCGGCTGGCATGGCGACGCCGGCTTTCGACTGGTCCGATGCCGCGCTGGCAGCCGCTGGCGCGGCGATCGGTGCGTTAGGCGCTGCCGAAGGGATGGCTTTCACCGAGATCGGGCTGGTCTGCGCCGATGCCTCGGTATCGATGATCGCGATGACTTCGCCGGCGACGACGGTGGCGCCGTCGGCTTTCAGCAGTTGCACGATCACGCCGGCGCTCGGGGCCGGCAGTTCCAGGACCACCTTGTCGGTCTCGATGTCGATCATGTTTTCGTCGCGCGAGACGGATTCGCCGACTTTCTTGTGCCAGGACAGCAGCGTTGCTTCAGCTACCGATTCCGACAGGACAGGGACCTTGACTTCGATTTGTGCCATTTTTTAAAACTCCAGTAATTATTCTTTGCAAGTGCCCCCGTGCTCGCAGCGCAGGGGCCGTGGTTTTACCTAGCCTGACTCGTTGGGCGAGGCGCCGGACGCGCAGCGTCCGGCGCCCTCCGGCTTACTTCGTCAGGATGAAACCCTTGAGTTTCGAGAACGCGGTCTCCAGCAGTTCTTTTTGCTGAGCGATGTGCTTGTCCGCATACCCCACCGCCGGCGATGCCGACGCGGCGCGACCGGCGTACGCCAGGCGCTGGCCATCTTCCATGCCTTCGAAGATGTTGTGCTGGATCTGGAACCATGGGCCCTGGTTCTGCGGCTCGTCCTGCGCCCACACCACTTCGGTCGCGTTCGGGAACTTCTTCAGTTCCGCAGCGAACGACTTGTGCGGGAACGGATACATCTGCTCGATACGGATGATCGCGGTATCGTTCGAGTTGCGGGTCTTGCGTGCATTGACCAGGTCGAAGTAGACCTTGCCCGAGCAGGCGATGACGCGCTTGACCTTCGAGGCGTCGATCTTGTCGTCGCACTCGCCGATGACGGTCTGGAAACCGCCCTTGGCCAGGTCGCTCAGCGCCGAACCGGCATCCTTGTTACGCAGCAGCGACTTCGGCGTGAAGATCACCAGCGGCTTGCGGAACTGGCGCACCATCTGGCGGCGCAGCAGGTGGAAGATCTGCGCGGCCGTGGTCGGCTGCACGACTTGCATATTGTTGTCGGCGCACAGTTGCAGGAAGCGCTCGATACGGGCCGACGAGTGCTCCGGACCCTGGCCTTCGTAGCCGTGCGGCAGCATCATGACCAGGCCCGACGCGCGGCCCCACTTGACTTCGCCCGAGGCGATGAACTGGTCGATGACGACTTGCGCGCCGTTGACGAAGTCGCCGAACTGGGCTTCCCAGATGGTCAGCGTGTTCGGTTCGGCGGTCGAGAAACCGTACTCGAAGCCGAGCACCGCTTCTTCGGACAG
>Ga0265780_10001604_pt1 | contig 31498 bp, 32 predicted proteins | sample P1T30metagenome_FD_192432 | JGI IMG/M metagenome (GOLD analysis project Ga0265780, IMG submission 192432) | Plant litter microbial communities from East Loma Ridge, Irvine, California - P1 T30 | ecosystem: Environmental > Terrestrial > Plant litter > Unclassified | place: USA: California... | reverse complement strand
CAGGCCAACAAACAATGCACGCTCGAGGCTGACTACTGGCGAGAGCAAGCCCAAGCCAAAGTACAGGGCATTCATTACGCCCTCAAACTCGCTGTATGGAATCGAAGACTGGACGCCGATGATACCACCAAAGTACGCAAAGTACATGATAATCTGGCAAAGAGCCATGATAAACCACGCTGTGACAGGCGATTTGGCGAACATGGAAACGATATAGGAGAGGACCGCGCAGACAATGCCATAGAGGGAGAAGATCAGGAAGATGAAACCGAGATCAACCCAAAGTGGCGTAGATACTGTGAGTAACGCTGTAGCAACGACACTAATGCCGAGCACAAAGATGGTATCGAAAGAAAGATGCGACAACCAAAGTGGAACAGGCCGGATGCCGTTGGAATATTGCATCGAGCGGACATTGGAGATGCGCTCGTTGGTTGGGTAGAGAGCAAAGAAGACCGGGTAACTAAAAGTTGCATCAGCACATTCTGTATACACACAGTCGCCATCAAGGTAATCTTACCAGCACATGATCAGTCCGTAGTAGACAATGAACACCAAGACCTTCACGTCAATTAAGCTCGGAGTCGTGGTCTGAGCAAATGAGTAGTACGAGGCTGAGATGCCGACGCCACTCTGCATAATGTTAAGCAGGTTGAGCATATTGAGAGGACTGTCCGCCCGGCGGGCGTTCATTAGCACGGTTGGCTTTGAGGAGCGATCGCCCATCCAAATACCACCTTCGATTGGCGAACTCGGCGATCTGTCCAAGTATTCATATGAAGCACCATTCGACGCGTTGCGCCAGCTCTCATAGATCGAGTTGCGGAAGTCGTCGTATGTGTTGACAATGATCATCTGATCCCAAATCTCCGAGCCGTTGTGATATCCGTACGTCAATTGTAAGCGTCCATTGCTGTTTGTCTGATTGACCGCATACACCTTTGCAATGGTATCAAGCATACCGTCATCCACTGCGTTGGCCGGCCCAACGATGTATCTTCTCCTCTGAGATTCGGTATAGGTATAGCGACTGCTCGATGAGTTGGAAGTGTAGAATTGAGAGCCAAAATCGGTGCGATAAGAATAGTCGTACACGAGTTCCGCCGGGACGGGGCAAGCTATGGGCTTGGTGACGGATTTGATGAGTAGCGGAGCAATCCCGGCACCTACTATTGCGAAAGCAACGGCGACGAAGTAGGGGATCCATCGACGCTTGAGAATACGGAAGCGCTTACACAAGAGGATGTACCACTGCTTGTAGACAGATATGGGTTTGCCTTCGGTCAGCTCGTAGTCTTTATCGGTAACGTTGACGACAATTTGAGCATCTTGCGCCTTTGATGACTTCTCCTCAATAGAGTCGTCTTCAGATGCGTGGATTTTCTCACCGGTCACCTTGATGAAGAGTTCTTCCATGGTTGGGCCGGATAGTTGGTAGTCATGAAGATCGTGTCTCTCTAGCTCTTCCACAAGTTCGGCTGCAAGGGTGGCCGTTGCGACACGATAGATGGTTTGGTGACGCGCTTGCTCACGATGCAGTTCCCCAGAGATTTGAAGCTCGACATCGGTGTGGTAGGGAAGCTTGATTGTATATCCATCGCCGTACTGGTGCTTGAGGGTGGCTGATGTACCGCATGCACGCATGGATCCTTTGAACATGATGGCAATATCGTCCGCCAAAAAGTCGGCTTCATCGAGGTAGTGCGTGGTCAGGATGATGGTCCGTCGATTACGCTCGGCGAGTAGAATCTCCCAAATACGTCGTCGCGAGATGGGATCGAGGCCTGTCGACACTTCGTCCACACAGCAAACAGCACTGCCACCAGCAAACATGATAGCTAATTGTAGCTTTCGCTGCTGACCACCAGACAAGGTCTTGGCCCTCTTCTTGAGCTTCTTCTGCAGATCGACACCCTGAGCCAATTCCTTGACAACTTCTTCATTCACACGCGAAAGACACTTCAGATCACTGAAGATTCGAATGTGCTCTTCGACTGTGAGTTCCGGCCAGATTACGTTGTGTTGTGGTGCATATCCGAGGCCGCCGGTTGGATCGATGTTGATGCTGCCCGAGGTGACTTTCTGGTCGCCAGCAATGCAGTTTAGCGTTGTGCTCTTTCCGCTACCATTTGGACCCAGTAGGCATAAAATCTGGCCCGCGTAGGCTTGAAGATCGATCCCTTTTACCGCGTGCACTTTTGAACGACGTCTGAAGATTCGGGAAAAGAAGCCAGGGTAGTAGCTACAAGCCGGTCAGTAAGATGCATGCAGTTTTGCGGTCATACCACTGTGGGAGTATATACTCACGTTTTGGTAAAGCCAGTCAGTGTGACTGTTGGATCGCCAACGCTGGTAGGCTTCTCAAATGTCCTGTGCTTAGACGCAGTTGAGTGAAGCAAGTGCTCCACCGCGAACGCCATCGGAGGGAATACCAAGATGTGAACAATGGCCATGATCCAATGGAAGTATAGAGGCATGCGAAAATTCTCGCTGTCGCTAACAGAACCGTAAGATGAGAAACTCGACATTGAAGCCCGAGTGTTTTGAAGCTCGAAAACTGCGTGGCCAGTAACATAGTACGTGAAGTTTGCACTAGGGAAGATGATGCTGATGACGGCACATGTGATCTTGGTCTGCTCGAACAGTACAACAGGTAGAATAGCTCCAACAATCGCAATGATGGTCATGATGGAGCCACTTAGTTGGGCCTTCTTGAAGAACGAGGCACCGAATAGGGAGAATGAGTTTATCGCGAGTCCAGCTAGAATAGCAAAACCCACAGGCCAGTTCCTAGACGTCTTCGGGAAGCACACAAGGGAGATGACGAGTCCAATTGAGAGCCAGCTTGGAAAGCAGACGACTGCGAATGAGATCCATGTCGATATTAGTCGAACAACACGGCCGCGCACGTTTGAACCACCGGAGATCATGGTGTCGATGAGTCCGGACATGCCGAGTTCTCTTTCGCGAGCCACGAATGACGTGAGATGGTTAACGAGCTCGATGAAAGCGAATGCAAATATGGGTCCGAAGGCGTAGAGGCACAATGCCAGATAATTCAACGTCCTGGAACTGTCCAGAGCTGATTGATCTTGGTCGGTGTAAAGAATGACGTCCACTTGATTTGGAAGCTTCTTCGCGGCATCCGGATTCGTGTTGGCAATGATCTCACGCTCGAGAGCAAGCTGTAGAGGCATGAGTGCAACCTCGGCTCCATTCTTGTCGCTCTTGACGTTCACAGAACTGGCGTAAACGGCACCTTGACCGCGAATAGTCTGCATCCAAATTAGTAACGTGCCAAGCATGATGTGCATCGCGTCAACTTGCATAGTTCCAGACTCCCTGGCTAGAGTCGTTGGTACCCTGGCTCGGACTGGAGTAGAAGATGACGGCTCCGTAACATTTTGACGAACCCTTGTCGTTGGTCTGGCAATCTTGCGCCAGATCCAAACTCGTACGGTATTGTTTGGCGGTCCTGCCCGCATCGCGGACCTGGGTGGAGAGCGAGTTGATGACGGCGCCTACATCTCCACCAGTCATGCCATTGTCGATGAAGCCAACAATATCGCGGCCCTTGGCAGCTACCAGACCTTGTGCAAGTGTTCGAACCTGCGGTTGTGTTAGCCTCGCCTCCATCTTGCGATTGCAACATACATTATGCGCACTGCTAACACCCCAAGTCTGTGGACCCGCAAAGAAGTTATTGCTGTACGCCAGCAAGAGCACAATGACGAGCGGCAGGGCGAATGCGCGAATAAAGGTCGCAATTGGTCGGCGCACGCAGATGAGGAGCAGATTCTTGCGAACCAAAGCCCAGATCTGCCTGAATAGCAGATTCATGATGATGAGCGACAAAGTGAGAGGTGTCGCACCTCACCAGGACGAAGGACGGAAAGGAAATTCGAGTTATATTGAGAGTAAGACAAACGCAAAAGATGGATGTGAATACCGTCGCGCACGGCCTAGGAAATTAGCGTGGAGCAGATACCCAGGCACACAGTACCGCAAAGCAAACGAATCTACGCACAAGCTTTCGTATCTAGCACAGTGTTAGGCCGTTTCAGGCCACCCAGGCCTACTGGGTACGACGATATCGTGGACCCTGAACCAAGGCGAAATTGCAGAGGACGAGGCTGTGAAGCTGCGCCTTTGCCGCTAGTGCGTGCGGGTACGACTGATCACCGTAGAGGGGGACCCAGCGTCGACACATTGCGACAGGAGGGAAAGTGTCAACGCGCTTTGTGTATGTTGGTGTCGCTTTTGATGTGACGTGACGATGAACGTGTGGTGGGACGTGAGGTGCACTGGCCCTTTTCGATTCTTGTGTCCCGAGCCTCGCAGAAGTCGTCCACCACACCATGCGCGTCGATTCAGCCTCGGTCGCATGTCTGAGAATAAGCACTTCGAATCCAAATAGAATTGATATGCCATTTGCATAACCCGATCCAGATCCTGCAAGTGGCAGAAGCGAGCGTATCAGGAAGTGTACTCGGCGAGCCAGTAGGACTACGGGACCTGCGTACAGACCACGCGTAAATTCCACCAATCTTATAACGCGGCATGAACCGCGATAGAAGGCGCAGCGAACATCTATAGTTTGGTAGTACTAGTGCGTGGATGATTGCTGCTGGTTGTGCCTGTTTCACGCAGGTCCGCCGTCAACATACCTTAATGCACCGAAGATTTATTGTATATACGCATATCAATGCAGCATCGCCTTGAAGCTCGCTATACATGCAGAGCGCTATCGTGATATGCCTTCGTGTCTGACCGGATACCTGACGTCACAATGGTCGAAAGCGCAAGGCAGATTCGAGGTAGACTAATCCGGACCCATTACCTCCAAACCCCTGCAAACACCCACCCAGCCATCTCTCATACCATCCCAGATCCTCGTCATCTTGTCTTCCTCTATTGCGTCTCTCTTCCTCTCTTTGCCTTCTTCCGCGTCGCCGGTGCCATTTGCCATCATCTGGCTGTTCTTGTCCTTGTTTTTCTTATTGTCGAGGAGGGATGCCGATGTCTTGAGGCCTTTGCCATCGAGCTCGCCTTTGACTTGCCAACCTCGGCGGACAGGGCCATGGGCCGTCGCTGGCGATATCAGAGTAGAGTCGAGCAGTGAGTTCCAGCGTGAAAGGTACATGCCAGGGCCATGAGTTGTACCACGGCTAGGAGGTTTGGATTGCGATGTTGATGGCTGCATTATCGATTGTAGCCGAGACAACGACGTGTCTTTCAGTTGGCTGAGATGGTTCTCGTGGTCATCTAGTAGCTTCTTCAACTCGTCTTGTTTCTCGTTAGAAAGGCTGGAGAACATGGCATGCAGCGGGGCGCTCATGTTGCCAGCACCACCTTCGCCTCTCTCTTCCGCAGCTTTTGCATGATCGTCGACTCTGAACTCCGAAAACATCCGTTTTGCGTAGACAAGGTAGTCATTCGCGAGATCCGGGGCGTTCTTGCAGACCTGGTGGGCAAACTTGTGCACGGACGGCGCATGCTTTCGTAACAGCTGAACATAGTCTTCCACTGTGGGTACTTCACTGGCCTCTTGATCTGCGATGCTAGCAGGCGCAGAAGGCGCGGGCGAGCTCTCGCGTGATGTTTGACGGCTCCTACCGCCCTTCCTCTTTGGCTTTGACGTCTTGATCAGATCTGTGAGAAAGTTCTCGGTATCTTGGATAGTCCCGGAGAGATCCACTGCATTGTGTATTGCACGAATGACAGGGTCCATGGCTGTCACGATTTCGCGAACCATGGCAGTCATGGTGTCCGGTTGGAGTTTGCAAGAGACTTTGGTGAGTTCTTCGCGATCCCGTATTGACAAGTATGTGCTAAAGTACTCCATGGCCACATTGTGTTGATTCTCACTCAGCGACTCAACGTCTACCGCCGGGTCTGCGCTCTCGAGAATGACTGCTACGATCGACTTGGACTCTTGTATCGACTTGTTGCGGACAGCTTCGTGCTTGTCTCTTGATGCATACACATAGCTCTTGATCGCCTTGAAAACCTTTTTGTCAGGCGCGTCTCGCGCAGACTCCAGCTTTGACGCGCGCTTCGAGAACTCCGCAGTGTCCCATGCCAAAACTGTCGAGATGATCTGCTGTAGCAGATTCATACCATCGTTTGAGTTGTTTGTCAAGCCGATCCAGTTCGTCATGGCTGTGACCGAGAGCTTTGCCAGCACGAGCCTGACCATTCCGTTGATCATGGTTGCCGCATTTCCGACGCGCAATGTCTGTTTGATAACCATATAAGGAATGAGCTTGTGGGCATTTTCGAGGACGCGAACGAGATATTGGCCATCCGGAGACATGACGAAAACGTGGTGGAGAAACGATGCGGCACTGGCGTTGGTCAGTTAGGGCTGGTAACGAGAGATGTGCTGCTCACTTCAACAGCATATACTCATGCCCAGCCTGCACCACACCCGAGTGTTCTTCCAGCTTCCCAGTCTCCTTGACCTTCTCGAACATGTCTTCTAGCAGGTTACCGTATATCAAGCCGTGCATCAGATCATCAAATCCGCGCTGCACGTCTTCTGGTTTGTTGGTGTCGTAGTCCTTCTTGGAACCGTCTTGCCCTTTCGTGACAGGGTATCCGCCCAGCATGCCTCGCGCAACATATTCCGCTATACTGCTAGCAGCTGTCGCCAGAGCCTTTCTTGAACCAATGGCGCCTTTATCGTAACTCTCGCTGAGCTCGGCTTCGGCGAGTTTTGCCACAAGCACACCAACTTTATCCTGCCAAAATTCCTGACTCAGACTCTTGAGCGCAGGGTTGGTCAAGGCAAATTTGTTCATCATGTTCTGCAGTAGCGGGCTAGTCGACTGCGTGCCCTCAGGCTTCTTGAACGGATATCCATACTGGTTTATGGTGGAGGGGTATTTGAACGCTTCGATTTCCGAATACAGCTGGTGGTGGATCAGGATATCGAATAGAGCGTGCGTTTGCGCCGCCGTGAGCGGAGTTGAAGTGGAAGACATGGTGTTAGAAGATGTTGCATGCTGAAGAGAGACATGGCCGCTTTCGTATACGCGTGAAGAGCCATGAGGGACGAGGAGGAAGCCGATGACGTTGGCGCGCACGGGCCCCCGCCCAGGCCCAGCAGGACTTAACTCATCCGTTTGCCATTGCCCAACACTCGTCGTCACTCTCATCGCACGTGAACATATTAAACATGCAGTACCTACGTAATCATCTTATTTACTCTTTCTTCCATGTGAAGCACATCTCCTTTCTATCATTGTGACCCGCTGTTCCTATAAATCCAAGTCATCCGCCCGTTTGAACAAAATCTTCCTCATTCCAGAATGACCATACGCTGCGCTGCGGGCGCCGACGAGTCCAATTTCGAGCCATGCAGCAGGCTGTGATGGTAATGCAGACGGCAGGATGTTTGCCGTCCACACCAATTGCTTAAGCGCAAGGTTGGCCGGATTCGCCAGCATGTCCTCGACCTGCATCATCTCCCGCCTTGCACGACCTTGTGCTTTCCTTCAAGATGGTTAGCAGAGCACTGAGGAACCTTAGGATGACCCGAAAGCCTCTTGGATAATGCAAGAAGCAGACTGTTGTCAGGTCAAAGCGGCATGACGTCTTCAGGACTTACCCAACAGGCTTTTGAATTGGAGTCGCCCTCCTCTGTATCTCTCCGTTCACTCGCTCCCCGTACAACTGGTCCGGCTCGATGTCGTACTGGAGCGTGAACAGCTCAATCGTGCCTACGTAAGCGAATGTGAAGATGTTGTCGGCCAATGTTTCGGCATATCTGGACGGACGATGCGCTTGCTCGCGCGCCAGGATACCGCGAATCTGCTCAACATCGAGCGCTTTCTCTCGCATACCCCGGATAATTGCTATCTCGAGCCCAGAAGCAGCTTGCGACATGCCGATATACGCGAACAGCTCAGCCAGGTAGATGTACATAGCAAAATCGTCCCTGACCTTCCAGGGCGCCTCTCGCACCCTGGGACTGAGCAGATACTGCTCCATGTACAAGACCGCGAGCTTGACCGTCAAAGTGTTCGTGAAGCCCTCTGACAGGCAAATCGCAAAGGAGCCTTGTATCGGCGACAGGAAACGACCAATATCCGGACACGACGCAAAGAGGAGGGGTCGAGAAGTGCGCTTGTACACTCGAGTATCGCCAAGATAGATGTCGATATACGGTCCTTGTTCGATGATCGAGCGGCGCTCGTGATGCGGCAAGGTCAACAGCTGTTGGAGAGCGATCTCGCCCGTTTGGATCCCGAAGCGCAGAGCGTCCATGCCGAACGCACATCGTACGCGACAGCTGGCTTCGAGTGCGACTGTCTGATGCATCTGCCGCGATGCCATACTTTTGCGGAGTTTTGTGGACGTTATGACTGCATTGTTGTTGTGGAAAGACAGTTGCTCGTTAATATTCGAAAGCATGGTTGGCGGAAGCTCCTGTGGAAGGTCGAAGTATCTGTTCAAAAGAAGGGTCTCATGGTGAAGTGAACACGCTCAGCACCTAACATGCCCCGCCATCAACATTATTAAAGCAGTCAATTGAGATTACATCCATTACAAGGCTATGATGCGCACTTCAAGAGCGACGGAATCGTCCAAACCACTTCTTCGATGCACCATTCTGCTCACTCTCGCCAATCTCTGGCATGTCTACCTTCTCGAAATCATCCGAATCAATCGATGCAATAGAATCAGTAGACTTAGTTGCTTCCTCCTCAACCGACGTCTCCGGGGTCTTGGCAATGTTCAAGGCACGTCGCTTGGGGACTACCACCTCCTGCTCAGACGAGCTTGTCATTGGCGGCTTGGCTGTGACATTTTGGAAGACATCGATCTCGGCCATTGCTTCCGCAAGGTTTTCGATCTGGGACTTCTGGTGCGGGCCGCGACTTCCAACGGGTTGAGCTTTCGCTGGATTACCGACGCCAGCACGCTTACTGAGAGCAGCCTCCATCTCGGGTGCAGCTGGCCTTGGTGACTTCGCAATCGCATGCAACGGCTTCGCCCAGTCCGATCCAGACGACAAGTCCATGCGGGGAATGAACACGGGCGAATTCGTCTTTTCGACATTCGTCGCCTTTCCTTTCGCTGGCTCGTCTGATCTGTTCACCATGCTTCCTAGATCTTGTCCTAACTGGGCAAACACCCTATCTTGTTCGACAGAGCGCAAATTGTGCACACGCCGGAGCGTTGGTGAGGTAGTGGAAGCGCCAGAGCTTGACTTGTCGACGAGTCGCATCGGAGACGATGGGGAAGCTCCCACCTGCGAAGTGAACGAGAACCCTGTCTCTGTTGGCGTTTGTGGCGTAGACTTCTGCTCGTGGATCTTGGAGTATGGCACCTTCTCCGCGCTGGCGTCTGGCTTCTTGTTTGAACCCTGGTATCCTTCAGCAACGGGTCTAAAGTCTCCTCTGCGAATGCGACCCCTCACCTCCTGTTCATAGCCCTCTATCCATGGGTTTTTATACTTTTGTTTCTCGTTTTGACTAATCGGCAGAACTACTCTAGGTTCAGCGTCGGCCATCACGAAAGTCGGCTTCATCCTTCCAAACGTACTGCGCTCTTCTTCGCGAGCTGGCGTCGAATAGCCTTGATCGGATGGAGTTTGGACGTGCGATCCACGCTGGATAGTCGCAGTGCAGATGTTACGCGCCAGCGGAGCAGTTGCTGGTGCTTGCGAGTTCCCAGCCCTGCGGCGGTTACGGTTGTTATGGTTCTGAGGCATGTGGATACTATCTTCGAGACTGGTGTTTAGTGGGCGGTCAAAATCAGTAGGTATGGTTATGAGAAAATGCATATGTGCGTATAGGTCGATTTTATAGGCGGCGGTATCCTTTGTTTGTCGGCTGTGTTAATGGTAGCGAGGTGAAGTGCTGATGTAACGTGGCTCCGTGATGACGGCCTGTATGAATGAATCACTTTTAAGAAAGCTGTGAAGCGAGCAGTGAAGTTTTACATTAAATAGAATTCCAGCCATTCTCAAGAACACGACTGACGCCAGTACAGGGTGACGACATATCTCTTATATCAGTCAGTGTATGTAACACTACATTCTCATTCTACGTCAACACTTGACACACTCTCATCACAGTCATACACCTCAAACCCTTCGAGCTCCATCACAAATTCAACCAAATCAACATCTAAATCCCCCATACCACCTCTTCGCAGTACCATTATCCATCGACTCCTCCTTCACGCTATCAACAAACTCATAATCCCCATCCACCTGCTCCTCATCCTCACTCAGCACCATATCAGGAATATCATCATCTACATGCCCACCATCAGTCTCAACATCACCTCGTCGCTTCTCCGCAACTAACCGAGTCTCACTCTCGCCCAGCAAAGGCGTAATATCGCAAAACACGTCTTCAGCATGCGGATCCACGTCGCCGGGCCGTCGAATGCGCGATCGCCGGGCCCGGCGCGCGCGATCTGTGGCGTTCAGACAGGGTGAGACGGGGCCTGAGGGCGTGAGGATTTGGGTGCTGTAGTAGCGCTGGGCACGGCGTTGGTGTTCGGTGCTCTCGTACTCATGGGCGTCCTGTTGGGTGGGTACTACGAAGCTGTAGGTTACGAGCGGGTCCATCTTATTATCTCTGTTGTCTTCAAAGTCGAACACGGGCAGGACGTAGTGGCGGCGATTCCGGCGTTGCCTGGGGGCGTGAGTGTTGCGTCTTGTTGGTTCGGGAGGAGGTTCTCTGGGTGGGTTTGCGGTAGGTCTGTGGGGGTCGGACATTTGTGCTTGGTGTTTGCCGGTGCGTGGAGATGGGGTTTGGTGGAAGCTATTTAGAGATTGGGGATGCGTGAAGTCTGAATATATTCTGGGGACTTCGTGGCTTAGATGAGACTGGTAAGGTGAATTTCAATGTGACACCGGTGAAGTGGCATGTGAGGGACGTTGGCAAGCTGATTTCGAGCTGCTGTCAATGTGCTGTCTAAGTAACACTTTTGTAGCAAGCAGTCCTGGGTTTACAGATCACAGTCGCCACAAACTTCGCATCAATTTTGCATCACCGCTCTACTCGTGACTATGAGGATGTTTGACAGCTTATACTATTAGTTGTTAGCTGTGTTGCGTTTCTATCGTGCGTCAAGCATGTCCTGGAACTTGCGGCCTTACATTCATTCCTGGACAGTACCATATCAACTGAAGCAAACTTTGTTCAGTTGTAAAGTTTCTTGTTCAAATCAGCCTCATATTCATTTATCCTGATACCTTCCTAGGTACGTTCAACATAGGTTTTCACCGATGGTGTACCCTTTCGCGAGCAAACCCATAGCGGATCTTGAGATTTCTGCTGGTTCAGTTTGCAGTGCGAAAAAATTCATGGGCTATTCAAAATTTTGCGGGGTATATCATGTTCGGCACGCTTGGCAACTGGACGTGGTGAAAGTGGCTAGTCAGGCAGCGCTGACTAAGATGTTTTGACTGACTCGGCCTTTGCTTCTGTCAAACACCTCCTGAACGTCTCTGATCTTTTCATCAACACTTTCATCACCACGTTATCAATTCCATCGAGATGACATTGCCTCATGCTTATGCGATCTGATTAGTTCTAAACGTTTCCTCATGGCATCATAATATCCTACTCCTTGCGCCGCCAACGCCCGCCTTCTTCCAGTTAAGGCCGCATGGTATCCGGAAAAGAAAGTACGAAACTCAGCGAGATGACCTGTCGTGGCGTCGGATCCAGAAGGCCATAACCAATGTGATTGTATTGCCCCAGAACCTGGCGCATCCTGCCTTTATTCGTCTGGACTCTTAGATGCGGGCAGTATACGAAGGATGCCTACTTTGCGACCCTTTTTCGGCATGTCAGAGTTTACGGCAATCGCTTCCTGCTCTAACGCGATATTGATGCCTGGTGGTTTCGATGGCAAGGTCTTGCCTGGTCCCCTCGCTGGATATCCATTAAACACCCTCTGCGAATCTTGGCTATCCCGTACAGGCCCGCACCACTCGGTGCTAAAGTTTGGTCTGTGCTGCTCATTGAGCGCCGTGTCTCGAACAAGGGCATCTAGATCTGGGTGTTTGTTCAAAAGTTCCACCATCTCTTTTGGCTTGCGGAACTCCTTGTCAGCACCAGTCTGCTCATATCGACGTAGTCGTTCTCCCACGACCTTGATAGCAGCGTACGTGTATCGATTGTGTCGTCCGAGACAGTTCCACAGCTGTTCGAGCTCGTCCGCAAATATGGGCCGGACGAAATGATCCTGGGAAATGGCTTGATCAACACGTAAAGCGTCCTTGTGGAGACCAAACAGCGTCAAAGTTTGAGCGAGAGTGGACGCAGCGAAAAGGCTGTGTGGGACGTTGAACTGTCTGATCATGCTCAGGTTGTGGAATCGGCAGGCGCGCATCAGCCAAGCTAGCAATATTCTCATCGCCGCTATGCTGGAAATACCCCTCGGAATGAACATCTTCTGGATTTTCTGGAAGCCATCAAAACGATCGTTTTTACGAATGCCGACAGTTCCAATGAACTTGGTAACCACGTTTCGGCCAAGGAGAAGAACCAGCACCTTTTTCGGAACATCGTGGGCAAGGACTGTCTTCGTATCCTCTTCGATGATGTCCACGGCTGCGCCACTCAGAGCATTCAATCGTCGCTCAGGATGGATCCAGGGCAAAAGACTGTGGAGAGTATGCAAGTGGCGAATATCTTCCGGATTAGGATATGGATGATATGGTGCGGGCTGCGCCATGAGACCATCACAGTCTTTCCAATCGGCATAAAGGGATAGCTTATCCGGCTGCATATCGCATGAGTCATCGGGCCCTTCTTCAGTCTTGTGGCGTGCGCTTTTCGCGGCCTGGTTACCGTAGGTCGCCCGCTGGTCTTCCCCACCCGTATCAAATCCAGGTCTCAGAGGGTCGTACGTCCTTGCGACAGTGGAAGCGGGGTATTCGGTATCTCTTCTTGCAAGATAGGCTCCTACTACGTCCCCTCGTTCCAGATAGTATTCAGGGTCGAACCTAACAGCACACTGCTGCATGAGTGGACCACCAGCGGAAGTCGATTGCAGGGTTCCATTCTCGTCGTAGTGATAGTATACCGCCATATTGTCTTTGGGCAGTGCGAGTGGTGAACTTGGATGAGCTACAGTGATTGTCGGACATGTGGAGTGTGTTGAAGCGGAAGTGATTGTGCTGCTGCAAGCGGTGCGCGAGTTTGTTGCAGCGCTTGCGCTTGACGAAATAGAGTTGCTTCGTGCAACGTGATGAATATCTTTTGAGTGAGACGGCTGAGAGTCCACTACCCCATCGCCAGAATCAATGAGTGGGTCCATCGCCCGGGGAGGCGAGAGGGCGGTGGTGGCGTAGATTGGCGACGTCTGTGCCGCGGCGATGGTGTAGGAGTGATGGAGCAAAACCGAGTTCGAAGACACTATATCGCTCCTGCTGCTTGTAGCCGCTCGCAGGCTTGGCAGCTGCCAGGTAGTCGGCTACAGTTGCCCGCCCGGTGAAAGTGAGCGATGAGCCGCAAAGTCACGTGAACATACTTCTTCGAACTCCTTCAAGCTTTTTCATCGAAGGAATTGTTGTTGAAGTCTGCAGGCCTAGCTTTTTTTCATGCTTTCCGCGATTCCGATGTCCATAGGGCTAGTCCGGTGGTCGAAGTCGGTTAAGCAACGTGTGCATCAAATGTTCGATGGATACAAAGGGTAGACTTAGATGAGGTAGCTCGCATCGATTCAGAGCGCAAGATCGTTTCCCTTCGTGCTAAAACCTGAAATCAGTCGCAACAGTGAGTGTCACGCTTAAAAAAAGGCATCACCAAATTCTCGTTCCCAATGATGCATGCCCACGGGTGGAACTAGTTCTTAATCCTTTTCTGTCTCTTTCTCATCGCGCCTCAATACAGCCCGTTTAGATAGAATTGTACACCGCGATCCAGTCCGCATACAGCGGAACCCCGGGCTTGGTTGCAGGGATTGGCGTGCTGCTATTTCTATTGCCGTTTGGAAAAGCGCCACCCATAGCGACGTTTAGTAAAAGAAAGTGGCCATGATGTACAGCTTGCTCCCAGGTTTTGTTGCCAATTTCCCGTTCAGTGACAGTGTGATAGCAAACGTCGTCAACGCTCCAGGAGAGCTTCTCGGGCTTGCAACTGCGATCGACCTCGATGGTGTAGACGTGGTAGTTACCTTGACAGGGTGATCCGGGGCACTTTCGTGTCGCGGGGAGACCAGTGAACTCTTTGCAAGGGCCACCGGGGGCTGTACCACAATGGAGTACGCCCCAAACCTGATTAACCCCGTTTACATTCTAGAGAAGCGCAGAAGTTTAGCATGTGTATGCTTCTCGATCGACACAACGGTGACGTACCTCCATAATGTCGAATTCGCCAATCGAGGGCCAATTTTGGTAATTGCCACGATAGGTATCACCAAGGCTCCAAAACGCAGGCCAGTAGCCGGCCGCTGCTTCGCCAGTGACGTCTGGCATCTGGATACGAGCCGATATGCGCATCTTGCCACCAGCCTTGGCTTGAAAGTCGGTGCGCTGAGTCTCGATACGAGCCTGATAATGAAGTTGGCCAATGAACATGTCCCATAGATGAACAATATCTAGTAAAGTACTTACTGAGGTCCACGAATTGTTCCCATGTCGGAGCGGCGTGATACGAAGCTTGCCATCACCCGTCAAATTGAGGTTGGCAGGACTGTCCGTATAGGTCTGGATTTCTTGCGTGCCCCAATTTGCTGGACCACCAGGATATGAAGTACCAGTATCGATGATCCAATTCTCTGAGCTGGGCAAGCAATCGACGCCTCCGTCAAAGTCATCAGCCCAAGTGAGTGAGAACCCGGGTACTTTCGGGACAGCTGCCTGACTGAGAACACAACCTGCGACAACGACCGTGATGGTGTTTAGAAACATTTCCAATAATTAGTAAGTGACTTGCTGTCAAGAGAGTGTAACGAATTTGGTAAGTGAATGTTTTGAATGGGTAAAGAGGGACCCGGGGTGATGCCTGTATTGAAAAGAATAAAAGAACAAGGGCAAAACGAGTGTAAGCGCGACGAATCGAGGTAGTCAAAACCTATGATCTGTCGCTGGCGATCTGCGCGGCGCGATTGTGTAGATTGAAGGAAACGCGAGCGAACAGTCGCTGTGATTAAATTGGGTTCATGATAGTTGCCGCTGTCAGATCTTCCCTGTTAAAGGCCCGAAGATAAACTTTCGGATCTGACACTAGCATCTCACCAATTTACTAGTAGTACGTCCGCTTAATTTGCGAAACCGATGCTTACGCCGAGGTTCATAGGTTGTTTGCTCCGTGGGTCTCCCATGTGCTCTTATCATGCTTTGCATTGGTGGACTTGTTGTAGCAGTGTAGGGCGCCCAGAAAGTAGTATTGTCGAGCGTTCGGAACGTAAGCGTGTCAAAGCTATTCAGATTATGAAGTGCATGATTGGTGAAAGGTTAGTAATTTTTAGACCCGCTCTTGTCTTCAATAGGGACTGGGGTAGAATGAGTCTCGCACTGGATTGAGCTAAGAAGTAAAATAAAATGTGCGCGTAGCGATAAATACATACCAATTGAGGCGCCCTATATCGCTTTGCCTGTGTACAATGCGCTCGACAAGACAGAGCTGAGCATAGGAGCGCTAGAAGCAAAAAAGGCGCCTCGCTCTGCGCTTCTTCGGCTCTACGGGCTGCGGCGACTGGTAGTTCTGAAGGTCTGTAACAAACATGCCACTCAAGTAGCCAGCTGAATAATCTTTGGGGCGGCGTAAAGGATCAGTACTTGACACCAGACCTGTCGGGCCTTGTACACCGATGTCATCCAGACTATCATATTCAGTCGGGGCGTCTTTCCTACGTCCTGAAAGCGCATTAAAAGCCTTGGCTCGATTCTCACGTCGTCGTGTGGCCATTTGGCTGTCTTCACTTGATTCTGACGGTTCGGTCGTAGGCTGAGCGACAATTGCAGGACTGCACTCTTCAGGTCTACCAGAAGGTGGCCCGTCTCTCGAGATATCCGGAACACCTCTATCGTTCATGAATGCAGAGGCTACTGCCAATGAACGTGAGCCAGTGGTGTCAAGAGAGCTCTGGAGGGAGATGCTACCAGTGCTCGTGACTCGAGGACGGCGACGCGGTGGTGTCCGAGGTCGGGGACTGCTCTCTTCAGTGTCGAAGTCTGAGCCAATGGCGCCCTGGCGACGCCCTTCTACTTCTCCTAGAGCTTCAAACCTATAGGATGCTCGTGGCCGCCCTGATGCAGCCACGCTGGTTCTATCGGTTGAAGCATCAGCGAGGAGAGAGTGGTCAGAGTAATGCCCATGCTCGCAGTCATCCGTATCAGCTAGCATCTTTGACTTGTGGTGGATTTGAGTGCCTGTGGAGTTGGTCTCGGATAGATCGTCTTCGCTATAGAAAGATGAAGAACGTGAGGATAAAGGAAGGGTTGGGTCGGGAAATGACATGCTCTTGCTAACGACAGGACCTCTGATTGTATTCGCCAGCGAATCGGACTAGCGAACGTGCTGTCTTGATATCGGCAGCGATCAATTGGTTGAGAAGAGAAGTCTGTTTGCCTTGTCGTGTTGTTCGGAAGTTGCGTAGCTGGTTCAGATTAGTGGCTATCGTTCGGTCGTGGTGTAATTCTTGGAGTGGCTCGGTGTAAGTACCTACGGGCGAGCAGCCGGAGTTGTGAAATGCACCGGTCGCTCATCATGGCGAGGTTAATACCGTTGTATAGGACATTCTGAGGGCTAGGCACCCGCCCTCGGAACTGTTGCCTCTTGTCTTGTGAATGAAATACCCATTTCCCCGGTGACGATGGTATCGCTCGCGGTTGGAAAAATGCTCTGCTTCCCCAGACACATTATGGCTTCGCTGAATGAGTACATGCTGAAGGTTCCAAAATTCAAGGGGCCGAGACTGCAATGACCTGCCACGTTATACTTTGCCAGGTCTTGAGATATCGACAATGTACTGAGTACATCACAGCTTGCAGTAAGCGTCCTATCGATATACAGTAATAACATGATTGCCGGGAACAAGTTCTGGAGCTATTAGTGATTCGTGTCTCCCGAAAGAAACGCCATATCGCCTGAAACATTCGCCGTGCCCTGTTGGCTCTGGGTCCTCAAACAGTATGCTCTCGCTATTGTAGTGTATGAACAAGATATCTGTTCGTCGCATATGCGCTAATTCTATGCTTCAAGAAGCATACTGCATTTTACAACCTGGAAGATCAGGAATGCCATTTTTCGCGATTTTCGTGACCCATCTCAATTTACAAAACGAGAAGAAAAACCGAAGAAGACTTGCCAGTCTGCCAGTCGACAATGCATCATCCAGTCGAGAAGTCGCATTCAAATTCCCAAGGTAATCCTGATGTTACATAGCCACATTCAAATACCCAAGGTAATCCTGATGTTATGTAGCCGAGAAAGGTCCAATGACATCATGCTCAGGCATCCTCATGTGGGGCTTCACTCATCCCCGCCTAACTACAGCAGTTCTAGTACAACCTTAGCACGCCCGGTTTTACCATGTACCATTTACCGGCGTGGGGCTACTAAGGAGCAAGCCATTAAAGCCTCCGGCCTCTCTTATATCGAGTCGAAAAAGTTCGTGGAGAGTTGAGCACTCAGCCTCGATGCATCGATCATTCACTAACTCACGTTGTAGCAATACGCGAAAGACGAAGCGGACATTTGTGTGGTTGAGCATACAATAGCGCACATATAGCGTGTTAAAACAGCGCGATATCACGAATAAAATTAACAGCAAACTCGTAAGGGAAGGGTAGTAAGTGACTTGTATTGCAAATGCATGGCTTTTATGCTAATACTGCGCAGGCATTCAGACTATAACGCTCGATGAATCTGGTGCTAATGAAAGTGCCTCGCAATCCTACCCCGTCCTTTTGACCCCATTTGAGACGTTTGAGCAAGCAAGCAGTCACGCGAGATTTTAGATGAGGTGATCCTTGACGGGATCGGACTCGTGTGCGGCGACTCTTCAGGTGCTCTTCCTTCTCGGGTTTGGCGATGCCTAAGACAGGTCGAGACAGAGCATAATCAGAGGATACCAGCCTGTCTACATCTCGAAAGATGGCCCAGTTTCAAGCACGGGCTGGAAAATTCGATTCTATGTAGCCAAGTGCCCGCAGGTAGGATGTCCTTGCTTTAATTCTCGATACTACTATGTCCTTATGAATGCTATCGGAGAAAAACCTCACCCGTGTGCTTGAGGCTTGCATGGAACCGGATATCTTTGGCTGGACTTACATCTGTTCATCTGGCACCATGTTCATCCTACGGCTCACAACATCCTTCCACCAACCCTTCAGGCTTTTCTTCTTGGCGTTCTGGGCTTCAGGAACTCCATCCGTGTTGGGCGCAGAGTTTATGGCTCCAATCATTTTCTTATCGAGCTCCAGACTGTCCATGCCATCGGTTCGCGGATTTTTCATCGACTCTTCACGTTGAGCGACGTTGTGAGTGAAGAAATTCTGAGCGTTAGTTAGCGGTTCGTTTGCATTGCTGTGTGCATAGTGACTGCTCACCTGCAGTCTCGAAGGACCGTGGCGTGGCGTGGCTGGATTCAGGAACTTACCAAACGTTGCTGATGCAGCGAATGACTTCGCTTCACCGGCCTGTTCTGGAGAGCAGGATAGACTAGTCTCACTCTTTGGGAGCGGAAATGATAGTGCGACAGCCGCGTCTACATCTTCTTTCATCTCCGCCAGATCGCGAGCGGTCATGGCATCAATATAGCTAGTAGCCGTGGCCGGATCGATGTCATCGCTGAATCGCCAGCCGATGTTCCGTGGTACACCACTCAGACGATTAGGGGCATGTTGCTCATCTGATCGGTCCGGTAGCTCATGATTTAGCTCCTCGTCCATGAAGACCCCACTGTCATCAACGCCCTCGGTCAATTCTTCCTCTTCGCGCTCATCCACCGGTGGTAGCATACGAATAGAAGGGAGCGAGGCTGTCCACAGCTTCTGCAGGTCGTCGTATGCTGCACACAAACGGACAAACTTTTCTCCACCAAAGCCCCATGATAGTCGGCGATGCTGCGCATCGAAATTGACGCCCTCGTTTCCAAGCACCCGCTTGAGCGTCCGCATATCAGACCACATACTAGGGTCGTCATCAGGGAACGGATTGTCGGAATGGAGGAAGAATGAAGCCCATTGTGCGTCGTAGATTGGACCAAGTCGGAGCAGTTGCTCAGACTCTTTGAGAGTTGGTGGGCCGCCATACGTGATCAACTCCCCAGATTCAGAAAACGTGCATCCCAACTCCTGGAGACGGCCACGCGTATAGAGCAGTTCGTTCAAGTCTTGAAGGGTCGAAATCTGCCGTTCAGTCCCATGTAGCTGCAGATCTCTTCGCTGCTTGTAGTTAGCAGTGTCTTCATGGCCTTCTTCTTCAAACTCTTCGTCTTCAGCACTAACCTTTTGAGTGATCTGGTCCATCATTGAGTCGCGAGGATTCGTCTCTGAGCGTATATCAACCGAATCCGACCGCACTGTGCTGTTCACAGAAGAAGCATCGTCGGCGTTGCCTTCTTGTATAAGGGGCACATTGTCGTGTAAGTAGGGACTTGCTCGTTTTCGATGGAACATCCACATGCTTAGGTTCACGGCGGTGGGGTGCATTATTCGACCAATTCTATTGGTTTAGTTGCGTTGGGTTGTGGTTGGGAGGGTGAGAGCTTTAGAATGAGTTCGGTGCATGGGAAAGTTTTCGACGCGCCCATATGCTTGCCAGAAAGCTCTCACATCATAATTCACTCGACGATGCTCTCATACTGTACATGTACAGATCAGGCATCCGTACCAATCACGTCTCAGCGTTCGTGAAGGCACCAACATGCCCAATTGACACTGTGCAGCCACGGCCCCCTCCGATAAATGCTATCAACGGTCCTCTACTGCCATAAACACTACACACTCACGACTCACCATCAACTAAAGTGCCTTTCAACTTCGCTGATCACAACTTTCTCCCACAGCAAATCGTCAACCGCATAACTCAGAAAGATAATGTCCGAGAATTACTCCTTCCAATTGACACCGCGCGCTTCTGGGCGCCCTCGAACTCGACGTGGACATGTTTCAGCGGACAACCAATATGTGTCTACTGACTCGCCATCTACACGGCGTTCCATGCCTGTAGATACGAGTTCGAGTAAGTCCCCAACTGAGGAGGACTCGACCACACCCGAAGGTAGTCCCTCACGCGCCGCCAAAATCCACAACCCCGACGATCAAACTCGCTTTCCGCCCTTGGTACCCAAGAGCGAATCAGGCATCTTTATGAACAACTCCCACATTTCATCTCGAATCCGTGCTGGAGCGACGATGGGGCGGATATCTTCGACAGAGGACACATCAAGCTCTGAAAATGAATATCACGACGCAATGCAGTCATTGCTGCCACCACTGACTACGCCGCCTAACGAGCAGGCGTCAGTTGGGAACAGCACTCCGATCTCCAACGCTGGGCAGCGCCATAGTCATCGGCGAAACAAGACGACTGTCTCTAACATATCGGAGATGTTGCCGCTCAACCCACGCCTTCCGTCACTGATGGAGTCCATGGAGCAGTTTGGCTTTGGCCAATCGATCGCCTCAGGCCGTGAGGAAACCCAGAATTCCGCTATCAAGCAAAAGCCCGTGTTGTCTTCTTCTTCCTTGAACATTCTTGCGCACGAGCCGGGCCATATCGACAATGTCACATCGTCCATGCGCTTGCCTACAACGCTTCAGTGGCAAGACTCTGCTCGCAACGAGGATGGCATTCCAGATAGTGGTCGTGCGCGGACTTTGTCCGAGGTGTCTATCGACTCTACCTCCACGGTCGCGGACGATACCTGGAATCCCGTGGACACTTATCTCGGCCTATCTTCCTCGGACGAGGAGCTGAATATGGGCGAAGCAGTCCCACTACATGCTATGGGCATCGAGGGTGCGGTACCAGGTCTGTGGGACGAAGCTCGAGAGAACATGGACGAAATCCCGGCTGCGCAATTAGACCAGTACTATCCAAAGGATCAGTGCGAACAGGCTGGGGAGCCGCACGGCGTCGACGTCTGTGATTTTGTCTATGTCACGCGCAAAATTCCGTCTTCGGCAGAGGAGTGGGATACTGTCGAGCTTGTCCGCAAGGAGCGCATGTCGGACGAGGTCTCTCTTGCTGACACCGTCGATATGAGTGAGGAGGAGGAGGAGGTAGACCAGCGGGCTCTCGATCTTGCGCGACGCGAGATCTCTCACGGCAGTGATCGAGAAGATACGGTGTTGCTAGGATCGGGGCGGGCTGAGGCCGAGGACTGGGTTGACTTCGAAGACAGCGACGTTGTTGCGGAGCGTCCGTCATCTGTTGCTGATGGCTTTCTGTTGCCGTCCACAGTCTACGTACCGCCGGAGGCTAAGCGCGCATCATCCGAGAGTGAGAAGCGCAAGGGACCGGAGGAGCGTTCCTCGTTGCCCAAAGATGGAGCCTTGCCGACGCTACCTTCGACAGTGTACGTTCCGCCGACGGCGCGTCTGATAGCCGAGGACGCAGGCTCCATCATGGACTATGCGAGTGGCAGCGATATTGGCGGCGATGACGAGGCGTCAATGCCAATCAATCTGGAGCCTCTCACCCGCGTTGAGAACAATACTGTCGCGTCCCCCGCCGAGGCTGACAATCGGGGTAGCGCCGCAAGCAGTCGCGACCACACGAGCATGCCTCGAATCAAGTTCCAGAAGACGCGTAAAGCAGGTGGCGAGAAGCAGCGCCGTCACTCTGCCAACGTCTTCCGACTCATCTCGGCACGCCTACCCAGCTGGAGTGGCTCTCCCCACGTCGGCTACAGCTTCCAGTCCCCGCCTCAGGGTGAAGCTTCACAGCAAGTCGTGAGCGAGCCCATGCTTCGTGCTGGAGTTGATGTGCCAGTTCAAACCCACAAGCGACATACCTCTTTCGCGCGCTTGCTCAACAAGTTCAAGGGCAAGGATGGCGTGAAGAAGACGAATGATGGTACCACACCTCCAAAGTCGCTCTTGCGCCACGCAGCTGAGCGCGCCGACGATTTCATCGTCCGGCACAATTGGTAGACGGGTGGGGTGAGGGAGGACAGGTGGAACGGTGGATGGAGAGAGATCGAGACGTTGCGCTCGAAAGGATCAGGACGTATAGCTAGACGGCGAAGGGAATGGTCTACGTAGAGACATTCATCATACCTAAAATGAGAATCAGATAAGAAATGCATATAATGGTGCGAGCTGCGCACTCACTTAACCTGAAAGATTGTTCCACGCACGATTGAATGAATTCAGAAGATGGCAGGACCAAGCAGCAAATACTCTCAAGAGCAGCATCATGGTTCTTCAAAATTCTGCTCTGCGCGTGTCTCATGCCTGATACCTCCTTCTTAACCGCAGATCCCCATCTTCCCGACCACGGAACCGCGTTACAAGATGTCCGCCCCAATTCGACGCTATTTTGTCTGCACAATGTTGTTCCAAGTCTCTTTCAGGTTGATGGCACCGGTTCGAAGCTGTAACGTCCTGGTGCTTCGTTGTGTTCTGGTTCGGGGTAGCTTGGGGTCCATGACTGCGCGATGCTGGATCGGAGTTTGATGGAAGGGTCGGTGGACAGTAGTTATGAGCTGGCTATGGCACGCGTGCGCTTGGTTCCAGGCCAAGGCGTTCAATCGCCGGATTTGAGGTTGCGATTGGCGTTGAGGTCGTGATTCGTGGCTCAGAGATACCTGCGCGGATGCGGTGACTCGCTATGGTCGTGGGCTGTGAATTCGACGTTGGTAATAGCAGTCCCGGAGAGAAGCTCTTCGTGATGAGGCGGGGCTGTCTGCTGTACATCAAGCCGTGGAACCTAATTGTGTTAGAACAAGGCGTGCACTTACCTTCGAGTGCTTGTTGCCAGACGTGAGTGCTAGCAGAGCCAGGGAGTGTTACAACGCGAATCGTAGGACAGCAGCACAAGCTCAAGTGAGATACGATCAAGAGAGAAAGCTTCTTCTTCAACGCTATGCCAAAAGGCAAACGCAGTCAACGAAAAAGGTCGCGTACATCCCAGGTAGTGCGATAGGGATGACACTGTGCCAACGACTGTGAGCAAGCCCAGGGAGCCGTCGACTGGTTTCAAAAATAAGAATAATCTTGAAGATCCCGTAGGATCGTTTCAGAGATTAAACTGAAAAGAACAGATACTACACTTGATCTAAGCCAAAAGGCAAAGCTGGAAGGGTATTAGCAGGTTGCAAACGTAGGGGGGAGTTGGGCAGAACTTGCAGAGCTGATTTGTGGAAGAGGAGGGGAGGGCGGTTTATATATCCCTCGGAAGGCGCTAGCACTAGCGCGGCATCAGCAACTGGCGCGGGTGGGTGACCATACGCGAATGGTGGGTGACCGCAGGCGAGGGGTGAGTGACCACAGGCGAGGGCAGAGCCGATGGCGGTGTGCATTCAGGTGAAGTTGCAGTGGGTCGCTGATGTGGAGGTTGGCCGTGGTTGGGCAGGTGAAGCTCAATGATCTTACAATATCGAAATGGCAATTCGTGATATGCAGGTGGTGCTCATATCCAAAACGGGCGACATGAATCCAAACCAAAGCGACGCAGTTCTCAGCTTTGGCCATGAGCAATGATAGATTCGCTGATGGACCTCATGTAATGCAGTACAAAATACCTGTGATTCAGTCTAGTTCAAATGAATAAAGTATGCGGGGAGTATACCCGGAAAAGCCTTTTTGTGCGTACAATGGCACAACTTCTATGTGATCCAATTCATAACTTGTCATGTCTTGCACAACGACATCTCCACCACCAAAAGCCGAATCCTGCGTCTCCAAAAGCGACAGGACGTGGCATCACGTCAACGTCATACTCTCATATTTCGCTTCCGGCGTCCAAACCTTCCGCGTCGACGACCAGTTCCCCTCGAGTTTACTTGCGCCCATGCCCACAGTCAGCCCCAGCAACTTCGGCGCTTGGCCCAAGACATCCATGCACATGTCTCCAGTCCACGGAGGTTCGTCTCCTGTGTACTGGAAAGACAGCGTCTCCAATGTCTGGGCATGGCAGGACAGAATTGTAGGCACGATGACCGAAAGCCCCGGGCCTACCAAGCGCAATATCTCCAGTCCTTCGATTGCGCGTAGGAAAGCGGAGAATATATTTAGGGCTTCGTCCTCGCTGCCCACACGATCAGGACGAAACATGTCCACAAACAGAGACAGATGCTTCAGACCGTTTAGATGCCCGGTCATATCCGTAAAGAAAAGCTCGGTTGCCTTTCCTCGTCCTAGGTTGAGAGTGCGCAGCTTGCTCCAGTTTATGCAACCCCACCAGGTGTGCAGAGGCGTGGGAGTGTAATCATAGTGCAAGGTGCCAATCCATGCAAATGACTCGAGGGCAGGGAAGCGATGCGCCCCCTCGCAGTCAAAGTCGAGACCCTCCTCTATCATGCCGGATTCAGTATCTCCCGGCGGGCAAAACTCGACACGCAAATGTTTGATGCTATTTCCCTGGATCAGGTATCGCTGAAGCGACTGTAGCTCTTGGGATGCCGAGCTGTTCCCATTGTGATTGGGGGCCGAATTGCAGTGCAGTTCTATTTCCAGGGAATGTAGTTGTGGCGAGGCAAGGAGCAGGTCATCTAGGTCCGGCCTGGTTCTTGGCCTGTTGGAGACGATGAGTTGTGCCTTTGGACAGTGTTCATGAAACGAAGCGAGCAGATCGCCCTGAATGAGGCTGCTGTCATTCCAGCTAGGCTTGATTAATTACGTGTAGCTGGATAGTTCAAGGGTACGTACACCAACAAGGTCAGATTCTTGACCAGCGGGAGAAGTAATCGTATCCGCCGGAATAAATGATAATGGTACAGCCCAACTTGGGCAAAGGAACCAATGATCAAAGATTGAACGTATGGTGCAATTGTGTCTTTGTTGTCACTAACAAGATCCAATATTCGCTCCATGTGTTTCGCATGCACCCCGTCAGAGAAGCAGATATCCCGCGACGAGACGATGTCGCATTCATTGCGACATAATCGAGATGCAAGCCGTAGTTGTGAGAAAGCATTTTGATCAAAATTTGAGTAGATATGCCTGCTGTCAGCAATGATCCCACAGGTTGCGTCAAATGCACTGACTTCTTCAAGGATCAGGCGGAAGACCTCTAGCGGCAGCTCAAGGAGCCCGAGGGTCCGCTGCGTTGCCTTCACATTCGATGCTCCTTCCATTGGCATGAGAAATACGGTACCAAGAGTGTGATGATGTGTTGAGGAAAAACGGTGGTAGGAGGTACAGCATAAAGCTAGCTGGATCCAGAATCGCGGGGTTGCCCGTAAAGATCTCGATGACATGTCGTAATTATCATATTTCCAAGAAGGAAAAATTTGCGGTGATCAATGGCTCACAAAAGAAGGTCCAATAGCGCAGAATTCTGCAAGCAAATGAAGAATTGGAGATATAACCCTACTCCCACGCTCTCCATCCTGCACGCAAACCGACAACGATGATGGCGCAAGCACCAAAGATCTTGACCCATGCCTTTAGACCCTTCATCACAACGGCTCTAGCAAACTCATCTGCACTCTTGGAGTCATTCAGCTTTGGAAAGGGTTTGTCCTCTGGCACCCGCACCGCCAGAGCCTTGCAAAGCGGCTCCCAACCGTCCCTCACATCGTAAAAGACAAGTTTCTCCTCAGGTACGACGCTCTTCAACCATTCGATGTGACGTTCATAAATTGCCGCTGAGTATCCATTCGCGTCTCCAGGGCGGAAGTAGAGCTCACCCCAACGGCCATGCCGCAAGGCAGACACGTACGTGGTGAAGTGCCGGAGCCCAGGGAGCGGCAGCAGAACCAGACTCAGCATCCATGATCTCGAGCTAGATGCGCGTCCAATCGGGTTGATAGACGTCGCCCATTCCGTGCGATCGCGAATTGTGCATATGACTTTGGCGTCCGGCCATAGTTCGAGTAGTTCGGGAACGAACTGTGCACCTGGCGTGTCCGTCGTCGCGATATAACCGTCCAAGATGCTCCTGAGGGTACTAAGAATGAAGCGTCGATCGCTGGCTGACTTGATGGGCGTCTTGTGCAGCATTCTGATAAGATCTGTACAGTCCGACGGTTTGCCGTGCCAAAGCTGAGTTCCGCCATCGTACACTGGCCCTTCGAGTAGGATGGAGAGCGCGAGTGCGAGCGATGTAGTGCCTGTTCGCGGTAGCCCTGCACCGATGACTTGAATGGACGAGCCTGCGCGCGGCTGAGACGGTTCCTGTCCCATTATTCCTCACACTAGAAGATCATGTTGGTGCAAAGACACCGTCTATTTGATGAAATCCACTTCCTATGGCACTATGTCAAGCCCTAGTACCTCTACTAGTCGTCGTCGCATCGCTCCGTCATGGGATGTGCATCGGCGATGCGGGCGGTTTCGTACGTGCCTGGTGTGTACGAAGACATTGTCTTTGCTGGCGACCATCGAGATGAAGCGGCCTTCTTGGTGGTGTTTTAGTGCGGAACCTTTCTATAGGACAATGGAGCTAGCGCTGTGCGATGGCGGGTACGCCAGCCGCCCCTACTTCGTACGTCGCTGTGTTTTGCAGACCACGAGACATGCTGTTGCACTGGTGAGTGGACGGTTGATGTTCCCCAAAGTTGTGTCTGAGCGGATTACACGAGACATTGTGCTGCTTGCGCTTCGCCTATTGCCTATGTTGATCGTTCTACCTTTGGATGAGGAGGTGCCAGCAGTGCGAGACCTCTCTCATTCTGGGGGCGTCCCTCTGTGACGTTCTCTGGGCGCAATGACAGCATCAGATTAGCTGAAAGGTGATGATCCGTAATGCCTCCTGGAGCGGACGTTGTGGTGGGCTGTTAGCTGTGGTACCTTCTCCAGAAAATTGTGTTCAGATCGAGATCGAGCGCCAGAAAACTATAATGTTACAGGCGGCTCAGTTGAGGTTAGTCACCGGGGTCGCTCATTGTGCGAGGTGGCTCAAGAACGTGGTCGGTGTGGATGGCCTGCTAGAAGAATGACGAGTCGGCAAGACCCGCCCAGTCTGCCGGAATAAGTTTAGCGTCCAACGCGCGCTGAATTTCACGTGCATAATCCGGCCAGCACACCTTACCTCAAGCATTGACTACCTATACAGTCTTCAGACATCATCAAACAGGAACTCGTTCTCGCTGTGGAGCTCATCTGCAATGGTTTCGTTTTGTGTCTCATGGCGAGACCACTGCGATTTTGGCTCGTATTTCGACCTGTCATGCTACTCACAGCGGATATACACTCAGCGTGAATGAACATGTCTTCCACATACGACAATAGGGCGTTGAACATAAGGCTTTTCCCTTCTGTGGTCTACTCAACAAAGTACCGTATGGAAGTCTACGGGCTGCATGATCAGAAGCACTGAGATCGCCAACTAACAGTCGTCTCGTCTTCTTCCAATCTTTTTGAGCTTCTTGTGACTCGTGTTTCTTCTTCCTTCGCATGTCTACGTGGCTTCATACCTACAACGTAGTCTGCATTCCATTTTCGCCTGTCACAAACATTTCACCATCGCGGTCAGTGGTGCGACGCCACCAGCAGTAATTCCGATGACTGCTCTCAAAAAGCATTGTACACTGACATTGTCCTTGTGAGCTGAAACGCACCGTTCTGCGGCTCTTCTCGGTAATTACTGACTCAGCAGCGTGCATTGCTAAAGACGTTCAAACTACCCCGCACAAGTTGCAAGGGTACAGCTGCGGAGGCATGAGATGCAGCCGATGGTTCCAAAGGGAGTCAGTCGCCAAGAGTCAGTATCAACGTTCACACGCATTGAGCGTCCAGTCAATTCCTTGCCCTTGTACGATCAATGAAGCACTGAGCCTATCTTGGCAGGAATCACTGAAAGGTGAGTGGATGGCGATTGCTTGTCCCTGCATTTGGAAGCGAACGTCGTGTAATGCTGATGCGCGTGCAGTGCATGCTGGAATAGTGCCGAATCGATGAAGCAGGCTCGATAATCCACCCGTTGTTTAGATAATTCAGCCGAGAGATGTATACTGAGGCGCATGCCCATGCTCAATGCAATACAAACTCTTTCAGTATATCCGTACAATTTTGCCCTGTCTTGGATTTCCTGGTGTGCGCTCAACATGACGTCCCAGGACATCAAGTATCCGTCGAAGCGCTCACAGTTCAACGCCTACAACTTCCTAGTATGCTTTCTTGTGAGTCTTGGGCAGATTGCCTTTGGGCATCCTGCTAGCATCATTGGTACTACTTTGTATGTATCTCGGCCGCTTGCAAGAGTCCTGGGCTAAGGGTACGATCACAGAGGTTAGCCGCCATTCCACGTCTACATGGGCTTGGTCGATGCGAGCGGAATGCCCACGCCAAATGCTGAGAGCTTGGTTGGGACCATGAATGGCGTCTTTCAGGCATGTTACAATGCTCTTTGCTCAACCAGGACGCCAAATTGACGGAAATTAGGCCGGAGCAGTCCTCGGTATCCTCTCCTCATCATACATCATGGATCGCTGGGGCCGCAAAGCTGGCGTACTGTACTGTGCATTTTTCAGCCTTGTTGGCGGTGCGCTCCTATGTGGTGCCCAGAATGTGGGCATGTTCATTGCAGCTCGTTTCATTGCAGGCTGGGGTAGTTGGGGACTTCTGGCCGTGAGTAAGTGCAACAAGCCGCGAGCATGACTGCATGTATCAGACACTGACCATGACAGCACCCACATATTCAGCAGAAGTCGCACCGCCCGGTCTCCGTGGCTTCTTCATTGGTATGAATGGTGTTAATATCGCGCTCGGCTATGCTATCGCAAGTTACATGGGCATGGCCTTCTACTTCGCAGAGTCTGATGATGCCAAATGGCGTGGCCCACTCGGCATCGCACTTTTATGGCCTGCTATCATGATCGCTATCACATTCATTGTTCCGGAGTCACCCAATATCTGCTCATGAAGGGTCGAATTGAGGAGGCACGCACTATCGTGATGAGGTTGCATAGCATGAAGGGTGACCCAGACCAAGAGTTTGCGAGGGGTGAGTTTTACCAAATGGTCAAGCAGACCGAACTCGACAGCACTCTTGAGCCAGGCTGGATCGCCATGTTCACCAAGAAGGGATATCGTCACCGCACTGCGCTCGCCATGGGCTTCGCTTTCATAGGTCAATCGACTGGTGTCCTTGTAATCAACAACTACGGCCCGACACTGTATGCGACGCTGGGATATGGCACGTAAGTAACTCTTGATCACTCGACGTAACAGTTATATATTACTAAGCGTGACCAGCAAACAGCAACTGGAATTCCAATGCGGCTGGATCACTGTCGGCATTGTCTTGAACGCCGTTGGTGCCGTATTTTTGGACAAAGTTGGTCGCAAGCCACTCATGCTCATTGGCGTTGGTGGTTGTTGCGTTTGTCTGATCGTTGAAGCAGCCATCGTCGCAACTTATGCAGAAGCAGCAACAAATAAAGCGGCACTGGCAGCCGGAGTAGCCATGTATGCCTTTTACTTATTTTCCTTCATATTTGAACATATGCTGATTTAGAGTCAGGTTTTACCTCTTTCTCGCGGTCTACAGCATGGGTGTCGACGTCGCCGGCGTGGTTTTCCACTCAGAACTCTTCCCGAATCACATTCGCGCCAAAGGTGTCTGTCTCAGCATGGCGACAGTAGCGCTTACGGATCTTATATATCTCCAAGCTACCACAACAGCTTTTGCAAATATTGGGTGGCGTTTCTATCTTGTGTTCATTGTAATCACTGGAGTGGGAGTTGTTGGCGCATACTTCGTGAGCCTCTCCGAGTCTCATCTTATCATCCTTGGATCCTGGGCTAACAAACCACTATAGTTGCTGCCTGAGACAAAAAGCATACCTCTAGAAGAGATGGCACGCATTTTCGGGGATGATGTTGTTGTGAACCTCGATGACGTGCACATCAACCACGACACGCATGAGTTGGTGATAGGTGAAGAGATGTTAGAGCATGTGGCCACATATCAGGGGACTAATCCCAAGGTTGAGAAGGACCACAGCAGAGTACACAAGGAGAATCTTAGTGCGTAAAAGATCGAAGCGGTCGCAGACGATTTACGGTAGATACTGAATTACCGCCTTCATCTAGATGAGCTCTATGCCGCAACGCAGACCTCGAAATTGTTAAGCACCGCTATTTGCCATGCTAATCCTCCAACACTTTAGCTGCCAGCTGGTCAATCACTCAACGCTCCTATACCCCTTCTATCGATCATTTTTACTCGTTGAATATCAAGTTTGTGTTTTGGAATAGATCTTGTGCTATTTACTCCAAGTCTTCAAACTCGCTTGGTAGATCAGTTCCTGCAACCCAGGCCTTGATCCCGCGTGCGAACAGATCAGGAAGCTGGTCGTCCCAGGCATGTACCGCATTCCTTACTACCACCGCCTTACTTCCGCCTTTGTCCTTACGTCCGCTAGATATTTCGAATGCCCTCCCCATTTGTTGGGTCATGTCGACGTTATCCTGCTTTCCGCCAGCTATAGCCAAGACTCTGACTCCCTTGATCTCTTCAATATGTTTCATCGTGATTTTCAAAGCACTTCCAAATCCATTTTCGATAAGCTCCAGGCTGAAATTGCGTTTCGATTCGGCGCGGAGAACCTCGTCCTTGGAAACTCCTTGCATGGCCTGCATGAAGTAATACATGCAATCCGGGACTATCATGGAAGCCTTCATCAACGCGTACACTTTGCATGGGTCGCACACAACATTCTTTTGTTTGAAACCGAACGGCGCTCCGCCGCTCTCGAATAACGACTCGACAACGTCGGGGTGGCTTCGCGCCATTTCGAGCCCAATGAAGCCGCCGTAGCTTACTCCAGCAATGTGGGCTTTCTTGGTCGGGCTGACCTCTTTGATCAATGTCGCGAGCTCAGATGCGATTTGAGGAATACGATAGTTGCTCAGCTTAGGCGAGCGGGAGTGAGAGTGCCCAGGCAGGTCGACGAGGATAATGAAAAAGTCGTTCTCCAGATATTCACACACATCACGAAACTCTCGGTGTGAGTTAAAGATGCCATGGAGAAGGAGGAGAGCTGGATTTGAGGGCGTGCCAGTGGTGGTATGCCAAATTGTGTCCTGTGTGGACAGAGGTGTTTGGTTGTCGGGTTGAAGTGAAGACATAATTTTGACTGTACCACCATGCTCCTTGCTTGGGTCTGGTGATACTTGTAGTCGCAATTTTGAACCCTGGCATTTGGATGAAAGCTGGCGCAAAATCACGAAATTTCCTTCGTCCAAACGTATTGTGTTGCTTCCAGAAATTGACGCACTGCAAACAGTTCAGAGTGCAGTTGTCGGGAAGATCGTGCAATTCCAGTGTGGCGGGTGGCGGTCTGAGCAAAACTTTCTCGACCATGAGCTACCAAGCTCCCTAATAAACTAACCGCACCCCTTGTTTTAGAATACATGTACGTTGTCGAGCTTACAAGCGACGCCACAAATTTCTTA
>Ga0265780_10001603_pt1 | contig 31498 bp, 22 predicted proteins | sample P1T30metagenome_FD_192432 | JGI IMG/M metagenome (GOLD analysis project Ga0265780, IMG submission 192432) | Plant litter microbial communities from East Loma Ridge, Irvine, California - P1 T30 | ecosystem: Environmental > Terrestrial > Plant litter > Unclassified | place: USA: California... | reverse complement strand
ATGTCCCCGCGCTTGAGCGCCGTGAAATTCTGCGTCTCCTTGCCGAACCCCATCTGGAAATCATCCGACAGCTTGATGATCTCCTGCGCTACCCGGAACACCCGCGACGGCACGGCGGCCGGCGCCATGGCGGCGCCACGCAGCAGGCCGTCGAGCGCCACCGACACGGCAGCGAACTGCGCCAGGTCGTTTTGTCCCAGCGTCCCCACCCGCCCCAGCTCCACGGTACTGCCCGCGGCCCCGTGGTGCTCGGCCGTGTAATAACTGTAGGTACCGGCCGACGCCGGATTCATGATGATGGCCCCGATCGCCGCCTGCCCCAGCCAGTCGACCAGGGCCTGTTTCGGGCCATCGGCCACCAGGTCCGGCACGACGGCAAACGTCGGGTACACGGACGGACGGATCGCCGTGTGCAGATCCAGGTGCCAGCGCACCGGCCCGGCGCCGTCGAAAAACGCCACGGTCGCCGCGATCATCGCATCGGCGCGCGCCGCTTCCGCGGTGCCGGCCAAGGTGCCGCGCGCAGGCCTGAACATGCGGTTCAGGTCCGCATCCAGAAAACGCTGGCCCGCCAGGATCGCATCGATGTTCCCGACGCAGAGCATCAGGTTCACCGCCAGCACTTCCGGTGCCAGGGCGTCGAGCACATGGGCCAGCATTTCGATCGGGCCCGTCTCGTCGCCGTGCACACCCACCGACACCAGCACGCTGGCGCGCCCTGGCGCCGCCGACCTGACCGTCAGGATGCCCTTGGCCGGGGCATCCACCACCAGGCCGACGGCGCCGAAACGGCGCGCCAGTTCGGTGAAGTCGCCTTGCGCCAGGGCGCGGACGACTTCCGGCACATCCGGATGCGCCGTCATCGCTTACGCCGCCAGCCGTTCAGGGCTGGAGCCCTCGGACAGCGTCCACACGTCCAGCATGGCCTGCTCGAGATCGACCGCCGGTGCGTAACCGGTCAGGCCGCGGGCTTCGGCGACGTCGCGCACGGCGGTGAGCGGATCGCCGCCCTGCGCCATCACCTGGGTCAGCAAACGCTGCTGGGTGCGGCGCAAAGCCTGCATCGCATAGTTGCGCAACTGCTCCTGTGCCTTGCTCTGCGGGGCGATCTTGAGGCCGCGCTCCAGCGTGTCGATCCCGGTGGCGCTGCGCAGCGCCATGCCGACTTGCAGGAACTGGCCGAGCGACATGCCGCTCGGACGCTGCACCGACACGGCGGCAAACAGGAACGTGGCCAGCGACTCGATCGTGTCGATGGTTTTCCAGGCCTGCACGAAGCCTGCTGGCAGGCTGGCGTAGGCATCGACATCCGACTTGGCGCCGACCAGCTGGCTGACCGCATCCGGCTGCCCGAACAGCGCCGTGAGTTCTTCCATGCCCGCAGGTTGTGACGACGATGCGGCTGGCAGCGACAGCACGCCTTCCAGCACGGCGCGGAACAGCACGCGGGTGCGCGCGTCGAGCGCAATCGAGACATCGCGCGGCACGTTCAGCGCATCCGCGTCGAGCGCGTCGAACACCGGCGCCAGGTGCAGTGCCGACCAGGCCTGGCCCCAGGCCTTGACCACTTCAGCGTCATCGACGCGGTGCTCCAGCGCCAGGCCGCGGATCATCAGCGGACCGCAGCGGTTGACCGATTCATTGGCCAGCACGGTGGCCAGGATCGCGTTCGCCAGCGGGTGCTTGAGCGGGTTGCGGGTGGCGACCAGCTGGGTCGGGAAGTACGGACGCAGCACCGATTCGGCCCACGGCAGATCGGTCAGCGGCAGCTCGGCCAGGATGCGCTTGAAGCGATTCTTGACGTTGGCGATGACGACCGCCAGTTCCGGTGCCGTCAGGCCGCTGCCGGCAGCTTTGCGGCGCTGCAGCTCGACTTCGGTCGGCAGCTGTTCCAGTTCGCGCGAAACGGCGCCTTCGAGCTCCAGGCTCGTGATCAAAGCGGCATAACCCTCGACGACGGCCGGATCGGCCTGCGCCTGTACTTCGCGCACCAGCAAATGCGTCTGCAGCGTGTTGTCGCGCAGGACCAGGCCTTCGATCTCGCCGGTCATCTCGTTCAGGATGCGGTTGCGATCGGCTTCAGGCAGTTCGCCGGCATTGACTTCGGTGTCGAGCCAGATCTTGACGTTGACTTCATGGTCGGAGCAATCCACGCCGGCCGAGTTGTCGATCGCATCGGTGAAGATACGGCCGCCCGCCATCGCGAATTCGATACGGCCGGCCTGCGTCGCACCCAGGTTGCCGCCTTCGGACACCACCTTGCAGCGCAGCTCGTTGCCGCTGACGCGGATCTTGTCGTTGGCGCGGTCTTTCACCTGCGCGTGGGTTTCGGTGGACGCCTTGATGTAGGTACCGATACCGCCGTTGTAGAACAGGTCGACCGGCGCCAGCAGGATGCGGTGCATCAGCTCTTCCGGCGCCAGCGCTTCTTCGGCGATGTCGAGCGCCGCGCGGATCTGCGGCGACAGCGCGATCGAACGGACATTACGCGGGAACACGCCGCCGCCTTCCGAGATCAGCTCCTTGTTGTAGTCGTCCCACGACGAGCGTGGCAGTGCGAACATGCGCTCGCGCTCGGCGAACGAGGCCGCGACGTCCGGCGTCGGATCGAGGAAGATATGGCGGTGGTCGAACGCAGCCAGCACTTTCAGTTGACGCGACAGCAGCACGCCATTGCCGAACACGTCGCCGGACATGTCGCCCACACCGACCATGGTGATCGGGGTGGTGTTCATGTCGTGGCCCATTTCATAGAAGTGGCGCTTGACCGCTTCGAAGGCGCCCTTGGCGGTGATACCCATTTTCTTGTGGTCGTAACCATTCGAGCCGCCCGACGCGAACGCGTCGCCCAGCCAGAAGCCGCGCTGCACGGCGATGCTGTTGGCGATGTCGGAGAACGTCGCGGTGCCTTTATCGGCCGCCACCACCAGGTAAGGATCGTCCTGGTCGTAACGCACGGTGGCCGCCGGTGGAACGATCTCGCCGCGCACGCGGTTGTCCGTCACTTCCAGCAGGCTGGCGATGAACAGGCGGTAGACGGCTTCGCCCTCGGCCGCCACGGTTTCACGCACGGCGTCCTTCGGCATCTGTTTGCACACAAAACCGCCTTTCGAGCCCGCCGGCACGATGACGGCGTTTTTCACCATCTGGGCCTTGACGAGCCCCAGCACTTCGGTGCGGTAGTCTTCCATGCGGTCCGACCAGCGCAGGCCGCCGCGGGCCACCGGGCCGCCGCGCAGGTGCACGCCTTCGAAGCGGCGCGAGAACACGAAGATCTCGCGGTATGGACGCGGCTCCGGCACCAGCGCCAGGTTGCGCGTGTCGAACTTGAAGATGATCTTTTCGCCGTCGTTCTGGAAGTAGTTGGTGCGTACGGTCGCCAGGACCATGTCGACCAGCGCCGCGATGATTTCTTCGGTGTCGGCGTGGTTGACCTTGGCCAGGCTGGTTTTCAGCGCTGCCAGGGTGTCGGCAGCAGCCAGGCGCGTGGCTTCCGGCAGGCTTGGGTCGAAGCGCTGGACGAACGCGTCGACCAGCTGGCGCGCCAGTGCAGGCTGGGCGCGCAGGATTTCGGCCATGTAGCGGATCGAGAATTTCGAGCCGGTCTGGCGCCAGTAGCTGATGTAAGCGCGGATCAGCTGCACTTCGCGCATCGACAGGCCGCCTTCGATGGTCAGGCCGTTCAGGCGGCCGTCTTCGGCATTGTCGTTGAACAGGGCCGTGAACAGGTCTTCGGCAACTTGCGCCACGCCGGGTTTGAGCAGCTTGGCCGCGCTTTCGGCATCGACCGACAGGCCGGTGACGTAATGGCGCTTGCCGTCCGGGCTGTCGGCCCAGAAAGTCTGTTCGCGGTCGATGGCCACGCCGGCATTGTTCAGGGCCGGCAGGATGCGCGACAGCGACGGCACGCTATCGGTGGAATACAGGCGGATCGACGGCGCGCCGTCGTCGCCATGCTCGACGCGCACCGACACGTTTGCGCCGAAACCGTTTTGCAGCAGCGCGTGCATGTCGCGGAAGGCGACCGCCGGTGCGGTCGCATTCACATAATTGACGGGCAGGACGGTCAGGAGGCGGCGCAGGCGGCCGCGCAGCAGCGGGTCTTCGACACTCGCGGCCAGGGCGGCAAAGCGGTCATGCCAGCCGTCGAGGATCGACAGCAGCGGTTGCTGGATATCCGTTTCCAGGTCGAGCGGATAGCGGGCGCCGTGGGCGATCAGGTAGACCCGCGCCAGGGGGCCGTCGGCCACCAGGGTTTGCGAACCGACGTCGCTGGCGCCCGAGCTTTCCTTCAGCGCTTGCGCCAGGCTGGCCGCCACGGCAGCGCTATATCGCTCGCGCGGCAGGTAGACCAGCACGTTCAGGTGGCGCGCGTAGACGTCGCGGCGTGCAAACACCTTGGCGCGCGGCTGCTTGTACAGCGACACCACCGAGCTGCACACCTGCGCCAGCCATTCCGGATCGGCTTCCAGCGCTTCGGTGCGCGGCAGGGATTCGAGGATTTCGAGGAATTTCTCGGCGCGGAAACCTTCCTGGCGCACGCCGGCCAGCGACAGCACCTTGGCCACGCGCCCGCGCGCAAACGGCAGGCGCGCCAGCGTGGTGGCGGTGGCGGCCCGGGTGAACAGGCCCACGAAACAATGCTCGCCCAGGATGTTCCCCTGCGCGTCGGTGCGGCGCACGCCGATGAAATCGAGCGGCTGGTCGCGGTGTAGCGTGCCCTCGACGTCGGCTTTGACGATCGACAGCGTGTCGGCGCGGTTCGACAGCGTGTTCAGGTCGCCCGGGATGTTCGCCAGGCAGGTGCCGTAGACCGGGTGCGTGGTGTCCTGCAGCACGCCGATGCGGCTGGCGACATCGCGTTCGAGTTCGCGCTGGCCCGGCTTGACCATGTAGTAGGCGTAGCCGAACGGCTCGTAGCCTTCGTTCTTGGCCCACTCGAGGAATGCGGCGACTTCCTGGCCGGCGCCGCCCTGCGCCGCGGCTTCGGCAGCAACGGCAGTCATGCGGTCGGCCATGGCGACGGCGTCGCGGCGGACTACGGCGGCGTCGCGCGCGACCATCTGGATGCGCGCGGTCAGCGCGGCCAGGTCGGTCGCGTCGAGTTCTTCGCCGAGCAGGCACAGGACGTAGGATTCGAGTTTGGAGCCGGTTTCACCCACGGCTTCGACACTGCCTGCGCCATTGCGGCGCACCGGCAGCACGGCGTTCATGACGGCGGCGACCGCGACTTTTTCCTTGCGCATGGCCATGACGATGGAGTCGACCAGGTACGGCATGTCGTCGTTGATGACCAGCAGCGCGGTGGCGTTTTCGCCGCGGCCGTCGGACCAGGTGACGGTGGCGATCTGGCAGCCTGGCGCGGCGCGCGTGGCAGCCTGCGCGAAGCCGTCCAGCAGCGCCGGGGCCAGGCTGGCGGGCGCGGTGCCGGCCAGGTCGTCCTGGTCGAGGGCGCCAAGCCAGGCCTGGATCAGGGCCGGCACTTGCGGGTTGCCGTTGGCGCCGGCGCTGGCGTTGGCGTTCACCAAAGCCATCGTCTGGCTGCGCACATCTTGTGACATGTCGTTCATCTGGTATCTCCGATTACAAAGTTATAGCGCCGCTGGCGTTGGTCGCTTGTGGCGGCGCGCCATCTGGCTTGCAGGTGCGCGGGTTGTCCACGCTTGGTTCATTCAATGCGTTTATTTAATATGGGTCACGATAAGTCGTACAGTCCCGGCAGGTCAAGCAGCCGTTCCAGCTCGGCCAGGGCGGTGTTGCATTCGATGGCAAACTGCGGATCGGCCAGGTCGTGCGGCTCCAGCCGGTCGCGGTAATGGCGCCCGACCCAGTCAACCAGCGTCGCATACAGGGCCTCCGTCATGATCACGCCCTGGTGCATCGCGGCCGCCTGCGCGTCGGTCAGCGCCACGCGCAAGCGCAGGCAGGCCGGCCCGCCGCCGTTGCGCATGCTCTGGCGCAGGTCGAAATCGATCAGTTCATCGATGGCCGCACCGCTGGCGAGCAATTGGGCCAGGTACTGCGCCACGGCCGGATTCTCGCGGCATTCATGCGGCACCACCAGCGCCATGCGGCCATCCGGTTTCGTCAGCAGCTGGCTGTTGAACAGGTAGCTGGCCACGGCATCGGCAAGCGGCACCATGCTTGTGTCGACGCGCAGCGCGGCCAGTTCGGCGCCGACACCGTCCATCGTGCGGCGCAGCGCGTCGAGCGTCCCCGCTTCATCGGCAAAAGCCTGCTCGTGATAGAACAGCACATTGCCGTTGCCGACCGCGATGACGTCGTTGTGGAACACGCCCTGGTCGATCACGTCCGGATTCTGCGCCGCAAACACGGTGCGCGTGTCGTTCAGGCCGTGCAGCCGCGCGATGGCTTCGGACGCTTCGCGGGTCTGGCGGGCGGGGTATTTTTTGGGATGCGGCGCCGACGGGTCGAACTCGACTTTCCCGTACACGAACAGCTCGACGCCGGCGTCGCCGTGGTGGCGGCAAAAGCGCGTGTGGTTCGCGGCGCCTTCGTCGCCGAACGCCGGCGTGGCAGGCAGCGGCTGGTGCACGGCAAAATGCGTCTCGTCGGCAAACAGGGCCTGCAAGGTGCGCGTCGACTGCACGTGTTCATCGGCGCGGTGCAGCTTGTTGTTCAGGTTGGCCGCCGTGAAATGCACGCGCCCGTCCAGCGTATCGGCCGACGGGCTGACGGTGGCCGCGTTCGCGGTCCACATCGGCGAAGCCGAATAGGCGCACGCCAGGATCACCGGCGCTTCACGCCAGGCCCGGGCCAGCACGTCGGCGTCGGTGCCGCCGAAGCCGATCGAACGCAGCAAGCGGAAATTCGGGCGCGCTTGGGGCGGCAGCAGCGCCTGGGCAAAGCCGCGGCTGGCCAGCGCCCGCATTTTCTCGAGGCCCTGCAGCGCGGCCTGGCGCGGGTTCGACGCGCTTTTCACGTTGCTGAACGACGCCACGTTCCCGAACGACAGGCCGGCGTAATTATGGGATGGGCCGACCAGCCCATCGAAGTTGAATTCGCGGGCCATCGTCAGAACACCAGTCCGGGCGAGAGTTTTTCGGGCAGCTCGATGCTGCTCGTTTCGATCGACGCGACCGGATACGCGCAGTAGTCGGCCGCATAGAACGCGCTCGGGCGATGGTTGCCCGATTTGCCGACGCCGCCGAATGGCGCCGAACTGGCCGCACCGGTGGTCGGACGGTTCCAGTTGACGATACCCGCACGCGCACGCAGCGAAAAGCGCTTCCACAGCGCGGCGTCCGGCGACAGCAGGCCCGCAGCCAGGCCGTATTCGGTGGCGTTGGCGGCCTTGATGGCGGCGTCGAAATCCGCCACGCGAATCACCTGCAGCAGCGGGCCGAACCACTCCTCGTCGGGAATGCCGGCGGCGTTCGTCACGTCGACGATACCGGCAGTGACGAAGCCGGCGTTGGGGTCCGGCTGCGCCATCTGCAGCAGGCTGACGCCGCCCCTGGCGACCATGTCGGCCTGCGCCTGGACCAGGCGCGCCGCCACGGCGCTGGATACCACGGGCCCCATGAACGGCTGCGGGCTGGCGTTCGACGGGCCCACGACCAGTTGCGACGCCACCTGCACCAGGCGCGCGATAAAGGCCTCACCTTCCGACGTGTCCTGCACGATCAAGCGGCGCGCGCAGGTGCAGCGCTGGCCGGCCGAAATAAACGCCGACATGACCGTGTGGTGGACGGCCGCATCGATGTCTTCGACGCCCCACACCACCAGCGGGTTGTTGCCGCCCATTTCCAGCGCCAGCATCTTGCCGGGTTGGCCGCCAAACTGCTTATGCAGGGCCGCGCCGGTCTGGCTGCTGCCGGTGAACAGCACGCCATCGAGCAGCGGATGCTGGCCCAGCGCGATGCCGGTGTCGCGTCCGCCGTTGACCAGGTTGATGACGCCTGCCGGCAGGCCGGCCTTTTGCCACAGCAGCACCGTCATGACGGCCGTGCGCGGCGCGTATTCGCTCGGCTTGAAGACGATGGTGTTCCCGGCGATCAGGGCCGGGACGATGTGGCCGTTGGGCAGGTGGCCGGGGAAGTTGTACGGGCCGAACACGCCGAACACGCCGTGCGGGCGGTGGCGCAACAGGGCCCGGCCGTCCGCCACCTTGGCCGTGGTTTCGGCTGTCCGTGCGCCGTAGGCCTGCACCGAGATGTCGATTTTATTGGCCATGGTGGCCACTTCCGTGCGCGCTTCCCACAGCGGTTTGCCGACTTCCTCGGCAATGATCGCGGCCAGTTCCTCCGCGTTTTCCTTGAGCAGGTCGCGAAAGCGCGCGCAGATGTCGATGCGATCGCCCAGCTCGGTCATGCCCCAGGCCTCGAATGCGTCGGCGGCAGCGTGCACGGCGCGGTCGACGTCCGCCGCGCTGGAGGCGTTGCTGGACCAGGTCTGGCGGCCCGTGGACGGGTCGACGGTAACCAGCTCGGGCCCCGTGCCTTCGGCCCATTCGCCGGCGATGAAATTGCTTGGATTAGCCATGAAGAGAATTCCGATCAGGTGGATGCATTCAGTGAAAGCGTGCGCACAGGCTCGCCGTCCAGCACGCGCAGCAGCGCCATTTCGGCGCGGGTCAAGGCCACGCGCGCGGCGCCCGGGATGGATTTGGCGACAATCATGCGGAAGCCGCCCAGGTGGGTGTTCGACACCAGAACCGGTACGGCGTCGGCATCGTGCACGCCTTCGACGGCCACCGCCTGCACGCTGTCGCGCACGGCGCGCAGCTCGCCCACGCGGCCCTGCAGCACCGGGCCGGCGTCGAAAATATCGACATAGCCTTCGAAGTGCATGCCTTCCTGCTCGAGCAGCTTGCGTGCGGGGAGCGTGGATTTGTGGACCTTGCCGATGACTTCCTGCGCGTCGTCCGGCAGATACGCCACGTACAGCGGCTGGCGCGGCATCAGTTCGGCGATGAAGGATTTCTTGCCGAGCGCGGTCAGGTCGTCGACATGGTCGAAATCCATCTTGAAGAAATGCCGGCCCAGTCCTTCGTAAAACGGCGAGCTGCCGTCCTCGGATTGAAACCCGCGCATCTCGGCAATGATCTTTTCGGTGAACAGCGCCTTGAACTGGGCGATAAACAAAAAGCGGCTTTTCGACAGCCATTTGCCGTTATTGCCACTGCGGTAGTCGGGGTGCAGGAACAGCGAGCACAGTTCGGTGGCGCCGGTCAGGTCGTTCGACAGGTACAGCGTGTCCATGCGGCTGAACACATCGAGCTCACGGCTCGAATGGACCAGCGTGCCGATGCGGTAGTTATAAAACGGTTCGGTGAGGCCGACCGCGCTCTTGATGGCGCAGATGCCGGCCACGCGGCCCTGCGCCGTATCTTCCAGCACGAACATGTAGTCGCGCTGTTCGGGCGGGATGGTCTCGTTGAACGAGGCCACGGCCACAGCGACGCGCGCGCCCAGCATGGCGCGGTCGGGTTTCAGGGTGGTCATGCCGGAGCCGACCTGGTGCGCCATGTCGATCAGGGCATCGAGGTCGCCGGACTGGATGGAGCGGATAACGAGCATGCCTGTCCTTTAGATTCTGACGCAGATGACGCAGTCGCCGGGACCGACCATCAGCGCGCGCTGGGCCGGTTCCGGCAGCATGATGGTGTCGCCGAACTCGGCCGACGCGCAGGTGACGCTGATGGCGCGGAAGTTATGCTCGCCGCCGGTGGCCACCGCGTAGGTTGCCTGGCCTTCGGCCGCGCGGCTGTTGCCGGCCGCGCCCACCCGGCGCATCACGGAACCCGTGAACGAGCGCAGCGAATGTTTATGCGCCTGCAGGATCGGGCCGCCGTCGAAGATGTCGATGTATTCATCCGCCTCGAAGCCTTCTTCGGTCAGCAGGTTGAACGCCAGCTCGCCGTCGGGATGGATCTGGCCCAGGGCCGCCTGCGCGTCGCCCGGCAGCAGCGGCACATACACCGGATAGTGGGGCATCAGCTCGACGATCAGGGTGCGGTTGCGCGCGCCGCCGATGATGCGCTCGGCCTCAAGGAAATCCATCTTGAAGAATTTGCGGCCCAGCGCGTCCCAGAACGGCGACTTGCCGGCGGCATCGGTCACGCCGGCCAGCGGCACGAAAAAACGGTCGCCGAAGCGGTGCGGCGCCAGCACCGCGAACAGCAGGCGCGCCCGCGACAGCAGCGCGGCTTCGGCGGTCGCCACGGCGCGGTCCTGCACGCGAAAGCCCGACAGCTGCGAATACGCGGTCAGCTCCGAACACAAGGTGAGCGCATGCACGCTGTGGCTGATGTTCAGGTCACGCGAGACCTGCTGGATGACGTCGTTGCGAAACGCGAAATACGTGCCGTTCGAGCCGGCCGACGCGAAGATGGCGGCCGTGCCGACCACCTCGCCGGTGGCCTGCTGTTCGAGCACGAACTGGTACGACTCCTCGCTGGGAATGTCGACATGGGCGGCGAACGAGGCGATCGAACGCTCGACCGACTGGCCGATCTTGTCGCGTGTGCGCGGCAGCGTGTGCACGCCTGGCGATACCACGGCAGCCAGTTTTTCCAGCGCGGCGATATCGGCCAGTTGCACCGGTCGGACTACATACATGTGCGCTCCCTTGATCGTAAAACAGGCGCCGGAGCGCCTTGACCGGATTAGGCGGCAGGCGTGGCCGTGGCCAGGAACTCGGTGACCGCGGCGCGCAGGATCTGGTCGGCCTCGGCGAGCTGGATGTCGGAGACAATCAGCGCCGGCGCAAAACGGATCACGCCCGGACCGGCGATCAGCAGCATCAGGCCCATGCCCTCGGCGATCTTGGTGATGTCCTTGGCGCGGCCTTCGTACGCGCCGACCAGCGGCAGGCCGACCAGCAGGCCCATGCCGCGTACCTGGCCGAACAGTTGCGGGAAGTCGGCCGCAAGCCTGTTCAGGTTGGCGAACAACGTGGCGCTGGCCTGTTTCACACGCGCCAGGAACGCCGGCTGGTTGATCGTTTCGAGCACGTTCAGCGCGACGGTGGCCGCGAGCGGGTTGCCGCCGTAGGTGGTGCCGTGCGAGCCGACATTGAAATGCTGGGCGATGGCGTCGGTGGTGACCATGGCGCCGATCGGGTAGCCGTTGCCAAGCGCCTTGGCGCTGGTGAGGATGTCCGGCGTGACGCCAAACTGCTCGTAGGCATACAAGGTGCCGGTACGGCCCACGCCCGATTGCACTTCGTCGAAAATGAGCAGCGCGCCGGTCTGGTCGCACAGTTCACGCAGGGCTTGCAAATACGCGGCGTCGCCGGGAATGACGCCGCCTTCGCCCTGAATCGGCTCGACGATCACCGCAGCGACGTCGTCGCCGATGGCGGCGCGCGCGGCGGCGATGTCGTTGTACGGAATATGGTTGATTTCCTGCGGCAGCGGCTCGTAGCCTTCGGTGTACTTCGGCTGGCCGCCCACCGAGACGGTGAACAGCGTGCGGCCGTGGAACGACGACAGGCAGGAAATGATGCGTGATTTGTGCGGGCCGAACTTGGCATGGGCGTACTTGCGCGCCAGTTTCAGGGCCGCTTCATTGGCTTCGGCGCCGGAGTTGCAGAAAAAGGCGCGGTCGGCGAAGGTCGCTTCGGTCAGGGCTAGCGCCAGGCGCAGCACCGGCTCGTTGGTGTAGCCGTTACCCAGGTGCCAGACCTGGTTCAGCTGGCGCGTCAGGGCATCGACCAGCACGGGGTTCGCGTGGCCCAGGCTCGATACGGCGATGCCGGAGGTGAAATCGAGGTAATGCTTGCCGTCCTGGTCCCACAGGTCGAGGCCGATGGCGCGTACCGGTACCATGGCGGCAGGGGCGTAGGTCGGGACAAGAACCTCGTCAAACGTCTTGCGTCCGACGGCGCGCGTGGTGACACCGGTATCGAGCTTTGCATTCATGGCGATTTCCTCAAAAGTGTGGGCCGCGCGGCTCCAGCAGCCGCTGCGCGATGGGCCATTATAGGAAAGCCATGCCAAGTCATCTTTTCAAAGTGCGACGGGTATTTTCATTTTTCAACGGACCGGGGAAAAGACGGCGCATGTCGCCTCTTCCCCGTGGGCTTTCAGATGCGACCGGACATCCCCAGGGCCGGGCGCGTTACGCCGCCCAGCCGTTCGTTGCCGGGCGCGGCATGGACGGCGCCCGCATCGAGCTTGAATACCGCAAGCGCTTCGGACAGTTGCGCGGTCTGCTCGGTCAGCGATTCTGCAGCCGCCGAGGCTTCTTCCACCAGCGCCGCATTTTGCTGCGTCATCTCGTCCATGTCGCCGATCGCGTCGCCGATTTGCTCGATTCCTTCGCGCTGGCGTTGGCCGGCAATACTGATCTCGGCCATGATGTCATGCACCTTGCGCACCGATGCGACGATCTGCCCCATCGTGGTGCCGGCCTGGTCGACCAGCGCCGTACCGGCATCGACCTTCGCCACCGAGTCGCCGATGAGCTGCTTGATTTCCCTGGCGGCGGCGGCGCTGCGCTGCGCCAGGCTGCGCACTTCGCTGGCGACGACGGCAAAGCCGCGGCCCTGCTCGCCCGCGCGCGCGGCCTCGACCGCCGCGTTGAGGGCCAGGATATTGGTCTGGAAGGCGATTCCGTCGATGACAGAAATGATCTCGACGATCTTGCGCGCCGATGCATTGATGTCGCCCATGGTACTGACCACGCTGCCCACCACTTCGCCACCGCGGGTGGCGATGCCGGTCGCTGCAACGACCAGAGCATTGGCCTGGGTGGCATTGTCGGCATTGGCGCGTACGGTGTCGGTCAGCGCTTCCACCGCGCGCGTCGTATGCTCCAGCCGGCCGGCCTGGGATTCGGTGCGGGTGGCCAGGTCGGCGTTGCCGCTGGCAATTTCCGTACTCGCGCCGGCGATCGTCTCGGCTGAGGTCTTGATGCCGCCCACCATGCTGGCCAGGCGTTCGCGCATGTCGCGCAGCGCGGCCAGCAGGCTGTGCCGGTCACCCGCCTCGGTGCGAATTTCCATCGACAGGTCGCCGGCGGCAACGGCGCGCGTGATGTCGCGCGCATACTCGGGTTCCCCTCCCAGCTGGTGCCAGATGGTCCGCACGACGAACCAGGACACCAGCGCCAGCGCAGCGATGACGATCAGCGCGGTGATGATGGTGGCGATCAGTACGCGGCGCACGCTCGATGCGCTGCCCGCGATGCCGTTGGTAAATTGTTGCTGCGCACTGTTGGAAAACTGTGCCACGTCCTTGTTCAGGGTATTCTGCGCTGCCTGCATGCGTCCCACGGTCGCCTGGGCATCGCCCTGCTCGATCTCAAGCATGATTTTGGCTGCCGACAGGGCTGGCGCATAGTAATCGTCGAAGTCTTTCGACAGCTTCTGGCCGGTGCCGGCCATGCCATCGAATTTGCCCAGCTGGGCCAGGCGGGTGCGCACTTTGCCAGCTTGCTCGTCAAGCTGGGCGATGCGTGTCTTGTCGCCCTCGCTGACCGCGTCGCGCAAGCCATTGGTGATGCCTTCGATGTCGGCCGATAAGGTTTTCGACATCGCCAGGACGGGGTAGTCGGTACTTTCAGTGGTACGGATGGAGCCAAGGGCCTTGGTCGCAAAACTCGCGCTCACGGCCACGCCCAGTCCGAAAATGACGGCCGAGATGACCGGAAGTGCCCAGATTCTGCGTTTGATGCTCATGCTTTCAGCTCCTTGAAATGACAGCCGCCCCCGGGCGCACCGGGGGCGGCTTCTGATGACCGCGTGTTACCGATCGCTTATTGCGCCGTGTACACGGCCTTCACACTGGCGTCGACTGCGCTCTTCTCGACGTAGCCGATCAGCTTCGGATCAGCGGCGACGGCCTTTTTGACGGCAGCGCTGTCGCCCACTTCCTTGGGCATCGAGGCCTTGCCGGTGAACACCAGCTTGGACCACACGGACTTGACCTGCGACGCGTCGCGGTCCGTGACCTTCTTGTAGAACTCGGTGCGGATGGCCGCGCTTTCAGGCTGGTCGATAGGCGTAAGCGTGCTCGATTTGCCGAGGAACACCTGGGCAACCTGGTCCTTCGTCAGGGTCGATTCCGCCGCTTTCGGGTTGACGATGGCAACGACTTCGGCCATGGCTGGCAGGGCCAGCGTCAAGGCGATGGCGGCGATGCTCGATTGGATCATTTTGTTCATGTGGACTGTCCTTAGAATACGAAGTCGACGGCGATGGCGCCGACGGTGACCGGCCCCTTGAAGCCGGCGACCGGCTGCACGAACAGGCCCTTGCCTTCTGGCTTGATGCGGTCGATCTGGAATTTCACGTCCGCCGAGCTGGCGAAGTCCCAGCGCAGGCCGATGCTGTCGGTGGCCTGGGACTGGCCTGTGGAGCTGGTGCGCAGGCTTTCCATGGTGCTGCGCAGGGCGCGTACGGTCGGCGTGCAGGCAGCAGGGGCGCCGGCAGCGCAGGCGGCTGGAACGGTATTGGTGAAGTCGCTCTTCGCGATCAGCCGGGCGTGGCTGTAATACGGGAGCAGCTTGCCAAACCGATATCCTGCCATGGCATACCAGGAATCGGACGCATTCGAATAACCAGCCAGCCTGCGTTTTGCGTATTCAGCCTGGGCGACAATGTTATTCCAGTCCATGCTCGCGCCGACGGAAGTGAACGAGCCTTTCTTGTCCTTTTGTTCGATCAGGCGCGCCATATCGTTCAGCTGGCTGACCTTCAAGTTGGTGCCCGCATTGTCGAAGGTCGACACCAGGGTGTTCAGCGATGTGGAATTGGCAACCGACACCTTCGCTTCGGTGCGGCCGAAACGCAGAGTGAACGGACCGTGCTCGGCACTGATGCTCAATGCGCGCAGGTCCTTGGCTTCGACATCGGCGCCGCCCGTGACCGGGGACTTGGTGCGTCCGATTGCCAGCTGGGCCGTGAAATTGGTCTCGGCAAACGTGTGCGCCCAGGTGACATCGACGCCATCGACACTGTTGATCGGCACCTGCGAATACACTTCCGACGGCGGGCGCAGGAAGGTATTGGCGTAGCCGACATTGCGGTAATCCGAAATCATGAAGACCGGCAGGCCCATGCGGCCGACCCGTACGCTCAGGTCGTCGGACACTTTGAACTTGGCGAATGCCCAAGCCAGTTCGGCGCCGAAATCATCGGTTCCATCCTTGCGCACGAGACCCTGGCCAGTCAGCGACAGCCAGTCGTTGACACGGTAGTCGGCTTGCAGGCCGAGGTTGGAGTCGACGCCGGTACCGACATTTTTCTTGACCCCGCGGGTCTGGTTTGGACGTGCGAATTCAGCCTGGTCGTTGTCGGTGAAGGTCAGCGCACCGGTACCGAAGCCGCTGATGCGCAGGGCGGACGTGTCCTGGGCGTAAGCGCAAGACAGGGCAAAAGGCAGCGCCAGCGCGCTGACAATAATATGTTTTTTCATTGAGGAATGATGTGCAAGAACGTGTTAGGGGATTGCTGCTTGAGCGAACCGCCATGGGCTGCAGCACCATGTGATAATTCGCGTATTTGTATTGTAGTGACGAATGATATATTTCCACATGTAAATATCGCAGTTGTTCATTTTCAACTTGAAAATGCTGCAATTTGTTGCATTGAGGCTACTGGTTTGTAAAACCTGGCGCGATCAGCTGTAACAAATATGTGAATTAACGTGGAATGGAGGTGGCGCTGTATTTATTCAGCCAGCCGGCGCTGGCGTTCTTCGCGCGGCGTATTGCCGAACAGCGCACCGAACGCCGTCGAGAAATGCGAGCCTGACGAAAATCCGCACATCAACCCCACCTGGACGATGGAGTAATTGGTGTCGAGCAGCAATTGACGGGCGCGCTGCAGGCGCAGCTCCAGGTAGTAGCGCGACGGCAGGCTGCCCAGGTATTGCTTGAACAGGCGTTCGAGTTGCCGGCGCGACAAGCCGGCCAGCTGGGCGATCTCGTCGGTCGACAGCGGTTCCTCGATATTCGTTTCCATCAAGGTGACTGCTTCGGTCAGCTTGGGCTGCAGCATGCCAAAGCGGGCCTGCAACGCCACGCGCTGGCGCTCTTCCGGCCCGCGCACGCGGTCGATGCACAGGGTTTCCTTGACCTTGGCCTGGATGTCGGCGCCAAACATGATGTCGATCAGCGTCAGTGCAAAATCGATGCTGGCGGCGCCGCCGCAGCAACTGAGGCGATTGCCGTCGAGCTCATATAAATTCGGCGTGAACAGGGCCTGGTCGGCCAGGCTGTCCACGTCCGGATAGAGCGCCCATGGCAACGCGGTCCGCACGCCGTTCAGCACGCCTGCATCGGCCAGCCACAGCACGCCGGCGCCGACGCCGCCCCACACTGGGGCTGTGCGGCAGCGTTCGACCAGCGCGCGCAGGTTGGCGGGACGCAGGCCGGCCTGCGCCTCGTCGGCCACCAGCAGCACCAGGTGCCACGGGTGCAAGGTGTCGGCGACGAACTTGTCGGGGCTGCGCACGTCCACGTGCAGGCGCGCCGGCCCGAGGAATTTGGCGGCCAGGCGCAGCGGCTGGTAGAGGCCCGACCAGCTCAATGCGTCCGACTCGCCCGCGTGCACCAGCAGCACGCGCAGCGGCAACTCCTGGGCCAGGCGCGTCAGTTCAGCGTGCTGCATCGGGGTCGTGCGAAGTGGTCATTACTCGGGTGCGAGCGCGCCAGCGGGACGCGCGGTATTCCATTGGCTGATGATCATACCGGAGATCAGCAAGGCCGCGCCGAGCCAGCCGCGGGCAGTCAGCGCTTCGCCCAGCCAGAAGAAACCAAACAGCGCGGCGGCGGCTGGCTCGAAGGCGTAGATGACCGCGGCCTCGTTGGCCGTGGTGCGGGCCTGGCCCCAGCTCTGGAGCGAGATGATGGCGGCGGTGGCGACCACGCTCAGGTAAGCCAGGTTCCAGCCATACTGGACAATGCCCTGGCCGATGTACTGCCAATAGTTGCTGTAGTCTTGGGCGGCGTCGATGGTATTGCGCGGCACTTCGCGGGCCAGCAGCCAGACTGCCGCGCACAGTGCCACGGTGACGATCTGCGCGGCGGTGAGCGTCATCAGGCGCTTGGCTTTCTGGGTGCGGCGTTCCATCATGGTGATGTAGAAGCCGAAGCAGAAGGCGCCGGCCAGCGCCAGGCTGTCGCCCTTGCCCCAGGCGCCGCTGTCCCAGCAGAGCGCCACCAGGCCGGCGATGGCCAGCGCCAGCGCGGCAAAGATGCGCCGCTCCGGCATGCGCCCGGCCAGCACGCCCAGCAGCGGCACGATCAGCACGTTCAGGCCGGTGACGAAGGCGTTGCGGTTCGAGCTGGTCAGCGACAGGCCCTGCACCTGGAACATGAAGGAGGCAAACAGCACCACGCCCAGCAGCGCGCCCGATGCCAGGTCGCTGCGCCGCGCTTTCCACAGGAAGGGCGACAGCAGCACGCTGGCAACGGCAAAGCGGATGGCGATGATCCACGCCGGCGAAAAATAATCCGTCATGCCTTTCATGGCAGGAAACGTGCTACCCCATACCAGGGTGACGACAAGCAGGGCAAGAATGCCGCGGAACTGGGTGGTCATGAACACTCTCTGGCGAATTGAATGAATACCGGGATGATCATACTGGAAACATCATGCATTATGGTAACGCAGCGCCATGTCCGACGATGCAATCTGCCGGCGACGGCTATAATTCCTCTTCATGGGGGAACGTTATCCCGACAATTTCAATTACCAAGGACCTATCTTGAAAACCACCCTCCTCGACGGTTTCACACCGGCAAAATTCGACAAGCACATCATCGGCAACCTGCTGCTCGACGTGGCATCGGTGGACGAAGTGCGCAAGGAAAAAATGCTGATCGGCGTGCGCAATGAGGAAGGCGATATCTATCGCCTGATCGGTGCGACCAAGGTCAACAGCTTCATGAACGCCGTCGAAGAACTGGGCGACCTGGGCCTCGTGGACGAGCTGCAGAACACCGAAGAGCCAAAGGACGGCTACGACGCCATCTTCAGCGAAGCCTGATTTTCAAGCTGCCTTATTTGAATTGGTGGAGCAAGACATGGACCGACTCGACGCAATGAAGAGCATCGCCGCGCAAGCCATGCGCGGTGACATCAGCTTTCCCACCAATGTCGATGCGACCCTGAAGCTGCAGCACGCGCTGTCCGATCCGGACTGCCATGTGGACGCCGCCGCGCGCCTGGTGCAGAGCGAGCCGCTGCTGGCCGCGCGCACGGTTGCCATCGCCAACTCGGCCGCCTACAACCGCAGCGGCAACGATGTCACCAACGTCAAGGCAGCGGTGCAGCGCATCGGCTTTCGCACCCTCGGTGCGCTGGCCGCTTCGGTGATCGTGCGCCAGCTGGGCAGCCAGATCACCGATCCGGTCCTGAAGCGCCATGCGGGCCAGCTGTGGCAGCACTCGGCCCACGTGGCGTCGCTGTCACACGTGATCGCCAAGCGCGTCAGCCGCGTCGATCCGGAAACCGCCATGTTCGCCGGCATCGTGCACCAGGTCGGCGCCTTTTATCTGCTGTCGCGTGCGCACGAGTTCCCCGGATTGCTGGACGAAGGCGCGGATGAGTGGCTCGAGCATGGCGAAGTGGCCATCGGCCGCGGCGTGCTGCGCCGCCTCGACGTGCCGAAGCCGGTCATGGAAGCCATCGAGGCGCTGTGGATCGGGATGCGTGCGCTGCCGCCGGAAACCCTGGGCGATACCCTGATCCTCGCCAGCGACCTGACCGTCGTCAAATCGCCCCTGCAGCGCCAGGAGGGCGCCTCCGGGCTGCAATCGGCCGCGACGATCGATTTCACGATCGGCGAAGGGACACTGGCGGCCGTACTGGCGGAGTCTGCCGCGGAAATCGCCAGCCTGTCGGCGGCACTCTCCTGATTTTTGGCCAAAAAAAACCCGCATCGGTCTGCGGGTTGAAGTCCAAAACTAGGGATGTCCTGAAAGAGACAAGTCCACTTTAAGCGTTGCAGCGCGCGCGCTCTGTGCGTTGATTCACATTCACCCGCCCTCCACATCAAATCCCGCGCATCGATCACGCAAAAAAAACCCGCTTCGAAAGCGGGCTGAAGTCCAAAACTAGGGATGTCCTGAAAGAGACAGCCCCACTATAACCACCCGGCCGCCAGCGCTGTGTGCGCCACTTCACCTTCGCGACACAATCGCCCTGATCCCCATCAAAAAAGCCGCCTCGGTCTGCACCGGGCGGCTTTTTCAATTCATACGAAGGCTGAACGAATTACACCACTGCGCCATCCGTCTCGTCTTTTTCCTTGACCGGCTTGATCAGGTCCTCGCGCTTGACGCCCAGCCACATGGCAATGGCGGCGGCGACGAAGACCGACGAATAGATGCCGAACAGAATACCGATGGTCAGCGCCACGGCAAAGTAGTGTAGCGTCTGGCCGCCGAAGAACAACATCGACAGCACCATCATCTCGGTACAGCCGTGGGTGATGATCGTGCGCGAAATGGTGCTGGTGATGGCGTTGTCGATCACTTCCGTCACCGACATCTTGCGCTGCTTGCGGAAATTCTCGCGGATCCGGTCGAAAATCACGACCGATTCATTGACCGAGTAACCCAGCACGGCCAGCACCGCCGCCAGCACCGTCAGCGAAAACTCCCATTGGAAGTAGGCGAAGAAGCCGAGAATGATGACCACGTCGTGCAGGTTCGCGATAATGGCCGCGACCGCGAATTTCCATTCGAAGCGGATGGCCAGGTAGATCATCACGCCGACGATCACCATCACCAGCGCATTCAGCCCGTTCTGCGCCAGCTCCTCGCCCACCGACGGGCCCACGAATTCCACGCGCTGAAGGCTGACGGCCTCCGCGTTCGCGGCGGTGTAGCAGCCCGATTTCGTAACGGTTTCACCCTTGGCCGTCACCGACTGCACAGCGCGCGTGGTGCCGGCATCGGCAGCGCACAGCGCATTGAAGACGGTGGCCGAGCTGTTCGCGGCGGCTTGGCCCTTCAGGATCGGCAAACGCAGCATGACGTCCTGGGCGGTGCCGAAACTGGATACCTCGGGCTGTTCGTAACCGAGCTTCTCCAGGCTGTGGCGGATATGTTCCTGGTCAGCCGCGTGCGGATAGCGCAGCTCCATCACGGTGCCGCCCGTGAACTCCACCGAATAGTGCAAACCGCGGTGCAGCAGGAAAAACACCGCTGCGACGAAGGTCAGCGCCGAAATCACGTTGAAAATCAACGCATGGCGCATGAACGGGATGTCCCGCTTGATCTTGAAAAATTCCATGTCTTATCCCGATTATTTCTTAGCTGCTGGCAAGCCAGGCGTCCACACCGTACCGATGGCAATCTTGCCCAGCTTTTTCTTGCGGCCGTACCAGAGGTTGACCACGCCACGCGACACGAAGACGGCGGAGAACATCGAGGTCAGGATACCCAGGCAGTGCACCACGGCAAAACCGCGCACGGCGCCGGAACCGAAGACCAGCAAGGCCAGGCCGACGATCAGCGTCGTCACGTTCGAGTCGAGAATCGTGGCCCAGGCGCGATTGAAGCCTTCCGAGATCGCTGCCTGCGGGGTGGCGCCGTTGCGCAACTCTTCGCGGATACGTTCGTTGATCAGCACGTTGGCGTCGATCGCCATACCCAGTGCCAGCGCGATAGCAGCAATACCCGGCAGGGTCAGTGTCGCCTGCATCCGCGACAGCAACGCCAGCAGGAACAGCAGGTTGGCCGCCAGCGCGATCACGCTGAAGAAACCAAACAGCTGGTAGTAGATGATCATGAAAATCGCGATCGCGATGAAACCGTACACGGTCGAGAACAAGCCGCGCGAAATATTCTCCGCGCCCAGTTGCGGACCAACCACGCGTTCTTCGACGAACTCCATCGGCGCCGACAAGGCGCCGGAGCGCAGCAGCAGGGCCAGTTCGGCCGCGTTTTCAGGCGTGCCCATACCGGTGATCTGGAAAGTCGAACCCAGTTCGCTCTGGATCGTCGGGGCCGACAGGACGTTGTACTTGCCCTTCTCTTTCAACAAGATCGCCATGCGCTTGCCGACGTTTTCACGCGTCGCGTCACGGATGCGGCGTCCACCGTCACCGTTCAGGTCGATACTGACGGCGGCTTGCTGGTTCTGGTCGAAGCTTGCCGATGCGCGCGAGATATAGTCACCCGTCAAAATCACGTCTTTCGACAGAACCACCGGGGCGCCGCGGCCTTCGGTGAACAGTTCGGAATTAAGCGGGATCGCCGCGGTGGTTTCGGTCCCCGGCACCACACTGTTGTCGACGAGGCGCAGCTCCAGCGTGGCGGTACGGCCGATGACCGATTTTGCGCGGGCCACGTCTTGTACACCAGGCAATTGCACCACGATACGGTCGGCGCCCTGCTGCTGGATGATCGGCTCGGTCACGCCCAGTTCGTTGATCCGCTTCGACAGCGTCAGGATGTTTTGCTTGACGCCCTCTTCGACCGTGGTCTTCAGTGCAGCCGGTTTCAGCGTGATTCCCAGCAGCATGTCGGTGCCGTCGGCGCTTTCCATAAATTGCAGGTCGCTCGATTTGCTGCTCAACACCTGCTCGGCCTTGGCGCGGGTCGCTTCGTCGCGGAATTTGATTTGCACCACATTGCCATTGCGCTCGATCCCGATATGGCGGACGTTTTCGTCACGCAGCTGGCTGCGGGCACTGGCCTGCACGCCCTTCATGCGCGTTTCCATGACGGCCCTGGCATCGACTTGCAGCAGGAAGTGCACGCCGCCGCGCAGGTCCAGGCCCAGGTTCATCGGCAGGGCGCCCACGGCCTGCATCCAGGCCGGGGTGTTTTTCACGAGGTTGACGGTGACGATGTAGTCGGGGTCGGCCTGATCGCGGTTGAGGTCGCGTTCCAGCGCCAGCTTGGCCTTGAACTGGGCATCGGGGCTGGCGAAACGCGCACGCACCGAGGTGCTGTTGCCGGAACCTTCGAGCGCCACCTGCGTGCTCGGCACGCCCGCCCGTTTAAGCGCTTCCGCGACCTGGGTCGTGGTGTCGCTGTTGACCTTGACGGTCGCTTTACCGGTCGTGACCTGCAAGGCAGGCGATTCGCCGAAGTAATTGGGCGCCGTAAACAACACGCCCAGCAGCAGCGCGACAGCGATCAGTATGTATTTCCAGACGGGATAGCGGTTCATAGGTTTCCAGCAATGGGTGTGAGACATGCACGGCCGGCACGAGACCGGCCGCAGACCCGGGTTACAAGGCTTTGACGGTGCCTTTTGGCAGCAAGGTCGTGATCGCGGTTTTTTGCACAACCATCGAACCGCTCGCCACTTCAATGGTCACGTAGCCGTCGGCGACCTTGGTGACGGTACCGAGCACGCCGCCGGAAGTGATGACTTCGTCACCTTTGCCGAGTGCATCCATCATCGAACGCTGTTCTTTCTGGCGCTTCTGCTGGGGACGGATCATCAGGAAATACATGACCACGAACATGAGGACCAGCGGCGCGAACGTCGTCAGGCTGCCCAGCATGCCTGCGTCGGCGGTGGTAGCGGCGGTTTGCGCATAAGCATTGGAAATGAACACAGGGACTCCGATTGTAAGATTAAAATTTAGCGCTGTATTCTAGCACCGGCATTCACGCCGGGGCACTAAATACCGCGGGCCCGGTCGGCGTTGAAACGGAGCCGGAAAGCGTGGAAACCATCGGCGTCGATGGCATCGCGCATTTCCTGCATCAGGTTCAGGTAGTAATGCAGGTTGTGGATCGTGTTCAGCCGCGCCCCCAGGATTTCCTTCGAACGGTGCAGATGATGCAAATACGCCCGTGAGAAAGTTTTGCAGGTATAGCAAGTGCAGGATTCATCCAGCGGCGCCGGGTCGTCCTTGTACCGTGCGTTCTTGATTTTCACGTCGCCAAACCGGGTGAACAGCCAGCCGTTGCGGGCATTCCGTGTCGGCATCACGCAATCGAACATGTCGACGCCATTCGCCACGCCGGCCACCAGGTCTTCCGGCGTCCCGACGCCCATCAGATAGTGCGGCTTGTTGGCGGGCAGGCGCGGACCGACGTGCTCGAGGATGCGCATCATGTCTTCCTTCGGCTCGCCGACCGACAGGCCGCCGATGGCCAGGCCGGGGAAATCGATGTTTTCCAGGCCCGCCAGCGATTCGTCGCGCAGGTGTTCATACATGCCGCCCTGGACGATGCCGAACAGCGCATTCGGATTCTCGCCGCCGGTGAATTCATTCATCGAACGCTGCGCCCAGCGCAGCGACATGCGCATCGATTTCGCCGCTTCTTCGGCCGTGGCCGGGCGGCCCTCGATTTCGTACGGCGTGCACTCGTCGAACTGCATGACGATGTCGGAGTTCAGCGCGCGCTGGATCTGCATCGAGATTTCCGGGGACAGGAACAGTTTGCTGCCATCGATCGGCGACGCGAATTTCACGCCCTCTTCCGTAATCTTGCGCATCGCGCCCAGCGAAAACACCTGGAAGCCGCCGGAATCGGTGAGGATCGGCTTGTCCCAGCCCATGAACTGGTGCAGGCCGCCAAACTTGTTGAACACCTCCGTGCCCGGGCGCAGCCACAAGTGAAAGGTATTGCCCAGGATGATTTGCGAGCCGACTTCTTTCAATTCCGGCGGCGACATCGCCTTCACGGAACCGTAGGTGCCGACCGGCATGAAGATCGGTGTTTCGATGGTGCCGTGGTTGACCTTCAAGCGGCCGCGGCGCGCGTGCGACAGGCCGCTGGTGTCGGTTTTAAGCAGGGTAAATTCAAGCATGGGATATATTTACTTTGATTGGGTCGTCAGCAGCATGGCGTCGCCATAACTGAAGAAGCGGTATTCGTTGGCGATGGCGTGCGCGTAGGCCGCGCGGATTTCGTCGTAGCCGGCGAAGGCCGACACCAGCATCAGCAGGGTCGACTTGGGCAAGTGGAAGTTGGTGATCAGGCGCGTCACCGTTTTAAAAGTGTAGCCGGGCGTGATGAACAGCTTGGTGTCGGCGCTGCCGGCCACCAGCGTGCCCGATTGCGACGCCGATTCGAGCGCGCGCAGGCTGGTGGTGCCCACTGCGATCACGTCGCGCCCGGCTGCCCGCGCTGTGCGCACGGCGTCGACGGTGTCTTGCGGCACCGTGTACCACTCGGTGTGCATATTGTGTTCATTCAGGTTCTCGACGCGCACCGGCTGGAAGGTGCCGGCGCCCACGTGCAAGGTGACATAAGCAATGTGCACGCCCTTCGCCACGAGCCTGTCGAGCAGCGGCTGGTCGAAATGCAGGCCGGCGGTGGGCGCGGCCACGGCGCCCGGCTCCTTCGAATACACGGTCTGGTAGCGCTGCTCGTCGAAATCGTCGGCGGTGTGCTCGATGTACGGCGGCAGCGGCAGGCGGCCGTGCGCTTCGATCAGGTCGAACACATCGCCGTCGAAATGCAGGGTAAAAAATTCGCCGGCACGCTCGCCCGCGGTGACGTCGAACGCGTCGGCCAGGCGGATGCGGTTGCCGGGCTTGGGCGACTTCGAGGCGCGCACCTGGGCCAGCACGGTGCGATTGTCGAGCACGCGCTCGACCAGCACTTCGACCTGGCCACCGCTTTCCTTGACACCGAAAAAGCGCGCTTTCAATACGCGCGTGTTGTTCATGACCAGCACGTCGCCAGCCTGGAACTGGTCGACGATGTCGGCAAAATGGCGGTCCGTGATCGCCGCGCCATCGAGGTGCAGCAGGCGCGAGGCGCTGCGGTCGGGCAGCGGCAGCTGGGCGATGCGTTCGGGCGGGAGGATAAAGTCGAAATCGGAAAGCGAGTACATTCGGGGCAGTCTAGTGAAAATGTGGGTGACAGCCGTACAATATGGGCCGTAGCACGCGGGACAACCCTCTATTCTAAGCCAGCGCTGCCCTAAACGTGCCATCGTTGCCGCAATATGCCTCCATCGACCCCTCATCAAGCGCCGAAAACCAACGAAAGCAAGCTCGCCAAGCTCGGGCTGCGTACCGACATGGACCTGGTCCTGCACCTGCCCATGCGCTACGAGGACGAGACGCAGATCGTGACCATCCGCGAGGCCTGCCTGCGCGGCGGCCACGTTTCACAGGTCGAAGGGATCGTGATCAAAAATGAAATCACCTTCAAGCCGCGCAAGCAGTTGCTGGTGACAATCGCCGACGACACCGGCGAACTCAATTTGCGCTTCATGAATTATTACGGCAGCCAGGTACGCCAACTGGCCGAAGGCGCGCGCGTCCGCGCCCGCTCCGAGTTGAAACATGGCTTCTTTGGCGCCGAGATGGTGCACCCCACCTATAAGATAGTGAATGAGGGCGCGCCGCTGGCGAGCAGCCTGACGCCCGTGTATCCGTCGGGTGTCGGCCTGTCGCAAACCATTTTGCGGCGCGAGATTGCCGCCGCCATGAAACGCGTCGACTGGCACGATACCTTGCCGCCCGCCTTGCGCGCGCAACTGCAGCTGGTCGACTTCGAGCCCGCGGTACGCCTGCTCCACTACCCGCCCCAGGAGATCGACGAGGGCGCGCTGGCGGACCGGTCGCACCCGGCCTGGCTGCGCATGAAATTCGACGAGTTGCTGGCGCAGCAGCTGTCGCTGAAACGCGCCCAGCGCGCGCGCCGCGCAAAAGGTGCTCCGCTGCTGCGCGCGGTCGGCGCCTTGTCGGAGGCGTTCCTGGAGATCCTCCCGTTCCAGCTGACCGGCGCCCAGGCGCGTGTGCTCAAGGAAATTCGCGCCGATCTGCGCAACCCGTACCCTATGCAACGCCTGCTGCAAGGGGACGTCGGCAGCGGCAAGACCATCGTTGCCGCGCTGGCCGCGGCACAGGCCATCGACAGCGGCTACCAGGCCGCGCTCATGGCGCCCACCGAGATCCTCGCCGACCAGCATTTCCGCAAGATCGCGGGCTGGCTGGAACCGCTCGGCGTCAAGGTTGCGTGGCTGACCGGCAGCCTGAAAAAGAAGGCCAAGCTGGAAGCGACCGCGCTGGTCGAATCGGGCGAAGCGCAGCTCGTGATCGGCACCCACGCGCTGATCCAGGACACGGTGAATTTTGCGAAACTGGGCCTGGTGATCGTCGACGAGCAGCACCGCTTCGGCGTGGGCCAGCGCCTCACCCTCCGCAACAAGGGCAGCAACGGCAAGACCCCGCACCAGCTGATGATGTCGGCCACGCCGATTCCACGCACGCTGGCCATGACGTATTACGCCGACCTGGAAGTGTCCATCATCGACGAACTGCCGCCGGGCCGCAGCCCGATCGTCACGCGCGCCATCGACCAGAACCGCCGCGACGAAGTCATCGAGCGGGTGCACGCCGCGGCGCTCGAGGGCCGGCAGGTGTACTGGGTCTGCCCGCTGATCGAGGAGTCCGAAGCGCTGCAGCTGCAGACCGCCACCGACACGCACGCAACGCTGGCCGAAGCGCTGCCGGACTTGCAAGTGGGGCTGGTGCATGGACGCCTGAAGGCGGCCGAAAAGCAGGTCGTGATGGATGCCTTTTCCGCCAACGAAGTGCAGGTGCTGGTGGCCACCACCGTCATCGAAGTGGGCGTGGATGTCCCGAATGCGTCACTGATGGTGATCGAGCACGCCGAGCGTTTTGGCCTGTCGCAGCTGCACCAGCTGCGCGGGCGCGTGGGCCGCGGCTCGGCGGCCAGCGTGTGCCTGCTGCTGTATCAAAGCCCGCTGGGCGGCATCGCCAAGCAGCGATTGATGACGATGCGCGAGACCACGGATGGTTTTGAAATCGCACGGCGGGACCTGGAAATTCGCGGTCCCGGTGAATTCCTGGGCGCGCGCCAGTCGGGCGAAGCGATGCTGCGTTTTGCCGACCTGGAGACGGACGGCTGGCTGGTCGACCAGGCGCGCGAAGTGGCGCAAGCGCTGCTGGAAAACCAGCACGCGGCCAATGTCGCGGTTGTCGAGGCGCACCTGGCGCGCTGGCTGGGCGGGAAGGAAGAGTTTTTGAAGGTGTAATGGGGCAAGGAGTATGCTGGCGCATGACCTTTACCAAAACGCTTCATAGCGCACGCCTGGCGCTGCGTCCGCCCCGTCGGGGCGACGAGGATGACCTGTTTGCCATCCATTCAGACCCCGCCGTCATGCGCTACTTCAGCGAGCCGCCCTGGTCCGATCCCGAACGCGCCGCGCGCCAGATCGACGAGGATGCGGGCCGTTTCGAGCGCGAGGAGAGCTTCCGGTTCGCGATCATCCTCACCGAAACCGGTCGCCAGATCGGCAACTGCACCTTGTTCGCGCTGCACCGCCAGAACCGCCGCGCCGAAATCGGCTACGCGCTCGCGCAACAACACTGGGGCTGCGGTTACATGCTCGAGGCATTGCAGGCACTGCTGGGATTTGCCTTTATGGAACTGGACCTGCATCGCCTGGAAGCCGATATCGATCCGCGCAACCTGGCCTCGGCCACCTTGCTCACGCGCCTCGGCTTCGCCCAGGAAGGACTGCTGCGCGAGCGCTGGATTGTCGGCGATGAGGTATCGGACTCGGCGCTGTATGGCATGCTGCGGCGCGAGTGGGAAGCGCGTTCCCGACCAGGGTGAACCCGGCCAGGAAGGATCGGTTTCAATCACCAGCCTTGACACTGCCAATCCCCGACACCGACTTGTTCACCGTGCGCGGATGGCCGTAGTAGCTCAGCTCACCAATACCCTGGACCTTGGCGTCGAGCTTGCCGCTGGCGTAGATCTGCACCGAACCGACACCCTGGAAATCGACGTCGGCGTCCTGGGCAATGAGCCTGCGTGCGTCGACTTCGCCGGCGCCCTGGGCTTGGATGGCCAGCTGCCTGACCGTACCGGCCAGCGTCATGCTGCCGGCGCCGCGGTAATTGACTTCGAAACGGTCGCCGCTGAGGTCGCGCAGCACGGTTTCGCCGGCGCCTTCCATGGTGAATCTGCGCAGCGACGGCACGGTGACGATGACGCGCGGATCGCCGCTCATTTTTCTGACCTCCCGGTCGCGCAGGTAGATGCGCAGCTCGCCGTCGACCACTTCGGTGACGACCATGCCGACAAATTTCGACGTGCCGCGCACGCTGATCGCCTGTGCCTTCCCGGCCCGGATGTCGATGCTGATCGGCCCTTTGAGCTCGATCGATGTAAAGGCCGGAAGCGTGCGCGCCTGTTCGTCGGCCAGGGCCGGCGTGGAGGCGAGCGCCGCAGCGACGGCAAGGGCAGCAAGGGCAAGGTGGCGCATGGTGGATCCTTGAAATGATGAGAATGAAATCATTCTACGGATCCCGATGCCGCGCCGTGCCCGCTTTGCGACAGGCTGCACGATTGCAGCCCTGTGCTGCCATTACCGTTGCTCCAGGCGCAGCCGGCTCGCAGGGCGCTTATCGGCCGCTTACCGGCCGCTGCCTGCCGCGACGCCGTATTCGTCCGCGCCAAGGTCGATGACGCCTTCGACGCGCGCCTGGCCGTCGAAGTCCAGGTTGCCATTCAGGGGGATGGCGCCGGACGGATACTGGGTCGCCCAGAACGACGACGTCCAGGTGGTCAGCGCCGCGCCGCTCGCGCCGACACCGATGGCCGGCGAGCTCGCCTGAAGGTGCAGGTTGCCGGTGGCTGGCGCGACATAGCGCGGGTCGGCGATCACACGCGTGCCCGGCAGGCTGTTGGCGGTCGAACCAGTGCCGAACCAGAGATTCACGCCCCAGACGTTGCCGCTGTGGCCGGTGCCTTCGACCTGGTAGCTTTCGGCAGCCGTGCCTTTGCCATAAAAGATGTTGTTGCTGAACCTGGAGTCGATCACGTTGTGGTTGAATACCACCTCGGTACCCCACTCGCCCATGTTCTTGTAAAACGCATTGTTGTGCACATTGATGCGGTGCGCCGATCCCAGAGCCTTCTCGCCCTCGTTTTCGGGTACGCCGCCAACAGACAAGCCACTTTCGATGTTGTTGAAGACAAAATTATTGGTCATCAGGATGTCGTCGGTCGATTTGCCCTCGTGTTCGCTGGCGAACTCGAAGCCGATGTCATTGCCGCTCGATACATTGCGATCAAAAATAATGTAGCGCCCGCCGTCGACATAAAAGCCGCCTGCCGATCGTTCCCCGCCATACCAAGGGTTTTTTGCGCTGGAATTATTCTTCGCGGTGTTGCCGCGGACCACGCCGTTGCGTACACGGTCATCCTCGCCGCAATCGGCGCACTCGCCTTCGTAACCGATCAGGTCGAAGCCGATGTTGTTATTGTCGTGCACGTTGTTGCCCAGCACCTGGAAGCGGTCCACATTGCCGTTCAACACCAGCGCCTCGCTGGCCTGCAGCACGTTATTGTAAATTTCATTTTTCTCGATCATCAGGTCGGTGACGCCGGTCTTATCCTTGCCGAACACGGCCAGGCCATGTGCACCGACCGTGCAGGGATCCTTGCACGTGCTGGTATTGCGGATGTCATGGATCTTGTTGCCCACGATTTGCAGGAATGCGCCATGGCCCTCGACGAGGATACCCACCGGGGTATTCTGGCCGCTCGACACCAAGCCGGTGATCTCGAAACCTTCCACGCGCACGTAATTCGCATTCTTGATCGTGATGAGACCCTGGCGTCCGGAAGGCGCTAGGTCCTTGCCACTGATGATGGCGCCCGTGTCGCCTTTGAGCGTGATATAGGCGGAGGCCGTTCCTGACTTGGACAACACGACCTTTTCTTTATAGGTACCGGCCAGCACGTGGACGGTATCGCCGGCCACGGCGGCATCAACGGCGGCCTGGATCTTCTCGCCCGGCTTGACAGTAATGGTGGCGGCGGAAGCCGCACCGAGGGAACTCGACAGCAACAGGCCGGCCACCGCGCGGGCGACGGCTGCGAAAGGTTTGCAGTTCATGCATTTCTCCGGTGAGAGCCGGCCGGGCCGGCGGATGGAAGTCGATCCCGAAAAGGAACCGCCGGTTAATCATAATCAGCATTTCACGAAAGCTCAAGAAGCTTTCGATATCTTTCTAAATCTTCCGACCAACAACACGCCCTGTCATACGCAGGACATCTCTCCATGCTTGGCGCAGGCGAAGCGCAGCCAAAAAGACACACGATCACCATTTATCGAAAGGTTTCGTAAGTTTGTTGCATTTTCTTTTCTTGTTTATTACTATCTGATGACAATGCAAATCTTGGGAGACTTGGTATGGGAAGCAGATTGAACCTGGTACTGCGGCGCAGCGCGATGTCGCTGGCTGTGGAAATGGCGCTTTGCGGTGCCGCGCTGGCGCAAACCGCGCAGGGTGCCGCAGTCACTGCTGCCGCAACCGCTGCCGATACCGCCGCCGTTGCGGTGCAGGACAACGCCGTACCGGCGCCGACGGTGGTCGTCGTCACAGGGGCACGCGCCGCGCTGGCCCGGTCGCTCGACCTGAAAAGGAATGCCGACGTCATCCAGGATTCGATCTCCGCGACGGAATTGGGCCGCTTCCCGGATGACAACGTGGCCGATTCGCTGACCCACGTCACCGGCATTTCCGTCTCCCGCACCCGCGGCGGCGAAGGCCAGTACATCAATGTGCGCGGCCTCGGTTCCGGCTATAACATCGTCACCCTCAACAAGCGCATCCTGGCAACCGACGGGGACGGCCGCGATTTCGCGTTCGACGTGCTGCCGTCGGAAGTGATCAGCGGCGCCGACGTCATGAAATCGGCCGAAGCGGCGCAGCTGGAAGGGAGCATCGGCGGCGCGGTCAACCTGCGCTCGGCACGCGCCCTGGACTTCCCCGGCTATCACGCGTCGGTACGGGTCGAAGGCGAAAAGAACGACCTGTCGCGCAAGAACGGCGGCAAGCTGTCAGGGGTCATCAGCAATACCTTCAACGACGACACCATGGGCATCCTGATTGGCGCGGTGGTCTCGAAACGCAAGGTGCGCACCGATTCGCTCGGCTATCAGACCTACAACGCCGATGCCCCCGGCAGCTTCGACGTGAATGGCGACGGCACCATCGGCCCCGGTGAAAGCGGCCTGCTGGCCCCTTGCTGCATTTCCTTCGGTTCGGTCTTCGAAGAGAAGAAGCGCTCCGCCCTGTCCGGCGCGTTCGAATGGAAAGTCACGCCGGATTTCAAGATGACGGTCGACGGCCTGTTCACGCGCCTCGACTCGCCCCAGGTCGGCTACCAGCAATCCTACTATATCGAGCATGCGCCGGACCGCTGGTCGAACGTGACCGTCAACAACGGCCTGATTACCGGCGCGACGGTCAAGGACCTGATCCCCGAGATGTCGAATGTAACCACCGACCGCGTGGTCGACACGGCGCAATTCGGCTGGCGCGGCGAGTGGAAAGCCACGCGCGACCTGAAGCTGACGGGCGATGTGTACCGCTCCACGTCCGAGCGCAACTCCGGCGGCAAGGACACCTTTCTGGTCGCCGGCATCGCCGGCCAGAACACCGGCTACTACCGCGCCAACAACGGCAGTCTTCCGGATATCCGCGTCGCGCTCGAAGACGGGCGCGACCTGGCGACCGAACTGGCGGCCGGGCGCCTCGGCAACAAGGACTACGGCGTGCATTTCGCCGGACTGACCGGCACCGACATAAGGGACACCATCGACG
>Ga0265780_10001602_pt1 | contig 31516 bp, 26 predicted proteins | sample P1T30metagenome_FD_192432 | JGI IMG/M metagenome (GOLD analysis project Ga0265780, IMG submission 192432) | Plant litter microbial communities from East Loma Ridge, Irvine, California - P1 T30 | ecosystem: Environmental > Terrestrial > Plant litter > Unclassified | place: USA: California... | reverse complement strand
TTTCCTCGAATTCCTTTTCGCGCCCGGTCTGCTGCAGCAGTTCGAGCAGCAGCAGCCAGGGTGCGGTGCTGGCCGCGCGTTCGCCGATGAGCAGCATCGGGCGCAGCAGTGCGACCAGGCGGTCGGCGCCCGCCAGCACCAGTTCGCGGCCATCCTTGCGCAGGCGCTGCAGGACGTCGAGCAGCACCGCGCAGCCATCCGGAGTGGCGCGGACGATGGCGTGGAATTCGATCCGCACCACCGGACTCGGCGACGGCGCCAGCAGGCGCGCCAGCGTGGCGCCGGCCTGGGCGTCGAGCTGGCCGGACAGGCTGGCGGTCGGGATCGCGCCGGCAAAGCCGGCGGCCGGGCCTCCCGCGGCGCCGGACGCCACTGCCCCGGCCAGCGGCTGGTAGGCCGGTGGCGAGGTCTCGAAATGGCTGGCGTAGTCGATCGCGATGCTGTCGAAATCCTGTTCGCGCCCCAGGGCCTGGTAGAGGTCGAACAGCAGCCACCAGGGCTGGCACTCGCTGCGTCCGGACGCCGCCAGGCTGGCGCGCAGGGCTTGCTCGGCATCGTCGAACTGGCCGTTGGCATACAGGATGGCGGCTTCCTCGACCACCGGCGCGATGGAAGGCACGGCGGCCGCTTCCGGCGACTCGCCGGCATCGAGCAGGGCATCGCCGCCGCTGTCCAGCAGGGCCGCCTCGGGAGCCGTGGCCGCGGCCGGGGTGCGCTGGCCGCCCCAGGCTGCGTCGTCGAAGATGGCGGAGCTCATTTCCAGCTCGATCTCGTCGATCTTGGCGGCGGTGGCGCGGGCGATTTCACGCTGGCGCTCGCGTTCGGCTTCGGTATCGAGCGCCATGCGCGTGGCGGGGCCGGCCAGCAGGGCGCCAGGATCGGCGTGGGTGAGCGTGGCCGGCCCCGCGTGCGGCGCATCGCTCTTTTTCTTCAAGAAAGAGAAAAACCCCACGTCGCTCCTCGTTACGGGATATCGGGACCGGACCGCGCGGCGCAAGCACGGCGGCCCGGTCGAGACAGTAGCATGGCGGCAGGCGGCGGACAGGGCGCACGCCTGTGCTGCATCAAGCAATACTGGACTCGGGCTAGTTTAGCCCATAGGAAATATATTGGGCGTACGAGCATTCCGTAGCACCGGCTACACGCTGTTTCCTGGGCCCAAAAACAAAAAAGCATGCGGCGCAGCGCATGCTTTTTTTATGGAAACCGCAACGGGGATCAGTCACCGTAGAGTTTTTGCTTCAGTTCGCGGCGCTGCTGGGCTTCCAGGGACAAGGTGGCGGTCGGACGGGCGATCAGGCGCGGAATGCCGATCGGCTCGCCGGTTTCCTCGCACCAGCCGTATTCGCCGGAGTCGATCGAGGCCAGCGATTGCTGCACTTTCTTGAGCAGCTTGCGTTCGCGGTCGCGGGTACGCAGTTCGAGCGCGTGCTCTTCCTCGATCGTGGCGCGGTCGGCCGGATCGGGAACGAGTACCGTTTCGCGCAGGTGTTCTGTAGTCTCGCCAGCATTCTTCAGCAGCTCTTTTTCGAGTTCCTGGAGGCGGTTCTTGAAGAACGCCAGCTGCGCCGGGTTCATGTAGTCGTCGTCGCTCATCGCCCGAATTTCTTCTTCCGTAATGAGGCGGTCTTCGGGCTGCGCCACGGTATTCGGTTTCGTTGTTTTAGTCATGACTTCACTTACCTTTGATACGACAGAGTTTCCATTTTATCAGCTAACTCGGCGCTCACCCTTGCTTCGGTGTGGTCACCGGCCGGCCGCCGTGACGGCGCGGTCCGTTCCGCGCCCCTCTCGTCCTGCCGCGGACGAGGCTGTTCAATCCTTTAAGGACGGTTCACGCCATCCAACTCTGCAATCACCGGCAGGACGGCGGCGAGACCACCACAGAACCGGGTTAGTTTATACCAAACACTGTTCCAATCCGCGAATAAAGACGTCCTGCGGTAAATTTTTACCAATAAATACCATCTTGCTGCCACGCGCTTCGTTTTCCGCCCACTTTGCACCGAGGTCGCTGCCCATGATTTGATGCACGCCTTGAAACACGACCTTCCGATCCGCGCCTTGCATCAGCAAGACACCTTTGTAGCGCAGCATGTTCGGACCAAACACTTGGACCATGCTTCCAAGGAATTGATCCAAACGTTCCGGGTCAAACGGGCGTTCGCTCTTGAACACGAAGGCGGCGATGTCGTCGCTGTGGTGGCCATGGTGGTGGTCGTGGCTGTGGTCGCAGGCATCGGTGTGCACGTGGTCGTGGCCGTGATCATGCCCGTGGTCGTGCTCGTGCGCTTCGGCGTCGGTGAGGAAGGCCGGATCCAGCTCGAGCTTGTCGTTCAGGTTGAAGCCGCGCAGGTCGAGCACCTCGCTGATCGGCGCGCGGCCGAAATCGGAGGTGCTGATCGGCGCGCGCGGGTTGATGCGGCGGATGCGTCCCTTCAGTTCCTCGACGGCGGCGGCATCGACCAGGTCGGTCTTGGACAGCAGGATCTTGTCGGCGAAGCCGACCTGGCGCTGGGCCTCCTCGTGGCGGTCGAGCTGGTCCATGGCGTGGCGCGCGTCGACCACGGTCACCACCGCATCGAGCAGGTAGTGGGCGCCGACTTCCTCGTCGACGAAGAAGGTCTGGGCCACCGGACCCGGATTGGCCAGGCCGGTGGTCTCGATGACCACGCGGTCGAACTGCAGTTCGCCGGCTTCGCGCTTGCGCGCCAGGGTGCTCAGGGCCTCGATCAGGTCGCCGCGCACGGTGCAGCAGATGCAGCCGTTGTTCATCTCGACGATGTGCTCGTTGGAATCCTGCACCAGGATCTCGTTGTCGATGTTTTCCTGGCCGAACTCGTTCTCGATGACGGCGATGCGCAGGCCGTGTTCTTCCTGCAGGATCCGGTTGAGCAGCGTGGTTTTGCCGGCCCCGAGGAAGCCGGTCAGGATAGTGCTAGGAATCAATTCCATGAGTCGCAATCCAATCAGGTTGGCCCCGCCAGGCTGCGGGAAATCGATGGATTATGCCGGAATTTATCGAATGTCACCACCGGACGGGCGCTGTCCGTGCGGCCGGGAAACCTCGGTCCTTGCTTTATTCCTTGCGCTTCGCGCGCGGATGGGCGCTGTCGTAGACCGCGGCAAGATGCTGGAAGTCGAGGGCGGTGTACACCTGGGTCGAGGTGATGCTGGCGTGGCCCAGCAATTCCTGCACCGCGCGCAGGTCGCCCGAGGATTGCAGCAGGTGCGAGGCAAAGGAATGGCGCAACACGTGCGGATGGACGTGGACCGGCGTGCCGGCCTTGAGCGCATGGGCTTTCAGGCGGTATTGCACGACCCGGGGGCTGATGCGCGTGCCGCGCGTGCTCAGGAACAGGGCCTGGCTGCCGTCGCTGGCCGGCGGGCGCACCGCCAGCCAGGCATCCAGCGCGATGCGCGCGGGACCGCCCACCGGAACCCGGCGCATCTTGTTGCCCTTGCCGGTGACCACCACTTCCTGGGCATCCGCTTCCAGCCAGCCGAGCGAGGCGGGAACGCCGCCGCCGGCGGGCACGTAGCGCAGGTCCAGTCCGGCCAGTTCGGAGACCCGCAGGCCGCTCGAATACAGCAGCTCGAACATGGCGCGGTCGCACAGCTCGGCTGGCTCGGGATGGGCGCGCGGGTGGTTTTCCATCAATTGCACGGCGTCGTCGACCGCCAGCGCCTTGGGCAGCGGCTTGGCGCGGCGCGGTGCGCGCACGCCGTCGACCGGATTGGCGGTCAGCGGCAACTGGCCCGACAGCCAGCCGAAGAAGCCGCGCCAGCCCGACAGCTTGCGCGCGATCGAGGTCGCGCTCTGGCCGTCGGCGTGCAGCCTGGCGGCGAAGCGGCGGATGTCGGCATGGACCAGGCGCGGCCAGTCGTCGTGGCCGGCCAGGCGTTTCAGCTCGGCCAGGTCGCGCGCATAGGCGGCGATGGTATGGCCCGACAACTGGCGCTGGGTGGTCAGCTCGGCCAGGTAGCGGCCGGTCCAGTCGTCGGCTGCGGCGTCCATCAGGCGTGCATCAAACGCGCATCAGGCGCGCAGCGGCGTCAGCGCGGTGCCGGCGGTGTCGCCGATATGGACCAGGAAATCGGTCGCCATCGCCGCGCTGAAGCGCTCCGGATCGGGCGATCCGAGCACCAGCAGGCCGAAGGCGCCGCCGCCGCTGCCGACGCGCAGCGGCAGCAGGGCGGTCGAGCGCACCGATTCCGCGTCCTTGAGCCAGTGCACCGCCTCGAAGTCGCGGTTGGGGCCGCAGTAGGGTGTGCGCAGGCTGTTGGCAAACAGGCGTACGTCTTCGCTCGCGCCCTGCGCATACCAGGCGTCGGCGTGTTCCGGGGCCAGGTTCCACAGGCGCAGCGTGGCATGGGGCACGATGAAATGCTTGACCAGGCCTTCGCTGACGGCGGCCGGCATGTCTGCGGCATCGCGGGTGCGCAGCAGTTGCTGGGTCCAGCCGTGGAAGCGGTTGGCGATCGCCGCGTTTTCCTCGGCATTGCGCACCAGCCCGGCCATGCGCAGCTCCAGCGCGTGATACTTGGCGCGCATGACTTCCATCTGGCGCTCCTGCAGCGAGACGGCGCGCCCGGTCAGCGGGCTCGACAGTTTTACTTCGCCCAGCATGGCGAGGTGCTCTTCGAAGAACTGCGGATGGTCGAGCAGGTATTGGGCGACGGCGGCGGAATCCAGTGGGGCGGTCATTGCTGCGCTTGTGAAAAGTAGAATTGCCCATTCTACCCGAGCACCCTTGCCCTCCACCAGAAAACTGACGCCGCCGCAACACTTCCGGGCCTCAAAAACGGTGGCGCACGCCGAGCTGGAACGCCCGTCCATCCTCGCCGGGGTTCGGCGTGAAACCGCCGGGCGCGCCCGCGGTTGCCGGACTGTATTGCGCTTCATTGTCGTTGCGGATGAAGGAGGCTAGCGCATAGATGTCGGTGCGGCGGGACAGGTAGTGGTTGTAGCCGAGTGCAAACAGGGTGGCGTCGCTATGGGATGGCGTACGGTCGTCCTGGTGCGCGACCGAGGCCACGATGCGGCCCGAACCGCGGCGGTAGTGCAGGCCGAACTGCACGCTGGAAGCATCCTGCTGGCTGTTGATCGTGATGTTGTCGACGAAGACGGTGCGCAAGGCCGCGGCCGTGGCCGGCCCGAGCGGCGCCAGGCGCGGCGCGATCTGCGCATCCCAGCCGGCGATATAGGTGGGCAGCAGCGCCGGGTTGCGGTTGCGCTGGTGGTGCCAGCCGGCGAAGAACTTCCAGTCGCTCCAGGCATACGAGCCGCCGATGGTGCTGGTGCGCAGGCTGGGCGCGCCTTCCGGGTCATAGGCATGGTTGTGGCCGACGCCGACGTCCCATTGACCGGACTTGTAGGTGATGGCGGCGCCCCAGAACTTGTCGTACAGGCCGAGGTAGCCGGAACCCTTGCCGGCGATCATGGCCGAGCCGCCCAGGCCGGAGGGCAGGGCGATGCGGTACTGCAGGGCGCGCTGCGAACGGATGTCGGCGCCCAGCACGGTGAAGCCGGCGGTGCCGCCGGTGACGCTGCCCCAGGTGCCGCCGGTGCCGACCTCGAAGGCGTCGGCGGCGGCGAACACCTCGTAGCCCGGGGTGTACATTCTTCCCAGCAGGATGGCGCCGAAGGGGGTGACGAGGCCTCCCATCGCGGTGCGGTCGAACAGCGCCCGCTCGGGGTTCACGGCCGGTCCGCCGCGCGGCTGCAGCGCTTCGCGCACCGCGCCGAGGATGGGCGGGGGCAGGGCGCCCATGCCGCGCGTGAGGTAGTAACCCTGGTTTTCGTTGACCAGGGTGGGTACCTGGGTGCCGGTATCGAGTTCGACCCGCGCTTCCAGGTTGAAGATCGCCTTCCAGCCGCGGCCCAGGTCCTCGCTGCCCTTGATGCCGAGGCGCGAGCCTTCGGCGCCGCCGCTGACGATCTTGGGGGCGGAGCCGCGCTGCCACATGACGCCGGCGTCGGCGATGCCGTAGACCTGGATGCTGGTCTGGGCCTGCGCCGCGGCGGGGAGCAGGGCAAGGCAGGCGCCGGCGCAAGCGCAGGCGGCGGGCAATAAGCGGTTCATCGCGTCTCCATGCTGGGAAGCGCGTGCGCCTGGGCGGCGCCGGGCATCCGGGTTGTCTACCCGTCCAGCATGCGGGGTCGCCGCGATATGCCGTTTAAGCTTTCCCAATGATGTCGCGCGGCCTGCCGGCTTTGCCGCGCAGCGATGGCGGAAACGTCCGCCGCGTGGCGTGGATCGCACAGGGGGCCTGGATGCAACAAGGGCGGACCCGGTTGCCCGGGCCCGCCCTTGCGGATCGCCAGAGCGGGGACGAACCCCGCGCCGCTGCGATTAGAACGAGTGGTTGATGCCGACGTCGTAGTAGTTGACGGTCGGGGTGCCAGCCAGGTTGCCGGTGACCGGGTTGATCACGTCTTTCTTGCGCGATGCGTCGATGTACAGGTAGGTACGCTTCGACAGGCTGTACTCGTAGCCCAGCGACATCTGCTTGGTCTTGGCAGCCGAGTTGTCGATGTCCTTCTGGCCGTAACCAGCCAGCACCTTGCCCGGACCGACCGCGTAGGTCGCGCCCAGCACCCAGCCGCTGGTCTTCGGACGCAGGGTGTTGGTGTGGTCCTGGTCCTGCTTCGAGTAGGTTGCCATCACTTTCAGTTCCGGGGTGGCGGCGAACGAGCCTGCGACCGACCAGATCTTGCTTTCGACGGCGTTGCGCTCGTAGGCGACCAGTGCTGCTGCCGGGCCGTTGTTGTAGGTGGCGGCGACCGAGAACGGGTTGGCCGAACCTTGCGAGTTGGCCAGGTAGGTGGTGGCGCCTGCGCCGATACCGGTCACGCCGGCACCGCCGTTGGCTTCCTTGGTTGCCCACGAAGCGTTAACCTGGAAACCGTTCGACACTGGCGAGTTGTAGAAGATCGCGTTCGAGATACGGTTGGTGTTGGCGCCCGACGAGTTGCCGTTGTTGCCATCCAGCGGAGCCGAGTTGAAGCCGGCGACCGAGATATCGGTATAGAAGCCGGCCTGGTTCGGCAGACCGTGCCACGGTTCGAAGGAACCGACGATTTCCTGGAACGGGGTCAGGCCACGGCCCAGACGGACCATACCGAAATCACCCTGCAGGCCGACGCGGCTCTGGCCCTGGAACAGCGGACGGTTGTTGTTGTTCTCGGTGGTGCCGGTGTCCGGCTCGTAGCGCATTTCCAGCTGGAACAGAGCTTTCAGGCCATTGCCCAGCTCTTCGGTGCCTTTGAAGCCCAGGGTGTTGGCAGCACGCTTGCCGATGTTCAGGGTCTGGTCGGTGCGCTTGCTGACGCCGACGTCGATGTTACCGTAGATCTGAACGGCGGTTTGTGCTTGGGCTACGCCGGCGAATGCGCCCAGCAGTGCTACAGCCACGAGAGATTTTTTCATCTAATTTGTATCCTTATAAAAGAACCGCAGGAATCCAGAGAGCATTGAGATTTTTATTAGTTTCTGAACACTCGGATGTCTGAACCTTAAATGCTTGATGCTTCAAGATTGTCGGATTGGTCAATTATGACGGTTTCACTTGGTGGAAAGCCAATAAATCCAATCGTGCTGTTGTATTTTCGAAACGCGAATGTCTTTACAAGGTAACAATTTCAACAGCTCGTTAAGTTTCTTGTGAGCATTATTTCAACTTTATGACACAGGGCTATTTGTTCAAGCTCAAACCGGCACCGCATTGCATGCGAATCGGGCCGACACCGCCTTAGACTCTGGCCCATCGGTATCGAACCCCGTCGAATGCAGCTAAAGCTGAGCTCATCGGCAGGTATCCTGTGCCTTTCTGCACACATCTTTCCACTTATCTCTGTATCCGGGCAAAGAACATGGCAAATCGCGAAGAATTGGCGGTGATCCGCGGCGCCCGCGCCGGCCATGCCGAATTCCAGCTGGCCCTGGGGCGCCTGTATCTGTTCGGCAGTACCGGCTTGCCGCAGAGTTTGCCTTCGGCATTGCACTGGCTTGACCGTGCTGCGCAACAAGGTTGTACCGAGGCATGGGAATTGATCGGCAACCATATTCCCATCGACCTGGCGCTATACAGCCGCCAGCCTGTCACACAGTGGTATGAGCGGGCTTACGACAAAGGCCTGGCGCGTGCCGGACTGGTGTATGCCCAACTCGTGCTGGGAGCGGACCAAGCCTGGCCGGTGGAACGCGCCAAGGCCTTGCGCGCCCTCGAAGACGCGGCCCGTGCCGGTTTCCCTGAGGCGCATCGCCTGCTGGCGCGCGAACACGGCGCCGCGGCGCCCAGGCAATCCGGCGAAACGCCGGGCGCGGCGGCGCCCGTGAAGCCGGACGGAGCCCAGCCGCGCGGCGCGGCCGGCAAGGCGCCGCGCCCGGCCGAGCTGGCCCAGCTCGAGCAGGACTGGACAGGCGGCAACCACCACGCCTACCTGGTGCGCGCCCTGCCGCTGGCACGCATCCTGGCCGGTTCCGATGCCGCCCACGGCCGCGCGGCGGCACGGCTGGCGCCGGATGAGGTGGCGCTGCTGTCGCGCTGCGCCCGGCTGGCGGAAGCGGGCGCAGTCCAGGAGGTCGGCACGGCCGAGCTGCACCGCTTCTGGGAGCTGGCTGCCGCCGAGCAGGACCGTCATGGCCAGCTCGCCCTCGGCCTGCGCTATGCGCGCATGCGGATCGACGGCAGGCGCATCCCGGGCGGCAGCGGCGCGGCCAATTTCAAGAAAGCGGTGCGCTGGCTGACCCAGGCCGGCGAACAGGGCCTGGCCGAGGCCTGGTACGCGCTGTCGCGCATCTACATCAAGCCGGAGTTTTCACAGCGAAACGTGCTGGAAGCGCAGAAGTACCTGGAGCAGGCTGCCGGCATGGGCTATCGCGACGCCCAGCGCGAATGCGGCAATGCGGCCTGGCGCGCGCGCCGCGAGAACGAGAGCAACGATGTGCGCGCTCTGTACTGGCTGCAGCGCGCGGCTGCGCAGGGGTGCCAGAAGGCGGCCGCGGCGGTGCGCAAGATCGCGCCGCGCATCGGCGGCGCCTGGGACGGACTCGGCCCCCTGCTTGCCGGCCGCGACCTGTCCACCTATCCGCTGCTGGCGGGGCGCCTGGAACTGGCGCTGGCGTTCGGACTGAGCCGGGCGGAAGCGCTGCTGCTCGACCTGCGCCATGCCGACCGCGGCCATTGCCTCGTCATCGATATCCGCGCCAGCTACGGACGCAGCCGGCGTCGCCTGCTCACTGTGGACACCGCGCCGGAGCGCCAGCTGCTCGACCGCGTACGGATGCTGTTCGAAGGTATCGATTGCGGTCCGGGCGGCCCGGAAGGGAATTACCGCCAACGCCTGTACCGCCTGCGCAGCCTGCTGCCGGACGCCGACCCCGATGGCGCGGAGGCGGATTACTCGCTGGCGGCCTGAAACGGCTTCAGCCGCCCGGAATGTCCGTAAAGATCAGGACGCTACTATATATATAGTGATGGTGAAGGGTGGTTCAGAGCGCGATTTCGCCTTCGAACACGGTTTCCGCCGGGCCGGTCATGCTCACGGGCTGGCCTTCGCCGGCCCAGTGGATCACCAGCTTGCCGCCGCGCGCCTGCACTTGTACCGGCGAGTCGAGCAGGCCGCGGCGGATCCCCGCCACCACGGCGGCGCAGGCGCCGGTACCGCAGGCCAGGGTTTCGCCGGCGCCGCGCTCGAATACGCGCAGCTTCACATGGTGCCGGTCCAGCACCTGCAGGAAGCCGGCGTTGACGCGTTTGGGGAAGCGCGGATGGTGTTCGACCTGGGGGCCGGTTTCCAGCACCGGGGCGGTATCGACGTCGTCGACCACCTGCACCGCATGCGGATTACCCATCGAGACCGTCGAGAGCAGGACCGTCTGTTCCCGGCCGCCCGTGCTGACCGTGATCGGCCACAAGGTGTCGCGGCCTTCGGGAACGCCGGCCAGGTCCGTGCTGTCAAAGGGGATACGGGCGGTTTCGAGGATCGGGGCGCCCATGTCCACCGTCACCATGCCGTCGTCTTCCAGGCGCGGGGTAATGATGCCGGACATGGTCTGCACGCGGATGCTGCGCTTGTCCGTCAGGCCCTTGTCGCTCACAAAACGCACGAAGGCGCGCGAGCCGTTGCCGCACTGTTCGACCTCGCCGCCGTCGTTATTGAAGATGCGGTAGCGGAAGTCGCAGCCTTCCTCGGTTGCCGGTTCGACGACCAGGATCTGGTCGGCGCCGATGCCGAAGCGGCGGTCGGCCAGGCGGCGCCACTGTTCCGGACCCAGCTCGATGGGCTGGCGGGTCGCATCGATGACGATGAAATCGTTGCCGGCGCCGTGCATCTTGGTGAACTTGAGTTTCATGGTTGAAGGAGATCCTTAGTCGTAGAACGAGGGTTCGCCCGGTGGCCGGGTCTTGAAGCGCTTGTGGGTCCAGAAGTATTCCGCCGGGTGCTCGCGCACGCGCGCTTCGATGAAGGCGTTCATGCGGCGGGTCGCGGCGATCATGTCCTCGCCCGGGTAGTCTTCCCAGGCCGGGTAGAAGGTCACGCGGTAACCCTGGTAGTCAGGCAGGAAGGTCGCCACGACCGGAATCACCTTGGCGCCGGTGGCGGCGGAAATGCGGCCGAGGGCCGTCAGGGTGGCGGCCGGAATGCCGAAGAAGGGGACGAAGGTGGCGTCCTTCTCGCCGAAGTCCATGTCCGGCAGCATGAAGTAGGGCAGGCCGTCGCGCAGCGCCCGCAGGATCGGCTTGACGCCGTCGTCGCGGGTAAACAGGCGCACCGGGCCGAAGCGTTCGCGGCCGTAGCGCAGCAGGTCGTCGAAGGCCTTGTTCTTCTGCGGCGAATAAATGGTCGCCACCGGAATCACGCGCGAGGCCACGCCGGCCACGTCGAGGCAGACGAAGTGCGGGCACAGCAGGATGGTCGGGCCGCTTTCCATCGCGGCCTGGGGCACGGACGGCTCGATATGCATCAGGCGGCGCAGGCGTGGGATCGGCGCCCACCAGATCAGCGAGCGCTCCAGGATGCTGCGCGAATAGCTCTGGAAGTGGCGCTTGGCAATATCGACGCGCTCGGCTTCGCTCAGCTCGGGCATGCACAGCCGCAAATTGATCAGGGCGATCTTGCGCCGTTTCGGGATGGCGTAGTACATCAGGCTGCCGACGGCCTTGCCGATGCGTCCGAGGACAGGCAGCGGCAACCAGTGCAGCAGCCACAATAAGGCGATCAGGAATCTCATGCGACGGTCTCGGCTTCAGGTGCGGCAACGCCCTGGGGGCGCTTGTAGCGGTTGTAACTCCAGAAATACTGGGACGGGCAACGCGCGATCAATTGTTCCATCGCGCGGTTGATGCTGGCGGCCTGTTCGGCCTGGGTGCCGGACAGTTCGCCCTCGAAGGGCACGAAGCGGATCGCGTAGCCACGGCCGCGCGGCAGGCGTTCGGCATACACCAGCAGGATATCGGCCTTGCCGAGCTGGGCCAGCTTGGCCGGCAGCGTCATGGTATAGGCGTCGCGTCCAAAGAAGGGCGCCCACACGCCTTCGCCCTGCTGCGGCACCTGGTCGGGCAGCACGCCGACCGGCTGGCCGCCCTTGAGCGCCTTGACCAGCATGCGCACGCCGGACAGGGTGGCCGGCGCCAGGTGCATGTGCTGGCGCGCGCGCGCCACTTCGACCAGGGGCTTGAGCGCGCTCTTGCGCGGCGGGCGGTACATCACGGTCAGTTCGACACGCAGCGAGACTTGCTGGGCGGTCAGCTCGAAACAGCCCAGGTGTGGCGTCAGGAACACGATCCCGCGGCCGCTGTCGAGCTGGCGCTGGACCAGTTCCCAGTTTTCCATGGTGACATGGCGGGTGACGCGGGCCTGGTCGGCGCACCAGACGAAGGGCAGTTCGACCAGTGCTTTGCCGGACTCGGCAATGGCAGCGCGCAGCTGCGGGCCATAACCGGCCAGTTCCAGGTTGCTGCGCAGGCGCCGGCGATGGGAAGGGGAGGCCAGGTAGACCAGCCAGCCGAGCGCCGCACCCAGCGCGTGTAGCACGGGCAGGGGGAACACGGACAGGAGGCGAAACAAAAGAACAAGCATGTATTGACTTAGGGTAGAGAAGTGACGGCTTGCTTCACCAAAATTTTTTAAGGAGCGTAAAATACCACTTTAGGCAGGATCCGCGGAGTTAATGACAACTTGCGAAGCGGAATACAAATATCGCTAAAGCGTCGCAGGCATTGGTGCTGCGGCCATTTTTAACCGTATCAGGAGCCTCAATGTCTTCCAACGATTTCCTTTTTACCTCTGAGTCCGTCTCCGAAGGCCATCCGGACAAAGTCGCCGACCAGATTTCCGACGCCATCCTCGACGCCATCCTGGAACAGGATCCGCGCGCGCGCGTTGCCGCCGAAACCCTGTGCAACACCGGTCTGGTGGTGCTGGCGGGTGAAATCACCACGCACGCAAACGTCGATTATATTCAAGTTGCGCGCAATACCATCAAGCGCATCGGCTACGACAACACCGACTTCGGCATCGACTACAAGGGTTGCGCCGTCATGGTCTGCTACGACAAGCAGTCCCCGGACATCGCCCAGGGCGTCGACGAAGGCGCGGGCCTGGATCTCGACCAGGGCGCCGGCGACCAGGGCCTGATGTTCGGCTACGCCTGCGACGAGACCCCGGAACTGATGCCGGCCGCGATCTACTACGCGCACCGCCTGGTCGAGCGCCAGTCGCAGCTGCGCAAGGATGGCCGCCTGCCCTGGCTGCGTCCGGACGCCAAGTCCCAGGTCACGCTGCGCTACGTCAACGGCCGTCCGGTGTCGGTGAACACCGTCGTCCTGTCGACCCAGCACGCGCCTGAAGTCTCGCACAGCCAGATCGAAGAAGCGGTGATCGAAGAAATCATCAAGCCGGTGCTGCCGAAGGAATGGCTGCAGGATACCCGCTACCTGGTCAACCCGACCGGCCGCTTCGTCATCGGCGGCCCGCAGGGCGACTGCGGCCTGACCGGCCGCAAGATCATCGTCGACACCTACGGCGGCGCGGCTCCGCACGGCGGCGGCGCCTTCTCCGGCAAGGATCCGTCCAAGGTCGACCGCTCGGCCGCCTACGCCGCCCGCTACGTGGCCAAGAACGTGGTCGCCGCCGGCCTGGCGCGCCAGTGCCAGGTGCAGGTCAGCTACGCGATCGGCGTCGCCAAGCCGATCAACATCACGGTCTACACCGAAGGCACCGGCGTGATCTCGGACGACAGGATCGCCGAACTGGTGTCCGAGCACTTCGACCTGCGTCCGAAAGGCATCGTGCAGATGCTCGACCTGCTGCGCCCGATCTACCAGAAGACCGCCGCCTACGGCCACTTCGGCCGCGAAGAGCCGGAGTTCAGCTGGGAACGCACCGACAAGGCGGCGGCGCTGCGCGCCGCGGCAGGCTTGTCGTAATTCCAGCTTGCTTAACTTGGGTTCCTGCCTTCGCAGGAACGACGGAATAGATCGTCAGCTTCTGCACGTCGTCCCTGCGAAGGCAGGGACCCAATTCCTTCGCATACAACATGGCCCCACGCCATCCGGCGCCCATGCTAAACTAATGAATTCCGAGGAGCGTTGCGACGAAAGCCCATGCTTTCGCCAGGCTCGGATCATCAACACCGCGCTCACGTTACTTTTTTCTTAACATGAAAGGAGGGCGTGATGAGCGCCGTACTCAAAGACACCACCCAGGATTACCTCGTTGCCGACATCGGCCTCGCCTCGTGGGGCGAGAAGGAAATCCGCATCGCAGAAACCGAAATGCCGGGCCTGATGGCCATCCGCGAGGAATACGCCGCGGCCCAGCCCCTGAAGGGCGCGCGCATCGCCGGTTCGCTGCACATGACCATCCAGACCGCCGTGCTGATCCGCACGCTGGAAGCCCTGGGCGCGACCGTGCGCTGGGCCTCGTGCAATATCTACTCGACCCAGGACCACGCCGCCGCCGCCATCGCGTCGGTCGGCACCCCGGTGTTCGCCATCAAGGGCGAGACCCTGGACGAGTACTGGGAATACACCCACCGCATCTTCGAGTGGAACGATGGCCAGCACGCCAACATGATCCTCGACGACGGCGGCGATGCGACCCTGCTGCTGCACCTGGGCGTGCGCGCCGAGAAGGACATCTCGGTGCTGGACAAGCCGGGCTCGGAAGAAGAAATCTGCCTGTTCAACGCGATCAAGGGCCGCCTGGCCGTCGATCCGCAGTGGTATTCGAAGCGTCTGCCGGAAATCAAGGGCGTGACCGAGGAAACCACCACCGGCGTGCACCGCCTGTACCAGATGCATGCCGAAGGCAAGCTGGCCTTCCCGGCAATCAACGTCAACGACTCCGTCACCAAGTCGAAGTTCGACAACCTGTACGGCTGCCGCGAGTCGCTGGTCGACGGCATCAAGCGCGCGACCGACGTCATGATCGCCGGTAAGGTTGCCGTCGTCGCCGGCTATGGCGACGTGGGCAAGGGTTCGGCCCAGGCGCTGCGCGCCCTGTCGGCCCAGGTCTGGGTCACCGAGATCGATCCGATCTGCGCCCTGCAGGCCGCGATGGAAGGCTACCGTGTCGTGACCATGGACTACGCCGCCGAACACGGCGACATCTTCGTCACCTGCACCGGCAACTACCACGTCATCACCGAGCAGCACATGCTCAAGATGAAGGACCAGGCGATCGTCTGCAACATCGGCCACTTCGACAATGAAATCGAAGTCGCCGCGATCAAGAAGTACCAGTGGGAAAACATCAAGCCACAAGTTGACCACGTCATCTTCCCGGACGGCAAGCGCATCATCCTGCTGGCCGAGGGCCGCCTGGTGAACCTGGGCTGCGGTACCGGTCACCCGTCCTACGTGATGAGCTCCTCGTTCGCGAACCAGACCATCGCCCAGATCGAGCTGTTCGCCAACACCGACGCCTACCCGGTCGGCGTGTACACGCTGCCGAAGAAGCTGGACGAAAAAGTGGCGCGCCTGCAGCTGAAGAAGCTGAACGCGCAACTGACCACGCTGACCGACGAGCAAGCCGCCTACATCACGGTCAGCAAGGAAGGTCCGTACAAGCCGGAACACTACCGTTATTAATGAGTCCATGCCGGTGGAATCCATCCTGCCGGCATAACTTATTGGTAATCTGGTAATCTCTTCCGTGACACGGCGCCTCCCGGCGCCCCGGACCTCCTTGCGCGGTCCGGTCTTGCCGCCCTGAAGCGGCACCCATCGGGTGCGCGTGACGGGCGGCCGGACCGGTTCGCCCTCACGAAAGACACGATATGCGTTTGCTCCTGACCTGGTTGATCAATGCCGCGGCCCTGATGGCCCTGCCTTACCTGATGCATTCGGTGACCATCACCCACTTCGGCAGCGCCCTCGTGGCCGCGCTGGTGCTGGGCCTGGTGAATACCCTGATCCGTCCGGTACTGGTCATCCTGACCCTGCCCGTGACCCTGCTGTCGCTCGGCCTGTTCATCCTGATCATCAACGCATTGCTGTTCTGGCTCGTCTCCCACCTGGTCGCGGGTTTCAGCGTGGCCGGATTCTGGTCTGCCTTCCTGGCGGCGATCCTGTACAGCGTGATTTCGTGGGCGCTTTCCACCTTACTCCTCAAGAAAGAAGATGGACACCCCTGATATCAGCATCGAGTTCTTCCCGCCCAAGACGCCCGAAGGCGCGGAAAAACTGCGCGTGGCTCGCCAGAAGCTGGCCGAGCTGAACCCCAAATATTTTTCGGTGACCTTCGGCGCCGGCGGCAGCACCCAGCATGGCACGCTGTCGACCGTGCTCGAGATCCAGGCCGAAGGCCACCAGGCCGCGCCGCACCTGTCCTGCGTCGGCGCCACGCGCGAGTCGATCCGCGCGATCCTCGACGAATTCAAGGCCAAGGGCATCCGCCGCCTGGTCGCGCTGCGCGGCGACCTGCCGAGCGGCTACGGCGGCGCCGGCGAGCTGCGCTATGCCAGCGAGCTGGTCGAGTTCATCCGTCTCGAGACCGGCGACTGGTTCCACATCGAGGTCGCGGCCTATCCGGAAATGCATCCGCAGGCGCGTTCGCCGCAGGACGACCTGCAAGCCTTCGCGCGCAAGGTGCAGGCCGGCGCGAACGCCGCGATCACGCAGTATTTCTACAATCCGGACGCCTATTTCCAGTTCGTCGACAATGTGCGCAAGCTGGGCGTGGACATCCCGGTCGTGGCCGGCATCATGCCGATCACTAACTTCACCCAGCTGATGCGCTTCTCGGACATGTGCGGCGCCGAGATCCCGCGCTGGATCCGCCTCAAGCTGGCCAGCTTCGGCGACGATTCGGCCTCCATCAAGGCCTTCGGCCTGGACGTGGTCAGCAGCCTGGCCGAGCGCCTGCTTGCCGGCGGCGCGCCCGGCCTGCACTTCTACAGCATGAACCAGGCCGCGGCCACCACGGCGATCTGCCAGCGCCTGCGCGGCGCCTGAACACGCCGGCGCGGCCGAGCCGATGCCCGCGCAACCGCAAGGTCGCGCGGGCATCGTTGTTTTTTGGCGCCTGTCACCCGCGCGCCATCTTCCTTGTGCATACTCGCCGGCGGTGCGGCGCTTCAGGTGATGCTGCTGGCCTCGGTGACGATGACGTCCAGCGGCACGTCGTGCGGCGCATGCGAGAACACGGCCTGCTGCTTGCTGTAGGCGATGCCCAGGGTGTGCGGGCGCGGCGCGGCTTCCAGCGTGCGGTCGTAGTAGCCGCCGCCATAGCCGAGCCGGTAGGACTCGGCATTGAAGCCCAGGCAGGGGATCAGCAGGGCGGGCGGACGTTCGACGAAGCGCAGCTGGGCCGGCACCTGCACGCCCATCTCGTCCGGGATCATCGCTTCGCCCGGCGTCCATTCGGTAAACGCCAGCGCGGCATGACGTTCCATGACCACGGGCAGGGCAAGGCGCACGCCGGCCTGGTGCAATTCGGCATAGGCGGCGCGCAGGTCCGGCTCGCCGGCCAGCGGCCAGTACACGCCGATGGACCCGAGCTGGCGCAAGCGCCACCAGGCCACCACCTGGGCGCCGATCCGGGCATCCCACTGGACCTTGATTGCCGGATCGAGCGCCCCACGTGCTGCCCTGAGCGCCTTGCGCAGAGCCGCCTTTGCCGCCTGTTTGTGGTTCGTTTCATGCAGTTCGCTTGCATCGGAGCCTGCCTGGACGGCAGGGCGTGTTATTCTTGATTCGCTGGTCATGGATGAAATGAAGCCTCGATTGAAAACTGGTTTGATGTCCCCGCATACACTGTTCGCCGGCGTACTTGCCGCCTCCAGCCTGCTGTTCCTGGCGCCTTCCGGCGTCATGGCCCAGTCTACTCCGCAGCCGCCTACCGCGCCGCCCGCAGCAGCCGGTGCGGCCGCTGCGCCCGCCGGCAACGTCGCCGTGCTGGTGCCGGCGCCGGCGCAAGCCGAGGCCCAGCGCGAGCAGGACGAGCTGTTCGCGCAATTGCGCGAGGCCGTGCGCAAGGACGATGGCGCCAAGGCCGCCGAGCTCGCCGCGCGCCTGCCGAATTACGCGATTCCCTCCTACGTCGACTATTATCGGCTCAAACCGCGCCTGCGCGACGCGCCGGTCTCGGAGCTGCTCGACTTCCTCAAGCGCTGGGAGGGCAGCGCCATCGCCGACCGCCTGCGCAATGACTGGCTGCTCGAACTCGGGCGCCAGCGCGACTGGTTCAACTTCGACCGCGAGCTGCCGCTGTTCGTCCGCAACGACGACTACCAGGTCAAGTGCTACGCGCTGCTGTCGCGCGCGGTCAAGGGACAGAACGTGGCGCAGGAGGCGCGTGCGCTGCTCGGCAATCCGCCGCTGTACGGCGAAGCCTGCGCGGCCCTGATCTCCCAGCTGGCCCAGGCCGGCCAGTTCACGAACAAGGACCTGCTGTCCCTGTTGCGCCTGGCCGGCGAACAGCATGCCACCGGTCCCTCGCGCCGCATCGCGCTGCTGCTGGGCGCTTCCGACACCCGCGCGGCCCAGGCGGTCGACGTGCCCGCGGTGGCGATGGCGCGCGGCGTGGGCAACACGGCCATCGAGCACGAGATCTACCTGGTCGCCGTCGGCCGCATGGCGCGCACCAGCGTCAAGCTGGCCACCGTGGCCCTGAACAAGAACGCATCCAAACTGTCGGCCGAGGAGCGCGCGATCGGCTGGTCGAACATCGCGCTGGCCGCCTCGCTCACGCTGGCGCCGGAAGCCTGGGATTACTGGCAGCGCGCTGCCGGCGCGCCGCTGTCGAACTTCCAGGCCGAATGGAAGACCCGGATTGCGCTGCGCCGTGGCGACTGGAAGACGGTGCGCGCGACCATCGAGGCGATGCCGGCCGAGCAGCAGGCGGCATCGTCCTGGACCTACTGGCTGGGCCGCGCCCTGCAGGCCCAGGGCCGCGCCGAGGATGGCCAGGCGCTGTTCCGCCGCATCGCCGACCAGAACAGTTTCTATGGCCAGCTGGCGATGGAAGAGCTGGGCATGCAGGTCAGCATTCCACCCGCCGCGGCGCCGGTCTCCGCGGCCGAGCTGGCCCAGGTGTCGGCCAATCCGGGTTTCCAGCGCGCCCTGAAATTCTTCGCGATGCGCATGCGCTTCGAGGGCACGCGCGAATGGAACTGGACCCTGAACGGCTTTACCGAACGCCAGCTGCTGGCCGCCGCCGAATACGCGCGCCAGAACGAGATCCTCGACCGCATGGTCAACACCTCCGAGCGCACGCGCACCGAGTTCGACTATACCCAGCGCTTCCCGTCGCCGCACGACGACATCCTGCAGCCGACGGCCCAGGGACTGGGACTGGACCGCGCCTGGGTGTACGGCCTGATCCGCCAGGAATCGCGCTTCATGACCGACGCGCGCTCCGGCGTCGGCGCCTCGGGCCTGATGCAGGTCATGCCGTCCACCGGCAAATGGGTGGCCGAGAAAATCGGCCTGTCCGACTACGCCCACGACATGCTGCACGATATCCGCACCAACATCACGCTCGGCACCAATTACCTGAATATGGTGCTGGGCAATGCCGAAGGTTCGCAGGTGCTGGCCACCGCCGCCTACAACGCCGGCCCGGGCCGCTCGCGCACCTGGCGCGGCCTGCTGACGGCGCCGATGGAAGGCGCGGTCTTCGTCGAATCCATCCCGTTCGAGGAAACCCGCACTTATGTGCGCAACGTGATGTCCAATGCGACGAACTACGCCGCGCTGTTCGACAAGCGTCCCCAGTCGCTCAAGGCCCGCCTGGGAACGATCACGCCGCGTACCAGCGGGATCGGCCTGCCCTAGAGAGGTCATGATGAAGCTGTCGTCGGTCGTACTGTTCGGTGGAACCGGATTCATCGGCAGCCACCTCGCCGCCCGCCTGTCGGCCCACAACCTGACGGTCGTGCTGCCGACCCGGCACGCAGCCCGTGCGATGGGGCTGATGCCGCTGCCCGGCGTCGACATCGTCGAGGCCGACCTGCGCGACGACGCCGCGCTGCGCCGCCTGGTGAGCGGGCACGATGCCGCGATCAACCTGGTCGGCGTGCTGCATGCGCACCGCGCCAAGCCCTATGGCCCGGAGTTCCGCCAGGCCCACGTCGACCTGCCGCGCCGCATCGTCGATGCCTGCGCGCAGGCCGGCGTGCCGCGCTACCTGCACATGAGCGCGCTTGGCGCCGATCCGCTCGGCGCCTCGATGTACCAGCGTTCCAAGGCCGACGGCGAGGCGGCGGCGCACAGCCGGCCCGAGGTGGCGGCGACGGTGTTCCGTCCCTCGGTCGTGTTCGGCCCTGAAGACAATTTCCTGAACATGTTCGCGCGCCTGCAGCGCCATTTGCCCGTGGTGCCGCTGGCCGGCGCCGGCGCGCGTTTCCAGCCGGTGTATGTCGGCGACGTCGCCGAGGCCTTCGTGCGCGCGCTGTTCGATCCGCAGGCGGCGAACCAGACCTATGAAATGGGCGGGCCGCAGGTGTACACCCTGGCCGAACTGGTGCGCCTGGCCGGCCGCTATGCCGGGCACGAGCGCCGCGTGCTGGCCCTGCCCGACGGCCTGGCGCGCCTGCAGGCCATGCTGTTCGAACTGCTGCCCGGCACGCCCCTCATCACGCGCGACAACCTCGATTCGATGAAGGCCGATAACATCCTCCATCCGGGCGCGAAAGCCTTGACAGCGGCGGCGCTGGGAATCAAGCTCACGGCGCTCGAGGCGGTAGCGCCGCAATACCTGTCGCCAGGCGGCCGCCTCGACGCCATCAAAGCCCATTGAACAGACCAAGCCCGCAAGCGACCACGCCATCATGCAGACCATCGAACTCGATCCGACCCTTTCGCAGACCCTCGACAATGCCCGCTCGGCCGGCCTGACCCTGGTCATCGGCAACAAGAACATCTCGTCGTGGTCGATGCGGCCCTGGGTCGCGGCGGTGGCCGCCGGGATCCCCTTCACCGAGGTGCGCATCCTGCTCGACCAGGCCGACACCTGCGCCGACATCGCGCGCTATTCGGCGGCCGGGCGGGTGCCGGTGCTGCTGGCCGGCGAAATGACCATCTGGGACAGCCTGGCGATCTGCGAATACCTGGCCGAGCAATTCCCCGAAAAACACCTGTGGCCGCAGGACGTGGCCGCGCGCGCGCTGGCGCGTTCGGTCGTGGCCGAGATGCACTCGGGCTTCGCCGACCTGCGCGGCGCGATGTCGATGAACGTCCAGGCGCGCCTGCCGGGCCGCGGCCGTACGCCGGGCGCCCAGGCCGACATCGGCCGCATCTGCGAGATCTTCGAAGAATGCCTGGCGCGCTTCGGCCACCACCGCTTCCTGTTCGGCGACTTTTCCATCGCCGACGCCTTCTTCGCGCCGGTCGTGACCCGCTTCCAGACCTATGGCGTGGCGCTGGCGCCGGCGCTGCAGGCGTATTGCGAGCGCGTGCTGGCCCATCCGGCGGTGGCGCGCTGGGTCGAGGAGGCGCTGGCCGAGACCGCCGCCACTCCCGGACACGACGCGGCCTTGCCGGACTGATGGCCATGCAAGTGTATGTCGTCGGCGGCGCGGTCCGCGATGCGCTGCTCGGGTTGCCGGTGCAGGACCACGACTGGGTGGTGGTCGGCGCTACGCCCGAAGACATGGTGGCCAAGGGCTTCCGGCCGGTCGGCAAGGATTTCCCGGTCTTCCTGCACCCCGAGACGCACGAGGAATACGCGCTGGCGCGCACCGAGCGCAAGACCGCGCCGGGCTACCACGGCTTCGTGTTCCACACCTCGCCCGACGTCAAGCTGGAAGACGACCTGGTACGGCGCGACCTGACCGTGAATGCGATGGCGCAGGGCGAAGACGGCCTCATCGTCGATCCCTACGGCGGCCAGCAGGACCTGCGCGACCGCATCTTCCGCCACGTCTCCGAAGCCTTCGCCGAAGATCCGGTGCGCATCCTGCGCCTGGCGCGCTTCGCCGCGCGCTTCCCGGACTTCCGCGTGGCCGACGCGACCTGCGCGCTGATGCGCCGGATGGTCGAGGATGGCGAAGCCGATGCGCTGGTGCCCGAGCGGGTCTGGCAGGAACTGTCGCGCGGCCTGATGGAGCAGGCGCCCTCGCGCATGCTGGCCGTGCTGCGCGACTGCGGCGCCCTGGCGCGCATCCTGCCCGAGCTGGACGCGCTGTGGGGCAGCGACGCCGGCATGCGGCTGGTGCAGGCGATCGACCGCGCGGCCGCACGCGGCTTGCCCCTGCCGGTGCGCTTCGCCGTGCTGGTGCGCCCACTGGACACCCAGCTGATCGCCGCCGTCTGCAAGCGCCTGCGCGTGCCGGTCGATTGCCGCGACCTGGCGACCATGACGGCGCGCGAGCAGGACAATGTCGAACAGGCGCTGGCGCTGGATGCGGAAGCGCTGGTCGCCCTGTTCGAGCGCTGCGACGGCTTCCGCAAGCCGGAACGCTTCGCGCAGATGCTGCAGGCCGTCGACGGCGCCGCCCAGGCCGCGCGCCTGCTCGCGGCCCTGGACGCGGCGCGCGGCGTGAATGCGGGGGAGGTGGCGGCGCGCTGCCTCGATGACCGGGCGCGGATTCCGCTAGCCGTGCATGCGGCGCGGGTAGCGGCGGTGACGGATCGATTGCGCCAGCCGGCATCGATTCCGCCTGCGCGGGAATGACGCGTCATTTGTTGTATTGGTGCAAGCAAGCGCCACGCGCCCACCACCAGGCGCGACGCCGGTATGACCGATCCGTTACAATGGCGCGATTGGTGCAGTGCACAATTCCGAGATCATCATGCAGGACAATCCCCTCCGGCGCTGGCTGAAAAGCCTGGCCGGCAAGCCTGGCAAGCCGACCGTGCTGGTCAAGGCCCTGGGCAAGCGCGAACACCGGCGCGTGCTGCGCCACTTTCTTGCCCTCGACAAGGACGACCGCCTGCTTCGCTTCGGCAGCGTGCTGGGAGACGAGCAGGTCGCGGCCTACGTCGCCAAAATCGATTATGCGCGCGACATCGTGTTCGGCGTCTACAGCACCCGCTTCCAGCTGGTCGGCGTCGGCCACCTGGCGTTCACGTCGAAGGAAGCGCACCCGGACAGCATCAACTACACGGACAAGGAAAAGGTCGCCGAGTTCGGCGTCTCGGTGTCGAAGTCGGCGCGCGGGCAGGGCGTCGGTACGCGCCTGTTCGAGCGCGCCGCCGTCCATTGCCGCAACGTCGACGTCGACACGCTCTACATGCAGTGCCTGTCCTCGAACCGCACCATGATGCACATCGCCAAGAAGGCCGGCATGGAGATCCAGCGCGAGTACGGCGAGGCCGACGCCCACCTGCACCTGCCGCCACCCAGCCCGTCGAGCGTGCTGGCCGAGGCGCTGGAAGAGCAGATGGCCCGGATCGACTACACCTTCAAGGCCAATGCGCGCGGCGTGCTGAAGTTCTTCCTGCCCAAGCGCTGAACGTTCAAACCAGGCTGCGGCCGCTTTCCATCTGCGCCATCAGGGCCTCGACCGCCTCCAGCGCCGGCGGCGTCGCACCCGCCGCCAGGCAGGCCGCGGCGCCTGCCGCCACCGCGAAGCGCAGGTGCGCCAGGCCGTCGCGACCGGGTTCATGCAGCATGCTCCAGGCCAGGGCCGCGATGCTGGCGTCGCCGGCGCCGACGGTATCCACCGGCACGATCGCCGGCGCCGCCACTTCCCAGGCCTGCTCGCCCGCATGCAGCGAGGCGCCGCGCGCGCCCTTGGTGTACAGGTAGCAGGCCTGCGGGTTCATGGCGCGCAGCGCGGCGAAGGCGGCGTCGAGGTCCTCGGTGCGCAGCAGGCCGAGCAGGTCTTCTTCCGACACCTTCACCACATCGGCCAGCGCCGTCATGCGCGCCAGCGTCGGGTCGTAGGCCGCGTCCATCAGGGCGCGGAAGTTCGGGTCGTAGCTGATGCGCACGCCGTCCGCCTTGAGCGATGCGGCCAGCGCCACCAGCTTGCCGGCCAGCGGCTGGCGCGCCAGGCTGATGCCGCCGAAGTGCGCCCAGCGGCAGTGCGCGCGCCAGCCGGCCGGCAGCGAGCCGGCGTCGAAGTGCAGGTCGGCGCTGTCCTCGCCGACGAAGAAATAGCTGGGCGGGTCGAGCCGGTGCACGATCGCCAGCAGCGGCGATTTATCCAGGCGCTGCACGAAGCGCGTATCCAGGCCCGCATCCACGCTGGCCTGCCACAGCTGCTCGCCGAAGACGTCGCGGCTGATGGCGCCGGCGAAGGCCGTGGGCGCGCCCAGCTTCGCCAGCGCGCGCGCCACGTTCCAGGTCGAGCCGCCGGTGACGCTGTGCCAGCGCGTGGCGCTTCCATCCGCCACGATCATGTCGGTCAGCGCCTCGCCGGCGGCGACGAAGATCGGAAAGTCGCTCATCTCAATCCTTCGCCAGCACGTTCAGCACCTCGTAGCAGGCGCCCATGGTGTGGTAGTCGACCTTGCCGGCCGGGCTCTTTTCGTCGCTGATTTTCTGGTTGGCCGGACCGAGGATGCGGTACCAGGCGCCGTGTTCGTGGTCGACGAAGTGCTCCCAGCTGTAGGCCCAGATGCGTTCGTACCAGTCCCAGTAGGCCTGCTCGCCGGTGCGCGCCCCCAGCAGGGCGGCGGTGGCCAGGCTCTCGGCCTGCACCCAGAAGTACTTGTCGGCGTCGCACACGCTGCCGTCCGGCGCGAAGCCGTAGACGATGCCGCCATGCGCATCGTCCCAGGCATTGGCCAGCGCGGCGTCGAACAACTCCCTGGCACGCGGCAGCAGCCAGCCCGCGTCGCCCTGCAGGCCGTCCTTGTGGCGCTCCATGATCAGGAGCAGCTTGGCCCAGTCGGTCAGGTGGCCCGGCTGGTAGCCCCAGGGGCGGAAGATATTGGTCTTGTCCTCGCGGTTGTAGTCCGGATCGACCGACCAGTCGCTGCGATAGTGTTCCCACACCAGATTGCCGTACAGGCCGGCCTGGCGCACGGTGATGTTGCGGGCCAGGGTCTCGGCGCGGTGCAGGTAGCGGCTGTCCCCGGTCGCCTCGAAGGCCGCCAGCATCGCCTCGCAGGCGTGCATGTTCGCGTTCTGGCCGCGGTAGCCGTCCAGCACGGCCCAGTCGGCGCTGGCTTCGTCGGCGTACAGGCCGTGGGCGGGTTCCCAGAAGCGCTGTTCCATCAGCTCGTAGGTATCGATCAGCCAGACACGCGCTTCGTCGACGCCGGCCATCAGCGCATGCGCATAGGCCAGCAGCACGAAGGCCAGGCCGTAGCAGTGGTTGGTGCCGTCCAGTACGCGCTTGTCGCCGTGCTGCCAGTCGAGCATCCAGGCGTAGCCGCCGCTGGCCGGATCGCGGTGGGCCTCGCGCAGGAAGCGCAGGCCGTGCAGCAGGCGCTGCTGGTCGGCCGGATCGTGGAACTGGCGCCAGGCCATGGCGAAGTTGAACACGAAGCGGGTGCTGCTCACCAGGTGGCGCGTGCGCGCGTCGTAGACCGTGCCGTCGTCCTTGTAGAAGTGATAGAAGCCGCCGCTCGGGTCGACGCAGCGCGGATCGTAGAAGCTGCGGGTATGGCGGATGTGCTGCAGCAGCACGGCACGGGAATGGAAGTCGGGTAGCATCGTTTGCCTAGGGTTGATGGGAGCCAGTCATGGGCGAGGGCGCTTACCTGCGCGGGCGGAAGTCGTCGGGGACCGTGCTGGCGCGCACGATCAGTTCGACCGGGGCGACCTTTTCCAGCGGCGGTTCCTGCACGCCGCGCAGCAGCAGCTCGACGCCGAGGGCGCCCAGTTCCTTCTTGTTGATGCGCAGCGTGGTGAGCGGGCGATGGCCCAGCACCGCGCTGGAGATGTCGTCGAAGCCGACGATCGAGACGTCGTGCGGCACCGTGCGGCCATTCGCCAGGCAGCAGCGCATCGCCACCAGCGCGGCGGCGTCGTTGTAGCAGAATACGGCGTCGGGTGGATGGGGCAGGGCCAGCAGCGACTGCATCGCTTCGTAGGCGCCGGTCTCGAGGTCGACGCCGTCGGGCAGGCAGAGGTCCAGGCGCGGATCGGCCAGGATGCCGGCCTCGAACAGCGCCTGGCGGTAGCCGCGGTTGCGCTCGCGCACGCTGTAGTGGCTCAGCGGGCCGGAAATCATGGCGACCCGTTCGCGCCCGAGACCGAGCAGGTGGCGCGTGGCCATGTAGCCGCCCATGTGGTTGTCCGGATTCACCGAGCTGTAGCCGCGCAGCTTCATGTCGATCAGGACCATCGGCTTGCCGCTGGCGCGCAGCGCTTCCAGCAGTTCGGGTTCGAAGAAGCCGGCGCACACGATCGCGTCCGGCGCATGCATGCGCAGCTGTTCGTTGACGCCGTCGGCCGGGCCGACCGCCATGAAGGACAGCACGATGCCCTGCTTGCGGCAGGCTTCCTCGGCGCCGTGCAGCACCGGGGAATAGAACGGGCTGCTGGCCGCGGTGTTGTGCTGGCGGTGCAGCAGGAAGGTCAGGCGGCGGATGCGCTTGCGGCGCAGCTTGCAGAAGTCGTAGCCCAGTTCATGGGCCGCCGTCAGCACCATCTGGCGCGTGTTTTCGGTCAGGCCCGGTTCGTTCTTGAGGGCCCGCGAGATGGTGCCGGTCGAGACGCCGGCATACTTGGCCAGGTCGCGGATCGTGACCGGCGAGGAACTGCCGCCCGTGCCAGCGGCGCGCGTTGAGTCGGGGTTCACGCTGTCTCCATGTTTTTGCAAACGCCGGGGGCGTCGTGCTGGATGAAGTCTTGCATAGGCGCGTTCCGGCGGTCAAACCCGTCGCCGCGCCGCGTGCCCAGTTTAGCCGGCTTTACTAAACAGGCATTTGCAGCTTATATTATCGGCAAAAGAAATCGATTTCATATGAAATCCATCGTATGACGGTGATAAGCCTTCAGGCTGTTTAGTGCCGCCGGCTAAACTCCGAGTCCGCCAATACGGCGGGTTTGACCCTCTCGGAGGCCGTCGGCACAATGGATTTCAACTAAAAATGATGTCGCCGGCAGCCGCAAGCCGCTGTGGCGAACGACAGGAGACCTGCATGGAACGCGTTTCACGGGCGGCGTTCGCGCCTGCCAGCCACGGATGTCATCCACACGCCCCGCGCGGCCCGCGCCGGTTCCGCTACGCCGCCACCGCCTGACCCGTTTTCCCCGCCGCGGCGCGAGCGCCGTGGCGGGCAGCATTCTCACCATAACAAATCACGAACTCGAAAGAGAGAGGGAGATTCATGCGTTTTCGTCACCTGAGCATCGTCGCCGCACTGGCCGCCGTTTTCCCGCTTGCCAGCACCTTTGCCGCCGCGCCCGAACCGGCGGAGCCGAGCCAGAAGCCCTGGCTGGACCGCTCGCTGAGCGCCGACCAGCGCGCCCAGCTCGCCGTCAAGGCCATGACCCAGCAGGAAAAACTGCGCTGGGTGTTCGGCTACTTCGGCACTGACTTCAAGGGCAAGAAGCGGGTCGAGGGTGCGCTGACGCAGTCGGCCGGCTATATCCCGGGCACCCCGCGCCTGGGCCTGCCGGCGCTGGTCGAGACCGACGCCGGCCTGGGCGTGGCCTCGCAGGCCGGCCCCAACGTGCGCGAGCGCACCGCGCTGCCCTCGGGCCTGACGACCGCATCGACCTGGGATCCGAAGGTGGCAGAGGCCGGCGGCGCGATGATCGGCTCGGAGGCGCGCGCCTCCGGCTTCAACGTGATGCTCGCCGGCGGCGTGAACCTGATGCGCGAGCCGCGCAACGGCCGCAACTTCGAATACGCGGGCGAGGATCCGCTGCTGGCCGGCACCATGGTCGGCCATGCGATCAAGGGCATCGAATCGAACAAGGTCATCTCGACCCTGAAGCACTTCGCCATCAACGACCAGGAAACCGGCCGCAACGAACTCGATGCGCGCATCGACAAGGCGGCGCTGCGCATGTCCGACCTGCTGGCGATGGAACTGGCCTTCGAGGTGTCCGACGCCGGCTCCGTCATGTGCGCCTACAACCGCATCAACGGTCCCTACGCCTGCGAGAATGCCTACCTGCTGAACGACGTGCTCAAGCGCGACTGGGGCTTCAAGGGCTTCGTGATGTCCGACTGGGGCGCGACCCACAGCACCGTGGCCGCCGCCAACAACGGCCTGGACCAGCAGTCCGGCATGGAATTCGACAAGTCGCCCTACTTCGGCGACGCGCTGATGGAAGCGGTCAAGACCGGCGCGGTGCCGCAGGCGCGCCTGGACGACATGGTCTACCGCATCGTGCGCACCATGTTCGCCAAGGGCGTGGTCGACAATCCGGTCAAGGAAGGCGGCGCCATCGACTTCGCCAGGAACGGCGCGGTCAGCCGCAGCACCGCCGAACAGGGCATGGTCCTCCTGAAGAACGAAGGCGGCGTGCTGCCGCTGGCGAAGACCGTGCGCACCATCGCCATCATCGGCGGCCATGCCGACGCGGGCGTGCTGTCGGGCGGCGGTTCCTCGCTGGTGTACCCGGTCGGCGGCATGGCCGTGAAAGGCCTCAAGCCGGATACCTGGCCGGGTCCGGTGGTGTATTACCCGTCTTCGCCGCTGCGCGCGATCCAGGCCCAGGCGCCGAACGCGAAAGTCGTCTACGACGACGGCACCGATCCGGCGCGCGCCGCCAAGGTGGCGGCCCAGGCCGACGTCGCCCTGGTGTTCGCCAACCAGTGGACCGGCGAATCGATCGACGCGCCCTCGCTGTCGCTGCCGGACCGCCAGGACGAGCTGATTTCCTCGGTGTCCGGCGCCAACCAGCGCACCGTGGTCGTGCTGCAGACCGGCGGCCCGGTCACCATGCCGTGGCTGGCCAAGGTGCCGGCGGTGCTGGAAGCCTGGTATCCGGGCACCAGCGGCGGCGAAGCCATCGCCAACGTGCTGTTCGGCGCGGTGAATCCCTCGGGCCACCTGCCAGCGACCTTCCCGGCCTCGGAGCAGCAGCTGCCGCGTCCGAAGGTGGACGGCGATCCGAAGAACCCGGACCTGCAGTTCGCGGTCGATTACCACGAAGGCGCGGCGCTCGGCTACAAGTGGTTCGACCTCAAGGGCCACAAGCCGCTGTTCCCCTTCGGCCACGGCCTGTCCTACACCACCTTCTCCTACTCGGGCCTGAGCAGCCAGGTCAAGGATGGCCGCCTGCACGTGCGCTTCAAGGTCACCAACACCGGCAATGTCGCCGGCAAGGATGTGCCCCAGGTCTACGTGTCTCCGCTGTCCGGCAAGTGGGAAGCGCCGAAGCGCCTGGCCGGCTGGGACAAGGTCGCGCTGCAGCCGGGCGAGTCGAAGGAGGTCGAGGTGGCGGTCGAGCCGCGCGTGCTGGGCATGTTCGATGAGAGCTCGCGCACCTGGCGCATCGCCAAGGGCAAGGTCAAGCTGACGCTGGCCGAGGATGCGGCGGGCACCAATGCCAGCAGCGTGACGGTCGACCTGCCCGCCGCGACGCTGGACGTGCGCGGACGCCCGCAGAAGCGCTGAGGCCCGTCTGCTCCGCTTCATCGCAGCACCCGGGTCTGGCAAACAGGAGGAGATGAGATGGAACGCAGGAGCTTCATGACGGCCGCCGGCGCGGCCGCCCTGCTGTCCGCGGCCGGTGGCAAGGCAGCGGCAACAGCAGCGGCAGCCGCCTCCGGCGACGGTTTCGTCGCCGTGGAAAAAGGCCACTTGGTGCGGCGCGGCCGGCCGTACATGGTCGCGGGCGCCAATTTCTGGTACGGCGCCTGGCTCGGCGCGCCCTCGGCCGGCGGCCGGCGCGCACGCCTGCTGGCGGAGCTGGACCGCCTGCAGGCGCTGGGCATCAACAACCTGCGCGTGCTGGCGGTATCGGAAAAGACCGCGATGAAAAGCGCGGTCAGCCCGGCCCTGGTGCAGGCGCCGGGCGAGTACGACGAAGACCTGTTGCGCGGCCTGGACTTCCTGATGGCGGAACTGGGCAAACGCGGCATGACGGCGGTGCTCTACCTGAACAATTTCTGGCAGTGGTCGGGCGGCATGACCCAGTACCTGAACTGGTTCCAGGGCACGCCGGCGCACGACCCCAATGTGAGCAAGGATTACGAGCGCTTCATGGGCGAGAACGCGCGCTTCTATACCGATGCGCGCGCCCAGCAGGAATACCGGCGCGTCATCGCCCGCATCGTGGGGCGTACCAATACCGTCACCGGCAAGCCCTATGCCGGCGACCCGGCGATCATGTCCTGGCAGCTGGCCAACGAGCCGCGCCCCGGCAACGGCAGGATCGACGCGGCCGGCAAGGCGGTCTACGTGAAGTGGATCGCCGACACCGCCGGATACATCCGCTCGCTCGACGCCAGGCACATGGTCAGCAGCGGCAGCGAAGGCCTGGCCGGCTCGGTCCGGGACGCCCAGCTGTTCCTGGATGCGCACCGCACGCCCGACATCGCCTACCTGACTTGCCACCTGTGGCCGACCAACTGGGGCTGGTTCGATCCCAGGCGCCCGGAGCAGACCTGGGACGGCATGATGGACAAGAGCCTGCACTACCTGAACCAGCACATCGACTACGCCCGGCAGCTGGGCAAGCCGATCGTGCTGGAAGAATTCGGCCTGAACCGCGACGGCGGCGCTTTCGATGCGAAGGCGCCGACCACGGTGCGCGACCGCTTCTACGACGCCGTGTTCACGCTGGTCGAGACGCGCGCCGCGCAAGGCGATCCGGTCGCGGGCTGGAATTTCTGGGCCTGGGGCGGCGCCGGACGCGCGGCGAATCCGGATTACTGGTGGAAGCCGGGGAACGACTTCGTCGGCGATCCGCCGCAGGAAGAGCAGGGCCTGTACTCGGTGTTCGATGGCGACGCCAGCTCGCTGAAACTGATCGGCGAGCATGCGCGGCGCCTGCAGGCAGCGCTGAAATGAGGGCGGCGCTGTTCGCCGCGATGCTGCTGGCGCTGGACCCGGCCTCGGCCGCCGAGCAGGCGATCCGCGCCGACGATGCGCGCGTGCTGCGCATGGGACGCACGGTGGCGGAGTCCGACGGCACCCTGCGCTTCGGCTATGCCGGCGTGACGATCGCGCTGGCCTTCGAGGGCACGCGCCTGGAAATGGACGCCGAAGGCGGCAAGGACAGCCTGGTCGACGTGCTGGTGGACGGCGCGCCGGCGCGCACCCTGCGCCTCGGCCCGGAGCGGCGCCGCGTCGCGCTGGTGGAGAATGCGCCGCCCGGCCGCCATGCGGTCGCGCTGGTGCTGCGCACCGAAGCCTGGCTGGGCGTGCCGGCCCTGCACGGTTTCAGCAGCGACGGCGCCTTCGTGCAGGCCGCGCCGCTGCCGTCGCGGCGCATGCTGGTGCTGGGCGACTCCGTCACCTGCGGCGCCATCATGGAGCGCAAGGGCAGCGACAAGAACGACCCGTATCTATGGAATGCGCGACTGTCCTACGGCATGCTGGTGGCGCAGGCGCTGCAGGCCCAGGTGCAGCTGGTCTGCCACGGCGGGCGCGGGCTGGTGCGCAGCTATCACGGCCGCAGCGACGAACCCCAGCTGCCGGCCTTCTACCGGATGGCGATCGACGAAGGCGCGCGGCAGCCGCAGTGGGAGCAGGCCGATTACGCGCCGGACCTGATCCTGGTCGCGATCGGCACCAACGACTTCACCCAGGGCATTCCCGAGCGCGGGTCGTACGTGGCCGCCTACGAAAACTTCGTGCGCACGCTGCTGCGCGAGCATGCGCGCGCCCAGGTGGTGCTGACGGAAGGCGCGATCCTCGATGGCGACAAGAAGGCGGCGCTGACTGCCTACATCGGCGAGACCGTGGCGCGGGTGGGCGGCGCGCGCCTGCGCTACCTGCCCTCCAAACACTATTCGGGCGATGCGCTCGACGCCCACCCGACCACGGCCCAGCATGCGGCCATGGCGCAGGATCTGGCGCCGCCGCTGCGCCGTTTGATGGGCTGGTAGTTCAGACGATCGGCAGCGCCGTTGTCTCCTTGATGCGCTGCAGGGCGAAGCTGGACTTCACGTCCAGCACCGCCGGGTGGCGCAGCAGGGTGGCCATCATGAAGCGCGAGAAGTGTTCCATGTCTTCCACGTGCACGCGCAGCAGGAAG
>Ga0265780_10001601_pt1 | contig 31545 bp, 24 predicted proteins | sample P1T30metagenome_FD_192432 | JGI IMG/M metagenome (GOLD analysis project Ga0265780, IMG submission 192432) | Plant litter microbial communities from East Loma Ridge, Irvine, California - P1 T30 | ecosystem: Environmental > Terrestrial > Plant litter > Unclassified | place: USA: California... | reverse complement strand
AGGCTTAAAGCTCTATTGTAGCTAACTTTTACCTCTGCTAACTTACTAAACTAAGCTTAAGACTTACTTAATAGGTAAACTATTTAAAGAAGCAGAATAGATATATCTATAAAGTTATAAATAAATAAACTCTTAGAGAGAAGTACTCTATAAGTTAATTAAACTAATAAGCTAATAGATCTTAGACTATATATAAGTATATACGTATAAGCTTAATAAATATTACTAGTTTATTAAGTGCAAGGCATAACTAATAGTCTAAGATAACTAGCAATATAATATTATATTGCAGAATACTTACGCTGCAACGCTTATAAGCTGCTTATTTAGAATACTAATAGCAATTACTACTAAGTATAACTTAGAACTTAAATAATATAATATAACTAACGCGTTTGTCTATATAGTAATAGACTAAGATATATATATATGCATACCCTAAGAGTATAAGAAGAAGAAAACAATTCTTTAAGTCTAGAAGGCGCTATATAGTCTGCGTATCTTACCTCTGCTATAGCAGAAGGAATTTACTGCTATACTTAAGACTCTAGAATTTATAGCAGTTTTATATAAGCTATACTATATAATTAAGAATAGTATTATAATCTTCTTCTATATAGACAATATTATTATTATATACTATTAGTAGTATAGCAAGAAGATAGACTTAGCAGTTAAGCTTTTTTAAGAAAAGTATACTATAATAAGAGAAGGTAATCTCTAATAGTTTCTAGGCGTAGAGGTTATCTAATAAAGAAACTAGCGCCTTATTTAACTCTTGCAATTAGCATATATTAATAAGATACGCTGCCTAGCTAATTATAAAAATAGCTAGTATAATATACTAATATTACTATAAGAACTAAAGCTAAGTAAAAGCCTAGCTACTTTATCTAAGATTAACTAGTACTAATAAAAGATTAGATCTCTACTCTTTACTGCAGTAATAACTTAGCCTAATATTATATTTGCTATATTAAGGCTAGCTTAGTTCTTATCTAACTTAAGCGCTAAATATTACTATACTGCTAACTAGGTTCTAATATACCTCTTAAGTACCTAAGCTAGAGTACTATAACTTAGAAGAGAGAATTACTTATAGATAGCTAGCAATGCTTCTTTTACAGATAATACTCTTAATAGAAAGAGCTTATAGAGCTATGCAATTAAGCTATTTAGCAAACTTATTACTTAGAAGGTAAATAAATAAGATACTATAACTATATTAATAACAGAGGCTAAGCTTCTTACTCTATTATAGATTACTAAGAAAGTAATCTTTATATTATAACTGCTTTATAAGCTAAATATTAAGCTTACTTAAATAACGATTATAATTTAATATAATAATACCTAAATAATCTAGCTAGTTACTAAAGAGATATTAAAGCTCTAAACTAAGCTTTATTATATTAATATTTATAACTATTAGCTTAGATAGAAGATTACTGCTAAGACTATTTTAGTAGAGTATATTTAATTAGCAGATATAATTACTAATAGCTTTATTAAGATTCTTCTAGTAAATAAGTAAGATAGATTTCTTAACTAAATTAGACTTATAGAAGTAATAGAATAAGAAGTAATAAATAAAGCGTCTCTTAAGAAAGCTTAAGCATAACTTAAGCGCCTTATACTTAATAACTAGAGTATTCTAGCTTATAAAGAAGTGTAAGCTAAAGAAGTATATTAGATAGATTGCAATTATAAGCTAGTGCAGTTAGAGTTAAGAGTTAGCTAATTAGAAGTTACTAGGTTTTATAAGCGAGACCTAGCAACACTCTATTAGCCTAGCTAATATTAGCGTAACGCTAGTCTTCTTATTAAAAGAAGATACGCGTATAAGAGTAATACTAAGAATTAAGTTATTATATTATTATTTAGATTCTATCTTAAAAACCTAATTAATCTAATAAGAAGTTCTAGTAAGCTAAGATATAGATATATCTAAGATCTTAACTTCTAACTTAGTAACTAAGTTAATAAAGCTAATCTAAGCTATATTAGGCCTAGTATAAAACTATCTAGATATAGTTCTTATAAAAGCAGAACAAAGAAGATAGTAATAAAAAAAATTAAGTTATTATATTATATATTAGTTCTATTATTAAAACTCTTTAATCTAATAATATTATAGAATTACTACTTAAGTATCTTAAGATAAAAGTAGTATAATATATATCTAAATTCGCGTAAATACACTAGTATAAAAGAGAAGAGTACGTAATTAAGCCTTAAGATACTTAGGTTTAAGGCCTATAGTTGTAATATTTAATCTAATAGCTACGCATACAAACAGTATTTCTTAGTTTACTCTTGCGTTGTTGAAACACAGAGACCTTCCCGAATTACCCTCAACGCTCCAATAGAGCTACTTAGTCCCCTTTATATCTGTTAGATCGTCTAGCCGCCTACGGGGCGATAATAGAACCGTCTTCCGATGGAAGAGGGTCTGGAGGAGAATCTGCACCTCTAGGACAATGGAAGTAACCATTGTTGAAGGTGCACGACGGGCCATAGACGGCAGTCTTTAAACTAGTTAGTATTAAAGTAGAGTATAAACATTAGAAAAACGTACGTTGACAAATCCTCCGTCGCCTGCATTAGTAATTCCACCATCGATGATCTCAAAACAGTCATAACTATTGCAGGAATATTAGAATAGGCTATATCTAATAGTATGGAGCCTTACTCAGTGTTATATATGTCCCATTCGTACTTCATCGAAATAGGGCCGAAGTACCGAGTGGCAGAGTCTAACCTGTGATTGCCGTTGTAGCAGGCTATGCCTCTAATATATGAGGGTTTTCTCGCGTTGAAGAGGTCCACGACCATTGTTTTTGTGAAGTCCTCACGAGCCTTAGGTTACGTGTTAACAGATGTAAACTAAATCTAGCATTAACTTACCTCATCAAAATCTTTGAAGCTGGGTTCGTCGCCTGCAATTTTATCCTTTGCAACGTCAATAGCTGCTTCAGCAGCACCTGAAATTAAACGTCCCCCAATCACCCTGAGAAGTAGAATCGCGATTACGGACACGTAATCCGGCGACGTCACGTCCCCAGTCCTCGGCTGTGTACTGACAGAGGCCGCCTTAGCAGGAGCCGGAGCAGCCAGAGCCGAATTCGCAAGAGCGAGCATGCTCAAGGAGGTGATATAAGAGAATCTCATAATAGCAACAGTTACAAGAGTCGTGTAGACAATATAGTAATGGACGAGAGAGTAATAGTAGAGTATAGACTGGAGAGGTTGATGTAGAAGGAAGTAATGAGGATATAAGCAACTTAGACAGTCCTATTTATACTACTTACAGTTTCTATAGGGCCGAATCTATCTCACAGCGCTGACAAGGCAAAGTATATTGCAGCGCTGACAAGGCAAAGTGTATCGCAGCGCTGACAAGGCAAAGTGTATTGCAGCGCTAACAAGGCAAAGTGTATCGCAGCGCTGACAAGGCAAAGTGTATCGCAGCGCTGACAAGGCAAAGTATATTGCAGCGCTGACAAGGCAAAGTGTATCGCAGCGCTGACAAGGCAAAGTGTATTGCAGCGCTAACAACACATAGTATATCGCAGCGCTGACAAGGCATAGTGTATTGCAGCGCTGACAACATATAGTTTAGAGTACTAGGCTCTTTATCCTATGCACATGATTACAAAGAGGCCGTTTTGCAAAGTATAGTCTGCACTATGTATATTCAATATTTACTGCTGCTACACTTATAACCTAGCGCACACTTCTGGTAGTATACTATATAGTATAAATAGGTTGATAGTGAGGTTGACGGCCTATTATACCCTACCACGCAACAGAAGGCTCTTATCATCTCACAGGAGACATATGCAGTTCTAACGGGACTGTTTCGCAAAGTGTAGTCTACACTATGTATATCGAACTCGAGAGGAGAGTTAGTCACCACGGCTGCTACGGAATCACAGAGTTCGCTTAGTGCCACGAGGTGTTTATAGAGAGCCTTTTGCATATCCTATAGAAACCGAAGGAACCGCATCGAAAGGTGCAGAACGCACCTTGTCGATGCGGTCCAACTTGCTATAGACACAATACTCTCATCGTAGACCCTATCCGGGGCCAGTATGCAAAGTGCAGCCTACACTTTGTCAATCGGCCCCAGCCTCACGTCTCCCAGCCTCATCCCCATCGAACCCTATACCTCATCCGAGTCCTCCACGAACTCCTTGCTCAGCTCGCCTTTCTTGGATGGCTTGGTCGACTCAGCCGATTTCTTCGCAGCAGCTCGCGTCTTGGTCCTCTCTTCCAAGGAAAAAGCTAGTAAACAATGCTCTGAAATGCGTTTCCGTGAGTTTGCGTGCACCTGCGAACGGAAGGAACACCTCAATCAGAGGCAGCATCAGCTTAGATCTTTCCAAGTTCATAGGCGCAATTAGGTTGCAAGAATGGAGCATCGAAGCTAACTGCGTCGACGCGCAGCACCGTGAAACATATTCCTTGTTCCTAGCAATGCATGTCGCGACGAATCACTGGTTGTTCTCCATCGCCGTGAGCATGATCTGAGTTGAAGAGGCTGAGTCGTACCGCCTTGCCAGCCATACCGAGAAGAAATTATAAATTAACATCTGTTACTACAATCCCCACATGCCGTCTCCGCCCAGCACTCTGGTTTGGTTGACACGGACTCACCGGTTCGAGCCTCCGCCATCTCGAATGCAACCACGAATTCCATCTCTGCCTCTCGGGGAAGACCGAAGATGCCCAGACGTTCCAGAAGACCACAAGCAGCATCGTAACCATGGGTGCTGGTCTCCGACGCTTCTTTGTATCGAATCCGGAACCGGAGTAGCTCTGCAAGTCGATGGAAAGTACAGTTGACCGAGATACGACCCGCGTTTATGTCTTGCAGCCATTCCTTGTTGTTGGTGGAGAGGAAGTCTTGGAGTATCTTGGTGTATGCCATATCCTGCTCCTCTGTCGCGGCCCATTCGTCGTAGTCCATGGCTTGTTCATTACATATGCAATCTCCTTCAAAGTCTTCTAGATTACCGCCGTCTTCCTCGGCGTTCATTCCCTCGGAGCAATTTTTACATGGACCTTCGTTGGTGACAGTTTTCAATTCAGCTGCTTGAACCGGAACATATTCGAGATTGAGGCTTGGGAGGCGAGCATGGACTTGGATGAGAGGCGTGATGTTGGTGAGATCAGGACTGTGCATGTCGTCCGGGTGAGACCACAGTAGCTGAGTCAAGTTCGGCCCAACTGTATGCTGAGCTGTCGTCGGGAGGAACGTGGCGATGAAGTCGGTTACAGTACCAGGGTTGAGTCTGACGGCTAGCTTACGCATCCAAAGAGGGTAGAATTCCGTACGAAGTAGCTGGCATGTCTGGGTAAGAGCGTATAATTTCCATTGACGCTGAGCCCATTCCGCATGAGCAACTGGTCGATGCATGCGTTGCACGCCTGGCGCATATCGTGAAGTAGACAAGTCCTCTTCTGCAAAGTCGTAGATGAGGTTGCGAAGCTCTGTAATCTGATGAGCGACTTTTCGTATCAGTATCAGTCTGGTGGATTGTAGTTACCTGGGGCCAATTTGAGAAGGTGGCAGCGACGATTTATTGTGCGATCAGGTGTGCCAGAGGTGTTTGTTCGTGCGCGCTTGGTAATGTGATCTATCGATGAGTGTGCCTCGCTCATCTTCGACTCCTCCGCTAAGATGCGCTTGTTCGACGCGTGCCTATTGGCGCTGTTAGTGAGGATATAGCTCGTATATGCGGATGCGGGCTGAACCACTTACGGCTTCAATGCCATGGTTACGGTGGTCAAGAGATCTTGAAAGAGTGATTGGGTGGTGGCACAGAAACTAGGAGGGGAACCTCGAGAGGAAAGAGCACTTACCTAAGCCACAACACGTGGTCGCACGTGACTAGCCAGTGGCGTGGACGTGTCGGGGTAGATACTGCGCGATCCTGTATCAAATTGGGTGCTAAGGGGGTTCAACCCACTGAAACATGCTAACGTCTAAGCCTAAGGATTCCTGAAATATTACTGCCTCAATCCGCCCTTGTTTGCGTTGACCGTGGCCGAAAATGTACAAATTGGCACATCATGATCTCACACGTGCACTCAAAAGTCGAGGTACCCCGTTTCACTTGATTGGTTTACGGTAGGTGCTATTTGCCCATCCCACGCGACTCGACCGTGAGTTCGTAGCAAACCTTTGACTAGGTACCAATACACTGCAGTGAAAGTGATTATGCTGTCGATGCCAGGACCAGATGATCACCAAATGTTCCCTGAGTCGATTGTTGCGCTGGGAGAGGTGACCGTGCGTGAATTCATGGTGAAGGCAACACCATCGCCAGCAAACGAAACTCCCGCTAGCCTTCATAATCCTCGCACAAACTCTACGCACCAAACCTCGAAATAGCATCCTCTACACTCAACCGAACCATCCATTTCTACCGGCGCGCAACCAGCAAAAGTCTCTCGACTCTCGGAACAAAAGAACCCGTTCACGCGCAAAACCTCACACTTCACCTCGGCGCATGACCTACTACCAGTGCTCCATGGAAGCGCTCAACCTCGAAGTTCGACGTCGTGGCTACATATTTGTCGGCTGTCGCGACCAACTCAGCGAGGCCTTACAAACAGACGACCATGTCCGAGGCTCAGATGCCACAACGGTGACGACAGAAGTATCGGGTCCCTTCGTGCCACGTGAGCTCAACCTATCGCGCACCGCCGAATTCGGAAAGACGGCGATTGTCAATTCGCTTGTGGGCGAAAGTAAGTGGAATAGTAATGCGACTTGTATGTGCGTGGCTAACAACGTGCAGAAATTGTGTACTGGTCTATGAACACGTTCTTCCCGGTCCTGCAACTATTCTTCGAGTCTGGTCGGTCATGCACCATCGATGGTGGCCGTCTTTCTAACGCGGCGATTGGACTCGACCCTGCGCTACGCTTTCGTCTTACTGATTGCAGCCATGAAGAGGATGGACGCATCACGAGATCAATTCGTCCTGAGCGGTACGCGCACGCTGGCGGAGGAATACGGATCATTCAAGCTACCATCGCGCAGCGGAAGAGTGTTGCCGTGAGATCGCGAGCATCTGAATCTGGTGTGTGTACACCTCTGTTCACCGGATCGACCATTGCTCAAGAGGTTCACAATGTGGTCGGCTTGAAACTCGAAGGGATGAGAGACGTGGCCTATGTGTGGGCGAGATCATCAACTTCGTCTGGTGAGGGCGAGAAGCAATGGGGCGATGTTAGACCTGCTGTCCTCAGGGACGATATTCCAGCTCCGTATCTCGGCTTTCCCATGCAACTCATCAAGCCTGGTCGCGAAGTTCCGGTTCTTTCTAAGGAGAGCCAGGTCGACGTTGGTCGCTGTTGAGACGATAAAGTGGGTCATCATGGGTACTGAGATAGTTTAAGTTGGAAGCCAGTCGGGGTGAAAGCGAATGAATAGTGAGGCTTAGTGATGTTTCAAAAATGTGGCCGTGTCAATCATAGGTGCGATAAACCTGAAGTTTTATCCTATTTCTAAGTGCAAGTACAATTTGTAGCTAATTTTTGCGAGTATTTAATAATCGCTGTGTCTCTGAGATGTTTGTTAATTTTCATTATTAGTGAGAACAGTAAGCTGGTTATTCTCGTTCTCCTAAAGGAAATATTAAGTGAGCAGCCTAGCTGATTATTTATGCTAGGCCGAATTTAATTGTGCTCATGACAATTATCAAAAAACCTACAATATAGGATACGGTTCAATAGTAAGATCGAGGTCTGGGACCGCAATTCGCTCCCCTATTTTCGACATCAGTGCTACAAACGTAACGAACCGGATCGCTTTTCTTGCCAATTGGCACGTTTGTTGACTACATAGGCTATATAAACCAAGTCCAAGCAAGTAAAAGAACCGAAAAGTTTCTCGTACCTCTTATGTCTGTGAGGCGAATACATGACCTTAACCGGCGCTTAATGTTGCCCTTTGTAACTCTAGCTTACTCTCCACCTCACTGTAAATCCTCTCTAGAAATTCCCAAACCTCCCTGTATCCTCCTAGCCTCGCAATATCTGCGGCAGTCAGTCCATCCTCATTTTTCACGTGCAAATCTGCCTCCCATGTCACAAGCAGCTGCACCACATCAAGGTAGCCATAGTTTGCCGCCCATATCAATGCTGTGCGGCCTGTACGATCTTGACGATCGATCTTCACGCGGCCTGTCCAGAGGAGCACTTCTATTATGGCACGCGATTGGTTGAAAAGCGCCCATAGTAAAGGCGTCCAGCCATCAACGTCCACGTCGTCCTCGCCACCACACTTGTTCTGAATGAGAAGGTCTAAGATCTCTGTATTTCCAGTCTGACATGCCCATGAGATGGCATTTCGTAGCTTGTCATCTTTGGTCGCTTTTTGGACGTGTCGGTTGCGTAACAGATCGTTGACCGCCTCTCTTTGCTTGTTAATCACCGCCCAGAGCAGTGGAGAGCGCCCTGTCTTATCCTTCAGATTTGCGTCAATAGCAGAATCTCGAAGTAGCATGTTCATAGCCTTTCGGCTGCCTTCTCCCGCTGCCCACGACAAGGCCGAGCGTCCAGATTTGTCGACTTGATTGATATTGATGGGCGACTCCATCAACTTCAATAGCAGACGCAATATACTTGTGTGGTCTCCCTGGACGGCCCAGAAGAATGGTGTCCAGCTCGCGTTGTCCTGATCTTCAGGCCTATATGCTCCGTGGCTCAACAATGATTCGACCACATCCAGGTGTCCATTGCCGGCTGCAAACGATAGTGCCGATCTTCCAGATTTGCCTGCCAAAGTAACCATCGTGCGTGGTTCGTTTAGAAGCGTAGTTACCGCCCCGATATGTCCGTATTGAGCGGATATAGTCAAGGGAGTTTGCCGATCGAGGCCCGTACTATTGGGGTTTGTACCATGCTGAATGAGCAGTTTAATCGATTCCACAGACGACATTCTAGCAGCCCAAAACAAAGCGCGAGCCAGTGTGCCTTCGCTATGGCTCTCATTTTGCAATTTCTCGGTCAGAAGGGTGGTCAAATTGAAAAATGCAACGATTTCAATAGACTGAAAACTGTCTGGAAGGGAGTATTCGATGTTTTGTTTAGTCCAATAGTACTTGAACCAGTTATTCATGACACAACCGGGGCTCGTCAGCTGCCGGGCAGCGTCAAGGGTAGACTTTGGTGCCACGCTCTCGCACATCGCATAGTGCTCCGCCCAGTGTGTTGCAGCGTAATCGAAGAGCGCATGATTCTGCGCAATGAAGGTAATTTGCTGCTGCTCTGCCTCCTTTGTGTCTTTGAAGAAATCCTCGAGGCCTAAATCATCCTCTGGGCCGTAAAGCTCGCTTGCATCCAGTGTGTCGATGTCTGTGACCGAGGAAGCTACCGGGCTGGCCGTCCCCAGCTCTGAAGTTCCTGGCCTACTTTCTGGTGCAAACATGTCGCATTGGAAATCCTGTAAAAGGAGATATTGCATACATGATTGAGCTGTACTCAGTGATGCGTCCATCTGCGGAACTGCGAGACTTCGCACGATCTCGTCAAGCGAACAAATCGCAAGATCTGTCAGATACTCCTTGGCAGATTGGTGTATTAGCGAGACCTTCGCATAGTCATCTGAGCTCTGACCAGAATCCGTGATACGGATGAAAGGGCCCACAATGATTTGCAGTGTTGCGCGGATTGAGGGCAGCGAAAAGTCGTTCATCTCGGCAGAGGACTTGCAGCCCTGGTCAATGATGAACGCAGCGTGCATCTCGAATAATGTGAGATGCCGAGAAGTTCCAATGAGCAGTCGTAGTATCTTTCTTGCATCGCCTCGGTTTTGACGTGCAATACCATTGAGGAACGATGCATATACACCTTCAAGATCCCTGGGAAATGTGTTGAGGATCTGTTCAAAATCTTTCTTGGATGCTTTCGCACTTCCTTCGAGGCTGTGCAAGATCATGTTCAGCCAAAGAAAACTCTGATCTGATCTCGAGTACAGAGCTTCTTCGAGATAGTTCTTTATCTCCTCAGTGCAATCAAACTTTCTCGCAATGTCGCCGATCTTGCTTCGGATGACTGTTCGCAAGTCTTCACTGACGTTGTTGTAATTTTTCTCGATTGACAACCAATTTTTCGTCAAGGCCGGAAGGTCAAGAGTGCTCCCAAGTGATGGCCTGCTAGTTATGAGAAACTTGACGGAAGTCTGAGACCGTCCATGTGAATTTTTCCCCTGTTCTCACTCATGAGGCTTTTCATAGCCTCTATGAACCTCTTGCGGCTCCCCATCTTGCACTCGTCAAGCGCGTCCACAATAATTCTGACGGATCCGGATGTTGATTTGGAGACAATCTTGAGGAAGAGCTCCCATAGCGCCGAGAAAGACGTTGCTAGACTTGGACCTTCCTGATCGAAGCATTGTCTTACATACTTGAGGAGGTTCCGATGCAGCCGCACGATCTGCCAGATGATACCCCGAAGGATGGATTTGGCGTCTCTCTGACCTTTGATCTTGTCGTCACAGAAGAAGAACAGTACTTGGGACTTCGTATGAGTATCATTGTCCAGTTTCAGTTGATCCGTAAGATAGGTGGAGATCATAGTCTTCCCACAACCAGGTCCACCTGTGACCCATAGAAAGGTTGTTTCCTCATTATTCTTCCAATTCTGAAAGGCAGGATCGTTCAGGATCCAGCTACAAGTCCCCTGTACTGGCTTCGGTAGCTGAGCTTTATAGTCCATAAGGTAGATCGAGTTCAGTAGTTCCATGCATGATTTTTCGACCTCTGTAAAGGCTGTGATTTGCTTAGTTGCTGCCTTCTTGATAGGTCGTCATTGTAACGTACATTCGATTGATGAGGTACGGTTGGCTGTCACAGCCAATTTTCTCTTCAGTAGGACGCTGACAGCTACCCTTTCGATGGCTTTTAGGGCAACACTACAGCTTTCATCTTTCTTTCCTTCAAAGCGGCACATAGATCTGTGATCTGCATGAAGTGTTATGATCCTTTCTCCAGGAATTTGCAATATTGAAGAGCCAGCCTCAACCATCTATTCGAGAGTGAGCTAGGTACTGCTTGAATCAGCGCAAGGTGGACAGTTTCTCACCAATTCAAACGCTCCCCGAATCCTTTGGGTCTCACAAAATGTAACGATTTCGAGTTTCTCCATACGGTTTCTTGAAGACTCGGCGAGGTCGTTCAAAGCTTGAGAGCCGAACCCCAAGGTGCAGAGAAGGTCATCTCTTACTACCATCGGGGATGCCAAGCCACACATATTGAATACCTTCCCTACGATCTGTCCGATGTTGGCTCCTCGTGAACCGCGATGCGGTGTTCCAAAGAACAGAACGGCCGAGATTGCTGAGAGTAGGTCGGCATATATATGATTATCCTCATGGGCCAAAACGAGAGCCTCGAACAAATCAGATCCATTCACACATGGCATTGGAGTTCTTACCTGTTTAAAAACTATTCCACCCAGGCTGTGACAGACAAAGATCATCGGACGGCGTTTTTCTTCGGCGACATTCTCAAGGGCTTCCAAAAGATTCCTAGAGTATTGCTTCAGAGTGGCCTTTGAACTGCTCCTGAACAGCTCGGACTGATAGCTGTAGGTGTATATGCGTGACCCTGGAAGAACCTCTGGAAGAATGTCCCGGATCCACAGAGTCCCGTTCTCATGCTCCCATGTTTTAAAAGCATCCCCATTCAGGCCATGTATGGCCACAACATCTACTCCATACTGGCCATTCAGGTCGCCAGGTGATTCATTCTCGTTGAGGAGGAAAAGTCCATACTGCTTAGTAAGCGAGGATGTGGGGGTGACGGGCGTTGATACAGCGGAAAACTTCGAGCACATTCACGTTAGATGTGCAGTTGCTTTGATTTTGTGACCACTGACCTTTTTAGTTGATTCTCTTCTAGTGAATCTCCTTAGAGTCTTGCGCAGATCAGGCATATCGCTCGATGAAAGCCCACCCGTCAGCCGCGATTGGAGGTCTTCCTTAGGTGGAGCGCTGCGGTTTCAAATCTTTTGGACGGGATTGTAAAAGATAAAAATCTTAAAGGTAATTCGAGAGTCCTGTTGTACTTATTGTGTTGTATTGAGCTTTGCTCTACGGGAATCAGCGCTCGGATGGGTTCGTGGCAGAGAACGTCGCCCTAAGCCCCGCCAGGCCCGCGCCGTCTCGGCACCATCCGCTTTCCACTGCCACTGCTTACCGAGTCTAGCCAATGGATGAAAAGCGCAATGAGGGGGCACAAGGAGTTCAAGAAGCCGGTTTTCGCGTTAAACAACCGGTGGTGGGGTGGTGGGGAGTTACGCAGGATGATTGGTGCAATGCGTGCATACTGAACAGGGTAGAGAACAAAACATGATCCCGTCCTGGATCCTGCGTGCCTGCCTCGCCAACACACCGCAATTCGAACCTGCCTCGGAGAGATAAGCAATTACACTCATAACCATGGCTAGCGATCAGTCAGTTTGTCCTATCTGATATACTGTTTGCTAAGCTAATCTAAGCAGCTCATCTAGAAAGACGTTCATTGTCGTGGGTTCGGAAAGCGACATCGTTATCGGTCACCTGATCTACAAGGTAACATCATCTGCGCCTGGCGTCTTAATGACTATGGCTCCGGCTAATGACCTCAAGCTTGGTGGTATTGATCTGCCTAGGCTTGCAAAGCTGCAGGAAAAGGACATTGATTCTTACTACAAGGCGGTGCGGGAACTCCGTGACACAAAGGAAGAGCTGTACTTCTATACCCCGCTGCACAGAGTCACTATCAAAGGTATGTTATATAAATTATAGTCTCCAACTACAAGCAGTGCCAGAGCAGAACTGTGGTATAATACACCAGGCTGGAAATACTCAAATGCTTTTTACCGTACCGCGAAGCGCGATAAAGACATTGAGGCTGGACCGGCTTACTTACAACATTATTCATACATGAGTCGCCGCTGTATCTGAGGCATCACGGTACGAAGTCACTATCACAGCGCCAGCGTACGAAGTACCTAGGTAGACTATCCAGGTAGCGCCCGGACTCCAGCCGATGCTAGTCTTAGCTGCAGATAACGTTCTACATCTACATTTTAGCTGGGCAAAACATACTCTGTTTCTTAATATTCACTAACGCGGTTTATAGACCCAAATTTCGGCGCTGATACCGACGCTGATGGCCTCATTCTGGTCGTCTCGCCGACAGCCCAGTCCCACGAACCGTTGCTTCCCGAAACCACTATAACACAGCTCAAACACGCAAGCCCGCTATTCTCACAAAAGAAGGCAATCATCCTTGTCGAGACCACGTACGTATTTTCCGAATGCAATTCGCAGGAAAGACTCCACGCGAGCAATCACTTACGCATACGCAGTAAATCCTCCGAAGCCCTTGACCACAACGCGCTCGATCCCGTCGTAGCCGAACTTCGTCAAATAGGCATCTCGACTGACAAGTAAGCACAGCAGTAAGAGATTCTCGAATAGCGCTGACATGGCACAGTGCCACCATCATCCCGAGTGATCTTCGAGGCAAGAATTTCATCGAGACGTCAACGGCGTATGGCGGACCTACACTGGTCGCGGCAATTGACGGTATGGACTTGTAGCCATCTTACTTAACCAATGATACCTGCTGCAGTGATTTACTGCTTCAAAGAGCACACGTCGCTTATCTCGCAAACAGTTGTAGCTGTCCTGGTATATCTTTGTATCTAGGAGAGAGACATGGGAAGGAATAGAAATTGAGTGGGTGCTCAGTGCACATAATGCCTTTCTCCTCGTGCACACTCGCCGTCTCTTATCATCGCTGTTGCAACGAGGTAGCCTTAGTGTGACCCTAGCGGCTTTGCGGATGCAGTATGTCATCGACATCAATCGATTCCTCGCGAGTCTGGTACCTTTGGGTTACAAGCCTCGACATGAATATTGACATGTTTGTTTTGTAGATCTGGCCCTCGTGTCATTATCCTCAAGAGATTGCGGATATGCTGCAAGTTGTTGAATAACAAGAGGAGGGCGGTGACTCTGTCTCCTAGAAGAATGTAGCCGTCTTGCTGTGTTGTTCAAATGCGACTGATCTTGCAACTTGGGAATTTGGCGTGAGGCCGCAGTGCTAGCATGATGCAATTTGGCCCACGTACAGAGGAGATGGGCAGATTGTACTCTTCAGAGCTGGCAAGCAATAAGCTTCCTTAAGATATCAAGCGGAGCGCATAGCCTTACTTTGAGGAAATGCGTATATGGTTGGATCAGGCCTGGGTATGACGAGCGCTCCGAGCGGATATTCATAGTGGACTGTGATGGTCTACGATAGCTGGTTTCGAACTGCGATCACGCATGATGTCGAGCTGTCTCTGCGCACCGCCTGTCTTCTTGCATATACTCATCCGCCCATCTGCCGTATAGCCTTGTCCAATCTCGTGTAAAGATCCACTAATTCACAGCTCCCCTCTCAATCCCCACTCAAACTCCCTCCGTCTTCTTCTTCTTCTTATCCTCAATAAGCTCGATGTTATCCTCGGGCACCTCCTCATACTTATCCACCAAGAACTCCAAAATATCCTCGCTCAAATCGCCCTGAACCGTAATCTCCTCCCCCCCACCGGGTATCTTGGTCACGCTCGAGCCCGTCGCAAACTTCTTGCCAAAGTCCTTGGCGACCTTCTTGATGTCCAGACCAAACGCTTCCAGACCCTGTACGGCAGTGACGTATTTGCGCTTGTTGCGCTCGATGCGCTTGATCAGGATCTTGGAGGAGGCGAGTTCTTCGGCGCGGCGGGCTTCGGCAGACGCGGCTTTTGCGGCTTTCTTTTGGGAGTCTTTTTCGGCGCGTTTTTGGGCGTCGATGGAGAGGGCGGAGAGGTTTTGTTCTATGGTCTCTGTGCGGAGGTTAGGATATGAGCCTGTAACACGTGGCGGCGAAGGGCGCAGTCCATGGTGATTGTAGCTGTCGTACCTTTGGAGTATAGCTTGCTGTGCATGTCGTCGTGGTTCTCCTCAAGCCATTCCTCGCACTTCTTCGTTGTGCCGCCGAACTCGCAGTACTAGAAGGACTTGATTAGTGATCGAGAGGATCGTGACGCGTTGCGGTGTCATACCTACTTCCGGTGGTAGACTGCATACTGGTGAAGGTTAGCTGGTGTTGCACTATCTCAGAATTGAAGTTGGTCTATACCTCCGCAGTACAACACTTTCGCAGGCGCTGTATCCGCAGACATATTTGGAATGATTTGTGAGTAGAACAACGAGTATGAGAGTTGAGGTAGCTGTTCAGGTCTGGCGGCGTTGTGTCTGGCACGCGAGAATTGGAGGGGCAGCTTGAACCATGGTGGGGTAACGTGCAGGGGTCGGAGCGCGCATCCCTGTCCGTCGTCCCGAGCCTTTCGGAACGCGACGCAATTCACTTTGAAAGATCCTAATCGAATAGCTAACTATGGTCGTCGGCAGACTTCAGAATAGCGCATCTAGCATTCCAGAATCTCGGTATCATCATATTATTTATTCATGTACTATCTTGTTATTTAGTCCTGTCAAGACGCTGTCTACTGCAACGACTCGATGACAATAGCAGAAGCACCTCCACCTCCATTGCAGATTCCGGCGCATCCGATCTTGCCCTTCTTCTCCTTCAGCACGCCGAGAAGAGTTGTGGTAATTCTAGCGCCAGATGCACCAAGGGCGTGGCCGAGCGCAACAGCACCACCGTGAAGGTTGACCTTGTCCTCACTGATGTCGAGGATCTTCATGTTGGCCAGGGCGACAACGCTGAAAGCCTCGTTGATCTCGAAAGCATCGACAGCGGACAGCTCGACCTTTGCGTGCTTGAGAGCCTTGGGCATAGCAAGGGCCGGTGCGGTGGTGAACTTGGATGGGTTCTGTTCAGCATCACCCCAGCCAAGAATCTTGCCAATGGGCTTAAGGTTGTGTGCCTTGACGGCAGCCTCGGAGGCGAGGACAATGGCAGCAGCGCCATCAGAGAGTGGTGAAGCGTTCGCGGGGGTGACGGTTCCGTTCGTCTTGAAGGCAGAGCGCACAGTGCGGGTCTTGGCCTCATTGAACTATGGCTGATCAGTAAACACTCAAAATGATAGGGAGTCCTAGACGGAGCTCTTCACTCACGTTCTTGGGCTCGTCATCCTTGTCGACAGTGATAGAGGGCTTGCCACGTCCCTGGGGAACCTCAATGGGTGCGATCTCCGAGGTGAACCAGCCAGCCTCAGTGGCAGCGATTGCCTTCTTGTACGAGCGGATGCAGTACTCGTCCTGCTGCTCACGGTTGAAGCCGTGGTCGTCGGCACACTCCTCGCCCTGAAGACCCATGTGCTCCTTCTTGTATGCATCCGTAAGACCGTCCTTCAACACACCATCGACGAGTGGTTGGTCTCCAAATTTGGCACCGGTCCTCAGGTTGGGGAGGTAGTGAGGTGTGTTCGACATGCTTTCGGTACCGGCGGCGACGACAATGTCGGCGTTTCCGGTGATGATGGTTTGAGCACCAAAGATCAACGACTTGATCGAGGAGGCGCACACCTTGTTGATGGTGGTGGAGACGGTGGACTCGGGGAGGCCAGCACCAATCGCACACTGGCGGGCAGGGTTTTGGCCAAGACTACGATGCCAGTCAGCTTGGAATGGGGACAGCCACGGAGGGGCATTTGTACCCTGCAGAGAGGACATTGCCTACAAAGACCTCCTCGACATCCTCAGGCTTGAGACCAGCGCGCTCGACAGCAGCTATATACAAGGTCAGCTAACTAGAGGTTGAATGGCAAGGAGAAAGAGGAACCTACCCTTGATGGCATGGGACCCCAGCTGAACAGCACTCAAGCTCGAGAGGGAGCTGTGGTGGTTGTTAGTTCATCGTGACTTGCCCCTCCTCGGGTGATTCTGAAAACATACCCCAAGAACATGCCCGTAGGCGTGCGGGCAGCTGAGACAATGTAAACGGGAGGAAGAGACGACATGTTTGGTATATCTTCAATTGAGTGTGAAAAGCAGAGAAAAGGAACAGAAACCCTTCGCACTCAACAGAGCGGACAATGGTTTTCAATTGCTAGTTCTTTAGCCAGTCGGAGCATGCATCGGAGCGCGCTTGCCCTGCATGACACAGGGATGTTATTGGTGACACGCTATCACATCACATCGTTGCTGCTCTGCCGGGAATGCTTGCGACGTAGGAACTGTCGGTGGTAGGTCTTCTCCGGCTTATTGGCACCATGGATGTCCATATGCATACATGTCAATCACTGCATTCGTCTAGGGTTCTCATGTGAGATTGGACTACCGCCAAGTTGTTCTGGTGAGGTTGGAGCACGCTAAACATTGTTCTTCGAGCTCGGGCCGCCGCGGCGCGGGAAAGCATTTCGCCGTTAGCTCCATCTTTTTCCCAGCACTAGCGTCCATAACTCAAGCTCTTTGCGATCGCGTCGTGAACTGCTGCATTTACGCGTACTGCCACCATGGACGACCTTTACGACGAGTAGGTTATATAATCGCAATGCTGGGATATGCGCGACTGACTTGCGCAGATTCGGAAACTTTATTGGCGAGGCCGAGTCTGATGAAGATGTCCAGACTAATGGCGAGGCAGCCGACGCCTACGTCCTTGACGACGAGGAGCAAGAAGAGGCCGAGGTGAACGACCAACAGCTCATGGAAATCGATGATGGACCATCAAACGCCGTTGTATTGCATGAAGACAAGCAATATTACCCTTCCGCGTCCGACGTATACGGCCCCGATGTCGAAATTTTGGTACAAGAGGAGGATACACAATCGCTGGCGCAACCCATTATTGCGCCCGTGGTGCAGAAGAAGTTCATCGCGCAAGAGACGGATCTGCCGCCTGTATATCACTCGAGGGAGCTCTTGACCGACTTGATGAACTTCCCCAACCAAATACGGAATATCGCAATTGCGGGTCACCTGCATCACGGAAAGACGGCGTTTATGGACATGTTGGTCATGGAGACCCACGACATCCAGGATCGTCTGGACTACAAGAAGGGAAAGAAGCGGGAGGAGCAGTTGCGATACACGGACGTACACGTGCTCGAGCGTGAACGGGGCCTCTCTATCAAGGCCGCACCCATGAGCTTGGTCTTACAAAACACAAAGTCGAAATCGCATCTTTTCAACATCTTGGATACACCCGGCCATGTCAACTTCGCAGATGAAGTTGCCTCATCCTTGCGCCTGGTGGACGGTGTAGTTCTGGTAGTGGATGTGGTTGAGGGCGTGCAGGTCAATACCGAGCAGATCATCAAGCACGCCGTCCTGGAAGATTTGCCTCTGACACTGGTCGTCAACAAGATGGATCGATTGATTTTGGAGCTGAAGCTGCCGCCTAGCGACGCGTATTTCAAGATCAAGCACGTCATCGAGCAAGTCAACACTGTGATCGAGGACACCATCCCAGGCAGGGGTGAAAGCAGGCGTGTGAGCCCTGAGAAAGGCAACGTTGCTTTTGCATGCTCAAGCATGCGATGGTCTTTCACAATTCAGTCCTTCGCGAAGATGTACTCCGATTTCTACCCAGGACCCTCCAAGTTGCCCGGTTTTGGTGTTCCCATGAAGGGCTTGGACATTGAGAAGTTCGCCATGCGCTTGTGGGGCGACATCTACTACAATCCCGGAAGCCGCAAGTTCAGTCGCAAGAGGCAGGAAGAGGGTGCGCAAAGATCATTCGTGCACTGGATTCTCGAACCCGTCTATAAGCTCTATTCGCACACGTTGAGTGAAAGCTCTGCCGATTTGAAGGACACTTTGGATGCGCTGGGCATCCGATTGAAGCCTTCCGAATACAAGACCGACGCAAAAGAGCTCATGCGACTTGTTTGTCAACAGTATTTCGGCCCTTCCATGGGGTTTGTTGACATGATCACACAGCACGTTCCATCGCCTGCAGAGGGAGCCAAGCGTTTACTGCAAAGACACTACACAGGACCATTGGACACAAAGACTGCGGAAGCTATGGAGAAGTGCGACCAGGACGGACCATTGGTCGTGCACGTCACAAAACTGTTTAACGCGACAGACGCCAAGTCCTTCACTGCACTTGGGCGAGTCATGAGTGGTATCGCAAAGTCACCACAGTCAGTACGTGTACTAGGCGAGGGCTATACCATAGAAGACGAGGAAGACATGGTTGTAGCAACAGTGACAGACACCTGGATCGCGCAGTCTCGATATAACATCCCCGTCAGCGGTGTCCCAGCAGGCAACTGGGTCTTGCTTGGAGGTGTTGACAATTCGATCGTCAAGACTGCAACGATTGTCGCATCAAAACTACCCGAGGACGAGGACGCCTACATCTTCCGACCCATCCGACATTTCTTCGAATCAGTCTTCAAGGTTGCAGTCGAGCCGATCAACCCATCAGAACTACCAAAGATGCTTGACGGCCTACGTAAGATCAACAAGTCTTACCCTCTCATCACAACCAAAGTGGAGGAATCGGGAGAGCACGTCGTACTTGGCACCGGAGAGCTGTACATGGATTGTGTCTTGCACGATCTGCGGCGATTGTACGCGGATATGGAGATCAAGGTGTCTGACCCTGTGACCAGGTTCGCGGAAACCGTGGTTGAGATGTCTGCCATCAAGTGCTACGCCATGACACCAAACAAGAAGAACAAGCTTACCATGATTGCTGAGCCTTTGGATCCAGGAATCGCAGAAGACATTGAAGCCGGAAAGGTTAACATCAAGGACCCCGTCCGCGTGGTTGGCAAGTTCTTCGAGGAGAAATACGGTTACGATTTGCTTGCATCTCGCAATATCTGGGCGTTTGGACCGGACGAGATGGGACCCAACATTCTCCAGAATGATACGCTTCCTTCTGAGGTTGACACCAAGACTCTCCGCACAGTCCGCGACACCCTTCGTCAAGGTTTCAGCTGGGCAACTCGAGAAGGCCCGCTCTGCGAAGAGCCTATTCGCAACACCAAGTTCCGCATCACAGACGTCGAGTTGGCACCCGAAGCCATCTTTCGAGGAGGCGGCCAAATCATCCCTACGAGTCGAAGGGCATGTTACTCAAGTTTTCTGATGGCCAGCCCAAGGCTGATGGAGCCCGTATACTCATGCAGCATGGTCGGACCCGCAGACACTAAGAGCAGTTTATACACAGTTCTTGCGCGGAGAAGAGGACACGTGCTGCAAGATGGCCCGATTGCAGGAACTCCTCTGTACAACGTACGAGGTTTAATTCCCGTCATCGACTCTTTTGGTTTCGAAACCGACCTGAGGATCCACACACAAGGTCAAGTGTCTCTCTCGCTCGTCTTCGACCGCTGGTCAATCGTGCCAGGCGACCCTCTCGACAAGGAAATCAAGTTGCGACCTCTGGATCCCGCTACTGCGCAACAGTTGGCTCGCGACTTCGTCCTCAAGACGAGGAGGAGAAAGGGTCTTGCAGAGGATGTCACGATCAGCAAGTTCTTGGAGCCCGAGCTTTTCCGCAGCTTGAAGGAGAGCGGCGTGCTGGATGGATGAGGGGATAGAGTATTTTAATATAAGCATTGGCGTCGGGCGCATGCAAAAGTTATGCGCAAGATTTGGGATTGAATATACCCTGTCATATCCTTTCATGCTGTACTGCCCTGTTGATTCAATGTATGAGACATGTTTGGTTTATTCGGGAGCCAATTCCGTGACCAGTGTTGATAACTATGCGAGCAAAGCAGCGAACCTTTTACAGCACTCGCGCAATACCATAGACGAGACAACGGGGTAAACTGTAGGAGTCAGAAAACACGCAATAGTATATCCTAGGGCCTGACATAGCTTCATGTCATTGAAAACTCTTCAGCAGCACTTTTCTACCTCATTCCTCCCAGTTCTATGCTAGCGCTGTGTTCGACTTCGACTACAGACGACAGTTCGAACCTCAGTGATCCGCCGCCTGCTTCTACCAATTCTGTGTTGACCCGTCTCACTATCCCACCGGGAAACATCTCGCTTTCTCCGTGCGGCGCATGCATTTCGGAAACGACTTCGCTATCGAGTTCAAAATCCTTCCTCCCATTCGAACCCGGTTTCCTGCCCGAGAGCCTGGTCACCAAGCCTATCGCACCACTTCTTCGTCCCCAAATCCGCCAGCCTAGACTCAGCAGACAGAGTGCTAAGATCACGATTCCCACAGCGATTCCGGTAATTGCGCCTATCGGTAGCTTCTCGCCTGTGTGAGGATGCGGAGGCTCAAGGTCACTTGTACCATTCTTCGGCAGAATCGTTACTAAGTCGAGATCTGGCATGGGCGACTTGAACACTGCTTGACTGATATTGAATTTCTCTCGCTCCGAATCTACTGACAAGTAGATCTCCTGCATGAACACCCTACCGAGCGCGTATTGTGTTTCATTTGCGGCGCGTCGGAGAGGGAAGTAGGCTGTTGGGGCAGCGAAGATTGGGTACTAAAGGTATGGATAGAATATCAGCTCTACAGCGTCGGTATCGGTTTATGCAAGGTATCATACTACAACATGTCAGCGCTGTGTTGGAAAACATTGGGTATTATAGTATTAGACGGTCAGTACCTTTTGCTTTTAGATCAAAAGCCGCATACGGGATTTGGATTGTGATGATATCTCCGCCACTTGTTGAGACACCTATAGTAAATTTGAATGCCGGCGGCGCCGCTAGCAAAGCCGAATGTGCGGCTTCGGTCAAGACGTACCGATCAGTGTGCTTCGAAATACGTCAGTCCAAACACCAGCGCGAAGGCATCGCAGACCGATGGTGGAAGCCAAGGTTCCGAAACAGCCGTTTCAATGGTTGCAATAATCCCGGTAGATAGCAGAGTGATGGTTGTTCCATTTGGCAGAGTTGTCGTGATACCCTGAAGTCCGACAATGATGTCAGATTCTGCCGACAGACGAAGTGTAGGGCCGGATATCCGAGAGCGATCATAGCCACCAAGTACTAGCAATCCAGGAACGTGTGTAAAGCCTTCAAGCCTAAGTTAACGTACTTTTATGTTTCCATAAGTGCCCAGTACTCACGGTAGTACGCACCGGCTTGATATCCAAACGACAGACTCGGAATATGACCTGTTTCTTTCAACTGGTATAAGAATGAGTGGCGCCGCTCGGTTTCGCTTATGTTCATCGTATATGGAGATAAACCCAATAGCCCGATCCATATGTCCGAGGTCGTGTATGCCATAGTTGGTTGGTTCTCCAAATTGACTGGATCGATCACACCACTTGTACCTAGGCCAGCCGTGTCGTTTCCAAAGATGCCGTTGCCATTGATTCCAAAGCCTTCACCCATCCCAATGCTGTAGACTCCTAGCTCGTGCCACGACGTGGAGTTTTGTGGATGAAAGCCATCACTAAGCTTCGATGCCCATACGTTAACGCCGCGGAGCTCGCTGCAGTCAGTTATGTTGAAGCGTCCGCAGTCCTTGTCCAGAGGTATATATAACGCTTGCGCGCTGAGAGATGGTAGCACCTGGAATACCTGAGGCGGGGTGCCAACACGGACGTAGAATCTATGCAGCGTATTAGACCCAATGCTGAAGTGGAGTGTTGAAAGCCAAAAAGACTTACGACGACCATTCACCATCATTCCCCAGCCACCGACTAGAAGTTTCTATCACGAGAGGATCCGTAAGGGGTTCATTGCTACTCATGGTTTGACACGAAGTGTATCGCTCAGTAATTACCTATGTTCAAGGGGTAGCAATAGGTCAATTCTTTTATCGATCTTACGAAGTGCGGCTCGGATTTAGGTGTCAGTTGAGTCACTGCCTGGCATAGCCTTCTGTTGCATCCATAAATTCCGGTACTTGCCAAGATCCGGTGAACATTCTCTGCAGCCCGGTACCTATTTCTGTGCAATTCTGAGGCATCTACATTCGTTACGCCTATGGTCTTGTTCAGAAAGCGTGGAGGGCTTTGGCCCCGATATTGCTTTGATGACAAAATCCTGGCAGACTTGGTTAGCTTCTGCCTTTAGCCTGGAGTAAGCTGCCAGACCGGCGGGACACGATAACTGTAAGCTTATTACCTCCAGGAGTTATAAGAAGAACTATCGCAGTTATGTCAATTGCCCGCTATTAGTTTTCTCCCATCTCAGGATTACTCGCTTGATGCGACTATACCAAATTTGACTCTCGCTAATGCCTCAAATATCGATTCGAGGCATGCTGTCGACCAATCTGATCTTGTTGTTCTTCTCTACCGCTTTGCTTGCTGGTAAATTCCATTTTACATTTAGAAGACGCAAGTGCTGACATCTCGTAGAAGTACATGCGCTCGATGGCCGCAAGAAGTCAGTCAGCACACCAACGACCTCAACACCGGCATCTATAGTCACAGTTAACGTTAAGCCTACACTGGAACCTGAAGCTAGAAGACTTTATGCTAAAGAGAACCACGATGACGTAGAGTCCTCGAATTCACCAAACATACCTTCCGAAAATACGCCAGCGTTAGAAGACAATCTGGCGCTATCAGATTCCATGAACCTACAGCTTGTTTGCATTTCCAGTTGCACCTCAGCAACTCCTTTAAAACCTTTGCAAGTTGTATCCACTCCGATCCTCAAAATACGCGCGTCGAAGGTCACATCAATCTCTTCACTTCCGCCAGGGCCAGATTCCGGTGCGTCCTTATCACATGCACCTCATTCTCTAGATTCGACAGAGATTCTGGCTACACGTCCCGTGACTGTAACGCTAAACCAGGAATCAATTCTCCTTGAAGAGCCAAACAATGTACTGGCATCGCTCACCCAACCATCAACACAACAGCACCCTGAAGCTACAACGCCTCCTGTCTCTATTCATACATTTAAACGTGCCCCGAACTTTGTCACAGTATCTCTATCTCTACAGCTGGCACTTCCCATACCACCTTTATTCACCGACGATCCATCGCTGAGTAAGCTGCTAGGGGAACCTCCAGATGTGCCGAAAATGACGCAGTAAGTCCGCACTCGATTGCTTTGTAATAACTGGTATTGACTGAGAATGTGTAGCGTTCCAATCCCGCTGCCAAGAAGCTCACCGGGAGTGCTGCCAATTACTCCACTTGCACCTCTATCATATTCTCCTAAAATACCGTCTATACCTGATGTATCGGTTGGGCCTGGTGCATCTGCGATCATCATACCTCTCCCGCATAGTGCAACTGTGCAGGTACCACAGCAATCGTTCGCATTCACCACTATCACAGAAATGTACGACGGCTCAACGACGGCTATATCCGTTGTTGCCACCCCATCTCTTCTAGGCCAAACAGGCACCGTCGTCGTCCGCGTTCCGCAGACGACCGCTGCAGATTTTGAATTCACAACCATCACGTCTGTCTACTCGGGAGCGATTGTAGCTACTTCGACGGCAGCTATACCTAATCTCTCGGGTCAGGTCGGCACTGCCCTTGTCCAGGTACCTCATCAGTTCGCTGCACTGACTTTATTGAGTACACCTGGAGCTTCAGGCATTGAGACTCTCCCGTCTGGAAAGTCTTTCGTTGCGGGCACGGCGAGTGGGATTGGACGGCCGGGTGCATCGAGCTCTCCACCATCTTTTATTGGTGGTACGGATCGAGGGGCGGCGACTGGTGGATCAACCATACTCCTTGGCGTGGCCGGGAAGGTACTTGGCTGGCTGTAAACCGTTCTTTTTGTCTGCGATGATCACAGCTATAGAAAGTGATGAGATCATGGTCACTCGAAAACATTGAAGATTGTAGTAAGAAATTCGAGAAGTGTTGGATGTGTTCACAGGCTTCATAAAGTATATACACGAAGCAAATTTGAGAAAGGAAACAGCGTCTATGCGTTGGCATAAGTGACACCAGTCGAAGTCAGTGCGTTGCCAGCAGCGTTGACAAGGTAGCTCTTTCCCTCAACATCCGGCGCAGCCATGTGGTATGCGTAGCGGTGAATCCACGGCTGCTGGTCCATCCAGGGCAGGACCTCCTTCAAGAACGCATTGACATCGCCCTCACCAGGGTTGATGCCAAATTCAGTGACCCAGACAGGCTTCTTGTCGAAGGCATTGTGGAACTTGATGAGGTAGTTCTTGAAGTCTTCGACCTTGTCCCAAGCGTAGTAGTGGGCGACGACGAAGTCGATCTGGCATTCTTTGCAGCCGTCCATGAATTTCTTGAGGTAGTTGATGCCCTTGTTAGGCTCGTCGGCGTTGGTGACGGAGGGCGATCCGATCTTCAGGCCTTTGCCGGCGAAAGGCTTTTCAATGAACTTCTTGTGTGCGGTAATTGCATCTTCGACAGACATGCCAGAGCCACCACCACTATTGATCTGTTAGATATGTGGCGTCAAGATGTTCGAACGGCGTCGTGACTTACCCAACCTGGTCTGGCTCGTTGAAGCTGAGGATGGCTTGGACGTTGTACTTTGAGCGAGCGTTGGCAACGTTCTGTTCCCAGCCCTCAGTACACCACTGCTGGTTGCTGTGTAGGAGAGGAACATATTCGAGACCGGACCTGGGGGTGCCATCAATGACAGCCTCCCAGTCATACATCCAGCTGATAGAGTCCTTGCCGTTGAAGGCTTGTGTGAAGGTTGCTCCGGGTTGACCATTGAACTGCTTAGGGAAGGCAAGACCCCGCTTGCCTGAGGAAGCACGGCGGATGGGAGAAGCCTCCATCAAGCCAGTAAAAGCCGCAAGGGCGAAAAGGAGTGATGATTGGACCATGATTGAAAGAGATAAAGGAATGAATGGACTGGTATGGAAATACCGAAGGAGTGTATGATCAGCTGGAACTGTGAAGGATGGGATGATCAAAATCAAACAAAAACATCGCGGTCCACCTCTGCACTTATACCTACTCGAGGAGTGAGAAATACGACCACGCCCCACGCCGCCAACATTTCACGACGCCCCGGCGCCCCGGCGCAGTTGTGCACTGAGCTGTCTTGCATTCTTTCGGGCAAGTACAGCGGGCATGGGTTTCAGAATCAAAAACTGCCCAGCTCGCGCCAATACGTGCGAATAAGGTTGAATTCACTTTCCCAATGGCCCGGTTCCGACACCCCAATCAGTTGCCAGGAACAGTGCAAGACCGTCGCTACCCAAGTCTCGATCCTGAGTGTCGCGTGGATTGCGGAAATGAGATACCCACCCTTGGCATAGGGCAGTGCCGTCATCAAGGCACCGAGCAAATCGGAATCCGAGCGGTTGGGCCACGTCGAAGGAGGACATGCCTGTTATCGATAAGCGCATACGCAAGACGCAAAGATCTTCGTCTCGCCCAATGGCTGTTGGTGGAGAGAAGGAGGGGCCGACTGCTAGGTACAGGATATAGTACGTGTTCACGCAGGAACAAGATTCTGGACGTTCAAAGTGGGCACTTGATGGAGAGCTGAAGTGGTAGGGCTAGTCAGGCACCCAGGCGTCGATGTTCGATTAGTCGTGTGCTAGAAGGCGCCAACCGTGACACGAAGTCCCGTCCCGCGTCGTCCTAGGGAGATCACCACGTTTCATTAATCAAAAACGTCCTGTCAGCCCCAACCATTGGCTAACAGCTCATATATCGCCAGAAATGAAGCGTAGCGCCCTGCTATCTGGACTAGATTCTGTCTCCCGTTTCCAGACGTTCTTGCTGCAGAGGCAGAGACATGTTGCAAAACTCAAGCACAAGTCCTCGTCAGAGCCGCGCGTCTCAACCACTTAGGACCTGCATAAGTGCCCCGGGCACCGTCAACGGTCATTGGCGAACGCCATACGAACGCATGCACACATCGTAGCGTCATTAGTCGCCGAAGTCGAGACTCCTTGCTCCACGAATCACGACTTGTGTGTTTCTAGCTCTATGCAAGATATGGAAGATGACCGTCGCTATGATCAGTCGGCTTTCGATGTCTCGCTTGTTCAAAACATACACAACAGGAAGACATTCTAGACAAAAAGCCTCGTCGGCGAGCTGCAGCGCCCTTGCTGTATGCTTCCTCCGATGGAACAGCACTGGCCACGTCTTTGCCAGCGCAGCCACCCTGGAGCAAGCCCATTGCCCCGTGACTCAACTTGGTGACGCTGATGGATACCTACTTGGCCACGACAGCATCGTCAAAATGAAAGAAGTGTAGGGCTACTTGCAAGCGATATGACAAGTGTGGTCTTACTACTGGTTGTACAAAAGGCGGTATCTGAGACCAGCCCACGTTACTCAACAGCACAATACAGATTCCCCAGACTAAGCGACCGATCAAACTCGGTAGTAATCTCTTATGCATCTCAACACTTTGAGATTGGTCATCTGCTCAAGGTTTTGCAGATGATCATCTCCACCTTACACATTTCTGCAGCGTGCGACAAACTCTGACTATCTTGACATGGTCATGAGTGTCAGAGTTTTACCAAGTCCCACAGCAGTAGTCTCTGCAAAAAATCTGCCCTTGCGCCTAACATACTTAGCCCACATACTTTGATAGGTGTGAAGTAATGCAGTGCACTCATCTCCACCTTCGCGCGCGCGACTTCACAATGGCATGCGCACACATGTCGTCGCATGAGCACAATTTCCCTCAACATCTCTCCCTATTCTTGGCTTCAGTCTTGTCTCCGGTGAGACTGTCCACTCTTTCTCTATTTTTGCCGTCTGCCCGCAACGGTCCGATTCTCGGATGTGACGCAGACCCCGGCGTCGATTCGCTCGGATGCTACCCGGTCGGAGATTACCTCCACAAACGCTCATAAGAAAAGGGCTGGCCAACGTTTTGGATGCCTGGTTAGAAGGCGTAAAAAAGAGGGATGATTTATCAAGACGTCGTGCAGACCTGACCAACTCGACACGGCCAACACAACACCAACGTTCTGGATGCCTGAATGCATAGGCGCAAGAATAGGTATAGAGAATCTATTTTGAGGTCGGACAGGCCTGACCAACTCGACCTTCAACTCGACTCGGTCAATATTTTAGATGCCTGAGGATCGAGGCGCCAAAATAGAGTTGGTCTTTTTGTTGAAGGTCGTGCGGTGCTTATAATTAGTCGCGGGGTGTGTTCGTGCTTCGCTGAACGTCGTATTTATAGTGTGCACATACCCACGATGCATTATGAATTCGATTAAACATGACTCTGGAAGTAACGTGTCCTCCTAAGCCTATAACACCGATGAAATCTGCTCGCATAGAGCCGCTATCTGATCGAGGCTTTGGATTGTCTGCGGGCAGATTATAATAGATGCACTCCTTTCATCTGCTTAGTCATATACTTACTAACTCTGCAACCACACCTCGCGCCACATCCGTACACATCATTTTGGGAGTGTTGGTACATACCCAATTAGGCAAGTTTGTCTAAGGTGCCGATTGTAGCAAACTTTTGCGTGAAAGTAAAAGCTCCTGTCGACTACAAACTGTTTACTACAGCGGATAGCACGTCGTAGCAATAGCTGAGGCTGCCTATCTTTAAGGTCTCTTTAGGATTTAACAAAGTCTAACAGACTCTTTCAAGTTACACAGGCTGATGAATAGCTTGCTAGATAGTGTCTCGGGAGGTCGCGAATTAAGCCGAGCTGGCACGAATAGTTGCAGCGCCTGGTGGCCATTCATGTTTTCTTTGATCTTTGTGTGAACGCGTCCGACTTTGCCTACGACTCCAGTCGCTTCTACCTAGGTACCAATCAGAAACACCCCAACATCCCATCGCCGTCTCATATCCAAACCAAACCCATCACAGCCATCCACCCAAAACCTACTCATAATCACAGCCCCAACCCCTCCAACTCCCCCTACTCCACCCCCTTCGTCCAAACACTCAACTTCTCCTCCCCTCCACCCCCACTAACCCCCCTAACAACCCTCTCCCCCCACTCCCTAAACCCCAACTTCCGAAGCAACCCCTTTGCCTCGCCATTCGTCTCGTCCGTCAACGCCGCAAACCTCCCCACCCCTTTCTCCCGCGCATACCACTCCATGAGCACCTGCGCCGCTTCCTTCGCATACCCCTTCCCATGGTACTGCGGCAGGAAATTGAACCCGATGTCGGGGATCCGCGGGCCCGGGTGCGCGGGATAGCGCTGCAGTTGCATGGTCACGACGCCGATGAGTTGTTGGTGTGAGGGGGGGAAGGCGGAGGTGGGCGACGGGCGTAGGGAGACGAGGTAGCGTCCGTAGCCTGTGCGTGCGAGACGTTCGGAGGCAGTGGAGATGAAGGTGCGTGCGGCTTCGCGGTTGGGGACGGCGGTTGGGCCGGTTGGGTTGTGTTTGATTGAGGCGGGATTGTGCAGGAGGGCGACGGCGAAGTCGCAGTGGGCGTCGTTGGAGGGGGATTGGTGGGAGATGAAGAGGCGGGGGGTGGCGATGTGGAAGTTTGGGTCGCACATGGTTGGGGAGGGAAATGCAGGTACAGGTTTGGTGCTTCTTGGTTCTTGGCGATGATGGGTTGTGTGGAGATGAAGTGCTTGTCTCGCAAGTGGGATCGGTCTTGAAGGATGTTGATGAGTCACACGGAATCTTACGGCGGTAGTCTGGCCACACTAGAAAGAAAGAGGAAGCTCGTTGCTAGGATCAAATATGCTGCCGATGGTAAGAGGAGGTCAATACAACATGAGTACATTCACCAAATTCTCCCTCCCCGGTCACGACACAATGCAAAGCGAACGACAAAATCAATAATAAGCGAGCCTTGCGTTGAGCAAGTCCGCAGTCTATTCCAATAAAGTAGCCAATGGCCCAGCGGCCAGTCTAAGATATCATAAAGCCCATAATTCGCAACTCCAGGATCTGCGGAGAGATGTCGCGATATGGCGCCATGTGTCGTGCGAGGCAGTATTATGGCGACATGCCCCGCAAACCTCTAGTATAAAACAGACTTTCAAACATCAGTCGTAGTAACGAAGCTGATGCCTTTCGCTAATAATGCTTCGACCAAAACAACACCGCTATATTTGCGTAAATGAAAAATTTCCTCCATCAGCTCACATTGAGCGCGGCGAATTCCCCGCAGTCTGCGGCCGGCTACTCGTCTGACTCCCAAATTGGCTACCGTCATTGAAGCCCTGAAAGCTATCTGCTGACATCGTCCTCCCCAGATCATCACCATCCGCCATATGCGTGTCCTCGCCAGACCCGTCAAAGTGGTGCGGCGGACCCATATTGGACTGGAACATGCGCGGTGCAGCAGGAGGTACACCAGCGCTGCTGATTTGCTCTGCCAGACTAGGCTTCTCGGCGAGATTGTTCAGCATGGCACGACTTGCGTCTAGCATTGATACGGCGTAATCAAGGAAGTCTGCGCGCTTGGCGGAGACGGAGAGAGTCCAGCGGTATTCGCACAGGCGAAGCTTGTAGAATTCGGCCTCTTCTTTTGCGGGCGCGGTGGCCCAGAGCAGCGAGCCAAAGGTCCCGATGAGGGTAAAATTGACTTTGGAGGCGAAGTACCAGAATGCTTGCAGGTGTTCGGGCTTGAGACGGTTGACAAAGTCCATCGCGGAGATGAGGCGCGTCTTTGCGGCGTTTCGACACATGAACAGGCCGTATGAGTCGGGATTGGTTGAGTCAAGAGACTGCACAATGCGACGATGGAGGGTAATCTCGGTCGCAAAGTATGCCAAGTGGAGGTACCCCGTCGAGGTAAGCTTGTTTTTGCTCAATGGCGCGTGCATTTTAACCTCTGCAGGTAGCTTCTCGTGCCACTGACGAAGCTTGATCTGTACAGGCTTCGCACGTGCAAGAATGAGCTCTGTCGACTTCCGCCCAGCATTCGCAAAATCGTGGATCGCGACCTGCGTGTAGAAAGTATCCATGACCTCCGCCATGATTTGGGTTAGAGCAATCATCTGTGCGAACAAGATACGTCCGCGGTGGTTATCTTCCTGCTCGTCTTCGGTCTCTTCTTCTCGGGTGTCGTACCCGTCGTCCTCCTCGTTGAAGTCTTCCTCGGTAATCGGCTTCACGGCCCAATTAGCGTTGAAGATGTGCGATGGACGTCCGTGGATCAATGAGCTCCACTTGTCTTGCATGTACAATGCCCAAGCGATTCGCTTCCTCAAGCCGCGCTCCCACAAAGGCACCGACCACGAAGAGCAGTCAAGGTGGAGACCAAGCTCTTGGCCAATGGCAACCAGCTGAGTTGTGAGACTCCAGGAGTCTGCCTCTGGGCGTTGTAATAGCAACAACCCAGCTTGGACTGTGGAAAGCTTTGGCCTCTCCACGGCGATGGTCAGTGACTTCATCGCAATTACTTCCAATCGCGCGGCATCCGGCTTGGAGTACTTGGCCAAATTCGGGTTCAGTGACCACCAGTTCAAAGCCAGGATGTACATCCCAGCCAAAAGAGCTGGTGAGAAGGTGCGGTCGCCATTCTTGTACCGCCCAATGAAGAGATGTTTCTGTATGATGGGGAAATTAGGATGTACCACCTCAAAGTACAAATCTAGTAGTGCAGGGCCATGAGGGTGAATGAGCTGCTCGATTTGGTTCAACGCTTCGACCTCGCCGGCATAGTCTTGGGTAGTTTCGTCAGGCAGCATGATGAAACATTCATGGTCATTGACTCTCCGAAGCGTGCCAAGGTCAAATGTCGACTCGTTGCGGGTATCAAATTGCGAAAGACCAATGAGTAGGGAGTCA